>Ga0136613_10000106_pt1 | contig 30535 bp, 27 predicted proteins | sample AntDrymUQ2722106_2_FD_106649 | JGI IMG/M metagenome (GOLD analysis project Ga0136613, IMG submission 106649) | Polar desert sand microbial communities from Dry Valleys, Antarctica - metaG UQ272 (21.06) | ecosystem: Environmental > Terrestrial > Soil > Desert | place: Antarctica: Dry Valley... | reverse complement strand
CGCACCCGATGACCCGGAACCGCGGCTCGAGCGTCTCGGGGTCGATGCGTACTCGCTCGATCGCGCCCGGCGCGGCGCGCTGCCCGAACGTGATCTGCGCGCCTTCGAAGGCGGGTCCGGTGGGGCTCGAGGCCGCGAGCAACCGATCCTTGTTGCCGAGCACGATCTCTGCGTTGGTGCCCACGTCGACCAAGAGATTCACCTCGTCGCCGAGGTACGGCGCCTCGGAGAGGATCATCCCAGCGGTATCCGCCCCCACGTGGCCCGCGATGCAGGGGAGGACGTAGACGCGCGCTCCTGGGTGGATCGGGAGGCCGAGATCGGAAGCGGGCAGCCGGAGCGCGTCGTCGACCGCGAGCGCGAAGGGCGCTCCGCCGAGCTCGGTCGGGTCGAGCCCGAGCAGGAGGTGGTGCATGATCGGGTTGCCGACGACCGTCACCTCGAGCACCTCGTTCCGGTCGATCCCGGCCTCCTTCGCGAGCTCCGCGGTGAGCTTGGCGAGGCAGCCGCGGACGACGCGGGTCAGCTCCTTCCGCGACTCGGGGTTCAGCATCACGTACGAGACGCGGCTCATCAGGTCCTCGCCGAAGCGGATCTGGGGATTCATCTCGCCCGCTGAGGCGAGCACCTCGCCGGTCGTCAGGTCGCAGAGGTGGCCAGCGACCGTCGTCGAGCCGACGTCGAAGGCGATGCCATAGGCGCGGTCTTGCAGGCCGGGCCAGACCGCGGTGATCGTCGCGCCGTCGTGGACGGCGACGGTGACGCGCCAGTCACCCGAACGAAGCGCGCTCTGCAGCCCGGCGAGCACACCCGGATCGACCTCGAGCCCGTCGAGCTGCCACTCGCGCGCGAGCGCCTCCTGCATACGCCGCGCGTCGGAGATCGGGCTTTCGAGCCGAGGCTTCTCGACTTCGACGTAGTAGAGGCGCACCACCGGATCGATCCCGATCGGGTGCGCATCCGCCTCCTTGCGCACGACCTGCTTGTAGACCTGGCTCTCCGGCGGCACGTCGACGACGAGATCGCCTTCGATGTGCGCCACGCAACCGAGCCGTCGATCGTCCGCGAGGCCGCGGTCATCAGCGTATGCGCGCTCGACCGCATTCACCTCGGAGAGATGCGACGCGGCCGAAGTGATGCCGTGCTTCGCGTGCTCACCTTCGTCGACCGCGACCTGGCAACGGCCACAGATCCCGCGGCCCCCGCAGACCGCGTCGAGGTCGACGCCGAGGCGCCGAGCGGCCTCGAGCACCGTCGTCCCGTGCTCGAAGCGGCCGCGGCGGCCGGAGGGGGTGAAGACGACAAGTGCATCGGCGTCGCTCACGCCGGAGCTCTCCTCCTGCCCTCGCGTCCTCCGCGGCGGCCGCGCTGAACCTCGCCTGGCGTGTCGCCCTGACGGGCGATCCAGGTCGCGCAGTGCGCGTCGTTCCCCATCATCACGTCGGCGGCCTTGATCGCGCTTCGTACTTCCTCGTGCAGCGGGCTGGTGATCGCGGACGTGAGGCCGGACGCGATCGCCATCGGCAGGAAGGCGGCGTTCAACCCGTGCCGGTTCGGCAGACCGAAGCTGATATTGGAGGCGCCGCACGTCGAGTTCACGCCAAGCTCCTCGCGGAGCCGGCGGACGAGCGTGAAGACCTGGCGGCCGGCGCTCCCGATCGCGCCGATCGGCATCACCAGCGGGTCGATGACGATGTCCTCTTTGGGGATGCCGTGCTCGGCGGCGCGCTCGACGATCTTGCGCGCGATGTCGAAGCGCTCGTCGGGGTTCTCCGAGATGCCGTTCTCGTCGTTCGTGATGGCGACGACCGCGGCGCCGTGGCGGGCGACGAGCGGGAGCACGCTCTCGAGGCGCTCCTCCTCGCCGGTGACAGAGTTCACGAGCGGCTTGCCCTCGTACACGCCGAGCCCGGCCTCGAGCGCCTCGACGATCGAGGAGTCGATGCAGAGCGGGACGCCGGTGACCGACTGCACGAGCTGAATCGCCTCGGCGAGGATCGCCGGCTCGTCGGCGAGCGGGATGCCCGCGTTCACGTCGAGCATCTGCGCGCCGGCCTCGACCTGCGCGATCGCGTCCGCGATGACCGTGTCGAAGTTGCCGTTTCGCATTTCCTCGGCGAGCTTCGAGCGCCCGGTGGGGTTGATGCGCTCGCCGATGATCACGAACGGCCGCTCGAAGCCGATCACGACCTCGCGCGTGGCCGAGCTCAGCACCGTCTCCGTCACGCCGTCTCCTTTCCGCCCTGCCGGGCAAGCGTTGCGAGGTCGTCGTCACCGTAAGTCTGTTCGAGCTTCGCCGCCTCGTCGGCGACCTCGGCTGCCAGGTCGTCTCCGCAAGCTCGAGCCTCTCGCCGCCACTCCTCGATGTAGCCGTCCGCGTCGAAAAGTCCTGCGCTCATCGCGGCGGCGTCGATCGCCTCCTGGAAGCGCTCGCCCAGCTCTGCTCGCGCCGAAGCACGTCCGGCCTTCGCCGTCACCTGCGCCGGGATGTCGCGCCACCAGATGACGGTGAGCTCAGGCATCGACGAACCGTTGCAGCGAGGGGACAAGCTCGCCGTACCCCGTCCGGCGCTGCTCGAAGGCGACGCCGAGGTAATCGGCGGCTTTGCGCGCGCGCTCGGCGAGAGCGGGATCGTCGGTCTGCGCGAGGTACACCAAGCGCTTGTAGTTTCCGAAAATCAGCGGCTTCAGCTCCGGATGGCGGTCGAGCTTGAGGCCTTTCACCACGAGCGAGTCGAAGTGCCGCGCGAGGAAGTCCGTGAGATAGAAGGTCGCGGGCTCGTCGTCGTGCATCGCCTGCCAGGCATCGTTTCCCGCGAAGAAGCCGTAGCAGTGAGCTCCCGCCAGCCGCTCGACGCCGTGCGCGTCGAGAACCTTGTCGAGCTCGCCGGCGGTGCCGCAGTCGGCATACGCGACGAAGACGCGCTCGTACTTGCCTGCGAGCTCGCGCAGCTTCGCGTCCACTGCCGGGGCGATCTTCACCGGGGTCGAGTGCAGCTTTCCGGGCAGGCAGCGCACGGTCACGTGCGTCCAGCCGTTCAGCTCGATGACCGCGAGCACCTCGCGGGCGATGGCGCCGCACGCGAGGACGAGCACCTCGGGCCGCTCGGCCTCGAACGTGTGCTCCTCGTCAAGAAGCTGCGGCAGCTGCTGCACGGCGTGCGAGCACGAGGGCCTGAGCGGTTTCGGAGGCGACGGCCGCGTCGCGGCAGTACGCATCCGCGCCGACAGCCTTGCCGAACTCCTCGTTGAGCGGCGCTCCCCCTACGAGGACGATCTGGTCGTCGCGAATCCCCTTCTCCTCGAGCGCGTTGATGACCACCTTCATGTATGGCATCGTGGTCGTCAGCAGGGCGGACATGCCGAGGATGTCCGGCTTGTGCTCCTCGAGCGCTTCCAGATAGGCCTCGACCGGGTTGTTGATCCCGAGGTCGATCACCTCGAAGCCGGCGCCCTCGAGCATCATCCCGACGAGGTTCTTGCCGATGTCGTGGATGTCGCCCTTGACCGTCCCGATCACCACGGTGCCCATGCGCTCGGCCCCGGTCTCGGCCAGCAGCGGGCGCAGAATCGTCATCCCACCCTTCATGGCGTTGGCTGCGAGCAGCACCTCGGGGACGAAGAGGATCCCGTCCCGGAAGTCGATGCCGACGATGCGCATGCCCTCCACGAGCGCCTCGTTCAGGACCTTGTCTGGCGACCAGTCCCGCTCGAGGAGGATGTTCGTGCCCTCGAGGATCTCGTCGGCGAGCCCGTCGTAGAGGTCGTCGTGCATCTGCGCGACGAGCTCGTCGTCGGGGAGCGAGCCGAGGTCGACTTCGTCCGTGCTCATGGTCTGAGATTGTCCCGCATCGTGGAACCGTGCTGTATCGTGAGACATTGTACTTCCACCGAGGCGGTGCTGCAATGGTGCAGTCGGTCGAGCGCGCATTCGCGATCCTGGACGCCGTGGCCCAGCGCCCGGCGGGACTCACCGCGCTCGCCAACCGCCTCGATCTCCCGAAGAGCACCGTCGCGCGCCTGCTCGGCTCACTCGAGCAGGTGGGCGCAGTCGAGCGCTTCGACGGGAGACGCTGGCGCGTCGGGCCGTCCGTGGAGGCGTTTGCGAGAACGGTGGCGCCGGAGCGGAGCCTCGCCGCGCTCGCTCGGCCCGCTTTGGCCGAGCTCGTGAGCGCGGTCGGCGAGGACGCGGGCCTCGGACTCCCGGACGGGTACGAGGTCGTCTACGTCGACCAGGTCGAGTGCGACCATCCGGTGCAGGTGCGCGACTGGACGGGGACGCGGGCGCCGCTGCACGCCGTTCCGTCGGGGCTCGTCTTCATGGCGGACTGGCCGGAGGACGCAGCCGACGCGTACGTTGCCGGCGGGCTCGCCGCGCTGACGCCTCGCACCGTTGTCGACCCAGATCATCTTCGAGCACGTCTCGAAGAGGTGCGGCGGGAGGGATACGCGTGGGGACGCGAGGAATTCGTCGCCGGAATCAACTCGGTCGCGGCACCCGTGCGTGACGGACGAGGCCACGCTCTCGCGGCGATCCATGCCCACGGCCCCTCGTACCGCTTCCCGGCGGCGGGGACCGACGATCGAATCGCGGAGGAGGTCGTCGGGGCCGCTAACCAGGTGGCTCGCCTGCTCGCGCGTGAAGAGCGCGGCGGTCGCTGACGATCGACCGCGAGCGCCGAACGGGCCGCACGTTTGTGAATTGGCACCAAGCCGACACACCTCCGTCACGGGTCACCGGCTACGGTCGGCCAATGGGAGCCTCGTCCGCGTCGTCGTCTAGGGTGAGGCGGGAGAGGAGGCTGCAGGAGTTGGACGAGAAGCACTTCGCCGAGATCGACGTCGCGATGCTCTACATCGAGGAGGCGCGCGAGCGCACAGAGCGGGCGATGACCGCGCTTCGCGCAGAGGGTGCGGATGCCCACCTGATCGAGGCACTCGAGCGAGCGACAGCGGAGATCTCGGACGTCGCCCGGCGGTTGCGCCAAGGCACTTTCTTCGCCGTTCCGAAGGAACAGCTCAAGCTCTAACCTCGGCGTGGCGCTGTCGGGCGAGGAGATCCGCCGGCGGCTTCGCGAGTTCGCGGCTGCCTGGGGCGGCTACGCGGGGACGGAGCGCAGCGAGGCGCAGACGTTCCTGAACAGTCTGCTCGACTGCTAGGGGACGGACCGGCGCGCGGTAGGCGCGCGGTTCGAGGAGCGAACCGCCGTCGGCTTCATGGATTTGTTTTGGCCGGGCATCTGCATCGTCGAGATAGAAGCGCCCGGCCGAGGCGCGGCGGCTGCACCAGCACCGCGAGCAGATGCTCCGCTACTGGCAGAGCTCAGGCACCCCCGCCAGTCCGGCTCCGCGCTACGTCGTCCTCTGCGCATTCCACCGCTTCGAGGTGTGGGAGCCGGGCGCGGTCTATACCGAGCCTCGCGCGACGTTCGACCTCGTCGAGCTGCCTGATCACTTGGACGCGCTCTTGTTCCTGGCCGGTGGCCGGCCCGTGTTCATGCACGATCAGACGGAGGTGACGCGCGAGGCCGTGTCGCTCGTCACCTCCGTCTACGGGATGCTGCGCGAGCGCCGCGCCGCCGACCGCGACGTCCTGCGCGACTTCGTACTCCAGTCGGTGTGGGCGATGTTCGCCGAGGACCTCGCGATGCTTCCCTCCCACCTTTTCACCCGGGTGCTCGACGGGCTCCTCGCCGACCCCCGCGCGCTCGAGCCAGGACGACCTGGGTCAGCTCTTCGCATACCTGAACGAGCCCCGCGACAGGCCGAGCGAGGGTCTCTACGCGGGTACGCCGTACGCGAACGGCTCGCTGTTCGCGCGGCCCGCGCGCGTGCACGTCGAGCGCGAGGAGCTCGAGCTATTGCGGCAGGCTTGCGAGTCGAGCTGGCGCAGAGTGGAGCCCGCGATCTTCGGAGCGCTCCTGCAGGGCGCGCTCGGAAGTGAGCGGCAGTGGGCCCTCGGCGCCCACTACACGGCGGAAGCAGACATCCTCAAGATCGTCCTGCCGACAGTGGTGGAGCCGTGGCGCGAGCGGATCGCAGCCTGCCGAACGGTTGCGGACGTGCAGGAGGCGCAGGACGCGCTTATGCGCTACGTCGTCCTGGATCCGGCGTGCGGCTCGGGCAACTTCCTCTACGTCGCGTACCGAGAGCTGCGCCGTATCGAGGCCGAGCTGCGCCGCCGAGCGCGCGACATGCGCCGGAGCGCGGGGTTGCGCGAGCAGGAGACGCTGGCCGTCTACTTCCCGCTGACGAACATCAAGGCATCGAGCTCGACCCATTCGCGGTGCAGCTCGCCCGCGTCACGATGTGGATGGGCCACAAGCTCGCCGTCGACGAGCTCGACCTCGAGGAGCGCGTGCTGCCGCTCGTCGATCTCTCGGGAATCCGCCGCGGGGACGCGCTCAAGCTGGAGTGGCCGCGGGCGGACGCGATCATCGGCAACCCGCCGTACCACGGCTCGCAGCGTCTGCGGGGCGAGCTCGGCGACGACTACGTCGAGTGGCTGAAATCGGAGTTCGGGATCGGGGTCAAGGACTACGCCGTGTACTGGTTTCGAAAGGCACACGAGCGGCTCGATACGGGTGGTCGTGCCGGTCTGGTCGCGACGAACTCAATTTCGCAGAACCGGAACCGCGGGCCGAGTCTTGAGTGGATCCTTGAGACCGGCGGAACGATTACGAATGCCATTTCAACTCAGGACTGGTCAGGTGAAGCGGCTGTCGACGTGAGCATCGTGAACTGGCTACGAGCGCCCGACGCCGTGCCCGCTCGTGTCGTTCTCGACGGGCAAGAGGTGGATGGCATCACGTCGTCGCTACGAAGCCCTACGAGCGACATCACATCCGCGACTCGTCTTTCCGTGAATGCCGGACGGGCCTTCCAGGGTCCGATCCCAGTCGGACGAGGGTTCGTTCTTGATGTGGAAGAGGCTGAGCGCTTACTCAACTCGCCGACGAACCGCGATGTTGTGCGCCCATACCTCGTGGGGACGACATCGTCAGCGACCCGGAGAGCAAGCCTCGCAGGTATGTGATCGACTTCGGATTTCTTTCGTACGAGGACGCGCAGCGGTATGCGGCACCGATGACCATTGTGCGCGAGCGGGTTAAGCCTGAACGCGATCAGAACCGTGATGCTGGGGTTCGAACCTCATGGTGGCGGTTCGGCCGACCCCGTGGCGAAATGCGCGATGCCCTCGCTGGTCTGTCTCGCTTCGTCGCTGCGAACCGGTACGGCAAGAGGATTCTGTTCACGTGGCAGCCAGTCAATGTGCCCGGGGGACATCGTCCTCGTCTTCGCGATGGAGGACGACCACGCCATTGGAGTTCTCTCCTCGCTAACGCACCAAGAGTGGGCTCGGGCGCAGTCGTCGACCCTCGAGGACAGATTCCGCTACACGCCGACATCAGCGTTCGAGACATTTCCGTGGCCACAGCCCGACGAGGTTCAGCGGGAAGCCGTCGCCGAGGCCGGTCGTAGGCTGATCGTGCGCCGCTCGGAGATCTGCCTCGAGCGCCAGATCGGGCTCGAAGCTCTACAACGAGGTCGACAACGGCGCCTACCGCGACCTGCGGGGGTTGCACGACGCGCTCGACGAGGCGGTCGCTGCCGCCTACGGCTGGCCCGCCTCGGCGGCGCACGACGCACAAGAGTCGAACCGGCTCCTGCTCGAGCTCAACCGTGCGATCGCGGCGGGTGAGATTGAGTACAGGCCGTTCGACTGACCGCTTCGTCTTCGCCTCTACGCGCGGTGTCTTCACCTCACGTGGTTGTCCATCCGGTCCGATCGCTACGCTTAGTTGGCTATGAAGACAACGACGAGCCAGACCACGAGCGAGCCGACGAGCCCCGAGCTCTTCGAGGAGGAGCTGGCCACGCTCACCGCCCACCTGAACGCCGCCACCGCCCGCTGGGTCGAGCTCGCGGGCGTCTTCGCGCGCGAGGGCGGAACGGTCGACGGCGACGTTGCGCGCTGGCTCGCCTTTCGCTTTGGCCTTACGATGCGCGAGGCGCGCGAGTATCTACGGGTCGCGGAGGCGTTGCATGAGCTTCCGTCGATCCGGGCCGTGTTCGCGCGAGGCGAGCTCAGCTTCACGAAGGTGCGCGTCCTGACGACGGTCGCGACGCGCGACTCGGAGGAAAGCCTGCTCGAGCTCGCCATCGCTCTCACCACGTCCCAACTCGAGCGGGCGCTGCGCGCGTTCCGCCGGCTGCGAAGCGAGGAGGCGCGGGAAAGCCACAAGCTCGAGTACGTGGACTACTACTGGGCCGAGGACGGCTCGCTCTTCCTCCGGGCGCGGCTGCCGGCCGAAGACGCACGCTCCTCGTGCGCGCGTTGGACGCTGCGCGTGAGCGGGTCCGCGAGCGGCGCGAGGCGGAATCTCAGGAGGAGGTGGGGCGGCCGTCCTTCGAGCCTGCGCGCTCGCCGCAGGTCGAGGCGCTCGTCGAGCTCGCGCAGACGGCGCTCGCGGCCGAGCATGCCGGTGACGCCGAGCGCGCGCGGGTGGTCGTGCACGTGGATGCGGCCGCGCTGACGCGTGACGACGCCGGGCGCTCGGACCTCGAGCACGGCCCCGTGATTGCCCCCGAGACCGCTCGGAGGCTCGGCTGCGACGCGACGACGGTGACCGTCGTCGAGCGCGACGGCCTCCCGCTGAGCGTCGGTCGCAGGCGGCGCAGCGTGCCGCCGAGCCTACGACGCGTGCTCGAGGCGCGGGACGACGGGTGCTGCCGCTGGCCGGGCTGCGAGCGGCGCCGCCACCTCGCCGCTCACCACCGAACGCACTGGGCGAGCGGCGGCGAGACGTCTCTCGACAATCTCGTCCTGCTCTGCTGGCAGCACCACCGCTTGGTGCACGAGGGCGGCTACACGATCGAGGACGCGCGATGTGGCGAGCTTCGCTTCCGCAACCGTCACGGCGTCCTTTGCCCGAGCGTCCCGCGCTCGCCGCCGCGCGGGAGTCCGGACGCTCTCGCCGCGCGGAGCCGGCGAGCGGGGCTCACGATCGGCCCGAGGACGAAACCAAAATGAACTCGGCGACCGCCTCGATCTCTCGCTCGCGGTGGCGGCGATCGATCGCGGCTTCGGCTAGGTGGAGCTCGCCGCCTTGAGTTCCGCATACGCCTCGGCGAAGCCGTGCCGCCAGCTCGGGTAGCGAAGCGTCCAGCCGAGCTCGCGCTTCGCTTTTGCGTTCGACGCGCCGCGAGCCTCGGTTCCCATCATGACCGCGGGTCCTCCGGCGAACAGCCGAGCGAGCCAGACGGGGAAGCGTCGCGGCGGCTCGGCGCCGAGCGCCTTCGCGAGTACGGGCAGCCACTCGCGGACCGGGGCGGGGTCGTCGTCGACGACGTTGTAGAGCGCCGGGCCATCGTGATCGAGCGCGAGCACGGTCGCGGCCGCGGCGTCGTCGAGATGAACCCACGAGGAGACCCCTTCGCCCGCGCCGACGATCGGGAACTGCCGCTTGCGGACGGGTTCGATCAAGCCGTCGTTCGCGGCGCCGTAGAAGACGCCGTATCGCAGCGCGATCCCACCCGCGGCTGCGACAGCGTCGTCGAGATACGCCATCGCGGCCGAGGTCTCCCGCATTCCCGCTATCGGGTTCGGGTCGAGCGGATCGTCCTCGCTCTTGATCCAGGCGCCTGTCCGAGCATGGCGCAAGCTGGCGAAGCTCTGGGCCAGAAACCGGCGAACGCCGGCCTCCTTTGCGGCGGCGATGAGTGCGTCGGTGCCCTCGGTCCGAAGCCGGTTGGTCTGCTCGAAGCTCTCGTCGAGATTCCTCGTGAACCGCGCATTCGCCAGCGCGGTCGCCTGATGCACGATCGCGTCGGGATCCGCTCTGAGGACCGCTTCGCGTACGGCGCGCGGATCGAGCAGATCGAGCACGATGGGGGTCGCCGAGAGCGCCCGCACGCGCTCGGCGCCCGCTGGCGAGGTCGACGTGCCCGTCACCTCGTGGCCGGCTGCGATCAGCTGCGGCACGAGCCGGGTGCCGATGGCACCGCTCGCGCCTGCAACGAAGACTCGCATGATTCTCCTTCCGTCGGTCACATCCGCGGGGTCCCGCGGGTCTACGTGTATGACCCGACACGAGAGAGGAACGTGACGATCGACGAGCGAGACTGGCTGGCGGAACGATTCGAAGAGCACCGAGTCCGCCTGCGCGCGGTGGCCTACCGGATGCTCGGCTCGGTGACCGAGGCCGACGACGCGGTTCAGGAGGCCTGGCTGCGGCTCAGCCGGACGGATGCGTCCGAGGTCGAGAACCTCGGCGGCTGGTTGACGACTGTCGTCGCGCGGATCTCGCTGAACACGCTCCGCGCACGCAAGGTGCGGCGCGAGGAGCCGCTCGGCGTGCGCGTCCCCGAGCCGATCGTCGATCCCATCGGGGGGATGGATCCCGAGCACGAGGCGCTCCTTGCCGACTCGGTCGGCCTGGCGCTGCTCGTCGTGCTCGAGACGCTGTCGCCCTCCGAGCGCATTGCCTTCGTGCTGCACGACATGTTCGCCGTGCCCTTCGACGACATCGCCACGATCGTCGAGCGCTCGCCCGAGGCTGCCCGGCAGCTCGCGAGCCGCGCGCGGCGTCGCGTGCAGGGCGAGAGCACCGTGCCCGACCCGGATCTGGCCACGCAGCGCCGGGTCGCCGACGCCTTCCTGGCGGCTGCGCGCGAAGGCGACTTCGAGGCGTTGCTCGAGGTGCTCGATCCCGACGTCATAGTGCGTGCGGACTTCGGTCCGCAGGCAGGCGGCTCCAGAGAGGTTCGCGGGGCGAGGGCCGTGGCCGGACAGGCGCTCTTCTACTCGCGCGGGCTCGTCATGCGGCTCGCGCTCGTCAACGGCGTCGTGGGTGCGGTCGGCATCCGCGACGGCGTGCCGTTCTCGATCGGAGCTTTCACCGTCAGCGGCGGGAAGATCGTCGCCCTCGACATGCTCGTCAACCCGGAGCGGATTCGCCGCTTCGACCTGACGATCCTCGACTAACTCAAGCCGACCGGTGCGAGAGCACGTTCACGGTCGTACCGCTCGGCTCGCGAAGCATGGAGCGTCGCACGCCCCAGTCCTCGTCGCGTAGGGGGCAGACGATCTCGAGGCCGCGCTCCACCGCCCTGGCGTGGACGGCATCGACGTCGGCCACCTCGACCGAGATGCCGGGCGCCGCCGGGTCGTCGTTGCCGATGATCGTCACTTGAGCGGTTTGGTGGTCGAGGCGACGGTCACCACCCAGCCCCTGTCCATCACCACCTCGAAGCCGAGCAGCTCCGCGAAGAAGTCCCGGGTCTCGGCGGGGCGATCGGAGCTGATGTTCGGGACCGCTCTCGTGACCGTCATCCGGCATCTCTATCAGGCCGACCGCTGCACTGCGAGCTTCAGCGTTCAGGCCAGGCTGGTCTCCGTCTGGTGCCGGTAGAAGTCCACGCGCTCCGGGGCCAGCGGCTTCGTCCCGCGAATAAGGTCGGCGGCCTTCTCCGCGAGCATCATCACCGGCGCGTAGATGTTTGCGTTCGTCACGTACGGCATCACCGAGGCGTCGACGACACGGAGCCCCTCGACGCCGTGCACGCGCAGTGTCGACGGGTCGACGACCGACAGCTCGTCGACCCCCATCCGGCAGGAGCACGAGGGATGCAGCGCGGTCTCCGCGTCGCGGGCGACCCAGTCGAGGATCTGCTCGTCCGTCTGGACGTCGGGCCCCGGTGAGATCTCGCCCGCGTCGAACTCCGCAAACGCCGGCTGGCCGAGGATGTGACGTGCGCAGCGGATCGCCTCGACCCACTCGCGGCGATCCTGCTCGGTCGAGAGGTAGTTGAAGCGGAGCGCGGGATGGATGTGCGCGTTCGGCGACGTGATCTTGACCGAGCCTCGCGCGTCCGAGTTCATCGGGCCGACGTGCACCTGGTAGCCGTGGCCGCCGGCGGGCTGCGTCCCGTCGTAGCGGATCGCGAGCGGGAGGAAGTGGAACATGAGGTTCGGGTAGCGGACGTCGTCGTTCGAGCGGACGAAGCCGCCCGCCTCGAAGTGGTTCGTCGCGCCCGGCCCGCGCCGGAAGAAGAGCCACTGGAACCCCACCCAGGGGCGGTTCCGCCATTTCATTGCCGGCGCGACCGAGATCGGCTTCGTGCAGGCGTGCTGGACGTAGACCTCGAGGTGGTCCTGCAGGTTCTCGCCGACACCGGGGAGCTCGTGGACGACCTCGACTCCGACGGAGCGGAGATGCTCCGGGTCGCCGACCCCCGAGAGCTGGAGAAGCTGCGGCGAGTTGATCGCGCCCCCGCAGAGGATCACCTCCTCGGCGTACGCCCGCTCGAACCCTCCGCCCTTGAGGTACTCGACTCCGACTGCCCGCTTTCCCTCGAAGAGGATGCGCGTGACGAGCGCGCGAGAAGTCACCTCGAGATTCCTGCGCCTACGCACCGGATGCAGATACGCGCGCGCCGCGCTCAGGCGCCGCGCGTGGCTGACGTTGCGGTCGAAGCGCGCGAACCCCTCTTGCCGCTCGCCGTTCACGTCGTCGGTCAGCGAGTAGCCGGCCTGCTGCACCGACTCGAAGAACGCCGAGAAGAGCGGATTCGTCGCTGGGCCGCGCTCGACGACGAGCGGCCCCTTGCCTCCCCGGTACTCGTCGGCGCCCTCGACGCACGTCTCCATACGCTTGAAGTAGGGGATGCTGTGCGCGTAGTCCCAGTGCTCGAGCCCCGGCTCGGCCGCCCACTTCTCGAAGTCGAGCGGATTCCCGCGCTGGAAGATCATCCCGTTGATCGAGCTCGACCCGCCGAGGACCTTCCCGCGCGCGTGCGCGACGCGACGGCCGCCTATGAAGGGCTCGGGCTCCGACTCGTAGCGCCAGTCATAGCGGGGCGAGCCGATGGGGAAGGAGAGCGCCGCCGGCATGTGGATGTAGACGTCCCAGAGCGAGTCGACGCGACCCGCCTCGAGCACGAGCACGCGCGCCTTCGGGTCGGCCGAGAGGCGGTTCGCGAGAACGCAGCCCGCCGACCCTCCGCCGACGATCACGTAGTCGTACCGCCGCTCGTCGATCATTCGCGCTCGAGCGCCTCGACGAGCAGCGTCGAGACGTCGGCCACGCGCAGCTCGCGCCCGGTCTGACGCACGCCGTCGTCGAGCATGATCGTGCAGAAGGGGCACGCGACCGCGAGCGTCTCGGCGCCGGTCTCGGCGGCCTCGCGCACGCGCTCCTCGTTGATCGCGGAGCCTCGCTCCTCCATCCACATGTGCGACCCACCCGCGCCGCAGCAGAACGTGCGCGTGCCGCTTCGCTCCATCTCGATCGGCTGACCGACCGCGGCGACGAGCTCCCGAGGCGCCTCCAGCACGTCGTTGTGCCGAGCGAGGTAGCAGGAGTCGTGGTACGTGATCGCCTGGTCCGACGCGACCGGCCTGAGCCGGCGCTGGCTGACGAGGTCGGCGAGGAGCTCGGTGTGGTGGACGACCTCATAGCGGCCGCCGAAGTCCGGGTACTCGTTGGCCAGCGTGTTGAAGCAGTGCGGGCAGCTCGCGACGATCTTCGTCACGCCCGCCTCGTCGAGCGTCGCGACATTCTGCTTCGCGAACTCCTGGAACACGTACTCGTTGCCCATCCTGCGGGCCGGGTCGCCGGTGCACGACTCGCGCGGGCCGAGGATCGCGACGTCAACGTTCGCGGCGAGCAGGAGCTTCACCGTCGACTCGGCGGATTTTCGGGCCCGCTCGTCGAAGGACGCGGCGCAGCCGACCCAGTAGAGGACCTCCGGAGGCCGGCTTCCTGGCTTGAGCACTCGCACCCCGAGCCCGTCCGCCCAGGCCGCGCGCTCGTCCTGCGGCTTTCCCCAAGGGTTGCCGCTTCGCTCGACGTCGCGAAGCATCGGCTCGGCCTCCGCCGGGAACCTGGACTCGACCATGACGAGATGGCGTCGCAGGTCGACGATGTGGTCGACGTGCTCGATCGAGACCGGGCACTCCTGGACGCAGGCGCCGCAGGTCACGCAGTCCCAGACGACGTCGTCGGTGACAGCGTTCGGGACGAGAGCTGTCGGCTCGAAGCCCGCGTCCGCGAGCACCTTCGGGCCCTCTGCGAAGACATGGTCGCGGAGGTTCATGATCAGAAGCTTGGGGGAGAGCTCCTTTCCGGTCGCCCACGCCGGGCACACGTCCTGGCAGCGCCCGCACTCGGTGCAGGACATCGTGTCGAGGATCCCCTTCCACGTGAGATCCGGGACCGTTCCGGCGCCGAAGCGGAGCTCGTCGTCAGGGCCTTCGAAGTCGAGGGGTTCGAGACGGCCTTTGGCGCGCGTCCGTCCGAAGAACACATTCGGGGCGGCGGTCGCGATGTGCAGGTGCTTCGAGTACGGCAGGTAGACGAGGAAGCTCAGGATGATGAGAACGTGCGACCAGACGAGCACGCGCTCGAAGGCCTCCGTCGCCGTGCCCTCGCCGAAGAGACCCGAGAGAGCGTTCGAGAGCGGCGACCAGCCGGCGCCCCACTCGTTCAGACCGAGCGCGATCTGGCTCGCATGCCAGAGGAGCAGTGTGGTCACGATTCCGGCGATCAGCGCGAGGATGAGGTCGGCCTCGCCGCGATGGCTCCCCTGGAACCGATTCGGCCGCTGCACTTTGCGGATCCAGAAAGCGGCCGCGATGCCGACGAGCACGAGCGCGCAGAAGAGGTCGACGAGCAGGGAGAACCAGCCCTGGCTCTCGAGCCAGGCGAGCGGCGAGCCATCGGGGAGGCCCGGCTCCCGGTCGACGACGTAGACGAGCGCGAGCAGGATCGTCGGGAAGAGGACGACGAAGCCCCAGAAGATGAAGGCGTGCATCAGGCCCGGAATGACGCGGTAGAGCAGCTTCTTCTGGCCGAGCACGAGTGCCGTCTCGTTCTCGACCCGTTTCGGGAGGTCGTCGAAGCGTGGGAGCGGCGCACCCATCCGAACGAGCCGGACGAGGAGGAGCGCGCGCCGTAGGAATAGCGTCAGCGCCACGGCCGCGATCACCACGAGGACGAGCGCGGAGAGCTCGCTCGGGCTCGCCATCGGCTGGTAGGGCGAGGCAAGCCTCGCCTCTACGGCCCCCATAGCTTCTTGAGCTCGGCGCTGATCGCCGGAACCACTTCGTGCAGGTCGCCGATCACCGCGTAGTCGGCGCTGGCCAAGATGGGCGCGTCGGGGTCGGTGTTGACCGCGAGGATCGTCTTCGCGCCCTTGCAGCCGGCCATGTGCTGCGTCGCGCCCGAGATGCCGCAGGCGATGTAGATGTCGGGCGCGATCTTCGTCCCCGTCTGGCCGACCTGGTCGGTGTGCGGCCGCCAGCCGGCCATGGTCACGGCCCTGGAGCAGCCGATGGCGCCTCCGAGCAGACTCGCGAGCTCTTCGATGATCATGAACCCTTCCGGCGAGCCCGCGCCACGGCCCGAAGACACGACCACCTTCGCGTCCGCGAGCGAGACGCCGCCGCTCGACGCCTGGGTGTGCTCGGTGACGCGAACCAGCAGATCGGTGTCGGAAAGCGCCGGCGCGAACCGCTCCACGGCAGGCTCTCCCGCTGGCGCGTGATCGGCGACGACGACGTGGGGCGCAACCGTGAGGAGGGCGGGGGCTCCGTGCACGTCGGCTTCCTCGAGCAGGCTGCCGCCCCAGCGCAGACGCGTGACGCGCGCGGGATCGCCGGCCGCGGTGGCGATGCAGTTCGCCGCGAAGGGAAGGTCGAGCCGTGCTGCGACATGTGCGACGACCTCGTTCCCGCGCTCGCTACCCGCCGCCACGACCGCGGCCGGTTGCAGCCGTTCGGCCAGCTCCACGGCGGCCTGTGCGACCGCCGACGGCGCGTAGGAGCTGAACACGTCGTGCTCGGCGACGTGCAGCGTCGAGACGCCGTGATCGCCGAGCGTCGCGACGACTCCTTGTGACACTGTGTCACTAGGAGTCGTTACGGCGAGCGCGTGAACCGGTAGGTCCTCGGCGAGGGTGCGGGCGAGAGTGAGCGCCTGCAGCGACAGCTCGTCCACGCCTTCTGGCTGGCGTTCGATCACGACAAGGACGCTCACGCGACTCCGATCCGCTGCAGCACCTTGACGACACGGGACGCGGCGCCGGCGCCGTGGCCGAGGATCTCGGCCTCCTTGCGCTCGCCGGGCGGGGAAACAAGCCGGACCTTCGCGAGGCGGGCCGGCTTGGGAGACGGCGAGCTCGACGCGACCGGCTTCCTCTGGGCTCGCATGCGGCCGGGGACCGAGGGATAACGCGGGAAGTTCAGGCCCTCCTTCACTGACACCAGCGCAGGCAGCGGCAGGTCGAAGACATCGCGGCCGCTCGCGACCTCTTGCTCGCAACGGACGCGCCCGCCCTCGACGAGAACACCCTTGAGACCGGTCGCGATCGGCCGGCCGAGCGCGTGCGCGACGCGGATGCCCACCTGGTAGCCGCCCGAGTCGGCGGACTCGTTTCCGAAGAAGATCAGGTCGAAGTCGACCCCAGACGCGCGTTCGGCCTCGATCGCGTCGACGATCGCCTTCGTCGTAGCCTGCGGATCCCACTCCTCGCTTCCCGTCAGGAGATGGATCGCGCGGTCGATGCCTAGCGCCATCGCATCGCGCAGCTGCTCCTCGGCCTCGGGCGGTCCGAGGGTCAAGACGACCGACTCGCCGCCCTCCTTCTCGACGATGCGCACGGCTTCCTCGACTCCGCACTCCTCGTGCGGGCTGATCGTGAATCCCAGGTGCTGGGTGGCGATCGCCTGCTCGTCGGAAGTGAGCACGATCTTCCCGCCCGTCATAGGCACCCGTTTTACGCACACCAAGACATTCACGACCGGATCCTCGCGTTCTCGGGATCGAAGACCGGGGTCGCGTCGGCGACCTCGACCGTGACTGGGTAGCGATCGCCCATGTACTCGACCGTCAGCTCTCCGCCCTCGACTGCGTGCTCCGGGGGAAGATAGGCCATGAGAATGTGCTTGCCGAGCGACGGGCCGGCACCGGCGCTCGTGACGTACGAGCCGCGGCCCTTGCCGTCCACGAGCCGTCCGCCGTCTCGCATGACCACGGGCTCGCGGCCCATCGGATACCGATCGACCCCGTTCGACGATGCATGGTCGTCTACCGTGAGTGTGCACAGGATGGTCACCGGCTCCTCGTCGCGCGCCCGAAGGTACGCATCCTTGCCGACGAAGTCCTGCTCTTTCACTTTCGGAGTCGTCATGCCGGCTTCGACCACCGTGTACTCGCTCTCGAGCTCCGTGCCGTACGCGCGATAGGACTTCTCGAGCCGGCCGGTCGTCCCGTAGACGCCGATCCCCGCGGGCACGGCGCCATGGGCCTGGCCGGCTTCCCAGACGATTTCCCAGAGCCGCGCGCCCTGCTCGATCGGGACGTAGAGCTCCCAGCCGAGATCGCCGACGTAGGAGATGCGGGAGGCGAGCACGCGCAGCGGCCCGATCTCGATCGTGCGGCAGGTGGCGAACGAAAACCCTTCGTGAGACACGTCGTCGCTCGTGACACTCGCGAGAATGTCTCGCGCGCGCGGGCCCCAGATGCCGAGCGTGCACCAGGCCGAGGTGAGATCGGCGAGCTGGGCCGAGCCGTCCTGCGGCAGGTGGTCACGCAGCCATTTACGGTCGGCCATCCCGTGCGCGCCGCCGGTGACGACGCGGAACTCCTCATCGCCGAGGCGCATGATCGTGAGGTCGGACTTGAAGCCGGCGCTCTGCGAGAGCCACGGCGTGTAGACGACGCGCCCGATCGCCACGTCGACTTGACGCATCGAGACACCCTGTAGCGCATCGAGCGCGCCCGGGCCGGTGACGTCGAAGATCGCGAACGCGGACAGGTCGAAAATGCCTGCACGATCGCGCATCGCGAGATGCTCGGCGTTGATCAGAGGCGACCACCAGCGCGCTTCCCATTCGGACTTCCGGCGGCCCACCCGGTCCCCGTACTCCTCGAGCAGCGGTGCGTTCGACTCGTACCACTGCGGCCGCTCCCAGCCGGCAGCCTCGAAAAAGACCGCGCCGAGCTCCTGCTCTCGCGAGTGGAAAGGAGAGAGGCGGACGCCGCGGTTCGACTCCCACTGCTCGAGCGGGTGGACGATCCCGTACATCTTGTTGAAGCCCTCCGCGGTGCGTGCCTTCACGTGCGCGCTCGTCTTGTGGTGCTCGTGGAAGCGGGCGATGTCGGACGAGTGGAGGTCGATCTCGGACTCGCCGTGCACCATCCACTCCGCGAGCGCCTTGCCGACGCCGGGCCCCTCTTTCACCCAGACCGCGGCCGCCGACCAGAGCCCCTTGACCTCGGGCGTTTCACCGAGGATCGGCATGCCGTCGGGGGTCAGGGAGAGGATCCCGTTGATCGCGTACTTGATGCCGACGGACTCGTCGCCGACGATCTCCGGCATCAGCTCGAGCGCCTGCTCGAGCTGCGGGGCGAAGTCCTCTTGCGTGAAGGGAAACTCGGTCGGGGAGAGCGAGGCCTCCTCGACCGAGGGCAGGTCCTCGGGGTCGTACAGGATCGGGCGATGCGCGTATGAGCCGATCTCGAGCGAGGTGCCGTCCTGTCGCTCGTACATGTTCGTGTCCATGTCGCGAACGATGGGGAAGTCGATCGCCCGCTTCGTCTTCTCGAAGCGGGGCACCGGGCCGATGTCGATCATCTGGTGCACCGCGGGCGTGAGCGGGATGCAGGCGCCAGCCATCCGCGCGAGCTTGGGGCTCCAGACCCCGCAGGCGATGACGACGACTTCCGTCTCGATGTACCCCTCGGTCGTCTTGACGCCGGTGATGCGTCCGCCAGAGGTCTCGATGTCGAGCACCTCGGTCTGAGCCGACACGGTCAGCGCGCCGAGCTCGACCGCCTGCTCGCGCATCAGCGTGCCGGCGCGGAGCGAGTCGGCGACGCCCACGCCCGGGGTGTAGAAGCCGCCGAGGATCACCGTCTCGTCGATGAATGGGACGAGCTCCTTCACATCGGCGGGAGTCAGCATCGAGACCGGCTCGATTCCCCACGCCTTCGCGGAGACCATGCGCCGGTGTAGCTCCTGCATCCGCTCCTCGCTGCGGGCGACCTCGATGCCGCCGGATTCCGTGTAGACGCCGAGCTCCTCGTACTGGCGCACGCTGTCGAGCGTGAGCGCGGTCATCTCCTTCGAGTGGTCGACCAGGTAGATGAAGTTCGACGCATGACCGGTGGAGCCGCCTGGGTTCGGGAGCGGCCCTTTCTCGACGAGGACGAGATCGCGCCAGCCGAGGCGGGCTAGGTGGTGGGCGAGGCTCGAGCCGACGATTCCGGCTCCGATGATGACTGCTCTGGCGGCTGAGGGAAGTGGGCTCATCTAATTCACATATATCAGGTTGCGATCAGAAGAGGGTAATTAGAGCACCCGCCTGATCGCCTGCTCGAAGTTCTCGACGTGCCGCTGCATCGCCGCTTCGGCCCGCTCGGGATCGCCGTCGCGGATCGCCTCCAGCAGGGCGAGATGCTCCTTCACTGCTTCCTCGAGCCGCGCGACCCGGTTGAGCACGAGGAACCAGATCCGGAGCGTCAGCATGTAGTAGCCGTCGAGCGTCGTCTCCAGGAACGCGTTGTGCGTGCAGTGGTAGATGTGGCGGTGGATCCGTTGGTCGAGGTCGATCAGCAGCCGCTCGTCGGCCGTCGCCGTCAGGTCGTGCAGATCGGCGATCAAGGCCACCGTCGTCTCCCGGTCAGCGGCCGTCGCTCTCTCCGCGGCGAGCCTCGCGCCGAAGCTCTCGAGCACCCCCCGGACTTCGGAGAGCACGGCGAGATCGAGGACGTTGACGTTCGAGACGAAGATGCCGCGGCGCGGGTAGACCTCGACGAGTCGCTCGCCCTCGAGCCGCTGGAGTGCCTCTCGCACGGGCGTGCGACCGACCCCGAGCCGGTCCTGCAGCTCCCGCTCGCTGACGATCGATCCCGGGGCGAGCTCGAGCGTCACGATCAGCTCGCGGATCGCGTAGTAGGCGCGGTCGGAGAGCGACTGCGCCTCGGCAGCCTCCGGCTGGTGGACTCTGAGGGGAGATGTGCTCATCCGGATGGGGTCAGGTCTCGCGTGTGGGAATGCAAGACCTGACCCGTTTCGCCTACTTCAGCCAGGCGTTGACCTTCGCCGCGTTCGCCTTGACCCACTGCTCCGCCGCCTTCTCCGGCTTCAACTTCTTGCCGGCGATCAGATTGGCGACGACGTTCTGGTCAGCCGAGGTCCACTTGAACTTCTTGACGAACTTCAGAGCCGGGGAGCCGCTCGTCGCGAACTTGCCGCTCACCAGCTTGTCGAGACCGTAGGACGGGTACTCGCACGCGTGCTTCCCGCTCAGCTTCTCGTCGTCGACGCAGCCCGCGAAGCGCTTCGGCAGCTGCACGCGCACGAGGTCGTACTGCGCGTTCAGGTACTGCGGGTCGTACCAGTAGAAGAGCACGGGCTTCTTCTGCTTGTACAGCTGGCTCCAGCGCGCCACCTGCGCCGGCTCGGCCCCGGCGACCACGTGCTTCAGGTTCAGGCCGAGCTCCTTGATGAGCGCGCGATCCTTCTGGACGTACGAGGGGTCGCCGCCGAGGAACATGCCCTGCGAGCCCGACTCCGGCGACTTGAACACCGTCTCCTTGCCCTTCAAGCCCCTCCACGTCTTGAACTGCGGATACTGCTTCAGCAGGTAGCGCGGGATGTACCAGCCGATGACGCCGGTGATCCCGTTCGAGCCGACGACGCGGACCGACTTGTCCTTGATGTACGTCTGCCCTGCGGTGGTCAGCGTGTTGTCCCAGTCCTCCAGGGCGGCATCGACCTTGCCGTCCCGCATGGCCTGGAAGTACGGTGGCCCCTCGGTCACCTGGGTCAGCTTCACCTTGCAGTTGAGCCGCTTCTCTAGCACGTACTTGGCCACGTAGGTGTTCGCCGTGGAGCCCGCCCACGACTGCTCGTTGATGACGACGGTCCCGCAGCTCTGCGCGCCTCCTCCGAATGCGCTTCCAGTTGTGAGAAGCGCGAGCGCTGTCAGCGCTGCGACCGCTACGAGACCGATCGGCCGGCGAAAGCGCCTGCCTCCACGATCCGACATTCGACCCTCCTTGTGGTTGAGAACTGCGCTGGGGTCAGGCTTCAGCCTGACCCCAGCTCCGTCACTGTTCACGTCAGAACTTCCCTTCTCGCACTCCGCGTTCCTTGCGTGACGCGGTCGAGTGCGATGCCCAGGGCGAGGATCGCCAGGGACGCGATCACGCCCTGCCCGAACTGCCCGCGAACGAGGCCCTGCGCGACCTCGTAGCCGAGCCCCCCCGACCCGACGAGCCCTCCGATCACCACCACCGCGAGCACCATGACGATCGCCTGGTTGACGCCGAGCATCACGGCGTCGCCCGCGAGCGGGAGCTTCACCTTCACGAGCGTCTGCAGCCGCGAGGCTCCGAACGCGCTCGCTGCCTCGACCGAGCTCGGCGAGACGTCGCGCACACCTCGCTCCACGAGCCGCAGCGTGACGGGGAACGCATAGAGGGCGCCCGCCACAATCCCGGGCACGACCGAGACTTGCACCAGATAGATGAACGGAATGAGGTAGACGAGCTGCGGCAGCGTCTGCAGCAGGTCGTTCACGGGCCGCATGGCCTTCGAGAAGGCGCCGCTCTCCGCGGCGAGCACGCCGAGCGTGACGCCGATGACTGCCGCAATCGCGGTGGCGACCAGCACTTGCGAGAGCGTGTCCATCGCGAGCGCCCACACGCCGGTGAAGCCGATCAGCGCGAGCATCAGGAGCGCCGTCAATGCAGGCCGGAGACCGCTGATGACGAACGCGATCGCCGTAAGGCCGGCGACCGTCACGAACCAGGGCATCTCGACGAGAAACTCCTGGAGCGGCTGAAGCAGCTGCTGGAAAACGAACGTTCCAGTCGGCTGGGTGATCGAGAAGGCGAACGAGAACGGGTCCTGTATGTAGTCGAGGACCACCTGGAACTTCGCCAGGAGCCACTCTTCGATCGTGACCGTGCGGCCGCGAGCCTCGTCGGGGTAGACAGAAGCAGCGCCGAAGATCTTGGCGAGGACGATCGCAACGACGACTGCTGTTCCCGCCGCGGCAGCCTGGAGCCGAATCCTCCGCCGGCGCGAGTCGTCGAGATGCTGCTTTGCCGGGTCGGTTCGGTCGGCCATCGCCTCGGTCACGCGATCGAGCGTCATCGCCATGACCACGATCACGAGACCGGCGAGAATGGCGAGAGCGGGGTTCGAGTAGAGGCCGCTGGTGACGACCGCGCCGAGGCCGCCCCCTCCGATCAACCCCGCGATGACGACCATCGAGAGCGCGAACAGGATCGTCTGGTTCACGCCGAGGAGGATCATCCGCCGCGCCAGCGGGAGCTGCACCTTGCGTAGGAGCTGGCCCCTCGTCGAGCCCAGCGACGTGGCCGCTTCGACGGTGTTGACGGGGACGCCCCGGATCCCCAACGCCGTGATGCGGATCGCCGGTGGGATCGCGTAGATCATCGTCGACACCACCGCGGCCGCCGGCCCGATCGAGAAGAGGATCACGACCGGCAGCAGATAGGCGAACGCGGGGACGATCTGCATGGCGTCGAGGACGGGCGTGATGGCGCGACTCACCCTTTGCGAGCGTCCCGCCGCGATGCCGAGCGGAATTCCGACCAGGAGCGACAGGGAGACGGCGAGGAGCATCAGCGCCAGCGTTTGCATGCTCTCCTCCCAGAGGCCGACGAGCGCGAATGACGCGAAGGCGAAGAGTGTGAGCAGGGCGACGCGAAGGCCGCCGAAGCGCAGGACGAGCGCCACGCCTGCGACGGTCGTGCCTGCCCACGTCATCCACAGGAGCAGGCGGGTGAACCAGTCGACGAGGCGGTCGATCGACGTCGAGAAGCCCTCGAAGACCGTGAAGACGAGTCCCTGGTCCTCCTTCCCGCGCTCTGTGAGGAGCCAGATCTGGAAGTCGTCGAGGTGCAGCGAGAGCGTGTTCCAGACGAGATCGTTCGGCCAGGGATACTCGAGCGCCCAGATCCGGTACGCGACGTACATGAGCGCCACGATGCTGGCGACCTGCACGAGCTTCCCGCGCCACCAGGGGCGATGCGTGACGACCGGCGCCACGACGACCCTTTCCGCGGCGGCGACCGATGCCATCAGTCGTCCCTCTCCCCGGCGATCGTCGTCAACACGGCGTCGCGGTCGACGATGCCGACGACGCTCCCGTTCTCGACGCAGCAGACGGGCTTCTCGCTCGCGGCGAGCACGGCAACGGCTCGGCGCACCGTGGTCGCGACGTCGAGCCTGGGGCCGTCGGTGGGCTCGCCCGGCGCCGGATCTCGCATGATCCAGCGCAGCGTCAGGACATGGCTGCGGGGGATGTCGCGAGTGAAGTTCTCGACGTACTCGTCGGCGGGCGAGCCGACGAGCTCCTCTGGCGTGCCGAGCTGCACGATCGCGCCGTCCCGCATGATCGCGATCCGGTCGCCGAGCCGCAGCGCCTCCGGCAGGTCGTGCGTGATGAACATCGTCGTCTTCCCCGTCTCGGCCTGCAGCCGGATCACCTCGTCCTGCATGTCGCGGCGGATGAGCGGATCGAGGGCGCTGAACGGCTCGTCGTAGAGCATCACCTCGGGGTCGACCGCGAAGGCGCGCGCGACGCCTACGCGCTGCTGCATACCGCCCGAGAGCTGGTCCGGGAACTGATTCGCGACGTCCTCCAGGCCGACCAGCTTCAAGACCTCGTGGGCGCGCGCGTGACGCTCCGCCTTCCCGACGCCCTGCACCTCGAGCCCGAACGCGACGTTGTCGAGCACGCGCCGGTGCGCGAGCAGGCCGAAGTGCTGGAAGATCATCGAGACCTTGTGGCGGCGCAGCGCTCGGAGCTCGGCCTTGCTCGCGGCCATGACGTCGATGCCGACGATCTCGATCGAGCCTGCGGTCGGCTCGATCAGCCGGATCAGCGTGCGAACGAGCGTCGACTTGCCAGAGCCCGAGAGGCCCATGACGACGAACACCTCGCCGGGGAAGACCTCGATCGAGACATCACGGACGGCGGCGACACAGCCGGTCTTCTCGCGGAGCTCGCGGCGCGGGAGCTCTGCGTCGGGTGTGCCGAGGATGCGCTCGGCGCGCGGGCCGAAGATCTTCCAGACACCGTGAGCGCGGATGAGAGGCGCGCCCCGCGGCGCTCCGCCGTTCACGGTGATCTCAGCGCTGCTCAGATTCGGCTCCAGATCACTGGTATACGGGGAATATACTACGACCGCTTCGGAGTCAAGCGGCGCGGGGAGGGTGGGAATCGACGTCTCGATGCTGATCGGCGGCGCCTGGGTGGAGAGCGAGTCGGGCGCTCGTTTCGACGCCGAGAGCCCCGCGAGCGGAGAGACGATCGGCACCGTTCCGGAGGGAACGCGGGAGGACGCGCAGCGTGCGATCGGCGCGGCGAACGACGCTTGGCGGGGTTGGGCTGCGCTTTCAGCGTTCGAACGGGCGGCCGCGCTCGAGCGAGTAGCGGCTGTGATCGTCGAGCGGCGGGTGCCGCTGGCCCGCACGCTCACGCTCGATCAGGGCAAGCCGCTGGTCGCCGAGTCCTACGACGAGGTCGACGAGCTGGCCTCGTACTTCCGGCAGGCCGCGGCTGACGCGACACGGCTCGAAGGCGCCATGCCGCCGTCGATCGACGCCTCCAAGCGGGTGCTCGTCTATCGCGTTCCGCGCGGCGTCGTCGGCGTCATCACGCCCTGGAACTGGCCGTACACGATGCCGGCCGAGGTGATCGCCCCGGCGCTCGCGGCGGGCAACGCCGTCGTCTGGGCGGCGGCGCCTTCGACATCGGTCTGCGCCGTCGCGCTCGCCGAGTGCATCTCGGACGCGGGGATCCCGACCGGCGTCCTCAACCTCGTGACCGGACCGGGCGCGGTCGTCGGAGACGAGATCGCGGCGAGCCCGGGCACGAGCGCGATCGCGTTCATCGGCTCGATCGAGACCGGACACCGCGTCGCGGAGCGCGCCGCCGGCAAGGCGCTGTTGCTCGAGATGGGCGGCAACGGGCCTTTGGTCGTTCTCGGCGACGCCGACGTCGAGGCGGCAGCACGCGCAAGCTTGTCCGCTGCATTTCTTTGCGCGGGACAGAGTTGCACCGCCGGCGAGCGCTTCCTCGTGCACGAGCGCGTACATGACGAGTTCGTGGAGGCGCTCTCCGCGGCCATCGTTCGCGAGATCCGCCTCGGCGATCCCTTCGACGAGCAGACGACGATGGGGCCGCTGAACAACGAGGCCGGCGCCGGCAAGGTCGACCGGCACGTCGCGGACGCCGTCGAGCGCGGCGCGGAGGTTCTACTCGGAGGCGCGCGGGCGAACGGCTTCCCGACCGAGCTGTACTACCCGGCGACGGTGCTGACCGAGGTCACCGACTCGATGGCGATCGCCCGGGAGGAGACCTTCGGCCCGGTCGTCCCGATCACGCGGATCGGCTCTGACGAGGAGGCGCTGGCGATCGCCAACGGGTCCCCGTACGGCCTGCTGGCCGCCGTCTGGACCCGCGATCTCGCCCGCGGCCTCCGCTTCGCCGAGGGCATCCGCGCGGGCTGGGTGAACGTCAACGAGTCCACGAACTACTGGGAGAGCCACCTCCCCTTCGGCGGCCGGGCGGGCTCGCGCTCGGGCGTCGGCCGGGTCGGAGGACGTCATCCGCTCGACGTCTTCACGGAGCCGAAGACCGTCGTCGTCTCGCTCGGCTAGCAGCGGTCGCCGTCGCATACAGTGGCCGCGTGCTCGAGGCGCGCTCGGATGTCGTCGGCAGCCTGCTCAGGCCGCCGGAGCTGCTCGCTGCGCGCGAGCGGTTCGGGCGAGGAGAGCTCGACGCGACGGGCCTGAAGCGGGCGGAGGATGCCGCCGTCGACGAGGTTCTCAGGCTCCAGGAAGACGCCGGGATGGCCGTCGTCACAGACGGGGAGATGCGGCGCCTCTCGTTCCAGAGCCAGATGACCGAGGCGGTGGACGGGTTCGGGGAGTGGGACCTGGACGCGTTCCTGTGGGGCGAGTGGCAGAGCGGGGAGCTCGGGGAGATGAAGGTCGAGCGGCCGCCGATCGCGGTTCAGGGAAAGCTGCGCCGAAGGCGATTTCTGTCGGCCGACGAGTTCGCCTATGCGGCTCCCAAGACCGACCGGATCCTCAAGGTGACGCTGCCGAGCCCGAGCCTGTTCGCCAACTTCTGGGATCCCGAGCGCTCGAGCGGCGCCTACTCGAGCCTCGAGGAGTTCCTCGGCGACGTCGCCGAGATCCTGCGCGAGGAGGTCGACGAGCTCGTACGCCTCGGCGCGACCTACATCCAGCTCGATGCGCCGCACTATCCGCTGCTTCTCGACCCGACCTACCGCGACTTCTACGCGAGCCGCGGTTGGCCGGCGGACCGCTGGCTCGAGCTCGGGATCGAGCTCGACAACCATGTCTACTCAGAGCGCGACGGCGTGACCTTCTCGATGCATCTCTGTCGCGGGAACCAAGCCTCGCGCTGGCTGGTCGAAGGCGGGTACGACTGGCTGGCCGAGCGCCTCTTCTCACGCGTGAACGCGGAGCGGCTCATGCTCGAGTACGACGACGCGCGCTCGGGCTCGTTCGAGCCATTGCGTGCGGTTCCCGAGGGGAAGACTGCGGTGCTCGGCCTCGTCACCACGAAGAGCGGCCGGCGCGAGACGGTCGACGAGCTCGCCGGGAGGATCGAGGAGGCGAGCGCGTTCTGTCCGCTCGAGCGGCTAGCTCTGTCGCCGCAGTGCGGCTTCGCGACCTCGATCCTCGGCAACGACCTCACGGTAGAGGATGAGCGCGCGAAGCTCGAGACGATCGCCAAGACCGCTTCGCTGGTCTGGGGTTGACGAACGCTCGCTCTCAGCTCGCGTTCGCGGGGGAAACCATGTTTCCCCCGCGTCCCCCCTTCTTCCCGAGAGCACGGGGAACCTCCCGGTTCCCCACACCCCTCCACGCTCATGGGCCAAGAGCTCGCCCATGAGCGTCGTCCTCACCGGCGTCGACCTGACCGTCGAGGAGGTCGTCCGAGTCGCGCGGGGCGGCGAACAGGTGGAACTGGCGCCTGTCGCGGTCGAGACGATGCGCGCCTCGCGAGCCGTTGTCGAGGAGGCGCTCGCGTCAGGCCAGCAGGTCTACGGGTTCTCGACCGGGGTCGGGATGCGGAAGCGCTTCGCGATCGAGGAGGATCAGGCGCGCTTCAACCGGCAGCTGATTCGGGGTCATCTCGTCGCGCAGGGGCCGAATGCGCCGGAGGACGTCGTTCGGGCGACGACGGTGAAGCTCGCCAACGGGCTCGCGCAGGGGTATCCGGGCGTTCGGCCCGAGCTCGCGCAGCTCCTCGTCGACCGGCTCAACGAGGGCGCCTCCACGCCCGTGCGGATGCTCGGCTCGGTCGGACAGGCCGATCTCGCCGCGAACGCCGATCTCGTCGAAGGGCTGCTCGGCGACTTCGAGCTCGCTGCCGGCGAAGCGCTGGTGCTGGTCGACAACAACGCGTTCTCGACTGGGCTGGCCGCGCTGGCCGTCTCGGACTGCGAGACATTGCTCGACACGCTCGACGTCGCGGGCGCGCTCGACCTCGAGGCGTTTGCAGCCAATCCGGGTCTGATCGACGAAGCGGTGTCGGAGGCGCGCCCGTACCCTGGCCTCGAGCTGACGATTCGGCGTCTGCGCCGGTTCCTGGAAGGCAGCTATCTCTGGAGCGCGGAGCCACGCAATCTCCAGGATCCGCTCACGTTTCGGACGCTGCCGCAGGTGCACGGCGCCGCACGCGACGCTCTCGGCTATGTGCAGGGCGTCCTTGACGTCGAGCTGAACGCGCATCAGGGGAACCCGGTCGTCGCGAGCTCATCAGGGCGGGTCATCGCGGCCGGGAATTTCGACATCGTGCCCCTCGCAGCGGCGCTCGACTTTCTCCGCATCGCGTTGGCGCCGGCGTTGACGAGCGCCGCCGAGCGGGCGCTCAAGCTGTTGCAGGCCCCGCTCACCGGCCTTCCGGAGGGGCTCGCTGCGCGTCCCCATCTCGCCGAGCCTGGGCTCAGCGAGCTCGGCGCCACGGTGCAAGGGATCGTCGCTGAAGCGCGTCTCCTGGCCCAACCCGTGTCTTTCGAGCTCGCGTCGACGACGCAGCACGAGGGCATCGAGGACCGGACGACGATGGCGCCGCTCGGCGCCCGGCGGCTCGCGGAGATGGTGAGTCTCGGCGCGCGCGTCGTCGCCATCGAGTTGACGATCGCCGCCCAGGCCGTCGACCTGCGCGGATCTCCTGCCCTCGGGGTCGGAACGGCTCGCGCCTACGAGCTCGTCCGCGAGCGCGTTCCTTTCACGGACGCGGGGGAGACGGTCCCGCCCGACCTCGAGCCGATAGTCGAGCTGATTCGTTCTGACATGATGGGCGCGTGAGCCAAGGTCTCCTGGAGCGGCTCGACGAGGGGCCGGTTATCTGCGCCGAGGGTTACCTCTTCGAGCTCGAGCGGCGCGGCTATCTGCAGGCCGGCGCGTTCGTGCCCGAGGTCGTGCTCGACCACCCCGAGGTCGTCGCCCAGCTGCACCGCGACTTCGTGCATGCGGGCTCCGACGTCGTGGAGGCGTTCACGTACTACGCGCACCGGGAGAAGATGCGGATCGTCGGCAAGGAGCATCTTCTCGAGGAGCTCAATCGACGGGCGCTCGCCATCGCCAAGGAGGTCGCGTCCGAGAGCGACGCGCTCCTCGCCGGGGACATCTGTAACACGAATGTCTACGCCGACGATGCCGAGTCGAAGAAGAGCGTGCGGGCGATGTTCGAGGAGCAGGTCGGTTGGGCAGCCGACGCGGGAGTCGATTTCATCATCGCCGAGACCTTCTCGCACGTGGACGAGGCGCTGCTCGCGCTCGAGGTGATCAAGGAGGCGGGCTACCCGGCCGTCGTCACGATGATCGCGCACCAGGCCGACACGACACGGGACGGGCGCGGGTTCGGAGAGGCGTGCAAGCGGCTGGAGGACGCAGGCGCCGACGTGGTCGGCCTCAACTGCGGGCGCGGGCCCGAGACGCTGCTGCCGCTTCTCCAGGAGATCCGCGAGGCGGTGTCGGGACACGTCGCCGCGCTGCCGGTTCCATATCGCACACATGAGCACGAGCCGACGTTCCAGTCGCTTCGTGAGGCGAACGGCAAGGAGATTCCAGGTGAGATGCCGTTCCCGACCGCGCTCGATCCCTTTACGTGCAACCGCTACGAGATCGCGGAGTTCGCTCGGGATGCCAAGGAGCTCGGCATCCGCTACATCGGCCTTTGCTGCGGCGCCGCGCCCCATCATGTGCGCAGCCTGGCCGAAGCGCTCGGCCGGACGCCTCCCGGCAGCCGCTACTCGCCCGACATGTCAAAGCACGCGTACTTCGGGACTGACAAGAGCCTCAAGGACGAGAACCGCGAGTTCGCCGAAGAGTTGTAGTGCGGAAACGTCCTACGGTGTGACGGCGGGGTCGGCGAGCGAGAGTCAAGACGTGCCGACAATCGACTTCCATCAGCATCTGTGGCCGGAGCCTTTCGTCCGGCTCCTCGCTCGTCGGGAGCGCCCGCCGCGGCTCCGCGGCTCCATGCTCGAGCTCGCTGGCGAAGGCGAGAGTGAGATCGACCCGGGGGCTCACGATCTCGACCAGCGGATTGCGCTCCTCGATCGCTGGGAGCTCGACGTCGCCGTGGTGTCGCTGCAGCCGACGCTGGGCATCGCCCAGCTACCGGCTGACGATGCCGCTGAGCTCGTCTCCACCTACGAGCGAGGGATTCTCGAGCTCGCGTCGGCTTCCGGGGGGAGGCTCATGCCCCTAGCCGCGGGTGCCGACGTCGACGGCTTCGCCGGAGCGTGCATCGGGGCGCCGGAGCTCGCCGACCTGGATCTGCTCGGGCCCAAGCTCGACGAGCTCGTGCGCCGGGATGCCGTGCTCTTCGTTCATCCCGGCCCGGCCGGCGCGCCGCCTGCGGGAGCTCCGGCGTGGTGGGCGGCCGTCGTCGACTACACGGCCCAGATGCAGGCCGGGTATGCAGCCTGGCTCGCTGCCGGCGCCTCGCGCTGGCCCACCCTCGACGTCGTGTTCGCGATGCTGGCAGGCGGCGCGCCGATCCAGCTCGAGCGACTGCGCTCGAAAGGCGTGTCGGGCCGTGACGTGCTCCACGACACCATCTTCTTCGAGATCTCGTCGTACGGAAATCGCGCGCTCGAGCTGTGCATGGCCACCTTCGGCGTGAGTCAGCTCGTCTTCGGCACCGACGTGCCGGTTCTCGATCCCGAGCCTGCCCTGGACGCCGTCCGCGGCTTCGGCGATGCTGTGACAGACGCTCTTTGCAACCAGAACCCAGCACGTCTATTCGCCTCAAGGGACTAACCCGCTGGCTCCACGAGCGGGTCCCCGAAGATGTGGACCTCGATCGGCCCGAGCTCGCACAGCTCGCGGTCGACCTCGCGGCTGAGCCGCGTTTCTGGAAGCGCTTCGTCCGCCACGATCCGACCACGCGCCACTTCATCCAGCTCTATCGCGATCCGCACCTCGACGTCTGGCT
>Ga0136613_10000104_pt1 | contig 30689 bp, 28 predicted proteins | sample AntDrymUQ2722106_2_FD_106649 | JGI IMG/M metagenome (GOLD analysis project Ga0136613, IMG submission 106649) | Polar desert sand microbial communities from Dry Valleys, Antarctica - metaG UQ272 (21.06) | ecosystem: Environmental > Terrestrial > Soil > Desert | place: Antarctica: Dry Valley... | reverse complement strand
GAACGACCTGGGCTGGCTCATCTACACCCGGAGCGAGGAGCGCCCGCCGGCGCGCATCGGTCCCGGGGCGTCCGTCTCTCGCTCGATGATCAGCCACGGCTGCGTGATCGACGGCACGGTGGAGCACAGCGTCCTGTCGCCCGGCGTTCGCGTGGCGGCCGGCGCGGTGGTGCGCGACTCGATCGTGATGTTCGACGCGATCATCGAGGCCGATGCGGTGCTCGACCGGGCGATCCTCGACAAGGAGTGCCGGATCGGTGCCGGTGCGCGTGTCGGCGTCGGAGACGATCTGCGCCCGAACCGTGACGAGCCTGAGCGTCTCTATGCCGGGATCACGCTCGTGGGCAAGCGGGCCCGGGTGCCGCGCGGGGTCGAGATCGGACGGAACTGCCGCATTGACCCCGGCACGACCGAGCGCGACTTCGCGCGCCGCCGACGCATCCGCTCGGGTGAGACCGTGGTCGCCGGCGCGCCGCCACGGTGAGCGGGGAGCCATCGATCGACGCCTGGTTGGGGGCGCTCGGTCTCGAGGTGGTCGGCTCCGCCGGCGCCGCGGGCGACCCGGCATTCAGCCGCGACGTGATCGTGGACGGCGACCGGCGCTTCGACCTGCGCATCACGGTGGCGTGGGTGAAGGGGGTCGGGTGCTCGTTGTGGGCATACTATGGGCTGGAGGCAATGGAGATCCCGAAGCGGGTCTATGCACGAATGCTTCGCGCCAATTTCGACTACCCGTTCGTGAAGTTCGCGATGACCGACGACGATCGACCGATGCTGATGACCGAGCTGCCGGCGGCGGCCATGGATCGTGACGAGCTCGGCCGGGGCGTCGCACGCCTGGCCGTCGTCGCCGATCGGCTCCTCGAGGAGACCGCGACCGCCATCGCCGATCGCGGCCTCCTGCCCGACTGGAGCGGTCGCCAGCCGCGCAACCGGACCCTGATGGACGCCTATCGCGCAGAGGTCGTGTCGGCCATGCCGGACTGGGAGCCGCCCCGCTCGAAGGCTCGCCGGCGTGGGCTGATCGCACGCCTGATGGGCAGGCCGTGAGGCGACGCGCAACCTCGGGCCTCGCATCGCTCGCCATCCTGGCCGCCACCGCCCTGCCGGGCGGGCCGGTCGGACCGGTGGCCGCCGCCGAATACACGCTGGAGACGGCCGCCGCGTACGACGTGCGGCCCGACGAGGCCGAGATCGGGGTCACCGTACAGATGACCTTCACCAACACCACTCCCGACCCGGACGGCCGATTCAGCGTCTTCGACGACGTCGTGCTGGCCATCCACGACGACGCGGCCGCGGTCGCCGCATCCGATGCCGAGGGGGAGCTGGAGGTCGCCGTGGCCGTGGAGGAGGCGGTCAACACGGCGACCATCGTCCTCCGCGACGACCTGCGCTACGAGGAGAGCGTCGAGATCGAGCTGACGTACATGCTCGCTGAGGGCGACGGCGACGACCCGCAGCTTCGCATCCGGCCGTCGGTGGTCGTCTTCCCAGCCTGGGGATTCGGCACGACGAGCGAGGTGAGCGTCACGGTCCCGAATGGTTACGACGCTCGTGTCGATGGCGACCAGCTCACCGAGGACGGCGGACGGCTTACCAGCGGTCCGATCGAGGAGCCGGCGCAGTGGCTTGCGCTGGTGACCGCGACTCGGCCTGCCGAGCTCACCTCCTTCGACGCCACCGTCCCGCTGGACGGCGGGACCGCCGACCTCCAGGTCCGGGCCTTCGCCGATGACGAGGCGTGGGGCGAGCGGACCCTGGCGTTGGTCGAGGGCGCGCTGCCGCTCCTCGAGGAGGAGATCGGCCTCCCGTACCCTCGCGTCGGCGGGCTCGTCCTGATCGAGTCGGTCGCGACCGACTCGTCGGGATTCGCCGAGACCACGTCGAGCGGCACCGAGATCCTCGTCGCGTTCGACCAGCCGCCGTTCACCGCGCTCCACCAGGTGGCCCATGTCTGGCTGTCGCCGACCCTCATCGAGGCGCGTTGGATTCGCGAGGGGATGGCCAGCGAGATCGCGGCACGCGTGGCGGGCGAGCTCGAGGTGGAACCGCCGCATGACCCCGTGGCCGAGGTGAGCGAGCGCTCCGAGGCCGCCTTCCAGCTCGACAGCTGGGCCACATCGGCGGAGCCGGCAGCGGAGGCGTACGGTCACGCGGCTTCCTGGGCGTTCATCGCCGAGCTGACGGCGTCTGCCGGCGCCGATGCCTTGCGGACCGTGCTCGTTCGGGTGGCAAGCTCGATCGCGCCCTATGCCGACACCGAGCTGGACGGGGAGGCACCGGTGGATGATGCCGATCCGAACGTTGCCCTGACCAGTCGCACGTTCCTCGACCACCTCGAGGCGGTCACCGGCGCCGATCTGTCGGAGACATTCGGCTCGCGCGTTTTCACGGAGGAGGACGTCGCTCTCCTTCCGGCGCGGGCGGATGCGCGTGCCGCCCACGAGGCGCTCGTCACCGACGCGAACGGCTGGGGTGCGCCGGACCCGATCCGCGCCGCTATGGCCGCGTGGCGCTTCGACGAGGCGGAGACCCAGATCGCGGCAGCGGCGGAGTGGCTCGTCGAGCGGGACGAGCTCCTCCGGGCCATGGAGACGGCGGGACTTTCAGCTCCGGACCGGCTCCTGCAGGCGTACCGGTCATTCGGTGGCGGTGCCGAGGCCCACGACGAGCTGGAGGCGCAGCGGTCGATCGTCGAGGCCTATTCGGCGACCGCCGACGATCTGAGCGGGCCGGGGAACTTGCTGGAGAGCATCGGTCTCATCGGCGGCCCCGACCCATCGGAGCAGCTGCGCCTGGCCAACGGCCGCTTCGCCGATGGCGACCTGCGCGGTTCCGGGGAGTCGATCGGGGAGGCCCAGCGGATCCTGGCGTCGGCCGAGAGCGGCGGGATGGTCCGCCTGGTCAGCGCCGTGCTCCTCGTCCTCATCCTGGCCGCCCTGGCGGTGCTGCTCGTCCGACGACGTGCGACGTACACTGCTGCGCCATGACCGCCGAGCGCCCATCGCCGCATTTCCTGCCCGCTGCCGACGTGCTCTCGGGCGAGACTGCCGACGCCTACTTCGAACGGGCGCGCACCATCCTGGCCGCCGAGCGGCTCGACCCCACGGTGACGATGGAGGTCTTCTCGCGTGGAGCGGGGGTGCTGTGCGGCGCGGAGGAGGCGATCGCTTACCTGCGTGAGATCTTCGCCGAGGTCGACGGCAGCGTCGCGCCGGTCGTCGAGTCGCTGCACGATGGCGATCGGTTTGTTACCAAGGAGGTCGTGATGCGCATCGTCGCGCGCTACTCGGCCTTCGGCCTGTACGAGACGGCCATCCTCGGCATCCTGGCCTCCGGATCCGGCTGGGCGACCGCCGCACGCACGATCGTCGATGCGGCGTCCCCGATCCCGGTCATCGGCTTTGGAGCGCGGCACGTCCACCCCAGCGTGGCGGATCAGATGGACTACGCCAGCGTCGTCGGCGGTTGCATCGGCGCATCGACGCCGGCGGGCGCCCGCCTCGCGGGGCTGGCACCGACCGGCACCATGCCGCACGCGCTGGTCCTCATCTTCGGCGATACCGTTCGGGCCGCCGAGGCCTTCGACCGCCACATCGACGTCGAGGTCCCTCGCATCGTCCTCGTCGACACCTTCAAGGACGAGGCGGAGGAGTCGCTGCGGGTCGCCGACGCGCTCGGTGAGCGACTCTGGGGCGTCCGGCTGGACACGCCCTCGGAGCGCGGACGGGTGACCCCCGAGCTGGTCAAGGAGGTGCGAGCGCGGCTCGACCAGGCCGGCCATCCGAATGTCAAGATCGTCGTGTCCGGCGGCATGGACGCGGAGCGCATCGGTGTGTTCAAGGACTCCGGCGCCCCGGTCGATTCATTCGCGGTGGGCAGCGCCATCAGCAAGGCGAGCCCGATCGACTTCACCGGCGATCTCAAGGAGATCGACGGCAAACCGGTCGCCAAGCGGGGCAGGATTCCCGGCCGCACCGAGAACCCCCGGCTGGAGCGGATCGACCTGCAACGCTAGTCTGGACCGATGCAGCCCACACCGGCCTCCGACGAACGGGAATCCGCCTACGAGCTCTTCCAGCGAGGCTCGCGGATGCTCGCCGAACGACACTTCGGCGCCGCGGCCGTGCTCCTCGAGCGCGCCCTGGCGCTCGAGCCCGGAAAGGCATCCATCCTCGAGGCGCTCGGACAGGCCTACTTCAACCAGGGCTCGGTCGCGCGGGCCGCCGAGTGCTTCGCCGCCATCGCTGAGGCCGATCCCGTCGCCCACTACGCCCACTTCGGGCTCGGACTCGCCCGATCGCGCCTGGGCGACCTCACCGCCGCACGGCGCCACCTGCGCATGGCCGTCCTGCTCAAGCCCGAGAACGAGGCCTACCAGCGAGCCCTGGCACGGCTCGGAGGCGCGGCCTAAGCCGCCTTCCGGCGTCCACGCCTGGCGCGCCGCTCCTCCTGGGCGAGCCGCTGCCGCAGCAGCCCGAACACGGCTGCCTCTTCGGACGTCAGATCCGCGAGCTCGTCCGTGAGCTTGCGGTCCGCCACCTCGCGCGCCTCGCGGATCAGGTCGCCCTCGAGGTATGCGTCGATGACCTGGGGATGGACGTAGCTCGAGCGGCTCACGGCCGGCGTATTGCCGAGCTTGGCTGCCACCGACTCGATGGCACGCACCACGTTCTTCTTCGCCTCGGCGGCGCTGTCGAACTCGTGGAACTCCTGCAGCGCCATGGCGGCCAGGACGGTTCCCGCCCACGTGCGGAAATCCTTGGCGGAGAAGTCCTCGTCCGTGATCTCCCGGAGATAGGCGTTCACGTCATCGGACGCCAAGCCGCGTCGCTCGCCATCGTCGTCGATGTACTGGAACAGCTGCTGACCGGGAAGCTCCTGGCAGCGAGCCACGATGCGCGCCAGCCGCCGGTCGGCGAGCTCGACCGCATGCTCCTTCCCTGACTTGCCCTTGAACGCGAAGGTCATGCTTCCACCCTTGATGCGCGCGTGCCTGTTCCGGAGGGTTGTGAGACCGAAGCTGCGGTTGTCGCGGGCGTATTCCTCGTTTCCGACCCGGATGCGGGTGCGCTCGAGCAGTGCGACGACCGCCGCCAGCACCTTCTCGCGCGGCAGCCCGGCCCTCTTGAGATCCTTGTGCACCCGGCGCCGAATCTTCGGAAGGGCTCGAGCGAAGGCCAGCATTCGGCCGTACTTGGCATCGTTGCGGACCTCCCGCCAATCCGGGTGGTATCGGTACACCTTGCGGCCCTTGGCGTCGCGCCCCGTCGCCTGCAGGTGGCCCGTCCTGGACGGGCAGATCCAGACGTCGGTCCATGCCGGAGGAATCGCCAGCCGCTTGAACCAGGCGATTCGAGCACGGTCGGCGATCCGCTCGCCATCGGGGCCGATGTAGCTGAACGCCTTTCCGGTGCGCTTCCGTCGGACCCCGGGCATGGTGTCGCTCACATAGCGGAGCCCCGCCTCCCTGGCGTGAACCTCGGCGTCGGCGATCTCGATCGTCATGTCAGCGCCGGAATGGCATCCGGCGTGCCAGCCTCGCTAGCGCTTCCCCCGACGTGCCAGCCAGCCGATGCCGACAATCGTCTTCGCGTCCCGAATCCGCCCGTCGTCAAGCGCGACGAGCGCGTCCACAAGGGTGATCCACGACGCCTCCAGCACCTCGTCTGGGTCGCTCTCGCCGTGGGCATCGGTGAGATCCGTGGCGAGGAAGAGGTGCATGAGCTCGTCGCAGAAGCCGGGCGCGGTGAAGAAGCGCGGCCCCTCGACCCAGGTCGCGGCTGCCAGTCCGACCTCCTCGGCGAGCTCGCGGCGGGCGGTCTCGATCGGCGGCTCGTCGGGCTCGAGCGTCCCGGCGGGAATCTCGAGCAGCACCTCGCCGGTGGCGTGTCGCCACTGGCGCACCGTGGCCAGGCGCTCACCGTCCCAGGCGAGAATGGCGGCGGCACCTGGGTGCTCGACGATCTCGCGGGTGGTCCGGTGACCATCGGCTCGCTCCACGTCATCGACGCGAACCCGGATACGCCGGCCGGTCCATGGATGGGTGCTGCTCAGCGTGCGCTCGTCCATCGGCCCATCGTAGCGCCCTGCGTTGCGTGTCTCGCGCGCATGGCACACCAGCGCCTGGGCGTCGCGTTGACGTTGATGGAGTCCACGGCCTTCGTCCGCCACGCCGTCCGTCCGGGAGCACCTGTCGTGGTTCAGCCGCCCATGTGGCCTTGCCGGCGGCAAAGCCTTCTTGGCAGATGTCGATCGTCGATCGCCTGGAGGTCATGCGGGCGTCGGATGGATCAAGGACGGTGCAGGCGCCGCAGTGGAATCCCGGCTAGCATGCGAGCCACTCCATGACTGAAGCGATCAGCAACATCTGGCGCCGTCCGCTGCGGACGGCGCTCACCATCCTCGGCATCGTGATCGGCGTCTTCGCGCTCACGGTGATGGGCGCGCTGGCCGAGAAGCTCAACGTGCTGGTGGACGGTGGCGACGAGTACTTCCGCACCCGCCTCTTCGTGTTCGACGAGGGTGCCGCATCCGGCTTCCAGGCAAGCTCCCGGCCCGTGACGCGCGACCTGGTGGAGCGCATCGAGCAGCTGCCGGGCGTCGACCGCGCCACGCCGGTGCTGCAGACGCTCCTCAACCCCGACGAGGCTGCCGGGTTCGACCTGCCCGAGCTGTTGACCGGGATCGAGCCGGAGACGTGGTACGACGAGGCGATCGAGCTCCGCGTCGATGCGGGCCGGCTCCTGGAGCCCGACGAGAGCGGGGTCACGGCCATCGGCGCAGACCTGGCCGAGCGATACGATCTTCGTGTCGGCGACCCCTTCACGATGCGCGATCGCGACTTCGAGGTGATCGGCGTGCTGGAGCGCACGCTCACCTTCCCCGACAAGATCGCCTACGTGCCGTTGGCCGACGCCCAGGCGATCTACGTCGAGGCCGTGCCGGACGCCTTCGAGGAACGGACCGATGCGCTGGCGACCCAGATCGAGGTCTTCCCGGACGACCTCGGCGAGGCCGATGCGATCGCGGCCGCCATCACCGCTGAGCTGGATGGCGTCCGCGCCGTCACGCCGGCCGAAGTGGCCGACCAGATCGGACAGGCCACCATCGTGTTCAACCTGATCATCGTCGGGGCCAGCGTCATCGCCGTCATCGTGGGCGGCCTTTCGGTCATCAACACGATGGTCATGACCGTCAGCGAGCGAGTGCGCGAGATCGGCATCAAGAAGGCGGTCGGCGCGCCGACCGGGGCCATCCTGCGCGAATTCGTGCTCGAGGCAACCTTGCTCGGCGCGATCGGCGGGTTGATCGGTCTCGGTCTCGGAGCACTGCTGGTCGCCATCCTGAATGCGCAGACGGCCGGATCCGGCACAAGCGTCTTCCTGCTGACGCCGATGCTCCTGCTGCGCTCGTTCCTGTTCGCCACGATCCTCGGCGCGCTGGCGGGCATCTACCCCGCGTTGCGGGCGGCACGGCTCGACCCGGTCACCGCGCTGCGCAGCACGTGATGAGGGATCTCGACACGTCGAGGCAATCTGTCCTGAGCAGCCGTCTGTGCGCGATTGCCGCACTGGATCGAGGCCTGCGAGCATGAGCCCCACCGCGGCGCGCGTTTCGTGCTCCGGAGCCCTCGGTGCACCGCGGGAGTCGCACGTGGAGGACCGCTCCTGCGCGATTTCCTCGATGGGGCGAGGCCTTCGACGATGAATGACGTGATCCTCTCGACGACGGACCTCAGCAAGGTGTACCGCCGCGGCGCTTCGGAAGTGCGGGCGGTTGACGGCGTCACGCTCACGGTCCAGGCGGGGGAGTTCATGGCCATCATGGGCCGATCGGGCTCGGGCAAGACGACGCTGCTGGACCTGCTCGGCTGCCTGCTGCGCCCGACCGATGGAGCCCTCGCGATCGATGGGCGCAGCGTCATCGGCGCATCCGACGGGGAGCTGGCCACCATCCGGCGGGAGCGCATCGGCTTCGTGTTCCAGGAATTCAACCTGATCCAGACGCTGACCGCTCTCGAGAACGTGATGCTGCCGCTCCGCTACGGCCCCCGTCGGCCGAATGGCCGGCAGGAGGCAGAGGCGTTGCTCGACCTGGTTGGGCTGGGGCCTCGAGCCGGCCACCGGCCGACCGAGCTGTCCGGCGGCGAGCAGCAGCGCGTGGCGATCGCCCGGGCACTCGTCAACGCGCCCGCGGTCATCCTGGCCGATGAGCCGACCGGCGAGCTCGACTCGGCGACCTCCGAGACGCTGATGACCACCCTGCGCGGCCTCAACCGGGAGCGCGGCGTGACGATCATCATCGTGACCCACGATGCGGGCATTGCCGGCGCCACCGACCGGGTGGTGCGCCTCTCGGACGGCAGGATCGTCGCCGACGAGCGCAGTGACGCCCGCGGCTTCGAGCGCGCCCTCTCGGGGGCTGCGGCGGCGAACGGCACCGGCAACGGGAACGGCCGGGGAGGCGTCTGGGACCGGCTTGGCGAGCTGCTGACCCGGGCGCGAAGCCGATGATCGAGGCACTCGGGCTCGCGAAGCAATTCAAGGCGTTGACGGCCGTCCACGACCTCTCGTTCACGGTGGGAGATGGCGAGATCTTCGGCATCCTCGGCCCGAATGGGGCAGGCAAGACAACCTCGATCCGCATGCTGGCGGGCCTCATCGGTCCGTCGGATGGCACGGCTCGTATCAACGGGCTCGAGCTCGGACCTGACTCCCAGCGCATTCGGGCCACCACTGGCGTCCTGACGGAGGCGCCCGGCCTGCACGACAAGCTGACCGCCCGCCAGAACCTCGGCTACTACGGGCGGCTCTACGGCCTGCGCGGCGCGAACCTGCGGCGGGCAGTGGACCGATACCTGGACATCGTCGGCCTTCCCGATGCCGGCGACCGGCGAGTCGGCGGCTTCAGCAAGGGGATGCGCCAGAAGGTGGCGATCGCGCGGGCCCTGCTCCACGAGCCGGAGGTCGTGTACCTCGACGAGCCGACGAGCGCGCTCGATCCCTCAGCCGCCAAGACGGTGCGTGACTTCGTGGCGACCCTGCGCGACGCAGGCCGCTCGGTCGTCGTCTGCACGCATAACCTCGACGAGGCCGAGCGGCTGTGCGATCGAATCGGGATCATGCGTGGCACGCTGCTGCTGGTCGATACGCCATCGCGATTGCGCCGGCAGGGCCGGTCCGCATCGGTCCGCATCGAGGTCGTCGGTGCCCGACGGCCGGAGTCCTTCCTCGACATGCTCGCCGAGCTGCCGTTCGTGGAGGGCGCCCATGCGTCCGACGGCTCGCTGCTGATCGAGGTGCGCGACCCCCGCGGCGATAACCCCGAGCTGGTGCGGGCGCTGGTCGAGGCGGGCGCGCGCATCGTGGCCGTCAACGAGGAGGTCGCCACGCTCGAACAGGTCTACCTCGACCTCGTTGGCGAAGCCGCCACGCGCGATGCGCGGATCGTGGAGGCCGCCTGATGCGACCCGGCATGATCGCCGCGGTGCTCGGCAAAGAGGTGCGCGACCTGTTCGCGAATCGGCTTCTGCTGGGAGCGGTCGTCTTTCCGGCGCTCGTGTTCGCCTCGATCCCGACCGGCATCGTCGCCTTCATCCAGTTCAACGATTTGGACCCGGCGCAGCTGGGGCAGATCGAGCAGTACCTCACGCAATTCCCGAACCTGCCGCCGAAGCTGGCGGCGCAGGGGTTCATCGTGCTCAACTTCATGGCCTACTTCCTGCTCATTCCGGCCATGGTGCCGATGGCGATTGCGACCCAATCGGTCATCGGCGAGAAGACGGCGCGCTCCCTGGAACCGCAGCTGGCGACGCCGATCGAGGTCAGCGAGCTGCTCATCGGCAAGGCCCTGAGCGCCGCCGCGCCGGCCGTGCTGGCCACCTGGGGCGTCTTCGTGCTGTACGGGCTGGTGAACGGCGCGATCGCCGATCCCGCCCTCACGCGCCTCATCTTCAATGACGTGTGGCAGGTCGCGATGCTGACGCTGGTGCCGCTCATCTGCCTGCTGAGCGTGCTGCTCGGCATCATCGTGTCGTCCCGGGTGCACGACGCACGGACGGCGCAGCAGATCGGCGGGTTCATCGTGCTTCCGGTCATCGGGGTCGCGGTCGCTGGCTTCTTCAGCGGCCAGGCGTCGTTCACGATGCAGCAGGTGCTGATCGGGGATCTCGTGGTCGCGCTCCTGCTCGGGGTCTCGCTCGTCATCGGCAACTGGATCTTCGACCGCGAGGCGATCCTCACGCGCCTGACCTGACCCGAGACTAGGTCGAGCGGTCCTGGATCTCCCAGGCGTGGTCGAGTACGTGCCACGCCGCGCGACGGACCGCGTATCGAGGCGACCAGAGCGTTCGAACCTTGTTCGGATTGGCCACGGGCGTGCCTCTGGCATTCGCGGTGACCGCATCGGCGAAGGCGTCATGGGGTTCCTGGGCCTGCGGTGCCCTTGACCCGAGCCTTCCGAGGTAGGCGACCTCCGCCTCGCGTACGTGACCCAGGATCTTGCCAAGGTCCCGGCCGCCGCCGCGTGGGCCTTTCGCCAGCTCGACGCCGACGGCCGTCTCGGCGACCGTGTCGAGGGTCCACCAGGTCGCCCGGAGCAGGGCGAGGAGTCGCTTCAGCTCGGCATCGGGAAGGGGGTCGTCCTCGGACGAGCCGGCGAGGCCGGGAACACCGAACTCGGTACCGCCGCCGCCCGTCAGCCGCTCGACAATCTCGATGTCGCGGACAACCGTCGGGGGATCGAAGGCGACCCGCGCGCGGCGCGTGACCGCGGCATAGCGAGGCCCGTAGGCGACGAGCGCCTCGAGCGCGTCCTCAGGGGTCCGACCTGCGCGAGACCAGCCGGGCCAGTCGAGCGCGCTGGCAAAGGCACGCTTCGGGGCGACTTCGAGGACGGCCCGAACGCCCATGGGTCGGGGTCAGGCCCCGTGATGCTCGCGTCGATGGATCCGCTGGATGAGCGCTCGCATGATCGGCACCGCGATCTCGGGATGCTCCTGGAGGAGTGCCGTGAACTCCCAGGCCGGGAAGAGGAGGCACTCCGTCTCGGTCGCGGCAATCACCGATGCCGACCGCGGATGCTCCTCGATCAGCGCCAGCTCGCCGAAGAAGTCGCCGGCGGAAAGGGCACCGAGGCGCTCGCCGCCGCGCTCGACGCGCCCCTCGCCGCGCAGGATGATATACAGCGCTGTCCCGGTCGAGCCCTCCCGGACGATCTCCTCGTCCTGGTCGTACGTGCGTCGCTTTCCGGTCTCGGCGAGGCGTCGCCGGATGCGGCGATCGAGACCCGCGAGAAGCGGGACCGATGCCAGTTGCTGCTCGAGCTCCACCGGCGTGATCCTCCGTGCGCTAGCTTTCGTTCGGCGTGACGAGATGGGCAATCCTACCGCGCTTCACGCGTTCTGGCGCGGTCCGGCCGCGTCGAGCAGATTGGCCCGCGCGAGCGCCGTCTCGCGACGTCGCAGCTGCACGGTGCGGATCTCGCATCCTCCCAGGTCGAGGCGCAGCAGGCCATCGGTCTCGACCGCCAGCGCAGCGCCGGGCTGCCCCCGGAGATCCGTCTCGCGCGCCTCGACGATTCCAGGCCCGAGCTCGGCCGTCCGCGGATCCGCGGCGAGGTTGACGATCCGGGCCTCGAGCCAGTCGCGGTCGCGGCGTCGAAGCGAGGCGAGGACCAGCTCGTCTCCGGTGAGACGCAGGGAATCGGCTCCCGCGCCCGGCGGAACGGTGCCATCCGCTGCGGCCGAGCCCGACGCCACCAGCAGCGGGTGTCGATACCGCTCCGCGGCGCTCGTGACACCACCCTCCTGCCAGCCACCGCGGTGCGGGTAGAGCGCGAACTCGATCCGCCGCGGACCGCGCATCTGGGCGTCCCGGATGGCGAGCGCCGGGCCGGCGGGGTCCTGACGGTAGGGATTGTCGTTGCGGCTGATGAGGCCGATCGAGCGGAGCGCCGTGACGGCCAGCTCACGACCGGAGGCGGCGTCGGTCGCATCGGTCAGCTCGTACTCCGCCAGGTGGATCAGCAGGATCGCCAGCCCGCCGGCATCGACCCAGCCGTGGGCCGGGTAGGTCGCAAGCGGCTCTTCGCGGTAGCCACCCTCGGCGAGCATGCCGCGCTCAACGACCGCGAACTGACCTTCGGCGTGGGAGACCTCCGAACGGCGGGGGAGCGGCGCGTGGAAGCGAACGCGATGGTCGTCGGCGTGGTTGTCGAACGCGAGGGCGATCCGCACGAACGGCTCGCCGGCGCGCAGCTCGACCTCCATCGCGACATCGGTCGGCCGGCTCTCGTCGGCTCTCGCCGATCCATCCGTCAGCATGCCGGTCGGCCACGCATAACGCCGCACGATCGTCATCGCACCGCGCACGGGGCCGGCGAGGACGGTCGTCACAGCGACGGCTGACGCCGCATCGACCAGCCGTTCCGAGGCCGGCGCGCCGTAGTTGTAGGAATCGCCGAAGTCGCCGCCGTCCACGATGCGCCCCACCCCCTCGGTGACGACCCCGTCGGCCGTCTCCAGGCGCAGCGTTCCGTCGTCCGCCACCGTCACCGTCAGCAGGTCGTTCGTCATCGCCCGGCCGCCGGATTCGACGCTGACCGGGTTCGCCAGCTCGCCGGTCCCCTCGACGGCCGTGGCCGCGGTCCACCCGAGGGCCGGAGCGTTGACGGAGGCGGCGAGCCTGCGTCGCGGCCTCGCCATGATCCTGATCCGCCAGGTCTGATCCGGCTCGGCACGCATGGTGGCCACCACGTCGGCTCGCAGGCCGTCCACGTCGAGCCACACCGGGTCGGGATCGGTGTCGACCTCGAGTGTCAGCAGGTGGCCATCGACGGCGTAGCCGTTCCAGGCGTGGTCGAAGATCTCGCGGCCGTGGAAGCGTCGGAACAGGTCGTCCACCTCGCGACCGAGAAGCGAGACGTCGAGCAGGATCGGCTCCTTGCGATCCAGCTCCTGGGTCGCGACCCGGCTGCCGTCGGGCAGCTCGAGCGCGACCGATCCCCACGCTTCGGGGATGGGCAGCTCGGCCTCGACCAGCCCTGCTCGGGCGGTGGGTGATGGATTCAGCACGCCCACCGTACCTCGCGGGATCGCCATGCCGATCGCGGCGGCGGCTCGTCGCGTCAGCGTTGCGGCGATCTGCTCCGCCTCGGCGAAGCGTACGAGGACCTGGCTGACGACCGGATCGACGCTGCAGCCGCAGATTGAGTCGTGGGCGCTGTTCTCGACCACCTTGCGCCAGGCCAGCGCAAGGAACGGGGCCGGCCATGCCTCGGCGCCGAGGTGGAGGGAGCTGAGCGGCTCCGCGTAGCGCTCGAGCAGCGTCTCGGCCCGTCCGGCTGCCTGCTTGATGTCGATCCGCGCGCTGGCCACGCCCATCAGCACGTTCGCGCGCGCCCCCGAGCGCATCTCGCCGCGCCAGCATGGGTCGTCCGGGGTGAGCGCCCGCGCACCGGCGATGTACTGCGAGAGCGTGCCGATCCGCATGTTCGACGCGTCCTGCACCTCGTTCAGCCGGCCGACCAGCCCGGCCAGCTCGGGAACCGGGGCCGTGTGGTCGGTGCCATACATGCCGAGCACGGGATCGTCGCCGTACCACGGACGAGCCCACTTCAGGAAGCGCGCCGCCGCCGCGTCGAGCCGATCCGTGACGGCGAACATGCCGGCCGCGTTGCCGTAGCCGGAGGGAAGGTACTCGGCCCGCACCCATGAGCCGTCCGGGCTCTCCCATCGGAAGGCGTGGCGATCGACGGCGGCGGGAACCCCGCGCCAGACGACGGCATCGCTCAGGCCGGCCATGCGCAGGATCTGCGGCATCTGGGCGACGTGGCCGAACATGTCGGGCAGGTACCCGACGTGCATCGGCTCACCGAAGTCGAGCGCCCGTGTCCACCCCATCTCGAGGTTGCGGACGATCGTCTCGCCGCTCACGAGGAACTCGTCCATCAGGATCTGCCATGGGCCGATCGCCAACCGCCCGCTTGCCACGTGGCGCTTCAACCGATCGGTCTGCTCGGGCCTGATCTCCAGGTAGTCGTCAATCGTCGCCAGCTGGCCGTCGAGCGTGAAGGTGAAGTCCGGCTCGGCCTCGAGCATGTCCAGGACGCGGTCGACCAGGTCGACGAGCTGCATCCGGAAGCTCTGAAAGGGGCGGTACCACTCCCGATCCCAGTGCGTGTGCGGTACGAGGTGGATGATCGTCTGGCGGGCAGTCGCGTCAGGGGTCATATCGTCGGAGCCTACCGGGTCCATGCTGGACAGCGCCTACGGCGAATGACGTAGATGGCGCTGGGTTGTGCATGCCGGATGCCGGTTGTTACCGTACCCGTTCATCCCGCCGCTCAGCGGCGCTAACTGAGCCTGGCTGCTCGAGGTGGTCCGTTCGGGCGGTCATATCGCCGCTCAGCGGCGCCGATCATGCCCCAGCGCCTCGAAACCAGCGCAACGACCGCCGGGACGCCGTCCCGTGCTGAGTTGACGCCGCTCAGCGGCGGGTCCGAGCCACGGGTCCGAGCTACGGGTCCGCCATTACGTCGGCGACGACCGGGTAGTGGTCGCTCAGGTCCCCGGACTCGCGGACGACCCGACAGCCGCGGACCGATGCGCCGCGCGACAGCACCTGGTCGATCCGCCAGCCGTCATCCGTCGAGATGCGCAGGTCGTCACCCGCAGGGACCTCGAACGCATCGTCCCAATCGGTGAACGGGGCGAGCTCCGGCGCCTCGATCGGGGCATTCAGGTCGCCCAGCAGCAGCGCCGGCGATGCGACGCCGAAGGCGGCCACGGTTGCCGCCGCCTGCAGCAGCCGCTCGCCGGATCCGACATGGCTAAAGTGGCTGCACCCGACCGCCAGGCCGCCCAGCTCGGCGAGCAGCAGGCAGCGGGGTTCCCGGATGGTGAGAGGCGCATCGGCGTATCGGACGCCGGCGCCTCGGTGATGGCTGCCGGACGGTTCGATGAGCGCCTCCATCGGCGCTGCCGGCAGGGCCACCGTCCGTGCCGAGCGAACCGTGAGTCGCGTGATCAGGGCGTTGCCGAAGCAGCCGGCGCCGATCGGGGTGTCATCCTCGGTCGCGGCGAACGTGCGGACGGCGCCGTAGCGCACCTCCATCCCGAGCTGCCGCGCCAGGTCACCGGCATTGTCCACGAGGTCGCCGCTGCGGCTGGCCAGCGCCACCTCCTGGAGCGCGATCAGATCGGGCTCGAGGGAGGAGAGGACGTCACCGATCGCCCGCAGGCGATCGGCGTCGATGCGTGACCACCATCGGTCGGGGAACGGCCCCGGCCCGATGGCGGCGCGGATGTTCCAGCTGACGACGCGGAGCGCCGCCACGCTTACTTCACGGAGCCCGCGAGCAGCCCCTGGACGAAGTAGCGCTGGAGGCTGAAGAACACGATGAGCGGCACGGTCATGATCAGGAACGAGGCGGCCGCCAGCAGGTGCCATTCGGTACCGAACGTGCCGAGCAGGCTGCTCACCTGCGTCGTCATCGGCAGGCCGCCCGGCCGTGGTGCGAAGACGAGCGCCATGAGCAGGTCGTTCCAGGTCCACAGGAACTGGAAGATGGCGAAGCTCGCCAGCGCCGGAACCGAGAGTGGCAGCACGATCATCCGGAAGATCTTCACGTTGCCCGCGCCGTCGATCCGCGCGGCCTCGATGAGATCGCGCGGCAGGGTGATGAAGAAGTTGCGCAGCAGGAAGATCCCGAATGGCAGCGCGAACGCGGTGTGCGCCACCCAGAGCCCGATGAAGGTGCCGAAGATGCCCATCGACGCGAACAGCTCGACGAGCGGGATGAGCGTCATCTGGAGGGGCACGAGCAGCAGGCCGACGACCACCAGGAAGAGCGTGTCGCGGAACGGAAAGTCGATCCAGGCGAAGCCGAACGCCGCCAGGGCCGCGAGAATCACCGGAAAGATCGTGGATGGGACGGTGATCGAGACGCTGTTGATGAACGCGTCGAGCATGCCCTGCGAGCCGAGCACCTGGGCGTAGTTGTCCAGCGTGAAGCTGAACCGCCCTCCGAAGATGTCCCACCAGCCCGAGCTCAGGATCTCGGATGCCGGCCGGAACGACGTGACCAGGAGGCCGATGGTCGGCAGCAGCCAGATGAGGCCCACGATCGCGAGCGCGATGTGGATCGGAGACTTGGTGACGATCCGGCTCAGCCGCTCGCTGAAGGTCCGTGGCGGTCTCTCGACCATCACGCTTTCGCCGACGGTCATGCGACCACCCTTTCGCTGCGGAAGCGCCGAATGTTGAAGACCATGACCGGGATCAGGACCACGAGCATCACCACGGCAACCGTCGCGCTGTAGTCGAAGTTGCGCGCGCTGAACTGCTGGTACATCTGCACCCCGATCACGTTGCTCGCGTTGCCGGGACCGCCCTCGGTCATGACGTACACGAGGTCGAACAGCTTGATGACGTTGATGGTGAGCGTCACCGCGATGACCGAGATCGGCAGCGACAGCATCGGCACGATGATGCGCCGAAAGATCTGCCCCTCGGAAGCGCCGTCCACCCGGGCGGCCTCCAGGATCTCGCTGCTGATGCCCTTGAGCGCCGCCGACAGGATGACGACCGCGAAGCCGGCGGAGCCCCAGACCCCCGCGACGATGAGCGCGGTGTTGACGAAGCCGGCGCTTCCGAGCCACGAGATCGGCCCGACGTTGGCGATCCCGAGGATCGCGTTCAGCAGGCCGGTTTCGGAATCAGGGGCGTAGACGAACCGCCAGATGACGCCGAGCGCCGTGGCGGCAATCGCCATCGGCAGGAAGACGATGGCCTTGACGACGCGCTCGTACCGCACCCGCGTGGCCATGACCGCCACGATCAGGCCGACCACGATGCAGCCGCCCGTGTAGAAGATCAGCCACAGGATGTTGTTGAACAGCGCACCGCTCGGTGGGAACGAGAAGCGGATGAAGCGTGGGTCGGCCGTGAGCAGCTGGATGTAGTTGCCGAGGCCGTTCTCGAAGCTCAGGACGATGGTCTGGATGGCCGGATAGACCATGAAGAGCGCGAGCAGGATGACGGCCGGGCCGATGAAGACGAGCGCGGTCGGGCTCACCCCCTGCAGGAATTTCGGCGACTGGGACCGAGCTGCGTCCGTGGTGGACGTCTTCGGTGTCGCGGTCGCGGTGCTCATCCACGAACCTCCTCGTGCGCGATTGGCGAGGGGCGGTGGATTGCTCCACCGCCCCTCGGCCGGTTAGCGGTCGATCAGCTCTCCGCCTCCGTAAAGGCCTGCTCGACGCCGACCTGGAGCTCTTCCAGCGCGGCGTCGAGGCCGTCCGGATTGTTCAGGGCCGTCTGGAGGGTCGCACCCATGTCAGGTGACCCGGCCGGCAGCAGGTCGGAGCCGTCATAGCGCACGTCCTCGGCGTTCGCCACCTGCTCGGCCTCCTTGCTGGCCAGCTCGTTCGGATAGACCGACGACTCGACGCCGATGATCGGTGAGATGATCGTGCCCTCGGCCGCCCACACGGTGCCAGCCTCAGGGCTGATCATGTACTGCATGAACTCGGCGATATCCGAGTCATTGGTGAAGGCCGCGAGGACGTCACCACCGATGGTGACCGGCGTCCCCCCGTCGCCAACGGCCGGGAAGTCGAAGAAGTCGATCTCCGTCCCGAGCCCCTCAGCCAGTTCGGGGTTCTGGCCGACGGCGAGGCCGGCCACGAAGCCACCCTCGTAGAAGAGCCAGGCGTCGTTATCGGTGCTGAAGGCCTGGTCGATGGCATCATTGAAGCCGGTGCCCAGCGCACCATCGATCCCGCCGACGAGATTCTCCTCGTTCAGGATGCGGGTCATCTCCGTGATGCTGTCCTTGACGGACTGATCGGTGAACGGAAGCTCGCCACCGAAGAGCTGGTCGTACATCTCAACACCGTGCTGACGGATGTAGATGCTCTCGAACCAGTCGGTCAGGTTCCAGGTGTCGGCGCAGCCGCAGGCCCACGCCGGGCCGTCGTAGCTCTCGCCCAGGGCGACCATGTCGTCATAGGTCTCGGGGATCTCGATGCCGAGCTCCTCGAACGACGATGGGTGGTACCAGACCGTGCTCTTCGAGTTCAGCTTCACCATCGGCGCGTAGAGCACGTCGTCGACGGTGCCGATGTCGAGAATGCCCGGTGCGTACCGGTCCTCGATGTCGGCCCGGACCACGCCCAGGTCCTCCATCGGGATGAGCAGGTCGTCCTGCGCGAAGCTCTGCATGAAGCCGATGCCGGGCATGATCGCCACGTCGGGCGGGTCGCCACCGGCGACCCGCGTGCTCAGCACGCCCGCGTAGTCGTCACGGACCGTCTCGTACTCGGCGACGATGCCGGTCTCCTCCTCGAAGGCATCGAGGACGGCCTGGAAGGCCTCGCCCTCGGCGCCGCCCCAGAGCGAGGTGACGCTGATGCTGCCATCACCCTCCTCGCTGCCGCCACCGCCACCGGCGCCGGGGCTCGCGCCACCGCCACCGCCACCGCCACCGCCACCGCCGTCATCTGTCTCGCCCGCTGGGCACGCGGTGAGCACCAGCATGACGATCATGAATGGTGCCACCAGTCGGAACTTGGTCATCGATTCCTCCACCTGATTTCTTGAATGGTTGCGTGGCGCCGCCACGATGCCTGGTATGTGGGAACGCCTGCCTTCTCTTCGTACGGTTGCCGTTGCACTCGGGTTCAGTTCGTCCCGCCTCAGCCGACGAGCGTCTTCTCCGAGTCCGGGTCGAAGATATGAAGCTTTTCCATCGGAACCGCCAGGTCCACGCTGTCGCCGACGGAGACCTTCCGGTCCGATGGGAGGAGGGCCACGATCTCGTTGCCCTCCGCCTGGGCGTGGATGAGCTCCTCGTTGCCGAGGTACTCGACGACATCGACCTTGGCGGGGAAGCGGACCGCGCTGCTCTCCTGGCCGTTGGCCAGCTCGATGTGCTCAGGCCGGAAGCCGATGAGCACGTTGGCGCCGTCGGGGCGCTGTTCCGCCGCTCGTGCCGGCTCACCGCTGAGCTCCAGCTTGGCACCGCCCAGCATGAGGTCCTTGCCTTCTGCGGTGGCGGTGGCGAAGTTCATCGACGGTGAGCCGATGAAGCCCGCGACGAAGATGTTGACGGGGTGGTCGTACAGGTCCTGCGGCGAGCCGACCTGGTGAAGCAGGCCGTCCTTCATGACGCAGATGCGGTCGCCCATCGTCATCGCCTCGACCTGGTCGTGGGTGACGTATACGGTCGTCGTCCCGAGGCGCTGGTGGAGGCGGGCGATCTCGGCCCGCGTCTGAACGCGAAGCTTGGCGTCGAGGTTCGAGAGCGGCTCGTCCATCAGGAACACCGACGGCTCGCGCACGATCGCCCGGCCGAGCGCCACGCGCTGCCGCTGGCCGCCGGAGAGCGCCTTGGGCTTGCGGTCGAGGAAGCGCTCGAGGCCGAGGATCTCGGCCGCCTCCTTCACGCGCTTGTCGATGTCTTCCTTCTTCGTCTTCCGCAGCTTGAGGCCGAAGGCGAGATTGTCGTAGACGCTCATATGCGGATAGAGCGCGTAGCTCTGGAAGACCATGGCGATGTCGCGATCCTTCGGGGCCACGTTGTTCACCACGCGGTCGCCGATGAGAAGCCTTCCATCGCTGATGTCCTCGAGGCCGGCAACGCACCGAAGCGCGGTGGTCTTGCCGCAGCCCGATGGGCCGACCAGGACGAGGAACTCGCCATCCTGGATCTCCAGGTTCAGGTCGTTGACGGCAACGACATCTTCGCCGTACCGCTTGTACATGTGCTCGAACGTGACGGTTGCCATCGAAACACTCGCTCCTGTCAGTCAACGGCAGGCCGCTGGCGGCCTGATGGCCCCTGCTCGGGAAGGCATCATAGTACGGAGCGCAACCCGCACTGCGATTGTTCCGGTCTCCCATGCAACGACTGCTCGCATTCCTTCGCCGCATCGCCGGCCGGCTGACGGTCCTGTTCGTCCTGGTGGCCGTGTTCCGGCGTGCCCTCGGGGCGTTGAGTCGGGGTCGCCGGCGCCGGCCGGGGCGTGACACGCTTCCTTCGCTGCTCGACCGTCACCCGGCCGCCGGCAGCGCCCCTCGCCGCCGCATCGGCCTGCACAGCATCCCGCTCGACAAGATCGTCGGCACCATGCGTCATCCCACGCAGAACACCGCCGACTTCCTCCCGCTGCCGGGCCTCCGCGGCCCGAACTGGCGCGCCCGCTGGCAGCGCATCACGCGCGCCATGGATCGCCTCGACATGCTTCCCCCGGTCGAGCTGATCCAGGTTGGCGACGAGTACTACGTCGTGGACGGCCACAACCGGGTGGCCGCCGCGCGCGCCGCCGGGGGAGTGGAGATCGACGCGGACGTGACCCAGCTCCTGGTCCCGGGCGTGACGCAGCCGGGCTCGGCGTCACTCGACGCGAGCTCGCTGATCGGCACCGCCGAGATTCGGCAGGCCGCGCGCGGACGCCAATCGCGGACGGTCGAGCAGCGCGGGTCGATCGACGGCGTCTCCCGACGCGACCTGGCCGGGGACCGCGGCGAGCACCGATGACGGGTTGGCTCTCCGTACGGTGGCCGGACCCACTCCCGTTCGCGGGCCGCAACCATCGACCGATCCGGATCCTGGCCGTCTCCGACGAGCCCGACCCGACGCTCGACTCGACCGGCACCAGGGAGCGGATCGGCAAGGTCGACCTGATCGTCGGCGCCGGCGACCTGGAGACCGATTACCTCGCCTTCGTCGCCGATGCGTTCCACGCGCCGCTGCGGTACGTTCGTGGCAACCACGACGTGGGTGCGGCCTGGAGCGACACCCGTCGGGCGCTCCTGCCGGAGCCGATGCCCGACGGCCGAGTGATCAGCGAGCTCGGCCTGCGTCTCATCGGTTTCTCCGGATCCCCGATCTACAACGGACGCGACATGCAGGTCTCGTCGCTCGGCATGTGGAGGCGCGTCATCGGCGCGAGCTCCGCCGCCCAGCTCGCACGGCCCGTCCTCGTGGTGACCCATGCGCCGCCGCGCGGCATGAACGACGACGCCGATCGAGCGCACCGTGGATTCACCTCGTTCCGCTGGCTGGCCGATCGACTGAGCCCGCCGCTCTGGCTGCACGGGCACACGGCCCTAATGCGCCGGGGGATGGACGACCGGTGCGCCCGTCACGGTGGCACCCTCTTCTACAACTGCACCGGGGCGACCCTCGTCGAGCTCACCTCCCCCCACGCGGATGGATGAGCCGGTCCCCATCCGGCGCGCTGCGGTCGGCTGTCTCCTGATCGCCCTGGCGGTGGCAGCCGCGGGCCTCATCGTGCGGCCGGCGATCTTCAGCGTCGCGCCGCCTCGTGACGACTCGGTGGTCACGGTCGCCACCGCCAGCGAGGTCACCGCGCGGCCGGTTCTTCGCAATGTCATCCTCAGCCGATCGCACGGCTGGTCCGGCGAGCGCGACGCCGGCGACGGCCGTGTGCAGGTCGCCGTGATCCTTGCGCCCGCGAGCGCCACCGGGATCAGCGCCGTGAATGCTGCGACGCCGGGCCGCGACGACTGCCCGGTCGAGATCGGCGCCGATCGGCTCACCAACTGTGACCAGAAGGCCTGGACCTACGACGGTACGCCGATCGATCCGTTGGACCCCCCACTCGAGCGCATCGCCGTGTCGGATACCTCCGGCTCGGTCGTCCTCGACATGACCGACCCGCTCGATTGATCGAGCGGAGTTCACAGGACGCCCCTTCCGCGCGTCATCCGCTGCGGCACGGGGCGTGCTGACGCGACAGCCAACAGAGAAGGAGGAACCATGCCAGAGCTCGGCATCTTCGGGTGGATCATCATCGGCCTGCTGGCCGGCGCCATCGCCGGCGCGTTCGTCCCGGGCCGGCAGCGCTACGGCTGCCTCGGCACGATGGCGATCGGCATCATCGGCGGCTTGATCGGAGGCTGGCTCTGGGTCAACGTGCTCGGTCAGGGCCAGGCGTCGGGTTGGCTGGGCGCGCTCGTCATCGCGACGCTCGGCGCCGCGCTCGTGATCCTGGTGCTGCGCGCCATGAGCGGACGCGACTAGGGCCCGGATCGGTCAATGGGGGCGAGCGAGGCAGCGCGGGATTGATGACCCGGAGCACATGCCCGCCGCTCATTTGCGCTGGCCCTTCGTTTGGGCGACGATTGGGCGCGCCGCGCTGCGACCACGCGCGGCTTCGTGGTGGCCTTAGCTCAATCGGTAGAGCATCGGATTGTGGCTCCGAAGGTTGCGGGTTCAAGCCCCGTAGGCCACCCCACCAACGGAGGACCCGCAGCGCGCGCAGCGTGTTCCACCGGCTGGGCCGACCATCGCTCAGCGGTCGGAGATTCGCTCGCCCGGCAGCGCCGTCAAGCCGGCACCGCGCTGGCCCGGCAGCGCGCGCGGCGCGTTCCGCGGTCCCGCGTGTCGACGGGCGGGCCCGGGGCGTCGAACCGCGGAGTGGCGCCCGGCGTACCGGGATCCGACGGCGGTCTCGCCACGTGGCCCTCGGCGATCATCCCGCGCTCGGGCGTGCGCCGCGTACCCCGGCACCATCTCGACCGCGATGGGGCGTCCCATCAGCGCCTCGATCTCGTGCAGCTGCGGCAGCTCGGCCTCAGACACGAGCGAGATGGCGACGCCGTCCACGCCCGCGCGGCCCGTCCGGCCGATGCGATGGACGTAGTCCTCTGCGGAGCGCGGCAGGTCGTAGTTGACGACGTAGGGAAGGGCATCGATGTCGATGCCTCGGGCCGCCACCTCCGTGGCGACGAGGACCTTCACGCGGCCCTCCTTGAAGTCGTCGAGCGCCGCGATGCGCTGCGATTGGGCGCGGTCGCTGTGAATGGCGGCCACGCGGATGCCGTCGCGGGCCAGCTGGCCGGTGAGTCGATCGGCCCCGTGCTTGGTACGCACGAAGACGAGGGCAGATGTGATGCGGTCGCTGGCGACGAGATGACTGAGGGCGGCGCGCTTCTGGTCGTCCTCGACTCGGAGCACGACGTGCTCGACTAGTGCCGTCGTCGAGTTCGGCGGTGACGCCTGCACCGTCGCGGGATCCTTCAGCAGGGTCTTCGTCAGGCGCTTGATCGCATCGGGAAAGGTCGCCGAGAAGAGCAGGCTCTGCCGCTCGGTCGGAAGGAGCGAGATGATCGTCCGGATGTCGTCGATGAATCCCATGTCGAGCATGCGATCGGCCTCGTCGAGCACGAGGACGTCGACGGCACCGAAGTCGATGCTGCCGCGCCACACGAGATCGAGCAGGCGGCCGGGGGTGGCAACCACGATCTCGGCGCCCGCGTCGAGCTCGCGGAGCTGATCGGGCAGGCTGGCGCCACCATAGACCGCCACGGAGCGAAGCGGCACGTGAACGCCGTACGTCGTGACGCTCTCCTCGACCTGGATGGCGAGCTCGCGGGTCGGCACCAGGATCAGTGCTCGCACCGATCGGCGGTCCACCCCGGCGGGGGAGTCATGAATCCGCTGCAGGATGGGCAGCACGAAGGCCGCGGTCTTGCCGGTGCCGGTCTGGGCGCCGGCCATCAGGTCTCGGCCGGCGAGAATGATCGGGATCGCCTCGCGCTGGACCGGGGTTGGCGTGTCGTAGCCCGAGTCGGCGACGGCACGCAGGAGTTCGGGACGTAGCCCGAGCTGAGAGAAGGACATAGGTCTCCTGACGACGACGCGCCCGCCGCAGCGGGCCCGGTCAGGCGCAGTGATGTACGAAGTGTGCGGCAGCCCGGCGAAACCTTGACGCTGACCGGAGAGTCAGTCGAGCCGGGCCTGTCTTCGGCCGCGATGGGACGAATTCAATTTGGCCTGCGCTCCCACGATCGCGTGGCGTATCGCCGGCGGATCGGTCTGCAGCAGGATCATGAGTGTCCGTTGCGGGGTGGGATGTGTCAAACGGACCATCGACGACGGTGCGTCAAGCGCAGGTCCGCAGAGGTGCGCAGAGTCTTGGTAGCCTGTCCGGACATGACTCATGACCATCGCTGGTGGCAATCCGGCGTCATCTACCAGATCTACCCGCGCTCGTTCCAGGACAGTGACGGCGACGGCATCGGCGACCTCGAGGGCATCCGCAGCCGCCTCGACCACCTCGTCTGGCTGGGCGTGGACGCGGTCTGGATCTCGCCCTTCTTTCCCTCACCCATGGTCGACTTCGGCTACGACATCGGCGACTACACCGCCGTCGACCCGATCTTCGGCGACCTTGCCGCGTTCGATCGCCTCCTGGCCGAGGCGCACGACCGCGGTATGCGGGTGATCCTCGACCTCGTGCCGAACCACACCTCCGACCGTCATCCGTGGTTCCAGGACTCGCTCGGCGACCGGTCCAGCGCGCGACGCGACTGGTACCTGTGGCGCGACCCCGCTCCGGACGGCGGGCCGCCGAACAACTGGATCAGCGAGTTCGGCGGCAGCGCGTGGGAGCTCGACGAGGCGTCGGGTCAGTACTACTACCACGCGTTCGCCGCCGAGCAGCCGGACCTGAACTGGCGCAACGCCGACGTGCACGAGGCGATCTTCGACGCGATGCGCTTCTGGCTCGATCGCGGGGTCGACGGATTCCGCGTCGACGTCATGTGGCACATGCTCAAGGACGAGCACTTCCGCGACAACCCGCTGAACCCGGACTACCAGGAAGGCGCCATGTCGCCCTACCGGCAGCTCATCCCGGCCTACTCGACGGATCAGCCGGAGGTACACGAGGTGGTCGCAGGCATGCGAGCGGTCCTCGAGGAGTACGACGAGCGGCTGATGATCGGCGAGATCTACCTGCCGGTCGATCGGCTGATCGACTACTACGGTAAGGACGGGAACGGCGCTCACCTGCCGTTCAACTTCCACCTCATCGGCGCCCCCTGGGATGCTCGAGAGCTCGAGCTCGTGATCGACCGATACGAGGGCGCACTGCCGGACCACGCCTGGCCGAACTGGGTGCTGGGCAATCACGATCAGTCCAGGATCGTGAGCCGATTGGGTGCAGGGCAGGCGCGCGCCGCGGCGATGCTGCTCCTCACGCTGCGGGGCACGCCGACGATCTACTACGGCGAGGAGCTCGGGATGCAGGACGTCGCGATTTCGCCGGAGATGGCCGTCGACGTGCGCGAGACGACCGCTCCCGGTCTCGGCTTCGGCCGCGATCCGCACCGAACGCCGATGCAATGGGACCGATCCGCCACCGGCGGATTCACCACCGGTCGGCCGTGGCTGCCGCTGCCGGCCGAGGCGGCGCAGCACAGCGTGGAGGCCGAGCGGGACGACCCGAGCTCGATGCTCAGCCTGTACCGGCGGCTCCTCGACCTGCGCCGCGCCGAGCCCGCCCTGTCCGTGGGGTCGTACGCCCCGCTCCCCGCGACAGGGCCGCTGCTCGCGTACCTGCGCGAGCACGAGGGCCGTCGCCTGGCCGTGGTGCTGAACATCGGCGCCGAGGAGGTCGCTTGGGAGATTCCCGAGGGGGTCGCTGGGGCGCACGTCGTCCTGAGCACCAGCCCCAACGCCGGCGCCCCGAACGCCGAACACCAACTGTCGATCGGGGCTGACGAGGGCCTGATCCTCGAATGTCCGGCGTGATCCCTGGAGCCCGCGCCGGCGTATATCTCAACGGTGAACTCCAGTCCGAACGAGCCTGCGGCGGGAAGTGACCGCGGGGAGGAGCCATTCTTCTGGCGGAATGGTCCAGCCGGCGAACATTATCCGGGAAGTGAAGCCGGTCCGGGGTGATTTCACGCTCCCGTCGACCCGGATTGTGGTTCGAGGCCGGATAATGATCCCGCAGTGAAGCAATCCTCCAGTCACCTGCATCCATTTCGCGATCCGGTCCAGGTTCCGATCAATCTGCGCGCAGAACCCATCACGCATGGCGGCCGACGAGCACCGTCAGCCCTCGACGTCGCGATCCCGGTGGACGGGGAAGCGGCGGCCGCGGATGCTGCCCTCGCGAAGGGCGCGGATGATCTCGTCGGCGGTGTTGTCCGGAACCTCCACCAGCGCGTAGCGGTCGAAGATCTCGATCGCGCCGATCGCCCGCCCCCCGATGCCGGCCTCCCCGGTGATGGCGCCGACGATGTCGCCGGGCCGGATGCCCGCCTGGCGTCCGCCACCCAGGAAGAGGCGCACGGTGCCGTCGCCACCGCGGTATTCGCGTTGCGGGCGAACGGGAGCCCGTTGTCCGGGCGGACCACTTCGAGGGCCGGCCTCCGAGCGTTGGGGTCGCAGCGTCAGGTCCGGCAGCTCGGTCTGCTCCGGCTCGGGTCCGGAGGCCGCATCGGCCACCGACGCGGCGGCCAGGGCGATGTCGAAGAGGTCGAACTCGTCGGCGAGCGGCTCGATCACGCCACGGTATCGGTCCAGGTCCTCGCCGAGCAGGGCCTCGCGCAGCGAGCCTTCCAGCAGCTCCATGCGTCGCGCGCGCAGGTCGGCCACCGTGGGCAGGCGCGCGATCTCGATCCTCCGGCCGATCAGCCGCTCGATGTTGCGCAGCAGCCGCTGCTCGCGAGGCTCGACCAGCGTGATCGCCACGCCCTTGCGACCGGCGCGGCCGGTCCGCCCGGTTCGGTGGACGTAGGCGTCTGGGTCCGACGGCACGTCGTAGTTGACGACGTGCGAGACCTGCTCGATGTCCAGACCGCGGGCCGCGACGTCGGTCGCCACCAACACCTGCACCGCCCCATCCCGGAAGCGCGACATGACCCGATCCCGCTGGTCCTGCCCCAGGCCACCGTGCAGTGAGGCGCTGTCGTAGCCGCGGCCGGCAAGCGCCTCGGTCAGCTCGTCCACCTCGAGCCGGGTCCGAGCGAAGATGAGCACCGAGGACGGTGCCTCGACGTCGAGGACGCGGGTCAGGGCGGCGAGCTTGTGGCTTCGGGGTGCCACGTAGGCGATCTGGCGCAGCAGCGGCGCGTCACCGGCAGCGGTAGCCTCGCGCGCCAGGCTGATCCGCACCGGATCACGGAGGTGCCGCTGCGCGATTCGAGCGATGCCGGGGGAGATAGTGGCCGAGAAGAGCGCGGTCTGCCGCTCGGATGGAGCCTCGCCCAGGATGGCATCGAGATCCTCGGCGAAGCCCATGTCGAGCATCTCATCGGCCTCGTCGAGAACGACGAAGTGGACCTCGTCGAGGCGGAGCGAGCCACGTTTCAGGTGGTCGACCGCCCGCCCCGGCGTCGCGACCACCACGTCGACGCCGCGCTTCAGCCCGCGCAACTGGTGGCCGATCGGCTGGCCGCCGTAGACCGGGAGGACATGCACGTTCAGCCCCCGCCCGTACCGATGCACCGCCTGCCCCACCTGCATCGCCAGCTCCCTGGTGGGCACCAGGATCAGCCCCTCCGGACCACCCGATCCCGACCGATGCAGGCCCTGCAGCAGCGGAAGCGCGAAAGCGGCCGTCTTGCCGGTGCCGGTGGGCGCTTCGGCGAGCAGGTCACGCCCATCGAGGAGTGGCGGGATGGCCTCCAGCTGGACCGGCGTCGGCTCCTCGTAGCCGAGCTCGGTCAGGCACTCGAGCAGCTCATCCCGGAGGCCGAGGGCCCCGAACGCCTCCTGGCGCCCATCGCCGTCTGCCTGGTCCACCTCTGGGCGGTCCGCACGGTCCATGCCACCAGTGTGCGTGGCGGCAATCCCGTCGGTCCGTCGTCAGTTGGTCGAGGCTCCGTTCACCGGCGGGCTCATGACTCGCGCGACCAGCGTGTCGAAGGTCTCCAGGTCGAACGGCTTCGGAAGGACGTGGGTGTTCGAGATGGAGGCCAGCTCGGCATGGTGCTCCCGCAATGACTGCATGTCCGCCGTGCAGACGATCACCGGCACGCCGGCAAGGTGGTGGCGCGCGCGGATCTCCTTCAGCAGATCCCAACCGGTCGAGCCGGCGCCGAGGCGCAGATCCAGGATCACGAGCTGTGGGTCGGAGTCAGAGACATCCTCGACCGTCGTCTCTCGGCCAGCCAGCTGCGTGACCGAGTACGGCTCTCGTTCGTGCAGCAGATCGGCGAGGAGCTCCATCACGATCGCCGAGTCATCGATCACCGTCACTCTGCCTGCGACAGCCAATGCCAACATGCCCTCCGTTACCCTGGCCCGGTACGGTATGGGTTCGGCTGTGTGGCGGTCTGTAACACAGGTGACAGAAGGCGTGCGCCGCGGAGAGGCGCCGACCGCGACAAGCAGCCCTATCGGCGCCTGAACGACGGTGCGAGAGCCGGGTAGAGGTCTCGATAGATCTCATGGCCTTCGGCGTATCTCGGCGCATGGGGTCCGGGCTCCGCCACTGGGGTCGCGGTCACCATGGCGTCGCAGCCCGCCTCGACGGTCGGATACCAGCCGGCTCCCACCGCCGCCAGGAGGCCGGCGCCGAATGCGGCCCCCTCCGCGGTGCCGACGGTGGCGATCTCGGCACCCAGCACATCGGCAAGGATCTGAAGCCACAGTGCGCTGGCGCTGCCCCCGCCGGACGCTCGAATCTGTGTCGGCTTGCCGATGCCGGCGCCCATCAGCAGATCCATCCCGTCGCGCAGGCCAAAGGCGACGCCCTCGAGGACCGCCCGGGTCAGATGGCGCCGCTGGTGAGAGATCGTGAGGCCGACGAAGGCGCCGCGAGCCAATGGGTCTGCGTGCGGGCTCCGCTCGCCGCTGAGGTAGGGGAGGAACGTCAGGCCGTCGCTCCCGGCCGTGACATCGGCTGCCTCCGCGGTCAGGGCCTCGTAGTCGACACCCGGTGCGACGACGTCGCGGAACCAGCGCAGGCTGCCGGCCGCGGAGAGCATGACCGACATCATGTGCCATCGGCTCGGCAGCGCATGGCAGAACGAATGGGCCCGCCCATGCGGGTCGAAGGCAGGCCGCTCGGTGGTCGCGAACACCACCCCGGAGGTCCCGAGGGAGACGGCCATGACGTCCGTCGTCACCGCTCCGACGCCGACCGCGTTGGCCGCCTGATCCCCGCCCCCCGCCACGACGGGTGTGCCGGCCGACAGGCCGGTCGCCGCGGCCGCTTCGGCCGTCACCGACCCGGTGATCTGCGGTCCTTCCCAGGTGCGTGGCAACCAGGCTCGATCGATCTCCAGGGCGTCGAGCACCTCGTCCGACCAGTCCCGCGCCGCCAGGTCGAAGAGCAGGGTGCCGGCGCCATCCGCCTTGTCGGAGGCGTACTCGCCGGTGAGCCGGCGCCGAACGTCGTCTTTCGGCAGGAGCACGTGCGCGACCTGGCTCCAGACGTCCGGCTCGTGGTCGCGGATCCAGACCAGCTTCGGGGCCGTGAAGCCCGTGAGGGCATCGTTGCCGGTGATCTCGATCAGGCGCTCAGGGCCGACCACCCGACGAATGAGATCGCACTCGTCGGCCGTTCGCTGGTCGTTCCAGAGCATCGCGGGGCGGAGCGCGTCCCCGGCCGCGTCCAGGACAACGGCACCGTGCATCTGGCCGGTGAGGCCGATGGCCACGACCTCCTCGCCACGGACGCCGGTCGAGCCAAGGACGGACCTGATGGCATGCACCGATCCCTCCCACCACAGCCGTGGATCCTGCTCGCTCCAGAGGGGCCGCGGGACGCTGAAGTCGTACTCGGAGATGCCTCGTCCGACGACGGTGCCCGCCTCGTCCAGCAGCACCGCCTTGGTGGCGGTGGTGGAGACGTCGATCCCGAGGACGTGGTCCACGGGTCAGCTGCCGCGCTCCGCAGCCCAGATCTCCTGGTTCACCAGGTTCTCGAGCAGCTCCTGGCGGCCCGACACCGGCCGCGGGTCGATCTCGCCTTCGGCAACTCGTTCCTCGAGCGCCTCGAGGGATGACGCCGAGGATAGGATCGCGGTCCCGAGCTCCCCGTCCCAGCCCCTGTACCGCCCCTCGCGCATCGGCTCGAGCCCATCTCGTTCGATCATCCTGGCGGCGACGACGAGAGCCCGCGCGAGCGTGTCGATGGCGCCGATGTGCCCGTGGAAGAGGTCGTATCGGTCCAGGCTCTGGCGACGCAGCTTGGTGTCGAAGTTGAAGCCACCGGTCGTGAAGCCGCCCGCCCGGAGGATCTCGTAGAGCGCCGGCGCGAGCTCCTCCACCGAGTTCGGGAACTGATCAGTGTCCCACCCGTTCTGGGGATCGCCGCGGTTGGCATCCACGCTGCCGAACGTGCCGTGCGCGATCGCATGGGCCACCTCGTGATGGAAGCTGTGGCCCGCGAGGGTGGCGTGGTTGACCTCCAGGTTGACGCGGTACTCGCCGGCAAGGTCGTGGCGCGTGAGGAAACCGAGCGCCGAGGCAGAGTCGTAGTCGTACTGGTGCTTGGCCGGCTCCTGCGGCTTCGGCTCGATGAGGAGGGTCCCGTTGAAGCCGATCCGGTGCTTGTGCTCCGCAACCATCGTCAGGAAGCGAGCAAGCTGGGCGTCCTCGCGGCGCAGGTCGGTGTTGAGCAGCGTGTCGTAGCCCTCGCGGCCACCCCACAGCACGTAGTTGGCGCCGTCGAGCCGATGCGTCGCCTCGAGCATGACCTTGACCTGCGCGGCCGCGTACGCAAACACCTCGGGATCCGGATTCGTCGCGGCGCCCGCCGCGTACCTCGAGTGGGTGAACAGGTTCGCGGTGCCCCACAGCAGGCCGATGCCGGTGCGCTGCATGTGGGCCTCTGCCAGGCCGATCATGTGATCGAGGTTCGCGCGGCTCTCCGCGAACGTTCGGCCCTCCGGCGCGATGTCGTGATCGTG
>Ga0136613_10000103_pt1 | contig 30801 bp, 31 predicted proteins | sample AntDrymUQ2722106_2_FD_106649 | JGI IMG/M metagenome (GOLD analysis project Ga0136613, IMG submission 106649) | Polar desert sand microbial communities from Dry Valleys, Antarctica - metaG UQ272 (21.06) | ecosystem: Environmental > Terrestrial > Soil > Desert | place: Antarctica: Dry Valley... | reverse complement strand
ATCACCGACGAGTCGATGACCGAGATGAACGCCGCCGTCGACGTCGACGGTGAGTCCGCCGAGGATGTCGCCGCCGAGTTCCTGGCTTCCAACGGCATCATCAGCGAGTAGCCGGCACCCAGCGGGCCGCCGCGCGCATGCGCGTCGCGCTCGTCCAGATGCAGCCCGCGCTGGGCGATCTGGACGGCAACCTCGCTGCGGCACGAGGGCTGATGGCCCGTGCCCTGGAAGGCGGCGCCGACCTGGTCGTCTTCCCCGAGCTGAGCCTGACCGGCTATGAGGTCGGGCGGGTGGACGACGACCTCGCGCTGCCGGCCGACCACCCGTCGTTGCTGTCGCTGGCGGCCGCGACGGGGGACGCCGGCCTGCTGCTGGGGTTCTCCGAGGACAGCGGGCGCTCCAGCTACAACGCAGCCGCCTACTACCAGGACGGGCTGTTGGGCCACGTGCACCGCAAGCTGTACCTGCCGACCTACGGGATCTTCGACGAGCGCAAGCACTTCAGCCCCGGTCAGGCCATGCGCGCCTTCACCACGCGTTGGGGCCGCATGGCAACGCTGATCTGCAACGACGCCTGGCAGCCGCAGCTGCCGTTCCTCGCCGTGCAGGACGGGGCGCATGTCCTGCTGATCCCCACCAGCAGCGCCCAGAGCCTGTTCCCGCAGCACTACGAGTCGGAGTCCTACTGGCGCGACCTCACCCGCTTCTACGGCCGCATGTACCAAAGCTACGTGGTGTTCGTGAACCGGGTCGGCAGCGAGGGTGACCTGCACTTTTGGGGTGGTTCCCACGTCGTCGACCCGTGGGGTGAGGTGATCGCAGAGGCCGAGGACGGCGAAACGGTGCTGCTCGCCGAGATCGACTTCGCGCAGGTGCGCCGCCGCCGGCGCGAGGTCCCGCTGGTGCGCGAGGCCAGGCTGGCGCTGCTGGCACGCGAGATCCACCGCCTGGTCGACGAAGGCGGGGACCTGTGACGCGCACCGGGATCAGGCGCGCGTAGCGCTACGCGCCGTCCGCGTCCTGGAATCAGGCGGGCCGGCTCAGCGCTGCAATCAGGCGGGCTGGCCCAGCGCCCGGGTCAGCTGGTCCGCGGCGTTGGTCACCGCGCCGGCCGCAGGGTCGGTGTCACGACCGAGGCGGAACGTCGGTCCGGAGACGTTCAGCACCGCCACCAGCCGGCCACCGAGGTCTCGCACCGGCGCGGCCACTGCCACCAGGCCCTCCTCGAACTCGTCGCTGACCACGGCGACGCCGCGATCGCGAGCCTGCCGGGTCCGTTGGTACAGGTCGGCGACGCTGCGGGGGGCGTTGGGCCCTCGGCCCGTAAAATCGGTGTCGCCGCACAGCGCCTGCAGCGCCTCCAGACCGTGATCGAACAGCAGTGCGCGGCCCGACGAGGTGCACCAGCACGGCACGGTTCGCCCGCTCCAACCGGCCGACTGCACCGAATGCGGTGAGGATTCCGAGAGCAGGGTGAGCACCTGGTCGCCCTGCAGCACCGACAGGTGGGCGCGCTCGCTCAGTGCGTCGACCAACCGGCGCAGCAGCGGCGCGGCCTGCTCCACCAGGCGTGACCGGCCCCCATGGGTGCCGAGGAGATAGAACCGCCAGCTCAGCCGGTGTCGCGCGTCGCCGTCGCGCTCGACCAACCCAAGCTCGGCCAGCGTCCGCAGCGTGCGGGAGATCTGACTCTTCTCGCGGCCGACGACGTCGACCAGGTCGGTGACGCGCAATCCGCCGTCGCGCACCGCCTGGTCGCTGGCGAGCGCCTCGAGGATGGCGACGCCGCGACGAAGGCTGGTCTCGCGAGTCTGGGACATGCGGCACAGGCTACGCACGGGTAGCGACTCCCGGCGCGACGGCGGCGACGGACCCACTACAGTCAGCACGATGACGAGACAGCAGCAGGCGGTGACGGCGGCGCGGGACTACCGCGCGGCGAACGCAGCGGCGATCGTGTGCAGTCTCGCCGAGCTCGTCGCGCTCCCGAACATCTCGCGGGACCTGGTGGCCGTGCGGCGCAACGCCACGGCCCTGCGCAGCGCCTTCGCCGCTCGCGGCGTGACGTTGGATCTGGTCGAGATCGACGGGGCTGCACCCGTGCTGACTGGCCGCATCCCGGCGCCAAAGGCCAACCGTCGGATCGGCATCTACGTCCACTACGACGGCCAGCCGGCTGACCCCGCCCAATGGCGCTCGCACCCGTTCGAACCGACGCTGTACACCGCCGCGATCGAACACGGCGGTCGCCCCCGCCCACTGCCAGCCGATTCTGAGGAGGTGGAGCCCGAGTGGCGGCTGTACGGCCGGGCGGCCGCCGACGACAAGGCGCCGTTCATCGCCTTGCTGGCCGCCCTCGACGCGCTGCAGCACGCCGGCATCGAGCCCAGCAGCGAGGTGGTGCTGCTGTTCGAGGGGGAGGAGGAGATCGGCTCGCCGCACCTGTCGGCCTACCTGCGGCAGTTGCGCGATCGCCTCGACGCCGAGGCGTGGCTGATCTGTGATGGTCCCGTCCACCAGTCCCGCCGTCCACAGGTCATCTTCGGCGTACGCGGTCTTGTCAGCCTGGAGTTGACCGTCTACGGGCCACTGCACGAGCTGCACAGCGGCCATTACGGCAACTGGGCCCCGAACCCGGCGCACTCGCTGGCCAGGTTGCTGGCCTCGATGAAGGATGACGACGGCACGGTATTGGTGGAAGGCTTCTACGACTCCACCGTGCCGCAGGGCGATGCCGAACGGGCGGCCCTGGAACAGCTGCCCCGCATCGACGACGAGCTGCGCCACGCCCTGGGCCTGGCCGCCACCGAGGCCGGCAACGAGCTGCTGGCCGAACGGCTGCTGCTGCCCTCGCTCAACGTTCGGGGCCTCGCCGCAGCCGGCGTCGGGGATGCCGCCCGCAACGTCGTTCCCGCGACCGCCCAGGCGTCGATCGACATCCGCCTGGCGGCCGGCAATGACCCGGAGGCGATGCTGAATCTGGTGACCGAACACATCCGTGGCCGCGGCTTCCACGTCGTCGGCGACGACCCGGACGAGCGCACCCGGCGCACCCATCCGCGCATCGTCAAGGTCACCCGCGAGCCTGGCTACCCAGCCGTGCGCACGCCGCTGGACGTGCCCATCGCCGCCGACGTGCTGGCGGCCGCCGAGGCCGCCGCCGGCGAAGCGGTGATCAGCCTGCCGACGCTGGGCGGGTCGGTGCCACTGCACAGCTTTACCGAAGTCCTCGGCGTCCCGCTGCTGGTGGTGCCGATGGCCAACCACGACAACAACCAGCACGCCGCCAACGAGAACCTGCGCCTGGCCAACCTGTGGTACGGCATCGACCTGATGGCCGCGCTGCTCACGATGCCCTGACGCGACAGTCTTGGGGCCGCTACCGCTACCGCTGTCGCTGCATGAGCGCGGGGCCGCGGGCTACGTTCCGATCAGCGCCTGCCTCACCGCCACCAAGCGGTGCTCCTCGAGCGCGTCGCGCTGCCCTTCGGCGCGCTCGATCAGCGCCCCCAGGTCCAGGGCAGCCACCTGCGGCTCGGTTGCAGCCAGCTGTTGCAGGCTGCGCCACAGGCTCAGCTTGCCCGCCACCCCGAGGCTGAGGCCCTCCAGCTCCACCAGGCGGCTGAGGTCGGAGTAGCCGATCAGTTGGCCGTTGAGCTTGAGGCGCCCGCCCGCCTCGGCGAGCGTGGCCAGCCACTGCTTGACGGGATCCACGGGCATCCCGAGGCTCGTCAGCAGGTCGCTGACGACTTGGCGGTCCTGGTCGATCTCCACCACGAACTGCTCGAGGTAGGCGCTCAGCGACGTGCCGCGGTTGCGGCGCTGGCAGCGCTGTGCCAGCCGTACGGCTCCCGCCGCGCCGGCCAGGTGATCGTTGAGATAGATGCGCAGGCGGCTGCGCGGGTCGGTCTGCGACAGCTCCATCGGCCGCCCTCAGTCCTTCTTGCCGACACGCTGCCGCAGCTCTCCACCGAGCTGGGAGAACGACGTGCCCAGCGCCTCGAGGAGGGCATTGGTCGCGTACTTGGCGTCGCGCTGGACGTCGGGATCCCGCAGGGCGTTGCCGACCGACGTCGCCATGCGGTCCACGGCGTCGGCCAGGGTGCGCAACGCGTCGGCGACGCCCTCCTCCTGGCCGGTCGTGGCCTCGTCGCCAACCTGCTCCTGGTGGCGCTTGAAGCCTTCTCCCAGGGCGGTGAACTGCTCGCCCACCCGTTGCCATGCGGCCTCTGACCGTTCCATGAACCTCTCCCGATCGACGGAACGGTCAGTCTACGGGCCCCGTGAGGCCAGACGCTCATCCAAACCGGTCAGCCGGCGGTAGCCGACCAGCCGGCCGAGCGCCACCGCTGCGGTCTCGCGGGCCAGCCTGCTGGGCGTCCCCCCGGTGACGGCCGCATCGGTCGGCGACACCCGGGCGCGCAAACCGACCTCCCTGGCGATCGACACGATCCGCAGGGAATGCCAGCGATCACTGACCAGCAGCACGTCGCGTTGCTCCTCCTGGCGCAGGTAGCGTGCCGCCGCGGCCAGCGACTCGTAGGAGTTGCTGCCCTGGTTCTCAAGCTTCACGGCCTCGGCGGGAACACCCTGGCGGATCAGGTAGCGCGACGACGCCGAGGCCTCCGTGAAGCGGTCCCCCGGCTGCTGGCCGCCGGTGACCCAGATGACCGAGGCCACGCCGTCGGCGAACAGCTCGGCGGCATGGTCCAGTCGCGCGCGCAGGGCCGGCGACGGACGACCGTCGTACTGGGCGGCTCCCAGCACCAGGATGGCGTCGGCGGGGTCCCGGCTGTCGCGGCGGGAGGCGGCCACCACCTGCGTCGCCGTCACCGCGACGTAGCCGCATCCCAGTAGCAACGACACCGTCAGCAGGCGACCGATCCAGCGCACTCGCGGTTGCCTTTCGCTGGCGGGCGGCTGCACAGGTAGGTCGCGGCGCCCGGGGTCGACCCCTGAACGGTACCGCGTCACGGGTAGGATCGGCCGCCGCCGCCTGTGGAGCTTGCTGCATGCCGATCGTCGACATTGCGTGCCTTCGTGTGCCGCTGCGCCCTCCCCAGTCTGTGGCGGAGTCGGTGTGAGCCGGGCCAACGTCGCGCGGCTGGCTGCGCTCGCCGGCATCTGGGGCGCCAGCTTCCTGCTGATCAAACTGGGGCTGGACGGCTTGAGCCCAGCGCAGATCGTGCTCGGCCGGCTGGTCCTTGCCGCCGGGGTGTTGCTGGTCGTGGTGGCGGTGCGCCGTCAGCCGCTGCCGAGGACTCCCGCCGTGTGGGGGCATGTCACGCTCATGGGTCTGGTCGCCAACATCGTGCCCTTCTACCTGTTCGCGTGGGGAGAGCAACGGATCAGCTCCGGGATGGCGGGGGTGCTCAACGGCACCACCCCGCTGTTCACACTGCTCGTGGCCATGGCCGCGCTGTCCGACGAGCGTTGGTCGGTCATGCGCGTCGCGGGGCTGCTGTTGGGATTCGTCGGTGTCGTGCTGGTCGTGGCACCGTGGAACGACAGCGGCGCCAACGCCCTGCCGGGACAGCTGGCCTGCCTCGGAGCGGGAGCCTGTTACGGCGTCTCCTTCGTCTACACCCGCCGCTTCCTGACCAACCGCGGCCTTCCTGCGCTAGCGCTGTCGGCGGCGCAGTTGTCCATGGCGGCGGTGCTGCTGCTGCTCGCCGCGCCGGTGGTGGCCGCGACCCCGGTCACGCTGTCGCCCAGCGTGGTCGGCAGCATCGTCGCGCTCGGGGCGGTGGGGACGGGATTCGCCTACCTGCTGTACTACCGGCTCATCGCCGAGGCCGGCGCCATGAGCGCGTCGATGGTGACCTACCTGATTCCCGTGGTGTCGGTGATCCTGGGTGTGCTGGTGCTGTCCGAGCCCCTCGGCTGGAACGTGTTCGCCGGCGCCGGCATCGTCATCGTCGGTGTGGCCGTCGCCGAGGGGCGGCTTGGGTCAGGACCGGCCGCCGGCGCCTCGGCGGTGCCCGCGGCCGCGGAAGCGGGGTCCCGGCGGTGATCGACGCCCTGTCGTTGCTGGACTACCGGCGCCGGGTGTCGGCGCTGTACGCCGAGGTGCGCCAGCTGCTGGACCGTGACGCCGCGGGGGCCCATGGCCACTGGCGCGCCGTGCGCGACCAGCTGTTCGGCCAACATGCGCAGTCGGCGCTGCCGGCTGACCAGCGCGACGGCTTTGCGGGTCTGCAGTATTACGACTACGACCCTCAATGGGCCCTGCGGGTACCGGTCGACACCGATGTCGAACCCGAGCGTTACGAGATCGACACCAGCACCGGCGGGCGGATGGCGTTCGTGCGGGCAGGGCGCGTGACGCTGCCCGGCGGCACGCTGGACGTGTACTGGCTGGATGACTACGGCGGTGGGTTGTTCATCCCGTTCCGGGACGCCACCGGCGGCGACACCACCTACGGCGGCGGGCGCTATCTGATCGACACCGCCAAGGGCGCCGACCTCGGGTCGACGCCTCTGGGGGAGCTGGTCTGCGACTTCAACTTCGCCTACCACCCCTCCTGCCACTACGACGCGGCCTACAGCTGCCCGCTGGCGCCGCCGGACAGCTGGCTCGACCTCCGGGTAGAGGCCGGCGAGCAGACCTACGGCAGGTAAGCCTCTAGAAGCCGTGGTCAGACAGCCATTGCGCGGCGATGTCCTCGGCGTCCTCCTTGTCGTTCTCGAACGCGTCGTTCATGGCGGTCAGGTCCTCGGTGGTCAGCTCGCTGCTGACCTGGTTCAGGGCATCAGTGACCTGGTCTTGGACCGACGTGGAGACCAGCGGGATGACCTGCTGCGGCAGCTGCAGCGGGACGTCCTCCTCCAGCACCACCAGGTCCTCGGCTTCGATGATCGCCTGGGTGCTGAACAGCCGGGCGACGTCGATGTCGCCGTTGAGCAGCGATTCGATGGTCACGGGGCCGGCGGCGTCGGTGGTGCGGAACTCGGAGAACTGCAGCCCGTACTCACGCTCGTAGCCGGGCAGGCCGTTGGGGCGGGTCTCAAGCTCGGCGGGCCCGCCGATGACCAGCTGGTCGGCGACGCCCTCGAGGTCGGACACGACCTGCAGGTCGTTGGCCTCGGCGGTCTCGCGGGTGACGACGAGCACGTCGACGTCTTGGGCCTCCGACGCTTCCAGGACCGTAAAGTCCTGGCCCTGTGTCTCCTCGCGCAGCATGTCCACGACCACCTGAGGATCGGTGGACTTGATCTCGCGGTCGGCCAGGAACGCCAGCAACGCGCCGGAGTACTCCGGCAGCACGTCGATGTCGCCACGCTCGATGAGCGGGACGACCGCCTCACGGTTGCCGAGGCGCTCCTCGACGGTGACGGTCATGCCTTCCGACTCCAGCGCGCCGGCGTAGATGTGGGCCAGGATGACGTTCTCGTTGAAGTCCACGGAGCCGACGGTGATGGACTCACCGCCACCGGCGGCATCCTCGCTGGCGCCACCGGAGGCGCCCTCGCTGGCGGCAGGGGCTGACGGTTCGGCTAAGGGGTCGCCGCCGGAGGAGGCGCAGCCGGTCATGACCAGCAGGGTTGCGCACAGGGCGCCGAGCACTCGCAGGGTACGGAGTCGCATGATCGTTCCTTCCGGGTTTGGGTGAGACAGCAGATCGGGTGAGATGGAGCAGGTTCAGGCCGGAGTGGCAGTGGTCTTGGGCGCCATTGGGTCGTCGCGCTGACCTGACCGCAGGCCGCGAGCGGTCATGGCAGTCTGCAGCTTCGACAGCAGGTACTCGACAGTCAGTGCCAGCACGGCGACCAGGATCGCGCCGGCGGCCACCTCGGCGTAGACCTGCTGGCCGAGGCCGTCGAAGATGTAGCGACCGAGGCCACCGAGGCTGACGAAGGCCGCCAGGGTGGCGGTCGCGACCACCTGCACCGCCGAGGTCCTGATTCCGGCCATGATCAGCGGCATGGCCAGGGGCACTTCCAACTGGCGCAGCACCTGCGAGCCATACATGCCCATCCCCTCCGCGGCGTCGCGCAGCTCGTGGTCGATGCCGCGCACGGCGACGTAGGTGTTGGTCAGGATCGGTGGGATGGCCAGCAGCACGAGGGCCACCGTGATCGGCAGGAGACCACTGCCGGCGACGAGGAAGGCCAGGATGACGATGCCGAACGTGGGGATCGCCCGGCCGGCGTTGGACACGTTGATGGCCAGCGAGCCGCCCCTGCCGGTGTGGCCGAGGATCAACCCCAACGGCAGGGCGATCGCCGTGGCCAGGACCGTCGCGAGCAGGCAGTAGGCGATGTGCTCGCGCAGCCGCATGGGCACGCCGTCGGCTCCGCTCCAGTGCGCCGGGTCGGCGAACCAGGCCACGATGCCTTGCAGGACACTCATCGCCGCCCTCGCGTCATCGCCGCCCCCTTGCCCAAGGCGTGGCAAGGCGCTGCAGCGCCAGTAGGCCCGCGTCGGCGACCAGCGACAGCAGCACCGAAAGGGCGATGCCCAACAGCAGCGGCGTGGCGAAACGACGGGCGAAGCCGTCAAGGAAGAAGCGACCCACACCACCCCAGCCGATCAGGACGGTGATCGTGACCAGGCCGATGGTGGAGATCGTGGCGATGCGCAGCCCGGCGATGATGACCGGCGTGGCCAGCGGCAGCTCCACGCGCAGCAGGCGCCGTCGGCGGCTGTAGCCCATCGCTTCCGCGGCCTCGACGACGTCGCTTGGCACCGAGCGCAGGCCCTCCACGGTGTTCCGCACGAGGATCAGCAGGGTGTAGATGACCAGGGGCGTCAGCGGGGTGGCGATGCCGATGCCGGTAAAGGGGATGATGCCGACGAACAGCGCCAACGACGGGATCGTGAACAGCACTCCCGCCAGTCCGAGCACCGGGCCGTACAGGCGGGGGTATCGCTGCACCAGTAGCGCGATGGGAAACGCCACCACGAAGCCGATGCCAACGGCCAGTCCGGTCAGCAGCAGGTGCTCCAGGGTGTAGTTGCGCACGTCGTCGAGGTGGCGGCCGATCCAGTCGAAGTCCACGACCTGGGCGACGACCGCGGCGGCAGCGATCACCGGATCTCCTTGGAGACCAGCTCCTGGGTGATGATGCCCTCGTATAGGCCGCCCTCCGACAGCCGCACGGCGACGCCGGTGCGTGAGGTGACCATCGCGTTGAGGGCCGCGCGCAGCGAATCGGTGCTCTCCACCGACAGCGCGAACTGCCGCAGGTTGGCGTCGGCGATCCTGCCGTCGAGCTCGTGCAGCGACACCCAGCCGCGTAACCGGCGCTGCTCGTCGACCACGACGACCCAGTCGGTGCCGTAGGACCGCGCCACCTCGGCAGCGTTGGCCCGGTCGTCGTCGGGGGACACGACGGGGCCGGGTTCGGCGCTGACCTCCGAAACGGGGATCAGCGCCAAGCGCTTGAGGCCCCGCTCCGCACCGAGGAAGTCGGCGACGAACTCGTTGGCCGGATCCGCCAACAGGCGTTCCGGATCGTCGTACTGCTCGAGCTTGCCGCCCTGGGACAGGATCGCGATGCGATCGCCCATGCGGATCGCCTCGTCGATGTCGTGGGTGACGAAGACGATGGTCTTGCGCACCTCTGACTGCAGCCGCAGGAACTCGTCCTGCAGCAGTGCCCGGACGATCGGGTCGACGGCGCCGAAGGGCTCGTCCATCAGCATGATCGGAGGATCCACCGCCAGCGCCCGTGCCACGCCGACCCGCTGGCGCTGTCCGCCCGACAGCTGATGCGGGTAGCGGTTGGCCACGCTGTCGGGCAGCCCCACCGTCGCCATCAGGGTCTTGACCCGCTCCCGGGTCCGGGCCTTGTCCCAGCCGACCAGCTCGGGAACGGTGGCGATGTTGTCGGCGATGGTGCGGTGGGGGAACAGGCCCACCTGTTGGATGACGTAGCCGATTCGCCGGCGCAGCTGCGGAGGGCTGACGGTCATGACGTCCTGGCCGTCCACCGTCAACGTGCCGCCGGTCGGCTGGATCATGCGGTTGACCATCCGCATCGTCGTGGTCTTGCCGCAACCCGAAGGCCCCACAAGGACGACGACCTCGCCCTCGGGCACGTCCAGGGTCAGATCGTCGACGCCCACCGTGCCGTCGTCGAAGCGCTTGGTGACGTGGTCGAACGTGATCACGGTTACCTCGCGAGCTCTGTCGTGCCACCGCGTGCCGTCGCCGCATGGTCGTCGCTGCCGGCAACCACCCTACGATGTCGATCGCCGTTGAGGGATTACATCCCCCTTCCAGAACTGCCATGCGGCGTTGACGTGGACCGCCTGCAGGCAGTCGTCCAGGGTCTGCGGCGCGCGGCGGCCTCCCACCGTCACCGGCCACCACTCACCCTGAGCGGCCCTGCGGTACAGGTGCCAGCGGCCGCCTGCGGTCCTGCGTACCTGTAGCAGCGGCCTGCGCTGTGGCGCCCCACGGCGGTCGTCGTCGTTGGCCACCAGCTGCCAAACGGTCAGCCGGTTGCGCCAGACGTCGACCTCCAGCAGGTCGAGGGGGTAGTGGCGGTCACGCCATGCCTGGATCGCGGCCTCGGCCTGTACGACCGCCTCCTGGTCGCTGGAGTCGTCGGTCGCCGAGCCCAGCGCGACGACACCGTCTCGACCGCCTTCCGCCCACGCGTCGGCCAGCAACCGCAGGTCGCGCACCCCCATGCCGTAGCGGTCGGCCAAGGCGGCCATGGCGGCAGGGCCTCTGACGCGACAGCGGTGCGCCCGGCGGGCCAGGCGCGCCAGCGTGCGCGGTGGTGTGGTGTCCAAGTCGCACCCGGTCGGGGTTGGGCAGCCTCGTCGATTACGGGCTCTATCAGCATTGTCGCCGGTCCAGCGCCGGCTCGCGACCGGCGCGGCCGGGACGTAACCGCCTAGTCGTGGCTGGCGCAACGGTCGTGCAGCCGGCGCAGCGCACCGACGAGCCCCGCGTCGGCCACCCGCAACGCCTCGGGCAGCGCGAACCAGCGGACGTCGGGGCTCTCTCCCGGCGCGGGACGCGGCTCGCCCTCGGCCAGCAGCAGGTAGCGCAGGTCAAGGTGCGTGTGGCCGTGCGGGCCCGGGTGCGTGTCAACGTGATACAGGATGGGACCCGAGGGCGGGTGCGTGGCGGGAAGGCCAGTCTCCTCGGCGACCTCGCGGACTGCGGCGTCCCAGGGCAGCTCGCCGCCGTCGATGTGGCCGCCTGGCTGCAGCCAGATCCCCAGCCGCTTGTGGCGATGCAGCACCGTGCCCTTGCGGCCGACCACGATCGCCGAGGCCGTGACGTGCACCGGGTCCGCGTCGGAGTCGAACGGTCGCGGCAACCGCGCCAACTCGTCGAGGAAGCGCTGCCGGGAGGCGGTCTCGCGCTCGTCGGATGGTTGCAAAGCGGTGACCTCGCGCCGGATCAGCGCGACGGCGGATGACCTGGTCACGGCTGGCTCGCCGTGGTGGTGGGGATTCGGTACCGGATCTCCTATCAGATACCCACCACCCCGGGTGTGGTCAGACGGAGGGGAGGACGTAGACGTGCTCGGCCGCCTCGTCGGGAACGGCGACCGCTCGGCCGTCCACCTCGGCCAGCACCATGCCACCGTCGACCCGCAGACCTGCTGTGACACCCGGCCGCAGCCCGTGCTCGCGCAGGAACCGCATGACGCCGACGTCGCCTTGCAGCTTCTCCGAGATCCGGGTGACCCGCGCGCGTCCACCGCTTTTGGCTGCCTGCATCATCGGCAACAAGTTCGGGTCGATCTGGTCCTCGGCGGGCGACAGGCCGGGGATGGGGTTGCCGTGGGGGCAGGCGGTCGGCGAGCCGAGCAGATCGACCAGGCGCTGCTCCACGGCGTCGGAGATGACGTGCTCCCAGCGGCAGGCCTCGTTGTGGACCTCCTCCCACTCCAGGCCGATGACCTCGGTGAGCAACAGCTCGGCCAGGCGATGCTTGCGCATGACCCCTATCGCGAGCTCGCGGCCGTAGTCGGACAGTTCCAGCGTGCGGTTGTCGGCGACGTGGACCAGACCCTCATGCTCCAGGCGCGCCACCGTCTCCGATACCGCCGGCGCCGACAGCCCCAGCCGGTCGACCAGCCGGGCGCGGATGGGCGTGATGCCCTCCTCCTCCAGCTCCCAGACCGTCCGCAGGTACATCTCGGTGGCGTCGATCAGCGGCGTCGTCATCGCAGACCTCCTCGCCGGCATGCTAGCCGGTTGAGAACACTTCTCAGCAGCGTTTCCGCTGCTGGAGGGCGGGATAGGCACGGTCGGTGGCGGCGCTGCGCGCGGTGTACCTGGATTTCTCGGACCCGCCGAGCCATCGCGTCTGGCACTGGCTGTCCCTGCTGCCGGAGCGCCACACCGTCGAACTGCGCCCCTATTCGCTGGACACCGAACCAGGCGAGACCGAACCCGGCGAGCCCGCCGCCGGCCGCAATCCCTGGGACCGGACCAACCCGAGCTGGTCGGTTGAGCTGCTGGCCCTGGGAGAGCTGGCGCGTGAGACCGGGCGCGGGGCCCACGAGCGCTTCGTCGACGCCGCCTTCGCCGCGGTGCACGAGTCCAGGCCCGACCTGTCGTCGATGGAGGGGTGGCTGGAGATCTGCGCCCACGCCGGCCTGGATCTGCAGGCCTATGTCGCGGACTCCGATCGGTGGCGTGCAGAGGTGGGCTTGTGGCATCAGGAGGCCGAGGACGAGCTCGGCATCACCGGGGTACCCAGCCTGCTGTTTGACAACGACCAGACGCTGTTCGTGCGCATTGACCAGCGCATCGCCGACGCGACCTCGGCCCGCCGGCTGCTGGCCGACCTGAGCGACCTCGCGGCCCAGCCGGTCGAGGAGGTCCGCCGCACCGACTAGTACCATCAGGTCCGACCAGCGAGCGCTCCGCGATCTGCCTAGCGAGGATTCCGTGCCAACCGATTACCGCGCCACGCTGGCCGACTACGCCGCCAAGCTTGCCGAAGTCAAGGAGTACCTTTGACCTCGATGCCAAGCGCCGCCGCCTGACCGAGCTGCAGGCCACCGCGGCAGCGCCGGACCTGTGGGACGATCCCGCACAGGCGCAGAAGGTCATGGGCGAGATGGCAGCCGTCGAGGACGATCTGCGGGTCCACGACGACTTCGCCCAGCGGCTGGAAGACCTCACGGTCCTCAATGACCTGGCCCGCGAAGAGGACGATACCGACACCGCCGCGGAGGTCGCCGCCGGGCTCGACGGGCTGCGCCGCCAGCTAGCGGAGCTGGAGATCCGGGTGCTGCTGTCCGGCGAGCACGACAGCCGCGACGCGGTCGTGACCGTACATGCCGGCGCCGGCGGCACCGACAGCCAGGACTGGGCCGAGACGCTGCTGCGGATGCTGCTGCGCTGGGCCGAGCGCCGTGGTTTCAAGGTCGACCTGCACGACGAGCAGGAGGGGGAGGAGGCCGGGATCCGCTCGGCGACCTTCACGGTCCACGGACCCCGCGCCTATGGCCTGCTGCACGGCGAGCGAGGCGTGCACCGCCTGGTGCGCATCAGCCCGTTCGATTCGCAGGCGCGACGCCACACCGCCTTCGCGTCGGTGGACGTAGTGCCGATCCTCGACGAGCTCGACGACGAGGTCATCATCCCCGATGACGACCTGCGCATCGACGTCTTCCGCTCCTCGGGCCCTGGCGGTCAGGGGGTCAACACCACCGACTCCGCGGTGCGCTTGACCCACCTGCCGACGGGCATCGTGATCTCTTGCCAGAACGAGCGCAGCCAGCTGCAGAACAAGGCCACCGCCATGACGCTGCTCAAGGCCAAGTTGGCCGAGCTGGAGCGCGAAAAGCGGGAGGCCGAGCTGTCGGCCGTGCGCGGCGAGCAGCGCGAGGTCGCCTGGGGCAGCCAGATCCGCTCCTACGTCCTGCACCCGTACCAGATGGTCAAAGACCACCGGACCGGCGAGGAGACGGGCAACACCAGCGCGGTGCTCGACGGCGACATCGACGACTTCATCACCGCGTACCTGCAGTGGCGCGCCCGAGGTGTCGCGGTGGGGATCTAGCCGGGGAATCAGGTATCGATGAAGATGCGCGGTGGCGGTTCGGACAGTAGCCGGCGTGTGGTTGCAAGGCCCCAGCCGTCGAGGTCGGTCAGCCGATCACTGCTGGCGCGCAGGCCGCCGTAGCGCTCGACGTGGGCCGCCCACTCTTCGCGGCGCTGCACCGCCGGGCGTGCCAGGAGACAGTCGGCGTCGTTGATCCAGAAGCGGCCGTGCTGGAACGCCCGCGCGGCGCCGGTGATCTCGGCCGCACGCGCCGACGGCTGGGAGGGGTCGCCGTCGTTGGGTTCGAAATGCGGCGAGGTGTCAGGGCTGATCCGCATGGCGTCGAACAGCCCGGCGCTCGGCAGGATGGGTGCGCCGCAGCCGAGCAGGTGGGCCTGCTCGCCGATCGCCGAGCGGATCAGCTCCACGCCCAGCCGGTAGGCGCCAAGGCCGTCGATGTCGCCGTGCCGGCGCCCGTCCAGCGCGCCGGCGTAGATGAAGTCGACTTTGAACAGGTCGATGCCAAGGCCCGCGAGCGTGGTGAACACCTCGGTCAGGTAGGCAGCGGCCTCGGGGCGGCTGACGTCGAGCGCGAACAGCTGCTGGTCCCAGTTGTGGCCGGCGTCGATGGGATCGTCGTCGCCGCCAACCAGCCAGTCGGGATGGTCGGCGGCGAGCTGGGATCGCGAGCCGACCAGGAATGGCGCCACCCAGATGCCGGCTCGCCGGCCGTGTTGCTGCGTAATGCGCCGGACCAGGTCCGCCAGGGAGCCGAAGCGGTCCGACAGCGACAGCCAGTCGCCGATCTCGCGTTGGTAGCCGTCGTCAAGCTGCACCACGTCGATCGGCAGCTCGAGCGAGTCCATGGCCTCCAGGTTCTCGAGCATGTCGGCTTCGGTGACCGACGTGAAATAGTGATACCAGGAGCACCACAGCGTAGGCGCCGGGCGCGGCGGCGCCACCTGGATCCGGGCCGCGTACGCGTCGGCCCAGCGGGCCAGCGCCCCGCCGATCCCACCGCCGGCGTCGTCGGTCACATGGTCCACCCGGCCGTCCGCGGCGACACGCAGCGTATTGCCGGCGGCCACCGCGCGCACCGATGCAACCGCGGCCCTCCCGTCGACGGCGGCGAACACGTGGATCGGGCCCCCGTCGCCCGGGTTAATGGCGAGCAGGCCCTCCCCCTGGAAGGCGTCGGCGGGGGCGGTGGTTCCGGGGCGGTAGGCCAGCATGTGGTTGCGGCGGTTGACCGGGCGGTGGGGCCGCTGGTCCAGCCGGTAGCTGGTCGTGGGGCTCCACGATTGCCAGCCGTGCTCGTGCACCCTCGCCCGGGCCGGGTCGACGGCCACCTCGGCGACCGGCTCCATCACGCGCGGCTGCCGGTCACGGCGCGGCCTGGGTCACGGCGGGGCCTGGGTCACGGCGGCTCCCGGTCACGGCGCGGCCGCCGCCTCACGTCGCCAGAGCCGGTGGACGGCGCCGATGCGGCGCGTAAAGTCCTGCGGCGACTCGGCGTACAGCCGCTGCCCGAGCGACACGGCGTCGCGCTGCAGCTCGGCGCGGCGTTGCTCGATCAGTCGCCGCAGGGTCGGCGGCAGTCCACCGCCGGTCTGCAGCACGGTGGTCAGTACGGCGAGGTCGTGGTCGTCGCCGAGCAGGTCGGACAGCTCATGGGCCTGCTTGGCCAGCGGCTTGAGCGTCCCCGGCCAGGCGGGGCGCAGCAGCTCGAGGGCGTGCCACAGGTACTTGGTGGTCTTGCGCCAGTCGTGCAGCGCCTCGTCGGAGGGGTCGGCCACGGCGGCCGTCATGGCCTTGCGGCCCTTGCCGTAGATGCGCTGCAGGCCCGAGCCCAGGGCCTTCCAGCCGTCGGCGTTGCGGGGCCACTGCGCCATGCTGTCGCGCACGCCGCCCAGGCGGGTGGCCGCCTCGGCCAGGGCGTCGCCCTCGTGGCCCGCTTCCGCCGAGGCCGCAGTGTTCAGGCGCCGGCGCACCGCGGCGAAGCTGCGCGGCCGTCCGGCCTCGGCGAGCAGCTGATCGAAGGCCGTGGCCAACACGGCCGCGTCACGTGCGCGCGACAATGTCCGCGCCGCGTCGCGGACTTCGGTGTTGGCCCACCCGTAGCAGTCGCTGCCGAGCGCCTTGCGCCCGAGGCGCAAGGTTGCGCGGACCCGCTTGCAGCTCTTGCGCGCCTCGTGGACCGTCTTGCCGTCGTCGGTGTCGTCACCTGTCCCGCTCAGGCCGGCGATGGCGGCGTCGAGCTGGGAGGCCACCATCCGGCGGATGCCGTCGGCCACCGGCTCGCCGGCGTCGAGTTGGAAGGGGCCGACCGTGGCGTCGCTGTCGGTTGCCGTGGTCATGCCGGGTTGGTGTCGCAGACGTCGATACCGTCCCACGATGTCGGCGGCACCGCCACCCCGGCCAGCGCAGCGGCGGAGGTCTCCGGCAGCGTGTCGTTGATGAACAGGCCGGTCGACGTCTCCACCGACGCGCGCACCTTGAGCTTGGTGGCGCTGCGGTGTGGCGGCAGGAACTCGAAGGACAGGTGCCAGTCGGTCTGCGGCTGACCGTCGGCGCCGGCGGGGGCCTCCTGGGCGACCATCATGTAGGACAGGTCGGTTCCGAACAGCCCGTCGTAGCGCATCACCACCTGCTGCAGCGCGGCGGCCAGATCGCGGCCTTCACATGGCGTCATGTCGCCGAGGCGCCGCAACCCGTGACGCCTGGCTCGTACGTGGACCTCGTAGGGCCAGCGTGCCGCGTACGGGACCGCCACCGAGAACGAGTCGTTGTCCGCAACCGTGCGTTCCACCGCCCGATCGTCGCGGGCGACAACCTCGCACGACAGGCAGCGCTGCGACCGGTCACGGTGCTCGGCCAGGGTCGAAACGCGCTGTGCGGTCAAGGGCGGCAGCCGGTCGAAGGCGTAGATCTGCCCGTGGGGATGGGACAATGTCGCGCCGACCTCCTCCCCGCGGTTCTCGAAGATGAGCACGTGGCGGTGCCGGCGTTCGGCCCACAGATCCCGTGACCGGTCCCGCCAGACCGCCACCACCCGCGCCACCTGCAGGGGTGTCAGGGTCGCCAGCGAGCCCACATGGGACTCGGTGTACAGCACGACCTCGCAGCGCCCGAACGACCGCGCTGCCAGGTCCTGGCCCTGTGGTGGCGGCGGTGGGCGGGGCGACAGGGACGGGAAGCGATTCTCAAAGACTGCCGCGTCGTAGGAGAACGGCACCTCTGGACCACCGGGGCACAGCGGGCAGCCGGGCGAGCGGTCCACCTCGGGGGTGGTGGGCACGTCGGCGCCGGTCTGCGGGCGCGCGTTGCGTGATGGCGAGATGGCGACCCAGCCGCCGGTTAGCAGGTCGCAGCGCTGGTGCAGCGCGGTCGGCGGTGAGGTCGGCGTCTCAGCGGGTCGCAGGTCGCCGCGCAACGGACCGTAGACGTACAGGCAACGCCCGTCGGGGTGGCTGAGCGTGTGCCGCGGCAGCGTGTGGGATGTCGGGATGCTGGTCGACGCAGTCGCACTCATGCCACCAGCACCTCCAGGCCCTGCTCGGTAAGCCGCTGGAGGATCTGCGAGTCAGCCGACGACGAGGTGATCAGCAGGTCGACCGCGTCGATGTCGCACAGGTGGGCCAGCGCCACGTCGCCCACCTTGGAGCCGTCTGCGGTGACCACGCGCCGGCGGGCGGCGGCCAGCATCCGTCGTTTCACCTCGGCCTCCGGCAGATTGATGTTGGTGACCCCGCCGTCGGGGTCGACACCGTTGCAGCCAAGGAACAGGGTGCCCGCATTGATCCGCTCCAGCACCACACCCGCCAGCGGGTCGACGAGGCTGTGCTGCAACGGCCGCAGCGTGCCCCCCGTGAGAACGACGGTGAATCGCGGGATCGCGGGCTCCAGCGTCACCGCGATGTTGAGCCCGTTGGTCAGCACGACGACGTCGGTAAGATCGGCTCGATCAACCAGGGCGCGGGCCACGGCAGTCGTCGTCGTGCCGACGTCGAGCAGGACCGTGTCGCCGTCGGCGATCAGGTTCGCCGACGCCCTGCCGATCGCATCCTTGGCCGCGGCGTTGGCGCCCGCACTCTCCTCGAACGAGCGCTCCGCAGAAGACTCGCCGCGGGGGACCGCACCGCCGCGGATCCGGCGAACGTGCCCGCGGTGCGCCAGCTCGTCGAGGTCCGAGCGGACGGTGACCTCGGAGATCCCGAACATCTGTGACAGGTCAGCGACACGGACGAAGTCGCGCTGGTTGATGACCGAGCGCATCCGCTCGCGCCGCAGCCGGACTCCGACGACGACATCGACGTCGGCGGCGCTCACCGCTGCGCCGCACCCGCGCGCACAACCGGCAGCGGCTGGGGGGTCGTCGTCGGGATCGTTGCGCAAGGACCGTTACGGTCCCAGGTGAGGCGGTCGATGCACATCCGCCGCACGGTGCCGGCCGCATCCCAGGCGTGGTACACGAGGTAGTCGCCGCCGTCAGGAGTGGTGACGACGACGTTGTGCCCGGGACCGACGACGCCAGGCACCGTTCGCAACACCGCAGGCCCCTCGGTGACGGGCTCGGTGAACGGGCCCAACGGGTGGTCGGCGACGGCGTAGGAGACGCCATAGCCCGCCCCGCGCCAGCAACCGCCGGAGTAGAAGCAGTAGTAGCGCCCGTCGCGCTCGACGACGAAGGGGCCTTCGAGGGTGTACCAGTCGCGGACGGCGCCGTACAACGGCCGTTGCGCCTCGAACAGCTGCCAGTCGGCGCTGGCCCGCAGCACGCACCGGGGTTCGGCTGCCAGTGTGGTCATGTCCAGCAGCCGGTCCACTGCAAGTGCGGTGCCAACCCGTTCGCCGTCGAGCACGTCGCGGGCGTAGTACAGGTACCACTGCCCGTCGCGGTCACGGAACGGGTGCGGGTCGATGGCGAAGCGCTCGTCGGGTGCCAGCAGGCGCCCGCAGTCGATGAACGGGCCTGCCGGGTCGTCGGCGGTGGCGACGCGCAGCCGGTGACCGCGGTCGCCGACGCCGACGGAGTAGTACAGGTAGAAGGTGCCGTCGTGCTCGACGACCTCGGGCGCCCAGTAGTCCTGGGCATCCGAGGTCGCCAGCGGCTCAAGGGCGCCGCCCACTGGCCGCCATCCCACCAGGTCGGCCGAGCGGAGGACCTGGAAAGGTCGTCCGCCCGGGGCCGACCCGGTGCCGTAGGCCCAATACTCGTCGGCTACCCGCAATACCGCGGGGTCGGCGAAGTAGCCGTCGTGGACCGGGTTGCTGTAGGTCGCCAGGGTCACCGCCGCAGTCGGTGGACGCGAACGTAGGCGAACTTGGCGGTGAATCCATCCCCGCCCATCGACACCAGGCCGATACGCGAGTCCTCGCCGAGGTCATGGACCCAGGTGCCGCCACGCACCCAGCGTGCTCCCGGGTGGCGGGTGTAGGCGGTGTAGTGCTGCTGACCGCCGGCGTCACGCTTGACGATGCGCAGGAAGGTCCATCTCCCCGGAGCGCCGACGACGCTGTTGCCGTAGCGCGGGTAGCCGTCGGGAACAGGGCTGCGCTCCTTGGCCCACTCGGTCTGGCGGGTCTCGAAGATTGAGGTGTTCGTCAGCTTGAGGAAGTTGTCGTCGTCGCCGTAGGCCACCAGACCGGCCTGCACGAAGTTGTAGCAGCAGCCCTCAGGTGGCACGTCGATGTTCACCTTGGTGGTCATCATGAAGTCACCGCGAGGGGCGGGTCGCACCAGCACCGACGCGGTGTTGCTGTCGACGAACAGGTCGGCGGCCTGGGTCTGGAAGACAAAGTTGCCGCGGGAGGTCCCGTACGTGTCCGGATCGGGCCTGCGCACCCACTCCCAGCCCGGCTCGACGCGCCGGCGGTTGAAGGTGTCGGTGGGCCGCTTGATCCGGGGGCCGTTGCGGTCGTTACCGACGGGGCGGGGCCGGTAGGCCGTCGTCTGGCCCGGTTGGGCGGCGGGAGCCGAGATCCGCCGGTCGGAGGCCCAGCGGCGGGCCCGAACGGTCGGCCAGCCGTTGATCCAGTCCAGCGGGTCCAGCAGCGCGGGGCGCTGGTTGATGCCGCCCGGCTCGGTCAGGTACGGGTCGTTTTGGTCGACCGCGTGGTAGATCATCCACTGCTGGCCGTCGAAGTCGTTGATGACGTCATGGTGGCCGGTGCCGACCCAGCGGTTGCCGTTCATACTGATGACCGGCGTGCCGCCGACCCGGCCGGCGAGCAGCGAGTCCCCGTCGCGGTCGGTGAACGGGCCAAGCGGGCTGCGGGAGCGCCCGGCGAAGACGCTGTAACCGGTCAGGGGGCCGGCGCAGCAGTTGGTGGCCGAGGCCAGCAGGTAGTACCAGCCGCGGCGCTTGATGATCTGCGTGCCCTCGTAGCGGTTGCCGATGGCCACCTCGGTCTGGGTGGCCGGGTTGGAACTCAGGCCATCGGGCGACAGCTCGCGCACCGACAGGCCGCCGAAGTAGCTGCCGTAGTAGATGTAGCGCTTGCCGTTGGCGTTGATGACCTCGGGGTCGAACACCCAACGCAGGCCCTCGCCTCCAGGCGGCGCGTGGGGCTCAACCACTGGGCCACCCTTGTCGGTCCACGGGCCCAAGGGGGTCGGGCTGGTGGCCACGCCGATGGCGCTGCCCCCGCTGGGCACGTTGGGGGCGGTGTAGTACATGTAGTACTGGCCGTTGGCGTAGAACGGCTCGGGCGCCCACGGGCCCCCGTCGCCCATCCACTCTGGACGTTCGTCGAAGACGTCGCCCCGGTAGGTCCAGTGCACCAGGTCGCGCGACGTGAAGGTGGGGATGAGCCGGAAGTTGTACTCGCCCTCGGCGTTGCGGTCCTCACCGCTGAGCGGGTCGGTGGTGCAGTACAGGTACCAGCGCTTGTCACTGCGCTCCTGGCCGCGGATGACGGCGGGATCCGCACAGGTCTCGACGACCTCGCCGGCCCTGGTTCGCAGGTCGAGGGGGTTGCGATAGGTCCCGGTGCTGCGGACTGAGCTGGGCTGTCTTGCCGTGGTGGCGCTTGTTGTCGTGGCGCTCGCCCCGGCAACGCCCTGAGGGGCGAGCAGCGCGGCGATCAGCCCGGCGAACAGCAACAGCCGGCTCGCCCTGCGCAGGCGACGATGGGTGGGTGCTGTCCTCAAGTAGCGAAGCGGTAGGACACGTGATGATTGACGCATGGTGCACTCCTTTGAAGGGGTCATGGGTCGCTGCGGATGACGGGGGCGGGGACGGCGTGCTGGCTGGGGGACTGGTCCTTGACGGTCGGCCAGCCGTCGGTCCACACGAGCGGATCGATGAGCATGGGTCTGCGGTTGGCGCCGCTGGGCAGGGTGGGGTTGTCGTCCTCGATGGCGTGGTAGACGATCCAGTCGTCGCCTGCGTCGTCGCGGACGACGGCGTTGTGGCCGGGGCCGACGAAGCGCTCACTCTTGTCGAGCAGCAGCGTCCCCTCGCCGTCGCGCAGGTCGGTGCCTTCGGCGTCGACATAGGGACCGCGCAACCGGTCGGCGCGGCCGACCGCGACGTGGTACGTGCTGTTCTCGAACTCGCAGCACGATCCCAGCGAGCCGAAGAACCAGTAGGCGCCGTTGCGGCGGATGATGTAGGGCGCTTCGTAGGCGTTCCCCGCGATGCGGAACTTCTTGCCGGTCGTGGCCATGCCGTCGGGGGTCAGCCGGATGCCGTAGATGCCGTTGAAGCTGCCCCAGAACAGGTACGGCTTGCCCTGGTCGACGTAGAACATCGGATCGATCGAGTTCGCGACACCGCTGCCGCGGCTGTCGAGGATCTTGCCGCGGTCGCTGAAGGGTCCTTCGGGCGAGTCGGCGGTCGCTACGCCGATGCCGGGGTTGGGGTCGCCCCAGACCGACAGCGAGTAGTACAGGACGTAGCGCTTGCCGATGCGGGCGATGTCAGGCGCCCACAGGAAGCCCTGCTGCTTCCAGTCCGGCCGCGAGCCGGCGCCGGCAAAGGCCTCACCGACGTAGTCCCACTTGACCAGGTCGCGAGAACGGATGATCGGGGTCTGCCGCGGCCCCTCGCCGTCACCCCAGTCATCCTCGGTGCCGTAGGCGTAGAAGCTGCCGTCGTCGGCGCGGATCACCGATGGGTCGGCCAGCACCGGGGTGAAGACGGGATTGCTGTACTCGGCGGAGGCCGTGGCCGGTGCCGACGCCGTGGGGGTGGTGGCGTCGACACCGGCCGGTGACCCACAGGCGCTCGCCAGCACGACCACGAGGGCCAGCCAGCGAGCGTGGGTCAGCTGGTGCATGTCGGGGCTCAACCCTTGAGTCCGCTGCGTGAGACGCCTTCGATGATGAAGCGTTGCGCGAAGACGAACAGGATGAGCACGGGGACGCTGGCGATCACCGCACCGGCCATGATCACCGGATAGTTGGTGTTGTAGGCGCCTTGCAGCGTCGCCAGTCCGACGGGCAGGACATAACGTTCGGGGCTGAACATGACGTAGATCGGCCACAAGAAGTCGTTCCAGTTGGTCAGAAACGACAGCACCACCAAGGTGGCCAACGCGGGCCTCGACAGCGGCAGGACGACCCGGAAGAAGATCTGCCAGGCGTTGGCGCCGTCTACCCGGGCGGCCTCCTCGATCTCGAGAGGCAGCCCCAGGAAGAACTGACGCAGGAAGAACACCCCGAACGCGCCGGCAGCCCCTGGCACGACCAACGCGATGATGGTGTCGACCCATTGCAGCCTGTCCACGGTGATGTAGTTGGGAATGGTCAGGATCACGGGTGGGATAAACAAGGTGGCCAGGATCAGCGCGAACAGCGTGCGCTTGCCGCGAAAGTGCATGCGGGCAAGGGCATAGGCGGCGGGTGCGGCGACGGCGACGACCAGCAGCGCGTGCGCCGCGGCGGCCAACAGGCTGTTGACGAACCAGCGCAGGACCGGGCTGTCGGTCCCTGCGCGGGTGATCGTCTGGTAGCCCTGCGTGGTCGGCTCGCCGGGAATCCACTCAAGGGCCAGCGACGTTGCGGCCTGCTCGGACTTGAGCGACGTGGACAGCATCCACAGCAGCGGGGCGATGAAGACCGCGGTCAGGGCGATCAGGCCGGCGTAGGTCAGGACCCTGTTTCTCGTCCGCCGGCTGTTGCCGGGATCGCGCACGGTCACCGGCTGCGGTGCGGCGACGGCACCCACTATCGACTCCTGTGTTGTGACGACATGGCTAGTCCTGGAAGCGTCGGAAGAAGGCAAAGATGGCGATGCTGGTCAGGACCAGGAACACGGTCAGGACGTAGCTCATCGCTGTGGCGTTGCCCATGCGGAAGTTGCCCAGTCCTTCCTCGGCGATATACATGATTGCGGTGCGCGTTTCGTTGCCGGGCGCGCCCTGCGTGATGAGCAGTGACTGACCGAACATGTTCGCCGACGCCAGCACCGTCAGGGTGGTCACCAGCACGAGCACCGGCCGCAGGCCCGGCAGGGTGATGTGCCAGAACTTGTTCCAGGCCGACGCGCCGTCCACTGCGGCCGCTTCGTACTGCTCGCGCGGGATCTCCTGGAGGCCAGCCAGGTAGATGACGGCGTTGAAGCCGAGGGTCCACCACACGGTCACGCCTACCAGTGACACCCAGACCCACGGCGTGGCGGTGGTCCAGGCGATGTTGGCGTCGATGCCCAGCCGCCCGAGCATACTGTTGAGCAGCCCGATGTTGGCGTCGAGCACGAACTGCCACAGCACGCCGATCACGGCGACGCCCAGCACGTACGGCGCGAAGTAGATGGCCCGGAAGACCGTGCGCCCTCGAAACTGGCCGTTGAGGATCAGCGCCAGCAGCAGCGGGATCACCAGCAGCGGCGGGACGCTGTAGAGGGTGAACTTGGCGGTCGCCCGCATGCTCTGCCAGAAGAAGGCACCCGTCGTGGAACCGGACGAGAACAGGTCGATGTAGTTGCCGAGACCGGCGAAGGGCTTGTTGGGCAGCAAGAAGTCCCACTCGTGCAGGCTGATCCACAGCCCGAACACCGCGGGAGCTAGCACGAACATCGTGAACAGCAAGAAGTAAGGCGCCAGGAACAGGTACGGCGTGAGCCCACCTGTTCCTGACGTGCTGCCCGTGGTGGCCACGCCGACGTCGCGCCGGCTGGAGGTGGCCGACGCCGGCGTGGTCAGCGCCTCGCGCTGCGTCGCCACGGATCAGGCTCCGTACTTCTTGGCGTTCTCCTCCAGCAGCTTGTCGGCCGTGGCGGCCGCGTCGTCGAGCGCCTGCTGCGGCTCCTTCTGCAGCAGCACCGCTTCGTTGACGGCGGTGTCCATGGTCGCCATGGCGTCGCCGATGCCCGGCAGGGCGGGCGGGAAGTGGACGTAGTCCAGCTCCTTGGCGAAGGTCGACTGCTCCTCGAGCTCCTGGAACTCGGGCATGTCGCGGACCATCTGGTTGGCCGGCACCTGGCCGCCCTTGGCCCACTCCAGGGAGTGCTCGTTGATCCACTTGATGAAGACCGCGCCGGCCTGCAGCTTGTTGGGTTCGGGGCGGCGCTGCTGCATGAGCACGAAGTTGTGGGAGCCGGCCCAGGCGGCCTGCTCGCCACCGATGGCTGGCAGCTCGGCGACGCCCCACTCCAGCCCGTCGGTGTCCCGGTAGGCCGCGATCTGCCAGATGCCGTTCCAGATGAAGGCGTTCTTGTTGTTCTGGAACGCCACGTGGTCGGCGTCCTGGCCAACGTCGCGGGGGCTGTGGCCCTCCTTGACCAGGTCGACCATCCAGGTCAGCGCCTCGACGCCCGGCCCCTCGTTGTAGGTGGCCTGGGTCGCGTCGGTGTTGAACAGGTCACCACCGAACTGGCGGATGAGCGCCTGGAACTGCAGCACACCCGTGAACGGGAACGGGCTCATCCAGTGTCCCTGGATGCCCTCACCCTTGAGCGCCTCCAGCGCCTGCATGTAGGAATCCATGTCCTGCGGCGGCGACTCGGGGTCCAGCCCCGCCTGCTGCATCAACTTCTTGTTGTAGTACAAGCCCAGCGGGTGGATGTCCAGCGGGATGCCGAAGCGCTGGTCGTTGTAGACACCGGCGTTCCAGACCGCGTCGGGGAAGTTGGCCGGGTCAAGGCCCAGCCCTTCCGCGACCTCGTCCAGCGGCTGGATGACGTTGCGCGCCGCGTTGGTGGCCAGCTGGTCGATATGCATGATGCCGACGTCGGGACCGCGCCCGCTGGACACCGCGTTGGGGACCTTCTGGTAGTAGTCGGCCCACTCCTGGGTGCTCATCTTTACGGCGATGTTGTCGTGCTCGGACGAGAACTGCTTCACCAGGTCCTGCATGACCGGGCCGTCGGCACCGGTGAAGCCGTTCCAGAAGGCCAGCTCGACGGCCGGGCCGTCGTAGGTGTCGCCCGTGCCGGTCTGGGACTGCTGCTGCTCGCCGCTGGCGCCCGGCGCGTTGCTGCTGCCGGGGCCGCAGGCGGCCAGGGCAAGCCCGACCCCGGCGCCGGCGCTCAGCCGCAGGAACGATCGCCGATCGATGCCTCCCCCGAACGCTACAGGGGCGGGGTGCTTGAGGTTGTGCATGACGGGTCCTTTCAGGGGATGCGAGGCGAAGCGCGGCGGCTTCGCGAGGTCAGTGCGGTCCTTGCTGTGTGGCTCGCCGCAGGTCGGCGGGATCGGCTTTGGGCTTGCGGTCGAAGGTCAGCAGGCCGTTGGCCTCCTGCTCCACATCGGTCAGCTGGGTGTAGCAGAAACCTGCGACCACGGGGTTTGAGACCAGCGCCGCTACGAGACCGTCGTAGCGGTCGAGCAGGTCGTCGCCGTCAGCGGCCGTCTGGTACCCCCAGCTCTGCGAATCGCCAGAGGTGGCGGCGTCATTGTCCACGGCTACGCCCCCGAACTCGCTGATAAACAGCGGCCCGCCGCGGTGGCGGAAGCCGGTGGTGTACAGCGGTCGGCCGCCCGGCTCGGCGGCGAGTGCGCAGGACAAGTCGCGGTAGCGGCTGCGCAGGGCGCCCGCGTCGCCGTAGTCGTGGATCGTGCACAGATCAGTAATTACCTGCTCCCAGCCGTCGTTGGCGATCACCAGGCGGCCGGGGTCGGCGGACCTGGTCAGGTGGTACAGGGCCAGCAGGTGGTCGCGCTGCGCCGCGTCGGTGCCCAACGCCGGTACGCCCCAGCTCTCGTTGCTTGCGACCCAGGCGATGATGCAGGGGTGGGAGTGGTCACGGCGCAGCACCGCCTGCCACTCGGCCGTGCTGCGGCGCACCGCGGTGGCGGTGAAGCGGTACGAGCTTGGCATCTCGGCCCAGACCACGAAGCCGAGGCGATCAGCCCAGTGCAGCCAGCGAGGGTCTTCGATCTTCTGGTGCTTGCGGGCGCCGTTGAAACCCAGCTCCTTCGCAAGCTCGATGTCCCGCCGCAGGTCGTCGTCGCTGGCTGCCGTCAGCAGGCCGCCCGGGAAGTAGCCCTGGTCAAGGACCAGCCGCGGGTAGAACGGCCGGTTGTTGAGGTACACGCGGCCGTCACGTGCCTCGATCTTGCGCATGCCGAAGTAGCTGTCGACCGCATCGAGGGCCTCGCCGCCGGCACCGGTGAGCTCGGCGTGCAGGTCGTACAGGGTGGGACGGTCGGGGCTCCAGGTCTGGATGCCCTGCCAGTCAGCGATGTGGCGCCCGGCGCGCTGGCCCTGGGGAGCCAGCGAGAACCGCCGCCGCAGGTGCGCTGCGGTGATGGCGATGGTGTCGTTGACGAGCAGCTCGCCGTGCAGACGGATCACCAGCCGCAGGGTGTTGCCGACAGCCGCGGCGGTCAGCAGGATCTCGACGTCGATCGCCCCGGCGTCCAGGTCGGGATCCAGGCGCAGGTCGACCACCCGCTCGGGCGCCACCGGCTCCAGCCAGACGGTCTGCCAGATGCCGGTCGTCGCGGTGTAGAAGATGCCTTCCGAGCTCGTGCGCCAGTACTGCTTGCCGCGCGGCATCTCGAGGTCGTCGAGCGGGTCTTCGGCGCGTACCACTACGGTGTGCTGGCTGCCCACTACGGTGCGCTGACTGCCGGCCTGGGCGCCGCCGGTCTGGGCGTCGCCGGCCCGGGTGTCGCCGGCCCGGGTGTCGCCGGTCAGGGCGTCGGTGATATCCGCGGTGAACGGCGTGTGGCCGCCTTCGTGGCTGGCCACCTGCGCGCCGTTGATCCAGACGCTGGCGCGGTAGTCGACGGCGCCGAAGTGCAGCAGCAGGCGCTGGCCATCATCCCGGCGCACGTCGTCGAAGTGGCGCGCGTACCACACGACGTCGTGGCGGCCGCGGTCGGCGATGCCCGACAGCTGGGACTGCGGGCAGAAGGGCACGGTGATCTGCCCGTCCAACGGCGCGGCACCGGGCATCGCCCGCTCCCAGTGCTGTGCCAGACCTTGGTTCGCGTCGTCGAAGGCGAAGCTCCAAGGGCCGTTGAGGCTGGCCCAGCGGCCACGCCGCAGCCGCGGGCGGGGGTACTCGCAGCGCGGGAGGGTCACCGGGTGCAGGCTTCCGGGGCTTGCGGGGTTACCTGAGCTGCCTGGGCCTGGGGCGGCGCCGGCGTGCGGGGGGTGGGACTCTTGGCGCATCGGACCCCCTCGTTGTGGTGGTTGTGGCCGTTCGCGGTGGTTGGCAGCCACCTCGGCCACGAACCAGGAACTCCCGTGGACTTTCACAATAGAAAGTTCGCTTTCGGTTCCGCAAGTCCTGCCGGCATTTCCGCGCCGCCGGGCCAGGCGGCAGGATGCCGCCATGACGCGACGCTTCTGGGCGCCTGGACGAGTCAACCTCATCGGGGACCACACCGACTACAGCGGCGGGTTGGTCTTGCCCGCCGCCATCGACCATGGGTTGTGGCTGGAGGTCGAGCCCAGCACCGCCATCGCCCTGGAGTCACAGGTCGAGCAGGATGCGGTGACCGTCGCTCCTGATGGCTCCCGGCCGCCCACCGCCGGTTGGGGCCGCTACGTGGCCGCGGTCGCGGCCGAGTTGGCGGCGCTGGGCCGTCCCGCCCTGGGGTTGCGTGGCCGGCTGACGGGTGATCTGCCGGCGGGAGCGGGGCTGTCGTCGTCGGCGGCACTGGAGGTCGTGGTGGCAACGGCCCTGTGCGCGGTCGCCGACTTCCAGCTGGCGCCGCTGGAGCTGGCGCAGGCGGCGCAACGGGCCGAGCAGCGTGCTGTCGGCGTGCCGTGCGGTGTGATGGACCAGGCCGCCTGTTTGCTGGGCCGGGCCGACGCTGCGGTGCTATTGCACTGCGGCAGGCTGGAGCACCGTCTCGTGCCGCTGCCGCCGGAGCTGGCGATGGTGGTCCTGGACTCAGGTGTGCAGCGGCGCCTCGAGTCGTCGGGTTACGCCACCCGCCGCGCCGAGCTGGAGCGCGGCCTGGTGGCACTGCGGGGACGCTCGCCCGTGGACGTGACCGTCACCGAGCTCGACGCGCTGGTCGCCGCGGCGGGGGTGGATAAGGTGGCCGCCGCGCGCCTGCGCCACGTCGTGACGGAGAACGTACGGGTAACCGCTGCCGCCGCGGCGCTGGCGCAGGATCCGGTCGATCGCGCCGCGCTGGGCGAGCTGTTCGCGAACAGCCACGCCAGCCTGCGCGACGACTACCAGGTGACGGTGCCCGAGACCGACCTGCTGGTGGAGCTGTGCGATGAGGCGGGGGCAGTGGCGGCGCGGATGACGGGGGCCGGCTTCGGCGGCGCCGTGATCGCGCTGGTCGACGCCGACCGTGCCGAGCCGGTGGGCGCCCAGGTGGCGGCGGCCTACCAGGCGCGGCAGGATCGCTGGCGCGCCACGGTCGTGCGCTGCCGGGCGGCCGATGGAGCAGGGGAGCGCGGCTGAAGACGGGGGAGCGCGGCTAAAGACGGCGGCCAGGCAGCCGACAACTCAGGGGTCGCCAGTAGCCCGAGCACCGGGGGGGATGCTAGGCTGCTGGCGACCACGCCCGCGTTGGAACGCGGGCGTTGCCTTGTGAGGTGATGCCGCCGGCGAGCAGGCGAATCGCCGTTGCCGTAGCAGGCACCGGCAGGCTCGCAAGAGAGGGCGCACGTGATCCGACTCGACAACGTCACCAAGACATACAAGAACAAGGTCATCGCTCTTCGTGAGATCTCCGTGGAGATCACCAAGGGTGAGTTCGTCTTCCTCGTGGGCGCGTCCGGATCCGGCAAGAGCACCTTCATCAAGCTGCTGCTCAAGGACACCGACCCCGACCGCGGCGAGGTCTACGTCGCCGGCAAGCGCCTCAAGGGCATGAAGTCGTGGCGGATACCGACGCTGCGGCGCGACCTGGGCTGCGTCTTCCAGGATTTCAAGCTGTTGGAGAACAAGACCGTCACCGAGAACGTCGGCTTCGCGCTGGAGGTCATCGGCAAGCCCCGCCAGACGATCGTGCGCACGGTCCCCGAGGTGTTGGAGCTGGTGGGGTTGCGTCACAAGGCCGCGGCGTACCCCGGCGAGCTGTCCGGCGGCGAGCAGCAGCGCGTGTCCATCGCGCGGGCGTTTGTCAACCGGCCCCGGATTCTGCTGTGCGACGAGCCCACAGGAAACCTGGATCCCACCACCAGCGTGGGGATCATGAAGCTACTGGACCGCATTAACCGCACGGGCACCACGCTGGTCATGGCCACCCACGACCAGCACATCGTAGACTCGATGCGCCGGCGCGTCATCGAGCTGGACGACGGCGCCCTCATCCGCGATCAGACGCGGGGGGTGTACGGCTATGGGGGCTAGGTGGCGCTACCTGGCCAACGAGGTCGGCATCGGCCTGCGCCGCAACCTGCTGATGACGCTGGCGACGGTCGTCACCGTGACGGTCAGCCTGGCCCTACTGGGCGCCGGCATGCTGGTGCAGCTGCAGGTCGACAAGGCTCAACGTGTGCTGTATGGCGAGGTCGAAATCTCGATCTTCCTGCTGGACGGCATCTCCGCCGACCAGCGGACGTCGCTGGAGCGGGACCTGAGCGACACCGGCCTGGTGCAAGAGATCATCTACGTCTCGAAGGAACAGGCCTACCGCGACGTGCAGGAGATCTTCGCCGGTGACGAGACCATCCTGGAGTCAGTCACTCCCGAGATCCTTCCCGCCTCGTTTCGCGTAAAGCTGGACGACCCGCAGCAGTTCGAGATTGTGGCCTCGCAGTTCCAGGCCTATCCCGGCGTCGAAGAGGTCGTCGATCAGCGCGAGGTGCTCGACAAGTTCTTCCGCATCATGAATGCTTTGCGTAACGGTGCGGTGGCCGTGGCGTTGTTACAGCTGTTCGCGGCCGCTGCGCTGATCTCCAACACGATTCGCATCACCGCGTTCGCCCGTCGTGAGCAAACCGGCATCATGAAGTTGGTCGGTGCGACGAATTGGTACATCCGGCTGCCGTTCATCTTGGAGGGCATCACCGCCGGCACCGTCGGCGCCCTTGCCGCCGGCGGTCTGCTGTGGCTGGGCGAGGCGACGCTGGTCAGCCGCTTGAAGGGCGAGGTGAACTTCATCCCCTTTATCACCACCGCGGACGTGTGGCGCGTCATCCCGGTGCTGGTGCTGTTGGGTGCGGGGCTCGCGGCCGTGGCGGCATTTCTGTCACTGCGGCGGTTCCTGGACGTATGACATGCCGATGCAACCCAATGCCGTCGACATGCCTCGACCCCGCCTGTCGCCGGTCGGCGCTGGATTCTGCGTCAACAAGAGTCTAGGGTTGCGCGAATGATCTGGTTGAAGCGTCCGATATGTCTATGTTTGCTAGTTGCCGTCTGCCTCGGCGGCCTGCTGTTCCCCGTCACTGCGGCCTCCGCTGCTGACCCCCGCGACGAGCTCGGGGAGGTCAAAAACCAGCTGGAGGATGCCCAAACCGGCT
>Ga0136613_10000102_pt1 | contig 30866 bp, 30 predicted proteins | sample AntDrymUQ2722106_2_FD_106649 | JGI IMG/M metagenome (GOLD analysis project Ga0136613, IMG submission 106649) | Polar desert sand microbial communities from Dry Valleys, Antarctica - metaG UQ272 (21.06) | ecosystem: Environmental > Terrestrial > Soil > Desert | place: Antarctica: Dry Valley... | reverse complement strand
GCGGTGCCTGACGCCCATGATCGTACCGTCTTCGGTGCGGCTGGTGACGACGAGGCATTCTGGCACTGACCCTGGTTCGATCACGAGCGAGTGGTAGCGTGTCGCCTCGAAGCCCTGGTCCAGTCCCCTGTAGACTCCTCTGCCGTCGTGCATTATCCTCGCCGTCTTGCCGTGGACGGGCTCGCCGCGTACCACCTCGGCACCGAAAGCCTGCCCGATGGACTGGTGGCCGAGGCAGACCCCCAGGATGGGGATACTCTCGCCGACCCTCTCGATCAGCTCGACCGAGACCCCTGCCTCGTTCGGCGTGCAAGGACCGGGTGAGACGACTATCCTATCCGGGCGGAGATCGGAGACCTCCTCAGGCGTGACCTCGTCGTTGCGCCGCACGAGGACCTCGGCCCCGAGCTCCCCAAGGTACTGGACCAGGTTGTACGTAAAGGAGTCGTAGTTGTCTATGACGAGAACCCGCATAAGTGGAGCGATTTTACCGGATAAGCAGCCCGCGAACAGGGAGGAGACGCCTTGACTCTGCTCCTGACCGAGAACGAAGTGGAAGCCCTACTCGACATGCCATCGACACTGGATGCCGTCGAGTCGGTTCTGCGCCAGCACGCAGAAGGACGCGCCACCAACCGCGCCAGACGCCGCGTAGCCCTCCCTACGGGCGGACTCAACTACATGGCCGCAGGGGCGCCCGAGATCGGGGCGCTCGGTCTCAAGGCCTACACCGTCGCGCGCACTGGCGCCCGCTTCTACACGATGCTCTTCGACCCCGAGGGCGGGGAGCTGCTCTCCATCATGCACTCAGACAGGCTCGGACAGGTGCGCACGGGTGCGGCGAGCGGGGTCGCGACGAAGCACCTCGCCCGCGAGGACGCGAACACTCTAGGCATCTATGGAGCCGGCTGGCAGGCCGAGAGCCAGCTCGAAGCCATAGCGGCCGTCAGGGACCTCGACCGGGTCATCGTCTACAGTCGCAGCGAGGAGTCGCGCAAGGAGTTCGCGCAGAAGATGGGCGAGAGGCTCGGGATGGAGATAGAGACGACCCATGCAGCCGAGGAGCCTGCGGCCCAGGACATCGTCGTAACCGTGACGTCATCGAAGGAGCCCGTGCTCCTCGGCGAGTGGCTCAAGCCTGGGGCGCACGTCAACGCCGCCGGGTCCAACTTCCTGTTCAAGACCGAGATCGACCGCGAGGTCGTCCGGCGGGCGAGCTTTGTGTGCGCCGACTCCCGCGAGGAGCTTGGACTCGAGGCAGGGGACCTGATGCAATCCCTCGAGACCGGCGCCATCCTCCCCGAAGCCGTCTACGAACTTGGCCAGGTCATCGCGGGACAGGTGCCTGGCCGCCGCGGCCCCGAGGACATAACCCTGTTTGCAAGCCAGGGCCTCGCACTCGAGGACATGGCCGCGGCCCGCGTCGTCTACGACCGCGCGGTCGAGCGCGACGTCGGCAGGGATGTTGATTTCTAGGGCGGTTCGCGAACCGCCCCTACAGGGTCCGTCCTTGCGGCCGTGAGCGGCGCGCCCGCACATCACGGGCCGGCGGCGCTGCGCATGCCGCGGCTCGCGGTGCTCGGGGTGTTCTTCGCCAACGGGGTCGTGATCGGGACCTGGGTCGTGAGGATACCCGCCGTGCAGCAGAGGCTCGGCCTTGGCGAGGGCCTGCTCGGCGTCGCTTTGCTCGGGGCCGCAGTCGGCGCCCTGGCCGCCATGCCGCTGGTCGGTGCCCTGGTCTCCCGCTTCGGGAGCCGGCGCGTCGTCGGTACGACGGCGCTGCTGCTCTCCCTCTCGCTCGTCGCGCCGGCACTGGCACCGAACCTGATCTCTCTCGTGCTCGCCCTCGTGATGGTCGGGGCTGCGAACGGCGGGCTGGATGTCTCGATGAACGCGCAGGCCGTCGTAGTAGAGAGGGGGTATGGGCGTCCGATCATGTCCTCCTTCCACGCGGCCTGGAGCTTCGGAGGCCTCGCCGGGGCCGCGCTCGGCGGACTCCTGGCGTCCGTCGGAGTGGGCCCCCTGCCCCATTTCTCGGCGGTGGCCGTCCTGTCTGCGATAGCCTTCGCCGGTGCTTACAAGGCACTCTTACCTTCGCACGCCGACGCCTCGGAGGAAGGGGCGCCGGCGTTCGCCCGTCCGACGCGGGCGCTCTTCGGCCTTGGGATCATCTCGTTCTGCGTCCTTCTCGGGGAAGGTGCGATGGGAGACTGGAGCGCCGTCTACCTGGACAATACCCTGGGTACAGGCCCTGGCTTCGCTGCCGCCGGATACGCGGCGTTCTCCGTCTCGATGGCCTTCGGACGCCTCTTCGGCGACAAGCTCACAGAGCGCCTGGGCTCGGCCACACTCGTCCGCTCGTGCGGTGCCCTCGCCGCCGTTGGGCTTGGCACCGCGCTGGCCGTGGCTGAGCCCCTCGTCGCGCTCGTCGGCTTCGCCTGCGCCGGTGCCGGTTTCTCGATAGTCTTCCCCGCAGCCCTAAGCGCCGCAGGACGCACCGAGGGCATGGCCACGGGACCAGCCCTCGCCGCCGTCTCCACCGCAGCGTACACAGGCTTTCTCGTCGGCCCGCCATTTATAGGGTTCCTAGCCGAACTGACTGGCCTTGGCTACGCCCTCTACCTCGTAGTAGGCCTAAGCGCCGCCATCATAGTCTTCGCCGGAGCCGTAAAGACAAAGTAGTCACGTAGTAGTCATGTAGAATGCCACCCTCAACCAAAAAGCTGAAGTGCTGACAAGCGAAGCCCGAAGGGCTGAGCGTGCTGACTAGCTGAAGTGCTGTGACGACCGCAGGGAGGAACATTGTCCGAGACCTTCGAGAAGCAGCCCGTGACAGGGGGCAACTACGAGCCGCTCGGCGCTGCGGAGTTGCTCGACCATACGGACAACGGCCTGCGGGTGAGGGCAGGGTCGACGACTGTGGAAGTGGTAGCCCTGGCTCCCGACCTGTTCCGGGTCGGGATGTTCCCCGCTGGCGGCCCGCCGAAGTACGACTCGGAGGCCATTGCCAGGGAGGACTGGGATACTGTCGAGATCTCCATGCAGGAATCCGACGATGAGCTTACGCTCTCCACCATCGCGGCGACGGCCCGCGTCTCGTTGAATCCTTTGCGGATAGGGTTCGCCGACTCTTCTGGCAGGGAGTTCGCCGTCGACGATCAAGAGCTCGGGATGGGCGCCGTCGAGACTCCTGAGGCTGACGTGTTCTCGAAACCCTTCGGTAGTCCGGTACGGCTCTACAAAAAGCGGGCCCGGGGAGAACGGTACTTTGGGTGCGGCGAGCGGACGAGCGGGCTGGAGAAGACCGGCTCTCACCAAGTCTTCTACAACGTCGACCCGCCGCTCGGACACACCGCCTCCTTCAACAACCTCTACAGCTCCATACCCTTCACCTTCTCGATAACGAACGGCAAGGCCCACGGCCTGTTCTTCGACAACACCCACAGGGTAGAGTTCGACCTGGCGCTCGAGGATGAAAACCGCGCCTATTACGGGGCTGAGGGTGGGGCCATCGTGTACTACGTCTTCTCTGGGCCGACCCCAAGGGAGGTCGTCGACCGCTACACCAAGCTCACAGGCCGCACACCGATGCCGCCGCTGTGGACTTTGGGGAACCAGCAGTGCCGCTACTCGTACATGAACGAGGAAGAGGTGCGCGAGGTCGCGAGTGGTTTTCGGGAGCGGGACATCCCGTGCGATGTGATCTACCTCGACATCCATTACATGGATGGCTACAGGGTCTTCACCTGGAACGAGGACCGCTTCCCCGACCCGCAGCGTCTGATCTCCGACCTGCGGGAGCAGGGTTTCCGAGTCGTCACCATCGTCGACCCAGGCGTGAAAGTGGACGAGAACTACTCCGTCTACACAGAGGGGCGAGAGAGGGATCTCTTCTGCAAGACGCGGGACGGGGAAGAGTACCACAACGCCGTCTGGCCCGGCGTGTGCGCCTTCCCCGACTTCACCAACCCCGAGACGCGCGAGTGGTGGGGTGAGAAGCAGAGGGTTCTAACCGATGCCGGGGTGGCAGGGATCTGGTGCGACATGAACGAGCCGGCGCTCTTCATACCAGACGGGGCCACGATGCCTGACGACGTGGTCCATCCCGGCGGACGGACCGGCGAGGCCAGGTTGCACGCCCAGATCCACAACACCTACGGCTCCTTGATGGCCCGCGCCGCCAGAGAGGGCCTCATGGTCCTGCGGCCCGACGAGCGGCCGTTCGTGATCACGCGCGCCGGCTACGCCGGCCTGCAGCGCCACGCCATGCACTGGACCGGGGACAACTCGAGCTGGTGGGAGCATCTGTGGATGAGCATGCCACAACTCCAGAACCTCGCCCTCTCAGGCGTCGCGTGGGCCGGGGTCGACGTCGGAGGATTCGGGGGCGACACGAACGGAGAGCTCCTGGCCCGCTGGACCGAGTTTGGGGTCTTCCAGCCGTACTGCCGTAACCACACCACTATAGGGACCCGCAGCCAGGAGCCCTGGGCCTTCGGTGAGCCCTACGAGTCGGTGTGCAGAGAGATGATCAAACTCCGTCAGCGGCTCCTCCCCTACCTCTACTCGCTCTTCGACGAGTGCCACAGGACGGGCGCGCCGATCCTGCGCCCCCTCCTGTTCGAGTATCCCGAGGATGAGACCACCTACGCGGCCGACGACGAGTTCCTGCTCGGGGACGCCCTCCTCGTCGCCCCCATAACCCGCCCCGGTATCGAGCACCGCCACGTCTACCTGCCCAGGGGCACCTGGTTCCACTACTACAGCGGCGAGCGTTTCGAAGGACCCTCCCACGTCCTGGCGCACGCACCCCTGGGCGAGCCCGCCCTCTATGTAAAGGCGAATACGGCGATACCGATGGGACCGGACGCGGCCCACACGGGCGAGAGGCCGGCCGACCCCCTGACGCTGCTCCTCTACCCGGCTCGGGGTAAGGGCGAGTCCACCCTCTACGAAGATGCGGGGAATGGCTTCGGTTATGAAAGGGGGGAATACGCCAGGCGCAAGGTCTTCTGCGAGACACAGGACGACCGCATCACCATCCGCCTCGGTGAACGGGAGGGGTCGTTCGTCCCCGAACGTGGGGAGATACGACTGGAGTTGCGCGGCGTCACTACGGCACAGAGCGTCCTCGTCGACGGCGAGGAGCGCAGGCCTGAACATGGAGAAGTTGGCACCCTCACCGTCTCACTCGGCGAAGAGGCCGGTCCGACGACGGTGGAGGTGATCCTCTAGCGCCGGGCGGGAGGATGAGAACAATGCCCGGCCGCGTGCTCGTCCTCCTCGTCACCCTATCTCTCGGGTACTTCGGCGTGGGTCTGCTCGTGGTCCTGTGGATGACCTCCCCGAGGCGCAAATCTCCGGAGGCGACGCCTGCATCCGTCGGACTCGGATACACGGAGGTCGAGCTCAGGAGCACGGACGGGGTCCGTCTGAGCGCCTGGTGGGTGCCTGTGGAGGGTTCGTCCCAGGCAGCGGTGCTCATCCCCGGCTGGGGCGGATACAAGTTCGACGAGCATCTGTTGCAGACTGTTCCCGTCTATCATGACGCCGGCTACGGTGTGCTGCTGCTGGATCTGCGCGCCCAGGGCGAATCGGGCGGGGCACGCCGCACCCTCGGATACAGGGAGGTCCGCGACTTGCGCGGTGCGCTAGCCTGGTTACAGCGGCAAGGCTATGCGCTTGATCAGGTCGTGCTCCACGGCTGGTCGATGGGAGGCGCGACGGCCCTGCGCGCGGCCCCGGGGACGGGCGTCGCCGCGGTCGTCGAGGAGGCCGGATACGCGGATCTCCCGCTGCTTCTAAAGGGCAAAATACCTGAGTTCGTTCGCTTCGGGGGGATACTAGAGCCAGCCATCTTGCTCGCAGGGAGGCTCTTCCCCGACTTCGACCCCTGGGATGTGGTACCGAAGAAGGAGGCCGCGACGCTCGCAGATGAGGGCGTACCTCTCTTCATCATCCACTCGATAGAAGACGACATCGTCCCCTACGAACAGGCCAGCATCCTTGCCGCGGCCTATCCGGAGGCGAGCCTCTGGAAGTTGCAGGGCTACGGGCACGTCGAAGCTTACGAGCATCCCGAATACGCGCAAAGATTGCGGGCGTTTTTGGACGCATCCCGGTAAGGGCGATACGCGAACCGCGCTTGTAGGAACCGCCCTACAACGATCTGCTCCAGAGAAGATCCCTCAATTGCGGGTCGGTGAAGTCCTTCGCCGTCGTAAAGGCACCCGCCGCGAGGAGCGTAGCAGGGGCCTGGCTCGAGGCGATGCCTACTGTCGGGATGCCAGCGGCAACAGAGGAAGTTATGCCCGAGACCGAGTCCTCGAAGGCCAGGGCTTCTTCGGCCGGGACGCCCGTCTTATTCAGTGCGGCTCTGTAGGGGGCTGGGTGGGGCTTTACGGCCTCGACCTCGTCGGCGAGCACGACGACATCGAAGAAGTCCCGCAGCTTCAGGGCGGGCAGGATCGCCTCTACGTTCTCCTCAGGGGCGTTGGTGACGAGGGCGATGTGCATGCCCTGCTTCCTGCCCTGCATTACGAAGTCGAAGAGTCCAGGCAGGGGTTCCAACTCGGAGGCACGCTCGCGGAAGCTCGCCTCTTTGGCGTCGCCGATGGACCTCCCTTGCTCGTCGGTGAGGTCGGGGAGCAGTTCGCGCACGATCTCGCCAGTGCTCCGCCCGCTGATCCTGTCGCGATAGAACTCCTCGTCCACCTCGACACCGTATGCTTCGAGCGCGTCCACCCACGTTGGCAGGTGCAGGGAGTCGGTCTCCGCGAGAGTGCCGTCGAGGTCGAAGAGCAGGGCCCGGTACAAACCGCTAACCGGCGTAGAGGACCATGTTCAGAGCGCGGGTCACGATTAGCAGCGCGCCGATGTACAGAAGGATAAAAAGGTGGCCGCGTTCCCTGCCCTTGCGCAAGGGGCTGGTCTTGTACTCGGCCATCCCGAGGAGCACCCCGACGGCGCAGAGTCCCCATACCCAGTAGAACGCGAAGTAGCGCCCGAAGTTGCCAGGGTCAGGGTCGAGCGAAGCCCACATGAAGGTCAGCGTCACGAAAGCGGCCAGCGAGAGCGACAGGACGAACAGCACCCTGTTCACCGGTCCCCTGCGCTCCCACGCGAGCCAGTCGGTAAAGATGGTATAGATACTGCTCACACCAGTTATGTTAGCAGCCCGAACGCGGAGCGCCGTGAACGCTTCCGGCCCACGCGTAGGGCCCAGGCATTAGAATGAGCGCCGTGCGCCGACTCCTTGCCCTCAGCTGCGCGATAGTGCTGGTAGATACGATCTTCTACGCCGCGCTTACGCCGCTCGTCCCCTACTTCGAGGAGGAGTTCGGCCTCTCCAAATCCATGGTCGGCATCTTGAGCGGGTCCTACGGGGCGGGTGTCCTTGTAGGCAGCGTGCCAGGTGGATACCTCGCTTCGCGGTCAGGCGTGAGGGTCACGGCCCTCGTCGGATTGATCCTCATGTCCATCACCAGCGTGATGTTCGCGCTCGTAGACACGACGTGGCTGCTCGTGGCGACGCGGTTCATCGGGGGGTTCGGTAGCGCGCTCTCATGGGTCGCGGCGTTCACCTGGCTCGTTGACCGGGCCCCGGAGGGGCGGCGGGCCGAGCTGATCGGGGTGATGATCAGTGCAGCCGTCGTCGGGGCGCTCCTCGGACCCGTACTCGGGAGCGTCGCCGCCACCGTCGGCCTCTTGCCGGCGTTCGCTACGGTCGCCATCGCGGGCGGGGTCATCGCCGTCTGGGCCGCCCTGGAGCAGCCACCAGCATCCTCAGGAGACGTGTCCTTGCTGCCGGCGCTCAGGACCGTGCGCCAGCCCCTTCTCCTTACCAGCCTCTGGTTTATAGGGCTCTCCCCCCTGCTCTTCAGCGCGCTGGCCGTCCTTGTACCGCTGGATCTGAACAGGCTAGGATGGGGCGCTGCGGCAGTGGGGACGGTCTTCCTGGTGAGCGCCGTCTTCGAGGCCTTCGTCCATCCGCTGCTAGGCCGCTGGTCCGACCGCTCGGGCTACCGTCCGCCCATCTTCGCCGGGTTGCTCGCTTCGATCGGCATCCTGCTCCTCCTGACGTGGGTCGGGAACCCGTGGGTGATCGGGCTTCTCGTCGTTCTCGCGGCCGGGGCGTTCAACGCGACGCTCGTTCCCGGGACGGCGCTGTTCTCACGCGGCACCGAGAAGGCCGGGATGGAAAGAGCCGTGGCCTTCGCGATCACGAACTTCGCCTGGGCCTCGGGTTACGCTGTTGGCGCCCCCGTAGGGGGCTTCCTTGCTGACCTCAGGGGCGATGCCCTCTCCTACCTCTCGCTTACGGTAGTCTGCCTGCTGACGATCGGGCTCCTCCGCCGCACGGCCTGACGCGGTTTGCAAAGAGGTTTGGACCGCTTTGGAAGCATTTCAGCATGTCAGCGCTTCAGCAGGTCAGCTTTTTGATCTCTCTATTGTCCGATCGCCTGTAGCCGCGTGGGCGATTCGCAGAGGCAATGTGCCTCTGCGAATCGCTTTAGTATTTCGCGATGACCCATACGGCATGGACCATGCCAGGGATGTAACCGAGGATGGTCAGTAAGATGTTGATCCAGAACTGTTTGCCGATGCCCACCTGCAGGAACACACCCAGTGGCGGGAGAAGTATCGCGATAATGATGCGTAGCAGATCCATCGTAAGCCTCTTTCTGTTGCTTGAACTCCGTACTTTATACGTTCTCCGATCCTGGTAGTTGCAAGCACGCGGGAACCCGAGATGAGCCGGACTTCGGCGGCTTACATATTTTGCCTTACGCACGAAACACCAACATCTTGGGGCTATTTCCGAGAAGTATGATACATAACGTGTTTCATGCATGAATCTGTGCGAACTGCTAGGCTGATGAGGACGCTTCGCGAGTCTTCTGGTAGTACCGGTGTAACCGGAGGAGGGAGTCCAGGCATGAGAGAGACCAATGGTGAGAAGGCCAGGGCCAGGGAAAGAAACCTGCGCTGGATGGAGGCGCTGTGGGAGGGCACGAGCACGACCGCCAGTGAGGAGAACCAGAAGGAAGAGGTACTTGCGGTGTTTCGTGCACTGGTGAAGGAGTCCAGGAGCGAGAGGGAGGTTCGCGAGTACGTGCCTTGGCAACCGCTTTGGTAGCAGTCTCATTGTAAGCCAGTCAGCATTTCAGCACGTCAGCTTATTGTTCTTGCTGAAGGCCGATCGCCGCTCGTAGCCGAACACGCGATTCGCAGTAGGGTCATAACTCCGCGGATCGCTCTAAGTCGACTGCGGAGAAGGGTGCAAGAACTCTCTCTACTCTAAGTCTGCCTGTCGACACCGCTTCTTCTATACTATGCTCTCACAGAGACAGCGAGGAGAAGCCGAATGGCGCAGCCGATCGACCTCTACTACTGGCCAACCCCCAACGGCTGGAAGACGACTATCTTCCTGGAAGAGACGGGACTCCCTTACAGACTCGTGCCTGTTGACATAACTTCGGGCGACCAGTTCGAGGAGGAGTTCCTGAGGATCAGCCCCAACAACAAGATGCCTGCGATCGTCGATCCCGAGGGTCCTGACGGAGAGCCCATATCCATCGCCGAGTCGGGGGCCATCCTGATCTACCTCGCCGAGAAGTCGGGCAGATTCCTACCCGAGACCCCGCGCGACAGGTACCTCGTGCTGCAGTGGCTGATGTTCCAGATGGGACACGTTGGGCCGATGCTGGGGCAGGCGCATCACTTCAGGGGTTACACCCCCGAGAAGATCCCCTACGCCATAGAGCGCTACACCGACGAGGCCACCAGGCTCTACGGGGTCATGGACCGGCGGCTCTCCGAGGCAGAGTACTTCGCCGGCGATGAGTACACCATCGCGGACATGGCGATCTACCCCTGGCTCGTCTCGCACGAGAGGCAGGGCCAGGACCTGGAGGCCTACCCTGATCTGAAGCGCTGGTATGACGGCATGGAGTCGCGCCCCGCCGTCGGACGCGCCCTCGAGGTCGGCAAGGAGCTACGTCGCTCACTGGACGACATGGACGACGATACCCGCCGGACGCTCTTCGGAGGTGGCCCTAAGGGGAGCTAGAACCGCTCTAGTGATCGCGCAGTGCGGTGCGATATCCGACGGCGAGGAGGGGCGCTCCCCAGATGATCGCGGATACGGCGGCCAGGCAGAGACCTGGAACCAGGAAAGGCGCGCCGAAGCCGAACGACGAAGCTAGCAGACCGCCGGCCGCGGGCCCGACTGCGTTGCCTGCCGAGGTGGCCGTTGCTGCGACGCCGAACGCCTCGCCCTGGCGCCTCGGGTGTACGGCGCCGCGGATCGCGAGGTTGGCGACGGGCACAGCGATCCCAACGAACAGTCCCGTTACCATGCGCAAGGCCCACAGAAGGGCGACGGAGTCGACTTCGGCCTGCGGCAGCGCCGAGACGCCGGCCAGCAGCAGCGTCCAGATGATGACCTTCCGCGCCCCGAACCTCGCCGCGAGCTTTCCTCCGATAACGGAGCCGAGCGAGGCGGCCAGGGCGCCGGTCGCGATGACCCAACCTGCAAGCGTCGCGACCCGCACCGGCTCCTCCATCAGGGTCGAGAGGAAGCCTGGCAGCGCTGGCGCGGCGCTCATGATCGCGACCTGCACCACAAACAGCGCGAGGAGGCTCGGCGCTAACCTCCTGTGCGGCAGCGGACCTTCGGCCTGGGCTGACTCCTCTTCCTCCGTCCCCTCTTCCGCAGGCCGCTCTTCCTTGACCCAGGCGGAGATCAAAACCGCTGAGACCGCAAGCAAGGCGGCCGTCACGCCGAAGGAGGCCCTGATGCCGACGAGGTCGGCGAATGTTCCACCGAAGAAAGGCCCGGCCGCAGCGGCGACGAAGATGACCATCTGCAGGGTCCCTAGCCTCTCCCCCGCCCTCTCTTGCGGGGCCGTCGCCGAGACGAGCACCGTCGCAGCCACGACCGTACCGGTCAGGCATCCCTGCAATGTCTTCAGTGCGAGGAGCTGCCACGGGCTCCCCACGAGCCCCATAAGGCCGACGACGAGAGAGCCAGCAACCGTCGCCCTGAGCAGCATCGGCTTGAGCCCGACCCGGTCGCCCAGCCTGCCCCACAGCGGCGCAGCGAGGGCCATCGTCACGGCTGTCGAGCTATTGATCACCCCGGCCCATGCCGCCGCACTACCAGCGTCCTCGACGCCGAGCGCCTGGACGTAGATCGGGGTGAAAGGCAAAACAAACGTGAACCCCATCGTCGCAGCGAGCTGCGAGAGGAGCAGCACGATGAAAGACAACCTTCCGTTGACCTGCAAAGACTTCATTCGCCGTCCCCTTCTTCCGCAAGGTAGCGGGCGCCAGGGATTGCGAGATCTGCTCTAATAAATGTGCCTCTGTGCCTGGCCACCATAGCAGGCGGCCCTACAACACTATGTAGCGTAACTCTCCTTCCCGGATACTCCGGGGCTCGTGAGCCGCGGCGAACGCCGCCAGACATCCGCGGCCCTACAGACCGCGCGAATGAGGGAGGCTACTGACGTTCTCAGACCAGCGTCCAATATCCCCCCGACCACGCTCGAAAACTCTCACTCCGGACACGTTTCTCAAAACCTTCGCTACAGAGTGTAGCAAACACCCCGTCGCAAATCCGACTTTGTAGCCATCTGAGCGGCCACCTGAGTGAAAGAACTCACGCCCTGCGCACAGGGTGTGAATCTTCACCCGGCGTTCGCGAACGCCTCGACGCGCACTTGTAGAAGCATGAGTCGCGCGTTCCGGAAGTCTCCGGACGAGAGGTTCGCGAAGCCGGCCAGGATCTCTGCCAGCAAGCCGCCTCTCTATGAGTGTCCGATCAGCCCGCGTTCACTCACCGAAAGTCTGGAGGAGATCGTCTCTAACCTTGTCCAGGCCCGGCAGGGACGGTGACAGTTCGAGCTCGAAGCCTACCCCGGCCAGCGGTTCCAGAAGCTGAAATAGCAGCTCCGAGTCGACCGAGACCTTTTCCGGCAGCAGGCCCACTCCGGAGAGTTGATCGGCGAGACCCTCAGGGACCGAGCCCCACATTGCCTCCTGCGAGGGGAACGGTTTGAGAAGCTCGCTGCCCAGGATCATGCCGCTTACGGCATCGACCGTCAACAGCATGTGCGGGAAGTACGGCCTGTCTCCTTCGTCCCGGACGGGTGCGGGGAACATGAAGAAGTCCACCTCCAGACGGACCCCTCTTCGGGGCAACTGTCCCAGAGCCTCTATCTTCGACACCTCCATCTCCACTTCGATGGGTGGAGCGTCTAGCGGTGGGATGCCCGTCGAAGCGTCTTCCCAGAGAAGCGTCTCACCTTCCCGGCGCGGCGCGCGGAGCAGGTAGCCCTCGCCATCGAAGGGCTCCAGTAAGGAAGAGTCCTCCCTGAAGCGCGGGGCCACGTCCGCCAACTGCTCCAGCGCGACCGACAGGAAACGGGCCTCTCCGGACTCGAGGAACCACGGGAAGAAGGACGTACGGTAGCTGCGGAACATGGGCCAGGCGTTCCGTCCTCTGAACTTCAGGCCCAGTTCCTTGATGACCTCGCGGTCTCTCTTGTCCAGTTGTTCGCGGTCCTCGAACGACGCCTGGAGTTGGGGGATCTGGATCAGGTCTTCCGGGTCTGCGAAGGGTCCCAGTTCCTGGAGGTTCAGGTACCCATGGATGCCTTCGGAGCCGAGGTAGAGGCTCACCGCGTAATGCTCGCCCAGCATCCCCATCACACTGACGAACCCGAGCTCGCCGGTCTCGGGATTTTGCACGCCGAAGACGTCCGCCTCGGTCATCCACTCCCAAGGCGAGGTCTCCTTGACCCGAACAGTCGCCTCATAGAGCCTGCGCCACTCCCGGATATCCGGCTTTGTCATCTCAGCCATGCGTCCTCCCACGTAGACAGCAGACGCCCGTCATTCTAGCCCCGCCGGCTAAAGACCTCCAACGGCCGGCTCGAGGACGCCTACTGTGCGAGCCCTAGTTCCGCGTCGGTGGCGTCGTGCCCGTACTTGTCTTTCGGCGGCCAGGGACGGTCCATCCAGTCGGGCTCGAACACGAACGAGGAGTAGGCCCGTCCTGGGAGCAGCGCGCCGTTGCCCGCTCCCCTAGCGTAGTCGTAGTAGAGCTTGACGATCCTCTCCTTCGTCACCTGCTGGGCGGCGGGATGCACGAGGCAGGTGTCACGCCACCTCCTCACGCGGGCGTATCTCTCGTCATGTGGCAGATCGAAGTCCTCGTAATATTCCAGAAACCAGAAGCGCGCGAAGAACGGCGTGAACACCGTCTCGGCCCACCCGAAGTCCTCGAAGAGATACGTGCCTTCCGGGTTGTGCTCCTCGAGGAAGTCGTTCAGCCGGGCGTACAGATCCAGCACCCCCCGCCGGAATTCATCGCGCTTGTTCACGTCCTGGTTCATCACGTAGCGGTAGCCCTGCGCGACGAAGGCTCCCTCCATCGCCGACATCATGCCCTCCACGGCGCGCCGGTAGGGATCTCGCTGGGCGACGGCGGGCTCAGGGAATAGCTCTTCGAGGTATCGGAGGATAACCATGCTCTCTTTGAGGATACGGCCGTCCTCGGTCTCGAGCGCCGGCAACGCCGTCGTGCCCCGTGTCTTCTCAAGCAGCCAACCGGGTCGGGGTTTCGTGATGTCTACGACATGGAAGCCCACGCGGCCTTCGAGCCCCTTGAGGGAGAGAAGTATTTCCAGCCGCTGGCTGAAAGGACACACGGGGATGTGGTACATCGTGGGTACACGCTGAACTTGCTCGACGCCCGTTTGTTGCAAAGCTCCATTCGACATAATTCTCGTATCCTTTCCGCTCCGTCCTGGAAAGAAGGGTAACAAAACCACCAGCCCACACCAAATGAAGACCTGGGTCCGAGTTGAGCCTGTTCTTTACGATTCCGGGTACATTCGGAGGTTACTCCCGGAGGAACGTCGGCCTGAATCTCCAGCGTCACCTGGACTTTCGAGCCCCTGATCGAAGCCAGCCGCTGTACTATCTCCTGGCTGATAGCTCCCGCCGAGCCGCGTCGGATTTGTCTCCACAACGCCATGAAAACTCCTGGAGAGATCCTCGGTCTGTTCAGGAAATGTTGTCGGATCTACCATCCCCCGTTTCCCTTCTCCGACCTCATTTCTCTCCCACTTCCCGGTACTTGAACCTGGCTCCGGATCCGGCATTACCGGGATCGGGTATGATCGCCTGGATGATACCGGCCCCTGCGGATCGCCCGTATCGCGGCAACGGCGTTGACCGCCCCAGCGTGCCGCTGCCGCCAGATCGGCTGCCGATACTGCGCGCCGGCCAGTTGCGCAAACACTGGCAATACGTCTCCTTCTGGAGCCGGGAACTGTCTTTCTGCGCGGCGTGGGCGGACGTGGGACCCTTGCGGAAGGAATATTGGGGGATCTGGGACCGTGCGTCGGGACGGTCCCAGCAGCGCGCGCACCTCTTCACCCGGCGCGTGCAGATCGAACCGAACCGCGTGTACGTACGCGACGGCGACACGGAGATCGCCGTGACGTTCGAGGATTGCGTCAGCTTCGAGGCCTACAGGCCCGCGGATCACGCCTACATCTGGTCCCGCAAGGATTACTGCCGCGAGGCACGCGGTGTCGTGTGCCACGGCGAGACGCGGCGCGCGGTCGCGGGCGTCATGTTCGTGGATGTCAACGCCGGCTACCACGAACGAAGTACACACTGGCGATGGGCCGCGGGCGCGGGGCTGGACCAGGACAACAGGCTCGTCGCCTTCAACGCGATCATCGGCCTCCACGACCACCCCGAGTGCAGCGAGCGGACCATCTGGGTAGACGGAGAAGAGCGGGAGATGGGACCTGTCACCTTCTCGAAGGACCTTTCGACCGTCTCCTTCACCGAAGGCGGCACGCTGCGCTTCCAGCCCGAGGCGCTCATCGAGCAGCACACCAACCTCCTGCTCGTCCGCTCCGACTACCTCCACTGGTTCGGAACCTACACGGGAACGCTGCCCGGCGGCATCGAGTTGAACGAAGCGCCAGGCGTCCGCGAGCGCCACGACGCGCTCTGGTAGTGACAGCGCCGAGCATAAGGCTTGAGCCTTACGCACGACGAGCCATCAGCATTCAGCAATCAGCAAGAACAAAAAGCTGACCGCTGAATGCTGACCGCTGTTACAGCGGTGCGACGACCCCCGCGAACCGGAGCAAGTCGGTCATCTCGAACGTGTCTGCTTCAGCGCTAGTGAGCGTCGGCGTCCAGCCCGGGTCCTGCTTCAGGTACGACAATGCGTCGCCTTGGAGCAGACCGATGAATACTTCGGCGACGATGCGGCCACCGACTGGGCCAACTGCTTTCCGTCTTCTTCCACGTCGGCCTCGCGCAGTATGTAGAACCAGAGCGGCGTGCGCTTGTGCAGGTCGAGCGGACTGAGATCGTCTAGATGGACGGCGTCGAGAACCGGACGCTTCATAGCTTTGGCCACGCTCTGGCCGGAGGGCAAGCCAAAGGTGAGGTGGCGAAGCAGGTTGCGCTGCGCGAGCGACTGCACGTCACCCGGCGCAAAGCCCGGCAAGTCGAACAACACGGTGGACAACCTGGTGTCGATCTTCTTGTTCGGCCTCACGTTGCCGTCGCCGAAATCGAAGAACGTTTGCCAATCGATGAAGCGCGTCGGCGCGCGCTTTCCGCCCCGCAGGTCGTTCGGGTCGGGGCCATCGGGCAGGCTGTCGTTGAATATCAGCTTGAACACCTGCGAGTTGACGTCCGCGGGCGTTGGCCCGAAGCTGGAGCGATACGAGGGCCGCACCTGCGAATGGCCGAAGCGGTACGCCGCCACCGAGAACTCGACCGGGATGAACTGCTGGTTGCGCCATTTGTAGAACTTGCGCCCATCGTCGAGGATGTCATCCACCACTGGTTTGCCAACGGTCTTTTCGAGGAACTCGTGGACGATGATCCACTGATAGTGCCAGCGTACCAGGCGCTGCGCCTCGGCGAACACCTCGCCCGGGGTCGTGAGCCCGAGGTTGCTCTTTACGTGATCCACCACCGCGTTGTGGAACCTGAGCATCGACATGTGCAACTGCGAGACGATCAGGTTCTCGTCGTTTCGGGGATCTCCGAGGAGCGCGGTACTCTGGCTGTTCCGGGGGAGGTCGAAGCGCGCGAAACCACCCGCTGAGGCCGCTGCCGAACCAGGGATTTTGGTCACGAGGAACTTGATACCCTCGCCTCCCGCACTCTGGTCGTAGAGATATGGAGAAGCTCCGGGGCCGGATCCATACATGTTGTCGAGCTCGAGCAAAGGGTTGCGGAAGTTCTGGATGGCTTCCGGATCTGCCTGCCGTTCCAGGCTCGAAGTCGGGTCGAACGTCATGTCGTGGTCGAGAAACTGACCGACGAACGTCATCCCGGCCGAGAGCGCGGGGTTGTTCGGGTTGTTGACGTTCAACGCCGGGTCGAGGATCAAATCCCGCGCGAGGTCTGCATTGGCGACGATATCCATCTCGTCGGCCGCATCCATGATGCCGCCCTTCTTGCCCAGCTCCTTCAGCGCATTTCTCACCGTAGGCGTATCGGTGGCAAACGGCGGCAGCATGGGAAACATGCGCCCGAACTTACCCTGCTCGTAGTACGTGGATTTGGGTGGGTTCTCACCGCCCAGGGTATAGTGACCATGCCGCGTCATCGCGTGTCCCCTTTCAACGAGCTCGTGCCGGAAGAAACTACTGCAATGCGATTAGTGCACCACTCCTGTATTCCGTCCGGATCATGACTCGTCCATAAGAGCAGACAGCGATGAATTCCGAGTGAATCAGAGCAATAATCAGGATGTTTGGTTAGAGTCCTGACTGATGGATGGCGTGGAGTTTGCGACATTCGGTTACGGCGAAAAGAGGTGTTGGAAGCCTATCCCTAACTTGAACCGGGCGACATCCGCGAGGCGTTAGGATACGCAGCGTGGCGGCTCGTAGAGCTAGAGATCTCCCCAGCTTGAAGCTCCTCCTCGATATGAACCCCTCGCCTCTTCGGGCTGCGACATCCCGGAGGCTGAGTACTCCAGGATGTCTTGTACCGTGATCCTCGTGCCACGAAAGGTGGGCTTGCCGCTGCGGATGGCCGGTCGATGCGGATGCACTCCAGGTATTTTATACTCGCAGGGTACGGGTCGAGGCAGCGCGGATCAAGGGGAGGTACAGGAGGTCAACCCAACGTCTGAGCTCAGCCGCGCCGCGAAGCGGTATCGGCTGGAGCGACGTGTTAGGCGTTGCACGTTTCGTCATTTGGCGAGCAATCTCGTGACCTGATTTAGCGTGTAAGGCGGGTTCTTCAGGTGAACGACCCGATGACAGTTGGCGCATAGAATTGCAAGATCTTCCATTCGCGTTCGCGTCGTGTGCTCAACCTCGGACAATGGCAGTAAGTGGTGAACCTCACAGTAGTCGCTGGCGGCACTGCCATACGCACAATGGAAAGAAAACCCGCAAACCTGGCAGTCGAGCGATGCAGTCTGCTTCTCCTTGTCGCACACGACGGCCTGATTCCGTTCGCGCTGGAGGTGTAGAACCAGCCGGCGACGCCCTTCGGTGGCGGCGACGGTATGAATGTCCACATCGAGGCTGGGCGATGCGTCTGAGTCAGCGACGCGCACGTAACCGGGAATCGCTGAAATGCCGGGCTTCGGAACGCTGATCTGCTTGCCGATTCTGATGTGCGGCGAGGTCTGATACTCCTCCTCAGTCGCGAACAGAACGTAGCCGTGGGCGTCAAACAAAGCAGCCGGGAACCGGGCAAGCGAAGCATACCAGTGACCATCGTCACTGTAGCGAGCTTGGACTGCGCCAACACCCCAAGCCTCATTTAGGCGGACAGCCTTGTCTCTGTTCAGTGAAGCCTTGGTTCTTCGGTCCATATGTGGCTCGTAGCAACGGCTATCGTAGCAACGCCCAACTTGTTATCTTGCGGGTACATTCTGTGTAATTCCCAACTGGCGGTCTTATGCGGAACCGTGTCAAGCTACTCACGTGTGACAGTGTAGCTAGCTGGAGAAGTTGCGGCAAGTGCCAGAGGCTCTTAGGAAGGGCAGCAGATCCGGAAAACCTTCTCAACGGTGTTTATGAGGCGATCCTATGCTGGCGCCGGTAGCCTCCAGGAAGGATCTCATGGACTTTACGGATACGCGGGATGTGGTGTCGAGTCCGGATTTTGACGCCGCGTATCTGCACCTGACCGGAGACCCATACGTTACCCTCCGTCAGAGGGGCGATTTCGTGAAGGGCGAGTACAGAATCGGGGTCATGTACGGAATGATAAACGGTAGCGCCCACAGTGACTTCGTTGACTTCCACTTCCAGGGGAACGAGGAGATGGAAGATGCCTTTGGCGAAGGCGAGGCCACGCTGGATGGGGACCGTCTAGTCTTCGAACTCTGGCACCACAACGGAGACGAGTACACTTTCGAGTGCGAGCGGCGGAGGTAGGGCTCGTCGTGGAGCAGGTTGGACGAATGAGCTAAACCTTCGCGTAAACGTCCTCCAGCCTCAGGTCACAGGTGATGGCTTCGATCTCGACTACCGCATCGGCTCCGTGAGCTTCGGTGTAGATCCAGGCCCTACCATCCTCTTGCCTCACGTACTGCTCGACCCTCCGAGAGTCCTGAGCGACCAGTACATACGTCGCCAGGGAACCGATGCTCTGATAATGCTCGAACTTCTTGCCCCGGTCATAGGCTTCGGTGGAATCGGACAAGACCTCGAAGATTACCAACGGGTTGAGCAAGGTGTCCTGCTCATTATCGGCGAACGTCTCCTCCCCGCAGGTCACCACGAGATCAGGGTAGGTAAACAACCCGGTGTCCGGTATCTTCACCCGCATGTCGTTCGAGTAGACGTTGCAAGGGCGCTCCCGCAACTGGTTATCCAGCGCGGTCACCAGATTGGTCACTATCCTGTTGTGCCGGCGGTTCGCTCCCGCCATCGCGAACATCTCGCCCCGATGGAACGCACTCCTGAACCCGGCTCGACGCTCCACGGCGAGGTACTCCTCTTCGGTTAGCAAGGTCTTGGGGTCGGAAGACACAGCCCAAACTCCATCCTCGAAGATCATTCACCCGGAGATTGTAGACCGGTGGAGGAGTATACGGCAACTTACCGGAGGCGCCGCGCCTACTCCATACCGCTGAGCAGCTTCATGAAGTTGCGCTTGCGTTTGTACTCCTCGCGGAGTAGCTTCACGTACTCCTCGAACTCTTGCTCGCGGCCCAGACCCTGCATCAGGGCGCGCGTCTTGAGGAGCAACTCGTAAGCCTGTTCGTAAGCAGCGTTGTTGGTCTGTTCTACGAGCGGTTCGATCCTTGCTTCGTAGATGGAGAGGGAATCCTCCTGGTGGTCCCGTGCGCGCCGATTGGCCAGCTCGATCCATAATCCCTCCGAGCAGCCGCCCTCCTTAGCCTCGCGCCAGGCAGCCTCCACCTCACCCTCCCACAGCAGTACCTCCACCAGAGTGGAGTGGTCCACCGGACGCGCGAAGTAGGAGCTTCCCGCCTCTTCATTTCTCCTGGCTATATCCTCGCGCACCGAGGCGAGCGCCTTCTCCCGCCACGTCTTCCATCCTCCGGCGCGGTCGGCGTGGGACTTCAGGCGCTGGTATTCCTCGAGGCGCGGACGTTCGGCGTACCGCTCCCAGGCAAGGGTCATCGCCTCCGCGTGGCGGCTCCGCTCGTGGTAGCCCTCGATCACGAAGTCGCGCAGCCCAGAGCTTTTCTGGTCCGGGAAGACCCACATCCCCTCCTCGGCCCACTCCAGAGCTTTGTCAGCATCGCCCGCCTCGTGATAGATCCCGACTACCCGCAGATACGCCTGTGGATGGGAAAGGTCCCTGCTCTCGACAGCGACCAGCTCCTCGATGTCGCCCGCCAGCGCCCGCATCATGCCGGTCAGACGAGTCCTCCGGCGGTCGTAGTTCCAGGAAACCCCTCGTTCGGGTCCGAGGGTGGGCAGCCTGGCCCACTCCTCCCCTGCGAGCCTTCGGTACTCCGCGAGCCCCTCCTCGCCGAGCACATCCGCGTAGGTATTCGCCGCATCGAAGAGCGTGTCGTGGTGTCCTCCCATCTCCCACTCGAAGAGCCGCCGCGCCAGAGCCTCCGGGTCCGGCCTCGCCTCCAGGCAGGCCGCGTAGTGGACGTCTTCGAGAGCCTCGAGGACGCCGTGGACGGAACCGTCCGCGTCGTAATCCATGGCCTTCTCCTCGACCTCCGCGAGGGCGTACTCGCTCAACTCTATCGTCTCGGCTGCGAAGCCCTCTTTCAGCAGCTCGGCTAGCGACTCGACCATGCTCTCGAGTTTCCGCGCGTAGTTCCACGGCGAACCATGGCCCCAGTAGTCGCCCGGGGGCTCTACGACCCTGTCAATAGCCTGGCGGAAGGCGGCGGCATCTGGAGTCCCGCCACCCGTCCGCGCCGCCCGCAAGAGGAGCCGCTCCCGCAGACGCTCGTCCTCCATGGCCTGCTCCATGACGATGCCGACCAGCTCGTCCTTCTCCCGCCCATCCAGGTACACCCGCACGTCGTCCATCGTGGCCGCGCCCCCCGGCGTGTCCTCCGAAAAGTCTCCCTCCAGCCACGCCAGCCCGACCGCCACGCAGTGTTTGCAGAACGCCCCGTCCACCCCAAGCGGGCAGTCGCAAGAGTAGGCGAGGCCATCCTCGGTCCACAACCTGACGCGGTATTCTTCAGTGCCGACGACCTTCGCCACGATAACCCTGTCGTGCTCGACGAGCGAGTACACGTGCCCGTCGCGATGGTAGCCCTCGCCCCGCTCGAAATACCGCTCACCCGCCAGATCGAGCAAAACGTCGTGAGTCAAACTCTTTTCCAGCTCGGAACCCACTCTGCCTCACCTGCCTTCTCGGCGAAAGCTTCGCCGATGCCTCGTCGCCAACCGCACGGGGAGTGTACAACCTGTTGCCCGATGCTCTCCAAAGAAGGTCTGGGGAAACGGGCATCTTCAGATTATTCTCAACGTCGTCAGCGACGTTGCCCAGGGAGGAATGTACCATCGGAGAGAGGGGCCGGTGAAGAACCTGGTATTCACCATAGGCCACTCCAATCATTCCGCCGAGAAGTTCGTTAGCTTGCTGAAGGGATACGGGATCGAGGTTCTAGTGGACACCCGTTCGCATCCGTACTCCAGGCACGCCCCGCGCTTCAACGCCAGCGCCCTCGAAGTTGCACTGTCGAAGGATGGCATCGGATACCATTTCCTCGGCGGGGAGCTTGGCGGAAGGCCAGAAGGCGGAGAGTTCTACGACGCGAAGGGACGGGTGGACTACGCGTTGGTCGGGTGTTCCCGCCCGTTCCTCGATGGTATAAGTAGGCTGGAGAAGGAGCTCCGGACTCACACGGCCGCCCTGCTTTGCAGCGAGGAAGACCCAGCCCGTTGCCACCGCAGGCTACTCGTCGGACGGGCTTTGGAGGAGCTAGGATACACGCTGCGGCACATCAGGGGCGACGGCAGCGTCGAGACAGAGGGCGAGGCGGACGGCGGACAACCGGTCCTGTTCCCTGAGACGGAGGCGAGCCCACGGAAGTCTATACGATCGGTTTCACGAAAAAGTCGGCGCCCGAGTTCTTCGGGGCGTTGAAGGACGCAGGCATCCGGCGCCTCCTCGACGTACGCCTGAACAACGCCTCCAGGCTCGCCGGGTTCGCCCGTCGTGCCGACCTTCCGTTCTTCCTGAAGGAGCTGTGCGGAGCGGACTACCTCCACGAGCCCAGACTCGCCCCGACCCGCGAGATCCTCGACGCCTACAGAAAGGGCGGCGGATGGCCTGGCTACGAGAGGGCGTTTCTGGATCTCCTGCGGGAGCGCAGGGTCGAGGAAGCGCTGGATAGAAACCTCTTCGAAGTTCCGACGGTGCTGCTTTGCAGCGAGGCCACAGCCGACCATTGCCACCGGCGTCTGGTCCTGGAGTACCTGGACCACGAATGGGGCGACATCCGGGCCGTTCACCTGTAGTGATCTTGCGGATACTCGTAAACCACCTGACACGGATGCAGCCAGGCTACTTCTGCGTGGCGGGCATGGACGTGAACACGCTGCGCCACATCCGCCCGGTCCTCCGGCGCGGCAGACTCACCATCGATCTCCTCAGTACAGGCGGCGGACCCTTCGACGTCGGGTCCGTCGTGTACCTCGGGTCGACGACTAATGCCGGCCATCCCCCAGAGCTCGAAGACCGCCTCTTCGATTCGGCGAGGGCGTGTTGGCTCTTCGACAACGACGCGGTTGATTTCTGGAACACCCTCCACGGGGTGGCACGCGAGAGCTTGGGGGAGATCTTCGGCCCCGCACTCGAGCTGTGGGACGAAAGCGGCACGGTGGACGTTGGGGAAGGGCGCGCCTCACTAGGCTGCCTGAAGCCGGAGAAGCAACCGTGGCTGTACGTGGACCACAGGGGCACGGTCCGGCTGGTCCTCGACTACCTAATGCCCTCCGTGGACCTGTCGGTGAACGACCTGCGGCTGTACGAAAGGGACGGACGTACGCCCCGCCGGGACCTCGTTGCCAGCGTGCAACAGCGCCTCGAAGCCGGCGTCGAGACGATCCTGAGCGTCGGCCTGACGCGACCCTGGCAGAAGAGGGGCGACACGGACAAGAGGCACTGGTTGCAGGCCAACAACATCCACCTCAAAGACAACCCGTTGTGGCGGTTGAGGGAAGAAAGGTGATCCCTACAAGAAGTCAACGCCGTCGAACGTAGCTGGCATATCCGTCCTGGCGTCGGCCCAGAGTTTCAGCGAGTGCGCGATCCTCGCTGGTCGGTCGTTTAGCAGGTTGCGGCGCACGAGTAGCACTCCGGGATGCGCCTCCCCCGCCCGGTAGAACTCGACGGTGAGCTCGATGAAGTCCCTGTGATTGCGGGTGAGGAAGATGCGCCCCTCCTCGGACGCGAAGCGGAGCTGATCCCGGTCCGCGATGCCCCTGCGACCCAACTCGTGCAGGCTGAGCACGTCCAGGCCGAGCCCGCGCGCCACCTCAGCCGCCCGAGGCTGCAGGTCCTCGTCCAGGAGAAATCTCGAGCCTCGGGTTCGACCGAGGACCGAAGCCCCCGCGCCGTGGTCGGCATTGCACCTCTCGAGCAGTAAACACGTTTTGTTCACATACCGTCGACCACATCTTGGCTGCTGTCAAGCGTCACGTTGCGTACCTCCCGCCGAGAGAAACCCGACCGGTTCCCAGGTGCTGAACATCAGGATGCGCCCGTCAGGGGCTGTAGATGCGCCGGAGAACGTCACGAGGCACCTTTCGCAGCGCCCGAGAGCTTGGCCGGTGCCGTGCCCTTGCCGTCGACCGGGACCCTCAAGAAATGGGTCGCCCAGGTCGCGGGCAGGGCCAAGGCACAGATCCCCACGGACCCTGCGGGGAAGATCTCCGGCGAGAACCTCACGAAACGCACCCGAAAGAAACCTCCTCATGAAGTGTGGGTTCTGTCCGCTTTTTGGTGAAGCGGATTGGCGCCTCCGAACCGGGAGCGAGGGTAATCCCGACAAGTTTAGGTCTGGTACAGCAACCGCGCGCACTCGTCCAGGCTCGCGCACTCGCAACGCATCGCCTCCTCCAGCAGCTCTCTCGTCTCCCGGAGTTGCGCTATGGCCTCGTCCACCTCACCCAGCTTCTGCGACGCAAGTGTCCGCCAGCGTTCCGCTGCCCAGGTTCCGGCGGGAAAGCCGTGTAGGAGGATGCGGATCTCTCCAAGGGTGAACCCGGCCCGCTTGGCGCCCCCGATGAGGGCCAGACGACGCAGTATTCCCTCCTCGTACCGGCGCTTGCCTCCCAACCGATCGGGCTCTTCTAGCAAACCTGCTTCCTCGTAGTAGCGGATCGCAGAAGGCCTGATCCGCGCCAGGCGGGCGACCTGCCCGATACTCAGAAAAGCGCTCAACGAAGAACCCTCCTCGTTCGACCTTGACCTCAAGTGTACTTGAAGTATTAACCTTAAATCGTAGAGAAGCAAGCGCGTCCACCTATGTGGATGAGGAGGTAGAGACCATGAGTGCCGAGACGAGCCGTAAGTTGCCCATCGCCTGTGAGCTATCGGAGGGAGGTCAGATCTCGCGCCGGGAAGAGCTTTCACGCGAGCTTTTTGGCGGATGCAAGAGCGTAAGGGAACTCGGGGACGGCTACGAGTTCGTCTTTCCCGGGGGTAAGGAGTGGATCGAGGGACTGGCGCGCTTCGTCGCCGAAGAGAGAGAGTGTTGCCGCTTCTTCGCATTCGAGCTCCGCTTCGAACCGGATTTGGGCTCCATTTCGTTCAGGATGCGGGGACCGGAGGGGACCAAAGAGTTCCTCGCGAGGCAGTTCACGGAGGAGTTCGCCGAGGAACATTCCCTCGAGCTTGACTGAGACGCTGACCGGTGCACGGCCACCTCTCGTTCTCCGCCTTGTCACAATGGGCTTCGTCTGTTCGTCTTATGTGTAGAGGCAGGCGCAAGGAGAGAGGCATGAGGTGAAAGCAGAGCGTACCGACGGAGCATCGCGGAAGCCGGATGGGGCTGGAGCGGGTCGTCGAGGAATCCCCGATCCCTCACACCATCCTGCGTGCCACCCAGTTCTACGACCTCATCTTGATGGCGCTTCGGGCTCTGGAACGGCTGCCTGTGCCCGAAGGTTTTCTCGGACAGCCCATAGACGCTGGAGAGGTGGCCAAACGCCCGGTCGGACTCGCCCTATCCGAGCCAACAGGGCGCGTGCGCGTCGTGGGCGGACCTGAGGTGCGCACGCTGGACGACGCGGTGCGACTTACCTCGAGATCACGGGCCGCTGGCGCAGGCTACTGCTTGTCCAGATCCCAGGCAAGACGGCGCGCGATCCGCGAGGACGCGCTGACCTGCCCGGATGAGGCCTACGGTGAGCTACGCTGGGAAGAGTTCCTGCGCAGCAGGGTAACGAGCGAAACCTCTCGCCTGCGGTTCAGGCGTTACTGGCGCATGATCAGGTCTAGCAGCGCGGCGATCCGGCGCAGGTGGCTCAGGGCCGCCAGGCGCCGGGCTGAGCGCAGCGCCGAGGCTCCTTTCAGTGCTCCCGTCCGGGACACCGGTTCCCTTGGAGGCGGGCCGTCGTGACGGGAGGCGCGGGAGGGCGTAACGTCGTGGTCGGGGGAAGGGTGCGGCTCGGTTCGGTCGTGCGGCGCGGGATCTTACTGAACGTCCTGAACCCGAAGCTGACCCTGTTCTTCTTCGCCTTTCTGCCGCAGTTCCTCGACGCTTCGCCCGGCCTGCTCGACCCGGTACTGATCTGGCTCGGCGGCGTCTTCATGCTCATGACCCTCGCCGTGTTCGCCGTCTACGCGCTCGCGAGCGCCGCCTTTCGCGACCTCATACTCTCAGCACCTGTCGTCCGCCGGTGGGTGGAGCGGGCGCTCGGCGCGTTACTGATCGCCTTCGCCGCCAGGCTCGCCCTCGCGGACCGGTGAGCTTCCAAGACCCCAGCCGACATCATCCGTGCAAGGGAATCTGGGCATCTTCTGGTACGGAAATCATAGATGGTCTTTCTGGTGATGGTCTCGCCCCTGGTACTCCTACACCAAAAACCTACGAGACCTCGCACATGAAGAGGGGCGGGATGTGCATGTAGGTCGTGCTCGGGTTCGGACCCACGGTGTCCTGGGCCATCTGCAGCGCTTCGGTCACGGTGTCGGCCCGTCCTAGTCCCATGCGAGAGGTCGTCTCTGGATCTCCGCCTACGAGGATGACACCGCCGAGGTGGTCGAGAGCGTGGGCAGCCCAGTAGAGGACCGTGAAAGGGTGCGCGCCGTGGTAAGCGTAGGAGTTTCGGTAGAGGGTACGGTACCAGGGGTCGTTGGCGTACTTCTCCTCGTAGCGGCGGTGGATCTCATGAACGTCGTTCGTCTCGGGGAAGACCTCGTTCCACAGGTCTATGTAGCTCGGATGGTGGACCTTATTGAAGCTGGCCGGCATGGGGTGGGTGCCGATCAGAACTCCCCCTTCGCGCACGAGTGGTTTGCCTTTGTAGAGGTTGAAGAGGTAGCCGAGCAGCATATTGAAGACGAGGATCGGGTTCATGATCGAGTTGACGTTGTAGGGTCCGAGGTACGGGATGCCCAAGAGAAGCACGTCCGATTGGCCCTCGGCGGGGACGACCATCTGCCTGTAGTTGTCTCTCAAGGTCTCGGCGTGGACGGGCTCGGTGGCGCCGGCCTGTATGCTGGTCATCCGGTGTGGAGCGTTTATGGAGTGGGAGATGCGCCTTGCGGCTTCCAGCGGCATCGTCTGCGTGGCCTTGTGGGTGGCGAGGAAGTTGGCTTTGGTGACCATGCTCCACTGGTACTCCGGTTTCGCCATAAAGTCGAAGACGGAAGGGTAGGTCTGGTTGTTCAGGGTGCTCTCTATGTGGAAGACCTTGACGTGCTCGTCGAAGATCCTGCCCATCCGAGTTATGGAGGCGTGCATGGCTGAGTTCGGTGGATCCATCAGGGAGCGGCTGTTGGCTAGCGTCTTCGGGGTGTGGTGGTGGCGGATAGAGGAGTAAGGGGCGAGGCCCGTGTGCACAGACTTGTGGCCCCCGTCCATCGGGATGAAGTTCACGTTCACGTAGACGAGCAAGTCGCTATCGGCGACGCGGCGGCTGACGCTGACCTCCTCGCCAAGGTCCGTCTCACCTATGATGACATTTCCATCAGGATCCTCGGCGTCGTAGTTATAGAGCCGGTCAGGGTAGTAGCGGGACATGATCGTGCTCCCCAGGCAATGCCTGAGTTCGGCTTCCGTCATCCTGCGGTGGAGGCCGAGGGCCGCGATGAGGTGAATGTCCTCGACACCTTTGGCAGCAGCCTTCTCCAGTACCTTTTCGATGACCTGCTGACGAACGTCTGGCTTGCGCATCGGCGGCAGTGGTATCGAGAGGTCGTCGAAGGCGATGGTCAGCTTCATGCCAGGCGTGAGGAGCTCATGCAGCGGCTCCATGTCTATCGGCTCGAGCAGCGCACGCTCTATAGCAACTCCGGGCTCAGCGAGTGGTTCCGAAGGTCCCGGCGGGTAGATCACACGCGTCCCCTCAGGCAGCTTCTCGTAGTGGAACCTATCCCCCGCGTAGAACCACATGGGGGGGCTGTTCTTCTCCAATATGGTCGTAATACCAGGTCGGGTCATTTTGCTCCCTTTGGTCGCAGCATTTCAGCTAGTCAGCACGCTTCGGCCTGCGGCCTCCGCTTGTCAGCACTTCAGCATTTCAGGTATCGCGGTCGGAGCGAACTCTCAATGAGTAGGTGCTTCTCTGGCATTCTCTCAAGCGCACGAGCGTCTCGCCACACTACACATAGCTGACTAGCTGAAATGCTGACAAGGCGGCGGAGCCGCCGTGCTGAAATGCTGAAGTGCTGACTAGCTTCTATGGTCGAAGACCACCTTGACGTGTCCTTCGCGCCCTGCCGAGCGGGCGGCTGCTATGGCCTGCTTGTAGGACTCTAGTGGGTAGCTGGGGCCCACGAGCGTTTGTAGGTCTATTTCGGGGGCGATGCGGAGCGCGAGTTGGAAGCTGCTCGTCTTGTTTCCCTCGTACTCTTCGACGCTGTAGGCGTAGCTTCCGGTGAGACGGACCTCCTTGTACCAGAGGGCGGTGAGGTCGAGTGTGCTTTTCGTGCCAGGCATCCCGACGAGCGTGACCTCGCCGCCTGGTTGTGCAAGGCGGAGGGCGTCCTCCATGGTGCCAGGAGCGCCGACGCATTCGAAGACCTTGCCGGCTCCGCCCATGACGACGGGCTTGCCGAGCTCGGGCTTGTACGCCTCTGTGCCTAGCATCTGGGGTAGTTTCGTGTAGGTCTCTTTCGGATGGAGGACCTCGGTAGCGCCCAGACGAAGCGCCTCGTTCTTCTGCCGCTCGTGCTTGGCAACGCAGATTATGCGGCCTGCTTGTGTGAGATGCCTCAGGGCCGCGACGGTAAGGAGGCCGACGCTGCCGGCACCGATGATCAGTGTGGTGTCGTCGGGGTCGGGGGCAGATCCGAGCGCGGCGTGTACGGCGCAGGCGAGGGGTTCGATGGCTACGGCGGCCTCGTCGGACACGGCGTCGGGTACGCGGTGGAGCTGCGATGGGTGGGCGATGAGCGTACTCCGCGACCAGCCGCCACCCGTGTCGTGGCAGAAGCCCGTCTGGATGCCCGCAGAGATGTCCCCTCTGGCGACGTTCGGGCACAGGGCGTGGCGGCCCGAGGCGCAGTACTGGCAAGGCGGATCTATGCCGCGGGCCGCGCAGCCCAGGACTGGCTCGAGGACGACCCGTTCGCCCGCGCCGAAGCCGGAATTGTCTTCGACTACCTCACCGACGACTTCGTGGCCCATCACGAAGGGGGGGGAGGTTATAGGGGAGAAATACGGCGAGTTTTCGGAGGAGAGCGTCCCAAGGTCCGAGCCGCAGATACCCGAGAGGAGCGGCTTTACGCGTACCCATTCCGGGGTCGGGAGTTTGGGTTCGGGGGTGCCTTCGAGTTGGAGCGGGGAGAAGCGGCTCGTCTCCAGGGACTTTATCCGCTTCGAGCCTGCGCGCATCAAGAGGTAGCGTGGGACGGACTTTCGGTAGACGAGGGCTTGCAACCTAGATCTTCTTGGCCACGCCGTCTGCAGAGCCGTTCTTGTCCCAGTGCTCGACCTTCCATCCCCGGTCTTTCGCCGCCGTCCCTAGCCGCCGGTCAGGGTTGACGGCGACGGGGTTTCCGACGGCCTCGAGCATTGGGAGGTCTGAGATCGAATCGGCGTAAGCGTAGGAGCGGGAGAGGTCGAGGCCGCGGCGCCTGGCGAAGGAGGCGAGCATCCTGGCGCGGGCGTCGCCGGCCACGGGGGCTCCCGTCAGTTCTCCCGTGTAGGTGCCGTTCTCCTGGGCCAGGGTGGAGCAGAGCACGTCGTCGGCGAGGTCCTTCATCGGCTCGAGGAGGAAGTCCAGCGCGCCGGAGAGCAGGACGACGCGGTGGCCAGAGGCCTTGTGGTCTCTGAGCTGCTGCAACGCGTCGGGAAAGATGCGATCCAGGGTGAAGCCGGCGAAGCTCTCCTGTCCGAGGTGTCTGGCACGGGAGGGTTTCCAGCCCGCGTAGTTCTTGTAGAAGGCGCGGTTGAAGTGGGCACGGCTGATCTTATCCAGTCCCCAGTAGTAAGGGATCTTGATCAGGAACCCGGCGAGCCAGAGTGGGCGCACGGCTGCAGGAAGTTCCCTCATCCTCAGCCACGCGAAGTATGAGACTACGTTGGAGCCGACGAGGGTGCCGTCAACGTCGAAGATCGCCGCGACCTCGCCAGGCTTCTCCTCGGTCGACTTCTTACGCTTCTTGCGGCTCGGGCGGGTCGTGAGCGCCGGCAGGTGCGCCCCCTGCATCCACGCCCGCCAGTCGACCTCGGCGATGTCGAACGGGAACTCCTCGCGGTCCTCCACCGGCAGGGCCGTGTAGAGAGCCATGGTGCTTGAGCTCGCAAACGTCGAGGTCATGGTCGCGTAGGCACCGTAGATACGGCTGTAGTAGAGACTCATTTTGGCGCGCTTCTCGGCGCGTGCGATCCGCTGCCGCGCATCCGAGGCCATGTGGCCTTCAGGCATCCGTGCGGCGAGTATGCCTGCGACCTTGAGGCTGGCAAGCTCTATCTTGAGCTGTCCCTCGACCCGCCTGCGACCGGGGAAGGACCATTCGGGCACCTGGATCGGACGCCCGCCCGAATCCCGCAGGGGGTTCTCTATAAAGTAGTCGCGAACGATATCGTAGAGGTCGCGGTAGCGGATCGGGTTGCGTTCTCCCGAGGCGACCTGGAAGACCTCGGACTCTTCTGGGCGGCGCACTCCGGCGGCGAGGATCGCGTTCACGACGTGGTCGACGGGGACTATGTCGACGTAGCTTTTCGGGTTGCCTGGAAACTCGCGCAGGATGCCCTTCGCGAACGCCATGATTATGGGGTCGGCCATCCTCGTGCCCTGGATCCAACCCGGGTAGGGTTCTCTGTGGCTGCTCTCTATGATGGCAGGCCTCAGTATGACGAGCGGCGTCTCACCCCGTTCTGCGACCACCATCCGCTCAGCGAGGGACTTGGTGAAGGTGTAGACGTCGTTCCACCCGAGCTCCCGCGCCCGCTGCGTCCCCCGCTCGACGAGCCGCTCGCGCATCCAGGCCCGCCTCAGCTGGTCTACCCTCTCTGCGACCTCCTCCTCCTCACCGACCATCCCGAGCTCTCGCCGCGCCTCGGTCTCGAAGCGCCTCAGCAGCGACCGCTCCTGCGAAGCCTCATCCACCTCGGCCACGACAGCCTCGAGGCCGAGGACCTCCTCGCGCGCGTCGAGGGTCGTCCCGTTCGGCGAGTACGCGCCTGGCGGCGCTTCCGGTGCGTCCTTTTTGCTGGTTCCAGCCACGTAAGCCGTCGAGATGTGCATGAACAGCGGCCGCTTCTCCCAGGTGCGCGCGAGCTTCAGAAGCCCCAGAGTCCCGCGGACGTTCGACTCGACCGCAGCGTCGAGCGGCGCGTCGAAAATAACCGAAGCGGCGGAGTGGATCACGACGTCCACTTCGCGCGCGAGCTCGGCGAGATCCTGCTCACCCAGCCCCAGCGAAGGCGCGTGTACATCGCCTTCGAGGACGCGGACCTTCGTCGAGACGCGGTCCTCGAAGTCGTCGCCCAGTCTCTCGCGCAGGCCGCGGAAGGCTGTAGCGCCGAGCACGTCCCTCTCGAACCTCTCTGCTGCGCCCTTACCGCGGGAGGGCCTGATGAGGAGGTAGAGGCACCCGAGGTCGGGGAGGGAGCGCAGGATCTTCTCGACCAGCGCCGTCCCGAGGAAGCCCGTCCCCCCGGTAAGCAGTATCTTCTTGCCGCTGTAGGCCTCTCTGAGCAACTAGCTCCCCCCCTC
>Ga0136613_10000101_pt1 | contig 31238 bp, 39 predicted proteins | sample AntDrymUQ2722106_2_FD_106649 | JGI IMG/M metagenome (GOLD analysis project Ga0136613, IMG submission 106649) | Polar desert sand microbial communities from Dry Valleys, Antarctica - metaG UQ272 (21.06) | ecosystem: Environmental > Terrestrial > Soil > Desert | place: Antarctica: Dry Valley... | reverse complement strand
CGCGAACGGAGCTCGAGCACCTTCTTGCCGGCCGCCTCGGTGACCGAAACGAGCAGCTCAGCGCCAGGTGCGGCGCCGGTCATCGAGATCGGCTCGCGAGGAGTCTCGGAAATTGTCATCTCGTATCGGTCTCCTGATGGGCGCCTGTCGGCGCGCGGGGATCGGTGTTCGCTCTGGAAAGTATAGCAAGCCCGTGTCCAGGCACGGCAAGGGGACCTCCAGCCGCAAACTCGCTCGATGTATCGAGCGAACTCACCGTGGCTGGTGACAGCACGGCATTCACGCGATGGATCGAGCCCCGGCAATCGCGACGGAGCCGGTTCCGGTGAACGACGCTCGATCTGTCGAGCGCGAGCCTGGCCCCTTCATCGGTACACTGTGGGTCCCGAGCATGGCACGGCATCCGCACGAGGATCGACAGTGAGACTTGCGAGCCGCATGGAGCGGATCGGGACCGAAACCGCGTTCGAGGCGGCCGCACGCGCCCGCGACCTCGAGGCCACCGGCCGCGAGGTGATCCATCTCGAGATCGGCGAGCCTGACTTCGATACTCCGCGCCACGTCTCCGAGGCCGCGGCTCGCGCGCTGCTCGACGACGGGGCCACGCATTACACCGCCCCCACCGGCATCCAGCCACTGCGCGAGGCGATCGTCGCCGACGTGAAGCGCTGGAAGGGGATCGACACCACGCCGGAGCGGGTAGTCGTCACGCCCGGCGCCAAGCCGATCATGTTCTACGCCATGCTCGCCCTCATCGACGTGGGCGACGAGGTCATCTACCCGAATCCCGGCTTCCCGATCTACGAGTCGATGGCCCGCTACGTCGGTGGCGTCCCGGTGGCCGCTCCGCTGCGCGAGGCGAACGACTTCCGGATGGACGTCGACGAGGTGGCGTCGCTCATCACCGGCCGCACCCGGCTGCTCGTGTTCAATACGCCGCACAACCCGACCGGCTCGATCCTGACGCACGACGACATCCGACGACTGGCTGAGCTGGCCGTGGAGCACGATCTCGTGATCCTCGCCGACGAGATCTACGGCCGCCTCCAGTACGAGGGCGAGCCACTGAGCATCGCGACCCTGCCCGGCATGGCGGAGCGCACCATCACGCTGGACGGGTTCTCCAAGACGTTCGCCATGACCGGTTGGCGGATGGGCTACGGCGTTCTGCCCGAGTGGCTGGTCCCCTCGTTCAGCCGCCTGGTCATCAACAGCGTGTCGTGCACGAACGCCTTCGCACAGGCCGGTGCCATCGAGGCTCTGACCGGTCCCCAGGATGAGGCCGATGCCTACCGCGCCGAGTTCATCGCGCGCCGCTCGTTGATGGTCGACGGCCTGAACGCGATCCCGGGGGTCAGCTGCCGGCAGCCGCACGGTGCCTTCTACGCCTTCCCGAACGTCTCGAGCTTCGGGCGCACGAGCGCCGAGGTCGCCGATCACCTGCTCTACGACGCCGGCGTCTGCGGCCTTGCCGGCACCGCCTTCGGCAAGCACGGCGAGGGCCATCTTCGGTTCAGCTACGCCAACTCCCGCGAGAACCTGGTCCTTGCACTGGAGCGTGTCACGGAGTCGCTGGCCAAATTGGAGCGTACAGGTGAGCCGGTCGGAGCCGCGAGCTCGTGATGAATTCCTTCCCGCGTCACGCTTCCGCATCGGCGTGGCGCCGATGAGCCGGCCGCGCGTCCTCGTCACCCGGATCATCCCCGATGCCGGGCTCGACCGCGTCCGCGAGGCATGCGAGGTCGACCTCTGGGACGACGACCTTCCACCGCCGCGCGAGGAGCTCCTGCGCCGCGCCGCGGGTCAGGACGGCCTGCTCACGCTTCTCACCGATCGCGTCGACGATGAGCTGCTCGACGCTGCCGGTCCGCAGCTCAAGGTGGTCAGCAACTTCGCTGTCGGCTTCGACAATATCGACGTCCCGGCAGTAACGCGCCGGAAGATTCCGGCGGGGAACACGCCGGGCGTCCTGACCGAGACAACCGCGGACCTCGCGTTCGCCCTGCTCATGGCCACGGCTCGCCGCATCCCCGAATCGGTCGAGTACGTGAAGCAGGGCCGATGGAAGACGTGGGGCCCGATGCTCCTGATGGGCGTCGACATTCACGGTGCCACGCTGGGGATCGTCGGGTTCGGGCGCATCGGCCGCGAGGTGGCGCGCCGAGGCCGCGGCTTCGGCATGACGATCCTGTACCACGACGTGCATCCCGCCACGCCCGAGGAGGAGCGGGCGCTCGGCGCGCGGCGGGTCGAGATGGACGAGCTGCTCCGCGAGTCGGATTTCCTGAGCCTGCACGTCAACCTGACCGAGGAGACTCACCACCTCATCAGCACGGATGCGTTGCGTGCGATGAAGCCGACGGCCGTCCTCGTCAACACGTCCCGCGGCCCCGTCGTCGACCCTGAGGCGCTTGAGCGCGCGCTGCGGGATGGGGAGATCTTCGCGGCCGGCCTGGACGTCACCGAGCCGGAGCCGCTCCCCGTCGACCATCCACTCGTCTCGCTGCCCAACTGCGTGGTCGTGCCGCACATCGCGTCCGCAAGCCGCGTGACGCGCGATCGGATGGCCGAGATGGCCGCCGACAACCTGCTTGCCGGGCTGCGTGGCGACCGCCTGCCGACGCCGGTGAACCCCGAGGTCTATGAGTAGCGTGCCCGAGACACGCTTCCGGCTCCCGGACCTCTCGAAGAGCAACCGATACGAGCACCGCAGGCCGCGGCGCCCCTCGCATCTGCCGAAACGGCTGACGCCCCCGCCGGAGCGTGACGGGCCACCGGATCTGACGCTCTTCCTCTATGCCGGGATCGTGCTGGCCGTGATCCTGGCGATCGTCGCCATCCCGTATCTCATCGGCTACCTGTTCGAGGTGGCGTTCCAGGCCGGCTAGGCCTGGGCGGTCCAGACCAGGATGACGCCGTCCTCGACCTTGACCCGCGGCCGAACGAGGTCCGGCAGCTGGATCGGATACGCGCGCGCGTCGCCGCGGTACGGGTTCTCGCGCCACGTCCGCCGACCGTTGGCCAGCTTGCCGCTGAAGTCGAAGCTCGCCTCGTGACATGGACACCGGAGGTCCTGCCACTCTGGTCGGTACTGGAGCGTGCAGCCCATGTGCGTGCAGACCGACGACAGGGCGCGCACCTCGCCACCGTCGTTCACCACGAAGCCCTCGAATGCCACCGTCGAAAAGCGCGCCGCGGCGCCGACTGGCAGGTCCGACAGCCGGGTGACCTCCTGCCAGAACCCATCGCCGGTGACGAGGTCGGCGTCGCCGCCCAGCGTCGGGACCTGCTCCGACGACCGTGGCGCGAGGGAGACCCCGACGAGCCCGGCCGCAAGCCCCGCCGCCGCCCCGATCCCGCCCTGCAGCAGCTGGCGTCGTGACAGGCGCCACCGACGCGATCGTCCCGGGATCGGCATGCGCTGGCGTAGCGGCGGAGGAACCTGCACCGCCTCGAGGCCGGCGTCGGCGGCACGCATCCGCAGGCGCAGCTGCTCGATGAACGCGGGATCCGGGTTCGTATCCTCGCGGGACACGGCTCCGGCGATCTCCGCCGCGAGGCGCGCCATCTCCGCCTCGTCGCCGCTCGCGACGTCCTCCGGGGAGGGCCGGCCCCCGGCAAGGAGCGCCTCGAGATAGCGCTCGAATCGTTCGGCGCCGGGGTCGCGATCGTCAGCCATCGGCCCCGTCTCCGATCAGCGCCGCCTTGCGCAGCGCGCGATACTGCAGCACCTTCGCGTTGCCGTTGCTGATCCCCATCGCCTGCGCTGTCTCGGCCACCGAGAGGCGTTGCAGGAATCGCAGCTCCAGCACGCGACGGTAGCGGTCAGGGAGCCCGCCGAGCAGCGTCTGCACGCGGACCGAGGCTCGCTCGTCCGGCACGGTGTCGCGCGGCACCCCGTCGTCCGCCGGCTCCCATCCGGGCGCCACGTGGTCGACGCCGACCACCGGCAGCCGATAGAACGCGCGCCAGTAATCGGCGATCGCGTTCTGCGCAACGCGGTACAGCCAGGCGGCGATCTGCCCGCGCTCGCGAGTCGTGTCGAGCTGCTCGACGGCACGAACGAAGACCTGGGCGGTGAGGTCCTCCGCATCGGGACGGTTGCCGACGCGCGCGTAGACGAACCGATAGATGCCGACCACGTGCTCACCGTAGACCTGCTCGAAGCGACCGGGAACGGTGGACATCTCACCGATGCGGTACGCGACCGGTTACGTCCTCGGGCGCAGCGGTGCGAGGAGCGCGGCGATCTCCTCGAGGAAGCGGGCGTCGGTCCCGTCGAAGGCGTGGAGGTCGGATCCGTCGACGTCGATCTCGCCGACGACCGATCCACCGTCGAAGATCGGCACCACGATCTCGCTCTTCGTGCTCGGGAAGCAGGCGAGGTATCGGGGGTCGGCGTCCACGTCCGCGACGATCTCGGTTCGGCCCGATGCCGCGGCGGCACCACATACCCCGGTCCCGATCGGGATACGGGTGTGCTCGGTCGCCTGTGGACCGGTCCATGGTCCGAGCACGAGGTCGCTCCCGTCGACCCAGTAGATGCCGACCCAGTCGTATGCCGGAAAACGGTCGTGCAGCACGTCGACGACGCGCTGCGCAGCCGCCGCCGGTCCGGCCGCCTCTGCGATGGCCGCCCGCAGCAGGTTGAGCGCATCCCCATGGACGGCCGGGCGTTCCTCGGCGACGGGATGGCTCACCCGTGGGCCGCCCAACGATCCGCCCAGCGGTCGATCCCGGCGATCGCCCCGCGCAGGTCGTTGCCCTTGGTGGTCAGTGAGTACTCGACCCAGGGCGGGACCGCACTGATGGCGTGTCGCTCGATCAGGCCCTCGTCCTCGAGGAGCTTGAGCCGCTGGCTGAGCGTCGCCGAGTTCGCGCCGCCCAACGCGTCCTGCAGCTCGCAGAAGCGCTGGGTTCGCTCCCCCAGGGCGCGAACGATGCGCAGCACCCACTTCTGGCCGAGCACGTTCAACGCCGCCGTCGCGGCGCATTCGCCTCGCTGCGCCTCGGCTCGACGTGCGGCCCGCGAGCGGATGGTGGCGTGAGACGGCTGGGAGAGTCCGGTGTCCATCAGGACGCGAACCCTAGCACCGCCCCCCGCGCACGATCAACCGCGCATCATCAGTGGACCACGACCGTCATGTTCATCTGCGAATGGAACAGGCAGGTGATCTCGTAGGTGCCGGGCTCGTCGAAGGTGAAGGTGGCCGTGCCGTTCTGCTCGAGCTCCTCGTCGATGATCGGACCGTCCGCGGCCTCACCGTCGGTGCCCTCGGTGACGGTGTGCGCGGCGGAATCGGCGTTCACCCAGCTGACCTCGGTGCCGGCCGCGACCATGAGTTCAGGCGTGTCGAACGCGAACTGGCTGATACGGACGGTTGCCTCTTCGCCGGCTGCCGCGGACGCGTGGGCGGACGCCGAGACCTCCGCCGACTCGGTGGCGGCCGTGGTGGGGCTCGGCTCGTCCGTCGGGGCCGAACCGGCGGATGCGGGAGTGGGCGACTCGGCGGCACCGGTGCAGGCCGCGAGGAACAGGACGAGCCCGGCGCCCAGGGCCGGGAGGAATCGTGATCGTTTCATCGGTGCCGTTGCTCCTGTCGTAGTGGGAAGAACCTGACACGGTCCGTACGCGGTCCGTTACGCGAGGCGATCGTCGCGCGCCGCCCGTGACCAACTCATTTGACGTCGTTGGGCTCGAACCGCATAGTGCGATTGCCCACCTTCGCCCCGCGTGTCGAGCATGCCGCAGACCACGATTTACGTGTCGCCCCGCTCCCTCGGGGCACCCGATACGCGCCCGCCGGCGGTCGCCACGACCGACCTCGCCCGCCTCTTCGCGGGAAGCCCGGCGCTGGCGGGGGTTTCGCTGCGCGTCGACGGTGGCCGCACGGTGGCGCTCCTCGGCCCCAACGGCGCGGGCAAGACGACGCTGCTGCGCCTGCTGGCGACCGCCATCCGCCCCTCCTACGGCCAGGCGAGCGTCGACGGGCTGGATCTCGCCCGCGATCCAGCACTCGTCCGGGAGCGTGTCGCGTATCTCTCGCATGCGACCGGGCTGTACGACGACCTGACGGGTCGGGAGAACCTGCGCTTCGCCGCGACCATGCTGAGAACGCCGGACCCTGAGGCTCGCGTGGAGCGCGCGCTCGCCGACGTGGGGCTCGGCGCTCGCGCCGCCGACCGGGTTCGCGACTTCTCGGCCGGCATGCGCAAGCGGCTGGCTCTCGGCCGAATCCTGCTCGGCTGCGCGTCGCTCGTGCTGCTCGACGAACCCTACGCGGCGCTCGACAGGGAGGGCATGAGCCTCGTTGACCAGCTCCTGGTCGCATGGCGCGGCGTCGGGGTCACCGTGATCGTCGCGTCCCACAGCACGGAGCGCTTCGAGAGCCTGCTGGATGGGCGCGTGACGCTCGAGCGCGGCCTGGTGCGCGAGGCGAGCGGAACCGGGGTGATGAGCACGCCTCCATCGCTCCCCGGCGGCGCCGCGCTCCCAGTGGCGGAGGCCGCGCGATGAGCACGCTCTCAGCCGAAGCTCGCATCGCCCTGGCGATCGCCCGGAAGGACGCGGTGGCCGAGCTCCGCGGGCGCCACGCCACGGTCAGCACCCTCTTCTTCGCCGCGGTCGTCCTGCTGCTCTTCGGCTTCGCCCTCGGCCCGGATGCCGCCCGATTGGCGGAGGCGGCGCCCGGCCTGCTCTGGCTCGCAGTCGTCTTCGCCGGCATCCTGGCCGTCAACCGTCTCCACCTCCTGGAGACCGACGACGGCGCATTGGAGCAGCTCGCCCTCTACCCCGTGCCTCGTCGTGCCATCTACGCCGGCAAGGCGCTCGCCGGCTTCGGGGTCATGCTCCTCCTCGGGCTCGTGGTGCTGGGGGCGGTCGCCGTGCTCTTCGCCGTCGACATCGGCGGGGCTTGGCTGCCGCTGCTGGTGACCGTCGTGCTCGGATCAGCCGGCGTGGCTGCGGTCGGGACCTTCTACGCCGGCGTCACCGTCAGGCTCCGGGCCCGCGAGGTGATGCTGCCGCTGCTCATGCTGCCGGTGCTCGCGCCGCTCCTGCTGGGAGCGGTCAAGGCCACCGCAGCGGCGCTGGCCGGCGACCCGTTCGGTGAGCTCGGTGCCTGGCTGCAGCTCCTCGTCGGCTTCGACGTCATCATGATAATCGCCGGCGCGGCAACCTACGGCTATCTCCTGGAGGACGGATGAAGACCCGGCTCCTCGGCTTCGTTGCCCTTGCCGGCGTCGTGACGGTCATCGCCGTGGCGCTGTTCGTCGTGCCGCCGGACCGGAATCAGGGTGACGCGCAGCGGATCATGTATCCCCATGTCGCATCGGCCTGGCTGGCGTACCTGTCGTTCGGCATCACCGCCCTTGCCGGCATTGGCTGGCTCTGGAAGCGAGATCTGCGGCTTGACGCGGTGGCGCACGCCGCGGCCGAGATCGGCGTCATGTTCACCGCCTTCGCCATCTGGGGCGGGATGATGTGGGGCCGGCCGATCTGGGGTGTCTTCTGGCAGTGGGGGGACCCTCGCCTGACGACGACCGCGCTGCTCCTGGCGCTGTACGTCGGCTACCTGCTCCTCCGGCGCCTGACCGACGACCCCGAGCGTCGTGCGACCCGCGCCGCGATCGTCGGAATCGTGGCCGCCATCGACATCCCGATCGTCCACTTCAGCGTGGAATGGTGGCGCGGTCTCCACCAGACGGCCACGATCGCCTCGCCCGATCGCGTCCTAGATCCCGCCGCGCCCGGAGTCTTCGTCGGAACGCTGCTCGGGACGCTCGCCGCCTTCACGCTGACCTGGCTCTACCTCATGATCCGGCGCTATCAGCTGGGGCGTGCGCAGGTGGCGCGCGAAGAGGCAGTCCGGCTGGATCGGCTGATGAGCGCCCGGACGGCGGAGCTGGCCCGATGACCGATGCCGGCTTCGTGATCGCCGCCTACGTCGTCATCGTCGGCGGTCTCGCGCTGTACACCGCGACGCTCTGGGGCCGCCTGCGCGCCGCTCGCGACCGGGACGACGAGGCGCGATGACGGTCTCCGCACCTTCGGAGCCGATGCTCGCGCCGAGAAGGCGGCAGTGGGGGATCCTGGCGGTCGTGGCGGTCGTGCTCGCCGTCATCGGTTACCTCGCGTTCAGCAGCGTCGGCAACGCGCTGGTCTACTACCTGACGCCGACCGAGCTGCTGGAGCGAGGCGACGCGGCCGTCGGCGAGACGGTCCGGCTGGGCGGCCTGGTGGAGGACGGGAGCGTGTCCGGTCCGGCGACCGACCTGACCTTCGTGGTCACCGATGGGAAGAACGGGATCGAGGTGCACTCGACGGTTGCGCCAACGCGCTCGTTCCGTGAAGGCAGCGGTGCCGTGGTGGAGGGCACCCTCGGTGCCGATGGCGTCTTCGACGCCACGCAGGTCATCGTCAAGCACGACGAGAACTACGAGGTGCCCGCCTCCGGCGACCTCCCCTCAGACCAGGTCATCGAACCGGGCGACGAGTCATGAACGGTCTGATATCCCTCGATGTGTCGAGGCAACCGCGCACGAACCTCCTCCTGGGCGCGAATCCCGCGATCCATCGAGGCGGCCGCCCATGATCCCGAGCATCGGGCACGCGGCTGTTCTCATCGGCCTGGGCCTGACGGTGTACGCGGCGGTCGCGTATGTGCTGGCGGCACGCGACGGCGATCCCCGGCTCAATGTGAGCGCGCGGCGCGCGGTGATCGGCTCGTTCGTGGCCGCGGCCATCGGCTGTGCGGCGATGATCGTCTCCCTGCTGACCCACGACTTCAGCGTGCGCTACGTGGCCGAGAACAACGCCACCACCACGCCTCCGTTCATCGGCGTCATCAGCCTGTGGGCGGCGCTCGAGGGCTCGATCCTGTTCTGGGCGCTGCTGGCCACCGGCTGGGCTTCGCTGCTGCTGCATCGGTACCGGGATCGATACCGGCCGTTGATGCCGTGGGTGGGCGCCACGCTGGCGACGGTCAATGCCTTCTTCTTCGCTGTGATGACCTGGCCCGGCAACCCGTTCGCGCTCACCGCGCCGATGGCCGCCGAGGGGAACGGTCCGAACGCGCTGCTCCAGAATCACCCATTCATGGCGCTCCACCCGCCGCTGCTGTATCTCGGCTACACCGGGCTGGCGGTGCCGTTCGCGTTCGGCATCGCCGCCCTGGTCACGAGGCGGCTCGACGAGGAGTGGCTGCGGGTCGTGCGGCGCTGGACGCTCATCCCCTGGACCTTCCTGACGCTCGGCATCGTGGCCGGCGCGTGGTGGAGCTACGAGGTGCTCGGCTGGGGCGGCTACTGGGCATGGGATCCGGTCGAGAATGCGGCCCTCCTGCCGTGGCTGACCGCGACGGCCTTCATCCACTCGGCGATGGTCGCCGAGCGGCGTGGGGGCCTGCGCATCTGGACCAGCGCCATGGTGATCGCGACCTTCGTGCTCACCCTCGTCGGCACCTTCCTGACCCGATCCGGCGTGGTTGCCAGTGTTCACTCGTTCACCCAGTCGGCCATCGGCCCCTGGTTCCTGGCTGCAATCCTGCTCGCTCTCGGCGGTTCGTTGACGCTGCTCGTCTGGCGTCTACCGGACCTGGCCGGGGGCGACCGCCCGTCGGGCACCGTGAGCCGGGAATCGGCGTTTCTGCTCAACAACGTCCTCTTCCTGGGCCTGACCTTCGCGGTCCTGTTCGGCACGCTGCTGCCGCTCCTGGTGGCCGCCACCAGCGGCGACACGATCAGCGTCGGCGCGCCATGGTTCAACACGGTCACCGTCCCGATCTTCATCGCGCTCCTGTTCCTGATGGGCATCGGGCCGGCACTGCCGTGGGGCACCGCGTCGTGGTCGACCGCCCGCGAGCGCTTCACGGTGCCGCTCGGCCTGGGCGTGGCCGTGACGGCATCGGCGCTCGCCATCGGGCTGCGGGAACCGACCTCGCTCGGGACGCTCGGGCTGGCCACGGTGGTCGGGTCGATCATGGTCGAGGAGATCGTGCGTGGGGCACGAGCCCGCGCCCGGAGCCGCAACGAGGGCCCGGCCACCGCGACCTGGCGTCTGGCGACCCGCAACCGGCGCCGATACGGAGGCTACGCGGTGCATCTCAGCGTGCTGGTCATGGCGGTCGCGGTGGCCGTCTCCTCGGGCCTTGCGACGGACCGCACCGTGACCCTCGCGCCCGGCGAGACGGCGACGATCGGCGGTTACGAGATCACGCACGACAGGCTGGTGGTCGAGCCGCTCTCCAGCGACGCACGAGTGATCGAGACCCGTGCGGAGGTCACCTACGCTGGGCCGCAGAGCGGCTCGCTCGGCACCGCGCTGCGCGACTACCCGAACTCGCAGGCCGCCATCGCCACACCGGCCGTTCGGACCTCCCTGGCGGAGGACCTGTACGTCACGCTCCTGGCCTCCGATCAGGCGACCGGCACGGTCACTCTCCACCTCTTCGTCAACCCACTGGTGGTCTGGATCTGGATCGGCGGTGCCATGGTCGGGATCGGCGCCGGGTTCGCCATCTGGCCAGAGCGTCGCGGCCGCAGGGTGACCGTGGAGCGGCCGCAGCGCGCGCCGGCGGCGGTCACGATCGAAGGAGCCTGAGGTGCGCCATCTGCGCTGGCTGCTCGTTCCACTCGTCGTGATTCCGCTAGGGTGGCTGCTCGTGAGCGGGTTCGGTCGTGACCCGCGCGAGATCCGCTCGCCCCTGGCGGGTCGAACGGCACCTGAGTGGACCCTCACGTCGCTCGACGGCGAGACGCTGAGCAGCGGCGACCTCGCCGGTCGACCCTACGTCGTCAATTTCTGGGCAAGCTGGTGCATTCCGGCCTGCGTGGACGAGCACCCCGTGCTCTCGGATGCGCACAGGCAGCTTGGCGAGGAGGTCACGATCGTCGGCATGCTCTACAACGACCGACCGGCCGACGCCGAGGCATTCCTGACCCGGTACGGCGACGCGGGCTATTCCCACCTCATCGATCCGGATGGCCGCCTGGCGATCGAGTTCGGCGTGACCGGGCCGCCAGAGACCTTCTTCGTGGACGCCGATGGGATCGTGCGCGACAAGCAGTTCGGGCCCCTGACCCCGACCCTGATGGCCGAGCGCCTTGCCACCATTCTCCCGAGCGCAGCGCGATGAGGACCTGGCTGCCGGCGCTCGCGGTGGGCTGCGTGCTGGCGCTGATCGCGCTCGGATCCGTCCTGGTGCTCCAGCCGGGATCCGAGCCGACGGCCGCTCGGACCGATGCGCTGGCCCGGGAGCTTCGCTGCCCCGACTGCCAGGGTCTGTCCGTTGCCGACTCGCCGACGGCGTCGGCGCAGGAGATCCGCCGCCAGATCGATGAGCTGGTGACCGGCGGCGCGACCGACGACGAGGTGCGCGCTCATTTCGTCGCCCGCTACGGCGAGTGGATCCTGCTCGCGCCAACGGCCCCGTTGGTCTGGGTCATTCCATTCGCGGTGGTCGTCGCCGGCGCCGGCGCGCTTGGTGCCTGGCTCGTCTCGCGTCGGCGACCGCTGCATGGTTCGCCCGTGCGCCCGAGCCCGGAAGAGCGGCGCAGGCTGCGCGAGGAAGCCGATGTCCTGGATGCCTGAGACGGTGATCCTGCTGCTCGGGCTGGCCGTGGCCGGCGTGCTCGTGCTGCGTCCACTGCTCGGCGCGCGCAGGGACGTGGAGGCGGCCGATGACCTCGACGCGGACGCGCTGCGGCATCGCGTTTCCCTCGAGGCGCTGCGCGACGTCGAGACCGACCGACGCGCGGGCTCGCTCGACGATGCCGGCTACGCCGAGCAGCTCGCCCAGGCCGAGGAACGCGCCGCGGTCACCCGCGCTGCGTTGGATCGAGACGCGGTCGTGGAACCGGCCGCACTATCTGATCGCGGCCGGCGCGCCGCCATCGTCGTGGCGGGCGGCCTCGGAGCCATCTTGCTGGCGGGCTCCTTCGTCCCCGGTACCGGCGTCGGCAACAACACCGAGGTCAACCAGGCGCTGGCCGATGCGCAGGCCGCCGAGTCCGCGCGCCAGGATCGGATCGACGACCTGCGGGCTCGCCTCGCCGATGCCCCGGATGATCCCGCCACGATCTCCTCGCTGGCCGACGAGTACCTGGCCGGCTCGACGCGGGAGGACCTCGTCAGCGCCGCCGTGAGCCTCCAGCTGCTGATCGCGCTCGAACCGGAGCGCGCGGATGCGTACGAGCGGATCATGAGCGCCTACCTCCGTGCCGCCGATGCGCCCAACGCCCGCGCGGCGCACGACTCCTATGCGCTGCTCGATGCTGCCGATCCGGCGGAGGTGGCCTTCTTCGACGGGCTCATCGCCCTGCGCGGGGAGCAGGACGCGCCGGCCGCGGTGGTGGCCTTCGATCGATTCCTGCAGCTCGCGCCCGACGACCCGCGTGCGGACATGATCCGCGCCCTGCGCGAAGAGGCCGCCGTCGGCTCCTGAGCTCCCCGCTATCGTCGCGGGCTGGCGCGAAGGGTCGAAGTCCGACGAGTAGGGGTCGTTGGCCGAATTCTCGCCGTCCAGGCCGGGTTGCACGGATATGTCCGACCCAACCCGATAGTTCGGTCAGAAGCCTGATCAGCTCCTCGGTCGGCAAGTCACCCGTCTCTCATCCTGCAGGCGGAGCCGACTCCTCTCCGTCGGCGGCAACCGAGGTGAGCATCCGTTCCAGAGCGGCGAGGTCATCGGCCGAAAGGCGATCGAGGAAGTGCTCGGCGACACCGCGCAGGTGGGTCGGCGAGGCGCGCCGCAGCCGCTCGTAGCCGGCCGGCGTCAGGGCCGCCCACTGCCCGCGCCGGTCGGTCTCGCAGCTGGCTCGCTCCACCAGGCCCTCGCCCACCAGGCGGTCGACCAGTCGTGTCGCTCCTGAGCGGGAGAGCAGCAACCGATCGGCCAGCTCGCTCATCCTCAGCCGCAGCTCGCCGGCCGCGGCGAGCTGCACGAGGACGTCGTAGTCGGTCAACGCCAGCTGCTCCTCGCCCTGCAGCTCGCGCTCGAGCTCGCGGACGACGCGCGCGTGGGCCAGCAGAAACGCCCGCCAGGCGGCCAAACGCGGATCGTGGTGCGAAATCTGCTGGGTCATCCGTCCATTTTCGGATACGAAGTGGTTGCACACGCAATCATATCGATTTATAGTTGCACAATCAATCATACACGCACCGGCACCTGGAGCCCCACCCAATGACCTGGACCCTCGACCCTGCCCATTCCTCCGTGACGTTCAGCGCGAAGCACATGATGGTCACCACCGTACGGGGCAGCATGAAGATCGCCGATTTCGCCCTGGACTTCGATCCCGACAACCACGAGGCGTCCAGCGTCCGCGTCAGCCTCGACGCCGCGTCGATCGACACCGCGCAGGAGGCCCGCGACCAGCACCTGCGCTCAGAGGACTTCCTGAAGGTCGATGAGTTCCCGACGATCGACTTCGTCAGCACGAGGATCGAGCGCAACGGTGGGAGCGGCAGGATTCATGGCGACCTGACGATCCGCGGCACCACTCGCCCCGTCGTGCTCGACGCGGAGTTCGCCGGCGTCGTGCCGAACATGCAGGGCGGCGAGCGCGCGGCCTTCAGCGCCAGCACGAAGATCGACCGCGAGGCGTTCGGGCTGACCTGGAACGTCGCCCTGGAGCAGGAGGCTGGCTCGTCAGTAAGGACATCAAGATCGAGATCGAGGTCGCGGCCGAAACGGAGATGCGCGAGCGCGAGCCCGAAGCCGTCATCGCCTAGCTCGTATTCAGACCGGCGCACCGTTCGCTAGCATTGGCCGATGCCACGGCTCGACTACCCGACTGCACCGACGGCCGACCACGTCGACGACTTCCACGGGGAGCGCATCGCCGATCCGTACCGTCCGCTCGAGGACTCCGACGCGCCGGCTTCGCGCGCCTGGATCGACGCCCAGAACGCGTTGACCGACCGAGTCCTCGGCGAGGTCCCTGCCCGCCGCCAGATCCGCCAACTGCTGGGCGAGCTGTGGGACCACCCGCGGGCCGGCGCGCCGTGGCGGCGCGGAGAGCGCTGGTTCCAGCTGCGAAACAGCGGGCTCCAGGACCAGGATGTGCTCTGGGTCGCCGGCGCGCCGGGCGCGGTGGGAGAGCCCATCCTGGATCCGAACCGGCTCAGTGACGACGGCACCAGGGCGCTGTCGGCGACGGCGGCATCCGAGAGCGGCGAGCTGATCGCCTACGCCACCAGCGACGCCGGCTCGGACTGGCGCACGTGGGGCGTTCGACGCACGGCCACCGGCGAGGATCTGCCCGACCGGCTCGTCTGGAGCAAGCACGCCTCCGCGGCGTGGACCCACGACGACGCCGGGTTCTTCTACGGTCGCTATCCCGAGCCGCCGGCCGACGCGGCATTCAGCGCGCCGAACCGCGACATGGAGCTTCGCTATCACCGCCTCGGCGACGACCCGACCCAGGATCCGATCATCTTCGCGACGCCCGACCAGCCCGAGTGGGGCTTCGAGCCGGAGGTGACCGATGACGGCCGCCTGCTGGTGGTCAACGTCTGGCGCGGTACCGATCCGACGAACCGCATCTATGTCGCCGATCTTTCGAACGGCGTGGAGCGCGCCACCGTGCGACCGGTGCTCGACGAGGCGGACGCCCGATACGAGCTGATAGCCGCCGTCGACGGCGTGCTCTACCTGCTGACCGACAGGGGTGCCCCGCGCGGTCGGGTGGTGGCCGTCGACGTCACGAACCCCGGCGAGCTGCGCGAGGTCATCGGTGAAGGGCCGGACACCCTGGAGGCGGTGCGAATGGTCGGCGGCCGCCTCGCGGCCGTCTCGCTCCACGACGCGCACCATCGGCTCACCATCTTTGAGACCGATGGGCGCCACGTCACCGGCGTGGCGCTGCCGGGCATCGGAACCGTGGGCGACCTCGCCGGACGCCGCGACGACGACGAGCTCTACCTCGCCTTCACCACGTTCGCCGCGCCGTCCCGCATCCTGGCGGTGACGATGGCCGACAGCGTCATGCGCGAGATCGACCCGCCGTCGCTGCCGTGGGACCCCGACGCCTTCGTGACCGAACAGGTATTCGTCACCTCGGCCGATGGCACCCAGGTCCCGCTCTTCCTCAGTCATCGCCGCGACCTCGCGCCGGATGGTGACCACCCGACGCTGCTCTACGGATACGGCGGGTTTCAGATCTCGATCGGTCCAACCTTCCGGACCGAGTGGCTGGGCTGGATGGAGCGCGGTGGCCTGCTGGCGGTCGCCTCGCTACGCGGCGGCGGCGAGTACGGTCGCGAGTGGCACGATGCCGGGCGCCTCGAGAACAAGCAGAACGTCTTCGACGACTTCGCCGCATCGGCGCGCTGGCTGGCATCGTCAGGCTGGACGACCGCCGGGCGCATCGGCATCAGCGGTCGATCGAACGGCGGGCTGCTGGTCGGCGCCAGCATCACCCAGCATCCCGATCTGTTCGGCGCGGCCGTAGCCGAGGTGGGGGTGATGGACATGCTGCGATTCCATCGGTTCACGATCGGCTGGGGCTGGACGAGCGACTACGGCTCGGCCGATGACCCGGACCAGTTCCGCACGCTGATGGCCTACTCGCCGCTCCACAACATTCGCGACGGGGTGGCCTATCCGCCGACCCTGGTCACCACCGGCGACCACGACGATCGTGTGGTGCCCGCGCACTCGTTCAAGTTCGCCGCCGCGCTCCAGGCGGCGCAGGCCGGCGAGGCCCCGATCCTCGTCCGCATCGACACCGATGCCGGCCACGGGCTCGGGAAGCCCGTCAGCAAGCTGATCGACGAGCAAGCGGACGTGCTCGCCTTCATGGAGATGGCCATCGGCTGAGGACCACGTGACCTACGCTCGTGGGACCTCGATCCAGAAGGTCGATCCGACGCCCTCTTCCGAGCTCAGACCGGCCGCCCCGTGGTGGGCCTCGGCGATGTGGCGGACGATCGCGAGCCCGAGTCCGGCGCTGCCACCCAGGTCGCGCGGGTCGGTGTCGCGAGCACGTGATCGGTCGACCTTGTAGAAACGCTCGAAGATCCGACCCTGATGCGCCTCGGGCACGCCGATGCCGTCATCGGCGACGTTGTACCGTACTCGGTCGTCGGTTGCCCCCCAGCCGATCCGCACTTCGCCGCCGGGACGGCTGTACTTCACGCCGTTGTGCGCGAGGTTGAGGAGCGCCTGACCGAGGCGGGCTCCGTCGGCAAGGGCACGCACGTCGGGCGCCGGCGCCGGGAGGCGGTTGATCGTCACCTCCATGCGTTCGGCGACGGGGCGGATGCGGCCGATCACGTCGGCGACGACGCCCTCGGGATCGAGCGCCTCCAGCTCCAGGGTCGTCTCGCCCGACTCGATCATCGACAGGTCGAGCAGCTCGTCGACGAGCTGGGCGAGATGATCGGTCTCGCGCTCGATCTGCGTGGCGAAGTCGCGCATGGTCGGGCCGTCCTGGACGGTGCCCGAGCTCAACGTCTCCGCAAGCAGCTTGATCGACGTGAGCGGCGTGCGCAGCTCGTGACTGATGTTCGCCACGAAGTCGCGTCGCACTCGCTCGATCCGCCGCAGCACCGTGACGTCGTGGAGCGAGAGGACCAGCTCGCCGCCGGCCAGGGGCACCGCGTCGACGGCGAACTGCCGGGTGCCGAGCCGGCCGAGGTCCGCTTCCCCGAACGCCGCTTCGCCGCTCGACGCGGCACGCCGTGCGATGGCATCGAGCGAAGCGGACCCGAAGGCCGCGATCAGGCTGAGGCCACGCAGGCCGCCGTGAGATCGCTCGGCGAGGGAAGCAGCCTCCGGTCCGAAGCGCACGATCCTCATTCGCTCGTCGACCACGATGAGCAGGTCACCCCCGCGCCGTTCGAGCAGTGCCTCGAAGGCCGCCGACGACGTGGGGCCGGTCACGCGGGACGCGGCGCGAAGGCGTATCCGACCCCGCGCACGGTGCGGAAGTAGTCATGGCCGTCGCCGGCGCGCAGCTTGCCGCGCAGCCAGCTCACGTGCACGTCGACCGTTCGGCCGTCGCCGAGGTAGTCGTAGCCCCAAACGCGCGCCAGCAGCTGGTCGCGGGTGAAGATGCGGCCCGGGCTGGCGGCCATGTGCGCCAGCAGATCGAACTCCTTGGTCGTGAGGTGGACAGCCGCGCCGCCCACCGTCACCTCGCGTCGTGTCACGTCGATCTCGACGGTGCCGAAGGCGAGCCGCTCCCGCGGCTCCGGCTCTTCCGCCTCGCGCCGATGGCGGCGCAGCACCGCCTCGATGCGGGCCAGTAGCTCGGGACGGCTGAACGGCTTGGCGACGTAGTCGTCGGCACCGAGCTTCAGCCCGACGACGCGGTCGATCTCGTCCCCCTTGGCCGACAGGATGATGATCGGGGTCGTCACTCCCTCGCGACGCAGGACGCGGAGCACCTCCACGCCACTCATGCCGGGCAGCATCACGTCGAGCAGGATCAGGTCGAGCCGCTCGCTGCGCGCCGTCTCGAGCGCGCTCTCGCCATCGGCGGCGGATGTCACGTCGTAGCCCTCGCGCGTGAGGTTGAAGCTGAGCGCCTGGCGGAGGGTCAGGTCGTCCTCGACCAGCAGAAGCCGGCGTCGCATCGGTCCCCTCCTAGGGGTTGAGGTCCTCGACCTGGCCAGTGGCCAGGAAGACGACGTCCTCGCCGATGTTCGTCACGCGGTCGCCGAGCCGCTCGAGGTGATGGGCGGCGAAGAGCATGTGGGTCGTCTGGCGGGCGCGCTCCGGTGCGACGGCCAGGAGCTGCATGGCGTCCTCGTACACGCTGTTGTAGAGGTGATCGATCTCGTCGTCTCGCGCGGCGACGCCCCGGGCGTCCTCCTCGCTGATGTCGACCAGCGAGCGCATTGCGGCACGCAGCTGCTCGCGACAGATTCGCTCCATGCGCGGGATCTGCTTGAGGATCGGCGTCTCCGGCTCACCGGCCAACTGCTGCGCGAGCTTGGCGATGTTCACCGCATAGTCGCCCATCCGCTCCAGCTCCGCCGCGGCGTGATAGAGGGCGAGCAGCTGGCGCACGTCGCGCGCGACCGGCCCCTGGGTCGCGATGAGCGTGGTGATCTCGGTGTTGACCTGACGCTGCAGCTCGTTGACGTCCCGGTCGTCCCAGCGCACCTGGTCGGCGAGCTCCGTGTCGCGCTGCTCCAGCGCCCGCCCGGCCCGCTCGAGGGCATGCTCGACCAGTGCGCCGAGGCGCAGCACGTCGTCCTTGACCCCGTCGAGGGCGCGGTCGAACGTTGCGCGTGGCCCCGCCCGCTGCGGTGTTCGGTCGGCAGGCCGATCCATCCTGGCCTCCTCCACTCAGCCGAACCGGCCGGTGATGTAGTCCTCGGTGAGCCGATGTGCCGGCCGCGTGAAGATGTCCTGGGTCGAGGCCATCTCGACCAGATACCCAGCGCGGTCGTCGCCCATGGTGAGGAAGGCCGTCACGTCGCTGGCCCTCGCCGCCTGTTGCATGTTATGCGTGACGATGACGATCGTGTAGTTCTTCTTCAGCTCCCGCATGAGCTCCTCGATCTTCAGCGTGGCGATCGGGTCGAGCGCGGAGCACGGCTCGTCCATCAGGATCACGTCAGGCTCGACGGCGATCGCCCGCGCGATGCAGAGCCGCTGCTGCTGGCCGCCCGAGAGGGCCGTTCCGGACTGCTTCAGCTTGTCCTTCACCTCGTCCCACAGCGCCGCCCGCCGCAGCGACGACTCGACGAGGCCATCCATGTCGCCGCGGAAACCGGCGACCCTCGGCCCGAAGGCGACGTTGTCGTAGATGCTCTTCGGGAAGGGGTTCGGCTTCTGAAAGACCATCCCGATCCGGCGCCGCACCTCCACCGGGTCCACCCCGTCAGCGTACAGGTCGACGCCGTGATAGAGAATCCTGCCCTCGATGCGCGCCGTGTCGACGAGGTCGTTCATCCTGTTGAAGCTGCGCAGCAGCGTGCTCTTCCCGCAGCCGGACGGACCGATGAGCGCCGTGATCTGGTTCCTCGGCACCTGGAGGCTGACATCGCGCACGGCCTGGAACGAGCCGTAGAAGCAGGAGAGTCGATCGAGCTCGAACACGAGCTCGTCGGCCGCGAACGACATGGGGATCCCCTCGTCCCGGACGGCCGCTGCGATCTGCTCGGCCTCATCGACCTCGAGCTGGCTGCTCATGAGCCGTATTGTCGGGCCTTTGTCGTCCGGCTGCTCGTCGACGGGTGGCGGCCTCGGCTCGGTCTCGACGGTCAACGGATCACCACTTTCGGTCATATCGGTTTCTCAGGAAGATGGCGGCGCCGTTGACGAGCAGGATCAGGCCGAGCAGGACGGCGATCGCAGCCGCCCCGAGGGCGCGGAACTCGTCCTGCGGGTAGCCGGCCCAGTGGAAGATGATGGTCGGGAGCGTCGTGTAGCGCGACGTGACCTGGTCGATCGGTCCGCCCGACGCGCTGAACGTGCCGGCGATGGCGCCGACCAGCAGGAGCGGCGCGGTCTCTCCGAAGGCGCGCGCAAGCGACAGGATCGTGCCGGTGAAGATGCCCGGAGCGGCGTATGGCAGGACATGACTGCGGATCGTCTCCCAGCGCGTCGCGCCGACCCCCAGCGCTGCTTCCCGGATCGACTCCGGCACCGCGACGAGGGCCTCGGAGGTCGTGATCACCACGATCGGCAGCACCAGCACGGCCAGTGTCAGGCCGCCGGCCAGGAGGATGCGACCCATACCCAGCACGGTGACGAAGACGGCCAGCCCCAGCAGGCCGTACACGATGGCCGGCACGCCGGCGAGGTTGCGGATGTTGGTCCGGATGAACCGGTTGAGCGCCGTGTCGCGAGCGTACTCCTCGAGGTAGATCGCGGCGCCGATCCCGATCGGCAGGGCAACGACCGCCACGATGAGCGTGATCAGCAGGGAGCCGATGAGTCCCTGGACCAGGCCGGCGCCCTCCGGGCGTGCCGACAACGGCGAGGTCATGAAGTCGACCGCCCGCTCACCAAACACCGGCGCTGCGGTGACGGCGATGTCCGCGAGCAGGACGAGCAGGACGCCGAGGGCGATGAGGAGCGAGAGGAGGAGCGCTCCCTCCACGATCCAGCTGCGCCAATCCGTCACTCCACCGCGCAGGCGCCGCTCGATCGCTTCGGTCGCGCTCAGGGTGGTGCCGGCCATCAGTAGCCCCTCCGAACGCGGCGCACGAACGCGTCCGAGAGCAGGTTGAGCCCGAAGGTGAAGAAGAACAGGAGCATGCCGACGAAGTAGAGGCTCTCGAAGGTCAACTCGGCGCCGCGAACCTGGTCGGAGCCGATGGCGAGCGCGGTCATGGCCGCGGTCATCGTCTGGCCCTGGTCGAGCGGGTTCAGGTTGAAGAGCGATCCGCCCGTGGCCCCCGCGGCCATCGCCACGATCATCGTCTCACCGATGGCGCGCGACACGCCCAGGATGAGTGCCGCCACGATTCCGGACACGGCTGCCGGAACGACGACGCGGATGCTCGTCGTTCGACGCCGCGCCCCGAGCCCATACGCGGCCTCGCGCAGGTATGCCGGCACCGCGTGCATGGCGTCCTCGGCGATGGAGGCGACCAGGGGCGTGATCAGGATGCCGACCGCGATCCCGGCGGAGAGCAGGTTGAAGAGCGGTGTACCGGGAAAGAGGGTCTGCACCAACGCGGGGCTGATGAATGAGATCGCGAAGAAGCCGAGGACGACCGACGGGATGGCCGCCAGGATCTCGATGATCGGCTTCAGAGCCTTACGGGCGCGCGACCCGGCGTACTCGGAGAGGTAGATCGCCGCGCCGATGCCGAGCGGCGCCGCGACCACCATCGCAATGACGCTGATGACGAGCGTGCCGGTCACGATGGTCGGGACGTCATACATGCCGCGGCGCGGGAACCAGCCGTTGGTCCACAGGGCTGAAGGGTCCACCTGCAGCACGAACCCGAGCGCATTGCCGATCAGCGTGAGGATGATGCCCCCGCTGATGACGATGGAAAGGGCCGCGGCCGCCAGGAACAGGGTGCGCACGATCGCCTCTCGGCGTCTGCGGGCCGGCGCGATGCGAAGGTCGACGGCGGCGAGGGGCGGCGGCACAAGCGGATCAGTGGCCGTCATCGGCGGCTCATGGTATCCCGGCCGGACGAGAGGTGCTCGTCCGGCCGGGGGAAGCGGGAGAGCAGGATCAGCGATCCGCCCAGGCTGATCGCGACTCCTCGAGGGCATCCGGTGCGAGCGCGACGTATCCCGCCTCCTCCACCGCGGCGATGCCCTCGTCGGAGAGGTAGTAGTCCACGAAGGAGGCGAGCGTCTCGTTCTCGTCGGCCGTGTCGGTGTTCACGTAGATGAACAGGTCGCGGCTGATGGGGTACTCGTTGCTGACGATCGTCTCGGAGGTGGGAGCCACGCAACCATCGCCGCCGTCGATCTCCAGCGCCTTGACCACTTCGGCGTTCTCCTCGTAGAAGGCGAAGCCGACCCAGCCGAGCGAGGTGTCAGAGCCGCTGATGCCCTCGATGATCACGTTGTCGTCGCCCGAGGCGGTGTAGCCGGCACGCGCGACCGGATCGGTCTCCCGGACCTCTGCGATGTCCTCGAACACCAGCTCGAGGAAGCTGTCATAGGTCCCGGACTCCTCGCCCGGGGCGGTCACCTCGAGCGGCGCATCGGGGTATGGGGCATTCGACGCACCGAATTCCTCGCCCAGCTCCTCGGCGAGCTCGTCGGACAGGTCGTTCTGGTCGCTCCAGAGCTCGTATCCGTCGCCCTCGGGGCCCATCAGGGCGTACAGGTCCAGGAACGAGAGGCAGCTCACCGCTTCGTTTGTGGCGGAGGTCAGGACGCTGATGCCGTCGACGGCCACCTTCAGCTCAACGTACGGGATCCCGGCCTCCTCGCAGGCGGCGACCTCCTCCTCGCTGATCGGGCGCGAGGCGTCGCTGATATCGGTCTCGCCCTCGCAGAACAGCGCGAAGCCGTCGCCGGTGCCGGGACCGTCGACCGAGTACTCGAAGCCCTCGTTGGCCGCGCCGAAGTCCTCGCTCACGAGTGAGCTGATCGGCTCGACCGTCGATGAGCCGGAGATGACCACGGGCGCGGCCGTGCCACCCCCGTCGGTTCCATCCGTCGATTCGGTGCCGCCGTTCTCGGCGGTGGTGGTCACGCAGCCGGCCAGGGCGAGCGAACCGACCACGGCGAGCGACAGCATGGGGCGCTGCCACCTGCTCCTCACGTTCAATGCATCTCCTCTGTTTGAAGGGGCCCGGCCGGATGCGGCATCGGGCGCGCTCGTTGATGCCTCAGAGGATCCGACCCTCCGCGTAAGGCCGCCTTAGCGCTGCGTCAACGGTGCGTTAAGGACCGATGCCCAAGGCGGCGGCAGCCAGGCCGACGACCGCGCCGACCCCCACCAGCAGCACCGATGGAGCCCTGCCCCAGACGATTGCGACGCCCGACGCGATGGCGACACCGGCGGTCAGCGGATCGACGAGTGCGGACGCGCCCAGCTCGATCGACACGGCCGCCATGAGTCCGATGGCAGCCGCGTTCACTCCGTCGAGGAGGGCGGCGGTGGCGGGCCGGTTCCTCAGGCGTTCTGCGAACGGCCCGATCAGCGCCACGAACAGGAAGGCCGGCAGGAAGATGGCGACCGTGGCGACCACGGCGCCCGGAATGCCGGCCAGCAGGTAGCCGACGAAGGTCGCGGTCGTGAAGAGCGGACCGGGCGTCACCTGGCCAATGGCGACCGCATCGAGCAGCTGCGCATCGGTCAGCCAGCCGAGCCGCTCGACCAGGTCGCCGCGCAGAAAGGCGAGAAGCACGTAGCCCGATCCGTAGAGCAGCGCGCCGGCCTTGAGGAAGACGCCTGCCAGCGTGAGGAGATTCACCGATGCCACCGCAGCGCCGGCCGGCACGAGCACGGCGGCCGCGGCCCACGGATGGCGCGTGCCGAGCCGCGCCGTCGCGACGGTGATCGCGCCCGCCACCAGGAGCAGGGGCTCGTTGACGCCGATGATCCACAGGAGCCCGACCGCCAGGGCCACGGCGATCCGCAGCGGCCCCGAGAGCGCCGTACGCGCGAAGGCGACGACGGCCGCCGCCACAATCGAGATGATCACCGGCTTGATGCCGTAGAGCAACGCGGCGCCTGTCGGGGTCTCGCCGTAGGAAACGTACGTCCACGCCAGGACAAGGACGATGGCAGCGGCGGGCAGGATGAAGGCCAGCCCGGCCACGACCAGTCCGACCCTGCCGGCGCGGAGCCGTCCCACGTGCATCGCCATCTCGGTCGAGTTCGGGCCGGGGATCAGGTTCGTGATGCCGACGAGGTCGACGAGCTGCGCGTCGTTGAGCCATCGCCGCCGTTCGACCACCTCCCGCCGCATCAGGGCGATGTGCGCGGCCGGTCCGCCGAACCCGATGAGCCCGAGCGTGCCGAAGACGACGATCAGCTCACGGAGGCGCGAACTTCCCGTACGACGGCCTTGCACGCGGGCGATTGTCCCAGACGCTACCCGAGAATCGGCGAGAGGATCAGGTAGGCGACCGCCGCGGTGAGTCCGGACGCCGGCAGGGTGAGCACCCAGGCCACCGCGATGCTGCGCGCGACGCCCCAGCGGACCGTCTTGAGCCGGTCGGAGGACCCGACGCCCATGATCGCGGAGCTGATGACGTGGGTCGTACTGACCGGCATGCCGAAGTGGGACGCGGTGAAGATCACCGTGGCCGCCGTCGTTTCGGCGGCGAAGCCATGGACCGGGTCGAGCTTCACAACCTTGCTCCCCATCGTCTTGATGATCCGCCAGCCGCCGGCCGCGGTCCCGAGGCTGATTGCGGTGGCCGCCACCAGGATCACCCAGAGGGGGACGCGGAATTCGGGAATCACCCCGGCGGTCACCAGCGCCAGAGTCATGATGCCCATCGTCTTCTGCGCGTCGTTGCTCCCGTGGCTGAACGCCATCCACGCCGCGGACAGCACCTGGAGCCGCCGAAAGGCCCCGTTGAGCCGCGCGGGATGAGCACGCCGGAACACGTTGAAGATGACCACCATCACGAGCAGACCGATCGTGAAGCCGACGATCGGCGACCCGACCAGCGGCACCAGCACCTTGCCGATGATGCCGTCGATCTGCCACGCGCCGATACCGGCCGAGATGACGGCCGCTCCCAGCAGACCGCCGATCAGCGCGTGGCTCGATGACGAGGGGATGCCGAGGCGCCAGGTGAGCAGGTTCCAGGCGATGGCGCCGACGAGGGCCGCGGCGATGACCGTCTGCGACTCGACGACGTTCGTGTCGATCAGGCCGACGCCGACCGTCTCCGCCACCGCGGTGCCGGTGAGCGCGCCGGCAAAGTTGGCGACGGCACTCATGGCGATGGCCCAGCTCGGCTTCAGCGCGCGCGTCGTGACGCTGGTGGCGATCGCATTGGCGGTGTCGTGGAAGCCGTTGATGTAGTCGAACGCGATCGCCAGTCCCAGGACGACGAGCAGGACGAGGGTGAACCCCTCAGGCATGCTTGACGACGATCCTCTCGATCACGTTGGCGGTGTCCTCGCAGGCGTCGATGGTGTCCTCGAGGAGCGAGTAGACATCCTTCCACTGGATGATGTGGATTGCGTCGGTGCCGTCCGTGAACAGGTCGGCGATCGCCCGCCGCACGATCCGGTCTCCCTCGTTCTCGAGCCGGTGGACCTCGATCCAGTGCGGAGCCACGTTCTTGAAGCCCTTGAGCTTCTCCAGCGCCCGAACCAGCTCCTCGCACTGCTGGACGACGATATCGGCCTGTGCGATCGCGGCCGGCGTGGGCTGCTCGATCTTGAACAGGATGCAGGTATCGGCCACCTCCTCGATGAAGTCGAGCACGTCGTCCAGGCGGCTGATCAGCTGGTGGATGTCGTCGCGATCGAATGGCGTGACGAAGGTGTGCTCCAGCTTGGTCCCGATGTCGTGGCTGAGGCCGTCGCCCTTGCGCTCGAGGTCCCGCAGCTGGCTGGCGAGTCGCTCGCGCTGGTCGTAGGAGCGGAAGAACTCCGTCAGGAGCCGGGCGCCGGCGAGGACGTTGTTGGCATCGTCGACGAACAGCTCGAAGAACTTTTCCTCGCGTGGAATGAACGGAAGGCGCATGAGTGCGTGGCGACCCCATCTGGGAGCACCGGAGCGATGGCCCCTCCATCACTCGTGGGCGCCGCGCAAGAGTACTCGCTCGATACGCCGGTCAGCGGACCGTCAGTGCTGGACCTGAACCCCGAATGGCCTCACCGACGATCGCGACGGGCTCGCGCTGCGTGACCGTGTCGTGGGCGGCCGCGAGGTGCTCGAGCAGCTCGTCGAAGAGCTCCTCCTCGTCGCAGGCCTCCACGGTTGTGCCGCATTCGCAGTCGACCGCCATCTGGATCCTGTGCTGGACCTGGATCGTCATGCCCGGCATCGTTGACCCTCTCGATGAAGGTCACGTCAACGACACGTTCGTATCCGATGCCGGAGGCGGTCCTCGACACACTGCGAGAATCGCCCCGGAGATCGGCGTGCGGGCTCAGAGGTTCAGCAGCAGGCGCCGCCGGTGGCCTCGCAGCAGCCGTCGTCACAGCAGCCATCGTTGCTCCGCATCTTCATCACCTCCCTCCTCTCCCTCCTCTTCTTGGATCAGGTCGCGCAGGGCGTGCACGCCTCGCCGATCGGCAGGAATCCCATCAGCCGTCGCCGGCAGGCCGTGAAGAGCCGCTCCAATCGTCGCAGGTTCGCGCCGCGCCGCATCTCTTGCTCATGCGCGGATACCAGAAGCTCCGTCACCAGGTCCATCGGTCCATCCTTGCGTTCGTGTGTCGATGACAGACACTAGGCATAGTATCGATGGTTGTCAATATGTACCGATATCGATATACTGCCGGCATCATGCGAACCCCCATTGATCCCGATGTGCAGCTGCTTTCGGCACTCGCCGATCCCGTCCGGCTCTCGTTCGTCCGCCAGCTCGTCGAGAGTGACGGTGTCTGCGCATGCGATTTCAGCGAGTGCTGCACCGTCAGCCAGCCGACCATCAGCCATCACCTCAAGGTCCTGCGAGACGCGGGCGTGGTGACCAGCCAGCGCCAGGGAACGAACATCGTGTACTCGCTCTCACCCGAGTTCAGCCGCCGATGGGCCGCCATCGGTGCCAGCCTGGCCGGCCTCGTCCAGGTCGCCTGACGTTGCAGCAAGGAGAACCGTCGTGACCGATCAGATCCACGAGATGGTGCGCGACCGCTACGCCGTCGCGGCGACCCAGGCGGCCTCCGGGACCGGTGCCTGCTGCGGCCCGGAGGAGGGGATCGGCGCCGGCCTGTACAGCGTCCTCGAGCGGGACGGGCTGCCCGACGCCGCCGTGCTGGCGTCCCTGGGCTGCGGGAATCCCACGGCGGTCGCCGACCTTCACCCCGGAGAGCGGGTCCTCGACCTCGGCTCGGGCGGGGGCATCGACGTCCTGTTATCGGCGAAGCGGGTCGGTCCCACCGGGCGCGCCTTCGGCCTCGACATGACCGATGAGATGCTGGCCCTGGCGCAACACAACGCCGCCGAGGCTGGCGCCACCAACGTCGAGTTCCTGAAGGGCCAGATCGAGGCGATCCCGTTGCCGGCCGCATCGATCGATGTCGTCATCAGCAACTGCGTCGTCAACTTGGCCGCCGACAAGTCGGCGGTCTTCCGCGAGATCGCCCGCGTGCTGCGGCCCGGCGGCCGCATCGGCATCAGCGACATCGTCGCGTCCAACTCGCTCAGCCCGGAGCAGCGCGCCGAGCGCGGCTCGTATGTCGGCTGCATCGCGGGCGCGCTCTCCTTCACCGAGTTCGAGTCGGGCTTACGCGACGCCGGCCTGGCCGACATCTCGCTCACCTCGACCCACCTCGTCACCGACGGCATGCACAGCGTGATCGCCAAGGCCAGCAAGCCGCTGAAGGCCGAGCCAGCTGCGCGGTCTCTCTCCGAACTGCCGGTGGCCGTGATGTCATCCGGCTGCGGTTGTGGATCCGGCGGCTGCTGCTGAAGCGCTCGCTCAATCGAGCGAACCTCAGGCGATGCCAGCCAGTCGAGCCACGGAGGCGGCGACCGCGGCGATGACGACCACGACCAGGATCGGCGCGCGCATCAGGAGCGCCACAGCCGCCGCGCCGAGACCGATGACTCGAGCGTCGAGCACGAGCTGCTGGCCGCTCGCCAGGGCGGCGGTCGCCACCAGGGCCGCCAGGAGCGCCGGTGCCAGCATGGCGACGACCCGCTGGACCCGCTGCGGCAGGGGACGGCCACCCAGCAGGACCGGCCCTGCGGCCTTGATGGCGATGGTGCCGACGCCAACGGCCAGGACGATCATCCATGCCTCGCTCATCGACGTGACAGTCCGAGCAGCGCGGCGCCAGCCGCGGCGATGATCGGGACTCCGGGTGGCGTGAACGGGACCAGCGCCATGGCAATGGCGGCTCCGAGCAGCGCGACGACGACGGCCTGGCGGCTCGCGAGCTGCTGAACGAGGAGCGCCAGGAAGAGCGCCGGGAACGCCGCATCCAGCCCGAGCGCTGGCGGGTCTCCCAGGGCCTCACCGCCGACCACACCGATCACGGTCCCGGCGAGCCAGGCGACCCACAGCACCACGCCTGCGCCGATGAGCCGACGCGCGTCGAAGCGTCCTTCGCCACTGGAGGCGATGGCCCACGACTCGTCCACGACGAGCTGGGACTGGAAGAATCGCTGGAGCGGACCACCGAACATGAACCGGGCGACGCTCACCCCGATCGGCAGATAGCGCGCGTTGAGCAGAAGCGCCGCGGCGATCGCCGCGATCGGCTGCCCGCCGCCGCCCACGACGGCCGCGGCGGCGAACTGCGCCGACCCGGCGAACGTGATCGCGCTCATGGCGATGGCGGGCAGCGCCCCCAGCCCGCCGGCCGAGACGGACAGGACACCGAACGACACGCCGAAGAGCCCCACGGCGATGGCCAGCGGGATGGCCGTGACGGCGCCGGCACGCAGCTCGAACCGGATCCAGGGGGGAAGGCTCACGCGGCGATGCTATCCGCGTGGGCACACCGAGGCGCCGTATAGTCGGCGGCGATGAACCGCCACGAGTTCGTGCGCCACCTCCATCGCTCGTTTCGGCCGCGGAACTACCTGGAGATCGGCGTCAACGACGGACGCAGTCTCTCCCTCTCGCGCGTGCCGAGCATCGCGATCGATCCTGCGTTCAGGGTCACGGAGCCGCTGCGCTGCGACCTGCACCTCGTCAAGGCGACGAGTGACGACTTCTTTGCCGGGTCCAACCCCATCGCGCACCTGCGAAGCGGACGAAACCCGTTCCGGAACCTGCGCCGCGGGCGACCACCGTTTGCCCGCTACACCGGCGGGACGGTCGTCGACCTGTCGTTCATCGACGGAATGCACCTCTTCGAGTTCGCGCTGCGCGACTTCACGAACGTGGAGCGCTTCTCGGATTGGACCAGCCTCATCCTGCTCGACGACATGCTGCCGCGGAACGTCGACGAGGCGGCGCGCGACCGCCACACGGGCGCATGGGCCGGTGACGTCTTCAAGCTGGCCGGCGTCCTGGCGGAGCACCGGCCGGATCTGACCCTGGTGCCGATCGATACGGAGCCGACCGGCGTCCTCGTCGTTCTCGGCGCCGACCCCGACAACCGGGTCTTGCGCGATGGCCATGACCGCCTGGTCGCCGAGCACGCAACCCCGGATCCACAGGTCGTGCCCACGGACATCATCGAGCGCCGCGGTGCCGTCGAGCCGGAGCGCTTCCTCGCATCGCCGATCCTGGATCACCTGGTGCGAGGCCGCGCCCGCCGCCGCTCATCGGGCTCGGAACGGCTCCGCGCCCATGCCGCGGACCTCCTGACGGCCAAGGCGAAGCTGTCCTAGGCTCGAGCCTCCGCTCCCGTCGACGACGAGCTTGCCCTCCATCCCGGATTCGTTGACGGCTCCCGATGGGAAACCGTCTGTCTGCAAGGATCGAAGGCTCCGCGGTGTTGTATGGGCAACGGACGGTAGGAGGACCGATGGAGCTTGTCCGGGCCACAGCGGGCGTGAGCGACCTGGAGGCAGACCTGATGGCGGCGTATCCGGATCGGCGCTCGTCGGCCGCGGATGGTGGTCGTCCAGTCGACCGGCTGTGCGCCGATCGTGCGAGCTTTCGAGTCCGGGTCAGATCACGCCGAGCCCTGGGCCGATGCGCAGACCATTGCCTCCGGCATTCGCGTCCCGGCGGCCATCGGCGATTACCTCATCCTGCGGGCCGTGCGGGAGAGCGGCGGGACCGCCGTGAGCGTCACCGACGACGAGATCAACGACGCGCAGCGCACCCTTGGTCGCCTCACGGGCATCAATGCGGCACCGGAGGGTGCGGCGACGTTCGCCGCGATTTCGCACATGCTCACATCGGGCTTTCTGGGTGGGGATGAGCGGGTCGTCCTGTTCATCACGGGAACCGGCATGAAGTACCCGCCAGCGGGCTGACCGTCGCGATCTCATCTGGTGACGTCGCGCACCACCGTCGACGGTCGCGGGTGGCACGAGCGGGCCGATCGGCGCACTATGGAGGTGACACACGTCTGCACCGGACCGTTCCAGCACGCGGCCGCGATTGCGGACCCTTCCGACCCAGGAGGAATTTCTCCCATGGATGTTCGCGCATTGCGCCGCCGACGCAAGGGCGGGACCGCGGTCGCGTTGGCAATGGCGGTCGCCGTGGCACTACCCGCCTCGGCCCTCGGGGATCACGGATTTCCGAACCCCGCGCCCTACGTGCAGCTCGAGCCGGCGGCCGGCGCCGGTCAGGTCGTTCCGCTCATCAATAGCGGAGATCAGTACGCCGGTGTCACATTCGAAGGGATCCCTGATGGCATCGGTGCCGTGCCGGGCGATGGGACCGTTGACCTCTACGTCGCGCACGAGCAATCGCACGTCCCGTTCAGTGGTTTTGCCGATTTCCAGGACTCCTCGGTCTCTCGCGTCACCGTGGATGTCGCCGATAAGCAGGTCGTCGGACTTGACGTCGCCCTGTCGCCCGACCTCGGATTCCTCCGCTTCTGCTCCGCGTTCATGGCCGGCCCGGAACAGGGCTTTGCTGATTACACGTTCTTCGTGAACGAGGAGTCGAACGATATCGTCCCGGTTCCGGCGGGCGCACCATACGGGTCGGATCCGGCCATCGCTCCGTACCGACAGGCCGGCTACGCTGCCGCGCTGAGCACCTCGACCGGCGACGTCACCACGCTGACCCGCATGGGTCGTCACAACCACGAGAACACGGTTGTCGTGCCGGGCGGCTGGAAGTGGACCGCGGCACTGTCGGGCGACGACACGTTCAGTGCGCCTTCGTCTCAGCTGTATCTGCACACGGCGAACGATCCGAACCAGGTCCTGTCCGCCAAGGGACAGCTGTGGGCGTTCCAGGTCACCGCGACGGACGACGGCACGATCGACTCGTATGATCCGTTCAACGACGCGAATGACTATCTCGAGATCAATCCCGGCGACACGTTCAGCGGTCGCTTCATCCACGTTCCGACCGACGTCGCGCGTGGACTTACCGATGAGGCTCCCCAGGACGCTCTGGAGAACTGGTCGAACGAGAACAACGTCTTCCAGTTCGTGCGCGTCGAGGATGTGGCCTACGACCCGGACGATCCACGGACGGTGTATTTCGCCGATACCGGCACGTCGCGCCTGGCAGAGGATCCGGCAACGGGCCGGCTGACCCGCCTGGCGTCGGGTGGAACCACCTCAAACGGTCGCGTCTTCAAGATGGTGCTCAACCAGAAGGACCCGCGGATCGTCGACTCACTCACCATCCTCCTGGATGCTGGCAGCATCGGCATGCGCAACCCCGACAACCTGGATGTCGGCCATCACAGCCTGATGGTCCAGGAAGACACCTCCAACGCCAAGATCTGGCGCTACGACCTGGCGGCCAGAACGTGGACGCACGTCGCGACCGCCACTCAGCCGACGGCTGAAACGAGCGGCATCGTCGACGTTTCCGAGTGGTTCGGAACCGGCTGGTGGGCGCTCGATGTGCAGTCGCACGTAAACGAGTCGGAGGGCGCGGAGACGCTGACGTACGTGGTGCCGATCAGTGGTGCCACCCAGACGTACAGGGAGCGGCGGGAGGACGGCCAGCTGCTGCTGATGCTCATCCCCGGCAGCTGAGGCACCGATCGCCGCCACGTCGACGAGAGCCGTCCGGTCCGCCGGGCGGCTCTCGTGTATCCACCCATGGTGGGAGGCGACTTTT
>Ga0136613_10000100_pt1 | contig 31301 bp, 34 predicted proteins | sample AntDrymUQ2722106_2_FD_106649 | JGI IMG/M metagenome (GOLD analysis project Ga0136613, IMG submission 106649) | Polar desert sand microbial communities from Dry Valleys, Antarctica - metaG UQ272 (21.06) | ecosystem: Environmental > Terrestrial > Soil > Desert | place: Antarctica: Dry Valley... | reverse complement strand
TGCGATTCCGCGACCGGTTCGTCGTGGCGGGTCCCGTCGGGCCCGATCGTCGCCGCGACGAGGCGCGGCGACCGGGACGCTCCGTTGTTCGCCAGCGTCGTGTACACGTCGAGCATCTGCATGGCCGTGACCGCTATCCCGCTGCCGATCGGCATTGACGCCATGCTGGTGTCGTTGTAGTCGGAGACCGGGAGCAGGATGCCGGGCGATTCTCCCGGGAACCCCAGCGTGGTCGGCTGACCGAAGCCGAAACCCCGCAAGTACCCGTCGAAGCTGTCGCGTCCGAGACTCCGGGCGATGAGGATGGTCCCGACGTTCGACGACTCACGGACGATGTCGGCCACGGTCATCGCGGTGGGGTGGGACTCGACGTCCTCGAACTCGTACCGGCCCGTCTCATCCTCGAAAACGAGCTCGGCCGGCACCTCGTACCAGGTCCCGGGGGTGACGTTGCCCTCCTCCAGCGCGCCCGACACCGTGATGACCTTGTTGGTGGACCCGGGCTCGTACACGTCAGTCACCGATCGGTTCGGCGCGCTCGCCGGCGCAGGGCGCGCCGGGTACTCCGCGGTGGCGCCCTCGACATTGGCCATCGCGAGCACGTCGCCGGTCTGCACGTCGACCACGATCGCCACCCCACCCTTGGCCTTGGCCGCGGCGACTTCCTCGACCAGCACCCGCTCGGCCTCGAACTGGAGCGACTGGTCGATGGTCAGCACGAGGTCGCTGCCCCGCTCGGACTGCGCGACCCGGCGCTCGCCGTTCGGGATCTCGCGGCCCTGGGGGTCGCGCTCGACCACGACTTCACCCGGGTGGCCGGCAAGCGCGTCCTCGTAGGCGGATTCGAGACCGCCGAGGCCGTCGTTGTCGGTGCCAACGAAGCCGAGCACGGGGCCGGCCAGCGTCTCGGACGGGTAGAAGCGCTCGGACTCGGGCACGAAGTCGACGCCGGGGAGCGCGAGCTCGCGGACCCGGGCGGCGGTATCGTCGTCGACCTTACGGGCGACGTAGACGAACGCCTTGTCGTTCTGGCCCAGCTTGGCTCGGAGCTCGTTCTCGTCGACGCCGACCACGGGCGCGAGCTTGGCCGCGTACCCGACCGGATCGTTGATGACGCGAGGGTCGGCCCAGACGGTCTGTTGCTGCACCGACACGGCCAGGTCGGCGCCGTTGCGGTCGAAGATGCTGCCCCGCTCGGCCGCCAGCTCTACCGTACGCAGCCGCTGGTCGAGTCCGAGGCGCGAGTACTGGTCCCGGTCGAATCCCTGCACCTCGACGAGGCGCGCGCCGATGGCGACGAAGGCCAGGAGGGTGACGCAGAGCAGCCCGATCAGCCGGCGTCGCGGCGACGCCGGCTTGACGGCACGGGGCGCGGCCTTGCGGGCGCGACGCTTCGGCGCGGTGGTGCGTCTGCGGCGCTGAGGACTCGCGCGGACCCGGGCGCTCCTCGGGCGGCGAGGCGACTGCCGCACACCCGAACCGGTTCGCCGCCGCGCGGCGACCGGAGCGACCGGAGGAAGCGAAGGTCGCTCGCCCGCGAGCGAGCGCCCACGGCGCAGGTATCCCGCGCCGTAGCGAGCGAGCGAATCAGACAAGGTGGGACTTCACCTTCTCCCAGCTCTCCGCCAGGGTCGTCGAGGTCGAGTCCGGCGTGGTTCCGGCCGCGCCGGGGTCGGTCGGCACCGGCACCACCGTCGCCACACCCGTCGGCGCGACCATGCCGAGCTCGGCGGCGCGGCTGACGATGCGGGCCGGCGACGACAGCGCCGAGACCTCGTACCGCAGTTGCTCGTAGCGGTGCTGCTCCTCGCCGACCTGCTGTTCGAGCTGATCGAGCCGGACCTGGCTCTGCGCCAGGACGACGTGGAAGCCGACCGCGGCGACCAACGAGCACACGATCATCACGCCGAAGCACCAGAGCATGCGCCGGACGCGGCGCGCCCGGCGCCGCGCGCGCCGGACGCGGCGCGCCCGGCGCCGCGACTGGACGTCGACGGCGCGCAGCGGAGTCGGCCGACCCCGCACCGGACGGCGCACCGGGCGTGTGCGAACGGGAGCACGGAGCGCGGTTGCGCTGACGCTCACGACGCCTCCCGCTCGACCGGCTTCTCAACCGGCTGCTTCTCGGCGACGCGGAGCCGGGCGCTGGCAGCCCGCGGGTTGTCGGCGAGCTCCCGCTCACTGGGCCGCAGCGGGCGTCGAGTCACGATCTTCACGAGCGGCGCCTGGGTGGCAACCGGTCGCGGCAGATGCGGGGGTACGTAGCCCTCCACCGGCGCGGTGCCCGCCCATGCCCGGAACCGCTCCTTCACCATGCGGTCCTCGAGTGAGTGGTAGGAGACGACGAGCACGCGCCCGCCCGGGGTGAGCAGGTGAACCGACTCGTCGAGGGCAGTCGAGAGCGACGGCAGCTCCCGGTTCACCTCCATGCGGATGGCCTGGAACGTGCGTCGCGCCGGGTGGCGCCCGCGGCGCCGCGTGCGCGCCGGGATCGCGTCTTTGATGATGTCGACCAGCTCGCCGGTCGTGTGCAGCGGCCGCCGCTCGACGATGCGACTGGCGATGCGACCCGCGAAGCGCTCCTCCCCGTTGGCCCGGATGAGCCGGGTGAGATCGGCCTCGGAGTAGTCGTTCACGACGTCGGCCGCGGTGAGCGGCTGCGAGTTGTCCATCCGCATGTCGAGCGGCGCATCCCCCCAATACGAGAAGCCCCGCTCGGCACGGTCCAGCTGCGGGCTGCTGACGCCCAGGTCGAACAAGATCCCCACGATCTTCCCCTCGCTCCATGCCGACCCCACGATGGAGGCCAGCTCCTCGAAGCTCCCCTGCTCGATGCGGACCCGGTCGCCGTAGCCGGCGAGCGCCTCACGCGCCGCCGCTACCGCATCGCCGTCCCGGTCGATGCCGAGGATGCGCAGGTCGGGTCGAGACTCGAGCAGCAGACGGGCGTGCCCGCCACCACCGACGGTCGCGTCGACCACGACCCCGGGGGGCACCGATGCCAGCAACTCGACCACCTCCGGTGCCATCACCGGTCGATGGAGGAACTGCGGACCCACGTTCGTCGCCCCCTCGGGCCGTGCGTGTCGCTCGGCCGTCACCTGCGCCCTTCGGGCCCGCCAACAGCCCCCCGGACGGACGAGTGCCGCTCGGATGTCTCCCCGAATCGACTCGGTTGGAAGCGGGCGGAGTAGGGGCTCTCAACCGCGCCACCCGGGGGGCTGTTGGCGGGCCCTACGGGCCTCGCCTGTCAAAACTCACCGCGTGCTGTGCTTCCCTTCGCTAGATCCCGAACTCGGGAAGGTTGGACGACTCGGTCAGGCTCTGGTCGCCGCGCTGGTCGCGCTCGCGCCAGCGCTGGCGGTCCCAGACCTCGATGCGTGAGAAGACGCCCGCGACCACGACGTCGCGGTCGAGATCGGCGTAGGTGCGCAGGTGCTGCGGGATTGCCACCCGACCCTGCTTGTCGGGGGTGATCGGCTCGGCGCCGGCGAAGAACGTGCGGGCCGCCTGGAGCTCGGTCTCCCCCCTCCTCGACTGGTCGCGCACCTGCCGGGCCACGCCCTCGAACTCCTCCGAGGCGTAGATGAAGAGGCAGCCACCTTTGCCCTTCACGATGTAGGCCCCCTCCTTCAGCTGGTCGCGGTACTTGACCGGGAGGATCACCCGGCCTTTGGCGTCCAGGGAGTGCTCGGCCTCCCCCAGGAACATCGAATCCCCTCGCTCGCTGCACCAGGCCCCACGTGGCCGGACGCCGACTCCACTTCACTCCACTGCGTGCCACCCTAAACCCCACTCCCCCACCCGTCAACCCCTCACCGCCCACTTCTGCCCCACTAGCCACACGAATTCCGCCACTCGGGAACGACGACGAGGAGCGCGCCGAAGTCAGCTCGGGCGTTCAGAGCGATGGCCGCGCCCGGCGCCGTCGTCCGGGCAGCGGCCCCGCAGGTGCACCCTCCCGAGTGACGAGACGGGGCTAGGCCGGGACTGTGGTCGACGCGTCGGCGTCGGCGGAATGGCCGTTGCCGTGGCCGTTGGTGCTCGGGAGCCACTGCTCCCAGTCGGGATCGATGGCGCCGGCGGTGGCGACCACCCAGAGGCTGGCGTGGGGCGCCACCGGGTGGCGCCGCAGGGCGACGCCGCACTCGGCGAGGAGCCGGTCCTCCTTGCGGGCGTTGCACGACCGGCAGGAGGCGACGACGTTCTCCCACGTGTGCTCGCCGCCCCGCGAGCGGGGCACGACGTGGTCGATGTTCTCGGCGCTGCGGTTGCAGTACTGGCAGCGGTGCCGGTCACGGGCGAAGACCGCCCGGCGCGACAACGGCACCCGGCTCCGGAACGGGACCCGGACGAAGTGGACGAGCCGGATCACCGACGGGATCGGCATGCTCATCCGCTCGGAATGGAGCTCACCGCCGTTGCGCGAGATGACCTCGGCCTTGTCCTTGAGCACGAGGACGACCGCCCGGCGCATCGGGACGACGCAGAGCGGCTCGAAGCTGGCGTTGAGCAGCAGCGCTCTTCCCAACGGGATCTCACCCCTCCGTCGTCACCGGTCGGCCCGGCCGGGCCGCAGTCTACCGGCGAAGGTCACGGGGTCAGGTCCGGTTGTGGCCCATCTTCCGGCACCACTCGAGGTAGGTGACGACGTCGCGCGGCTCGGGCTCCCCGGCCGGGCCGTACTGGGTCCGGAGGCGGAAGCCGAGGTAGTCCCGCGCCGGGAGCGGGAGGAAGGGTGGTCGCCGCCACCATCCCGGCGCCGCCATCCGTCGGGTCTGGCCGACCGCCACCGGCCAGAGGCGGGGCCGGAGGGCGACGAGGAGCGAGGCCCGGGCCCAGTAGGCCGTCACCGCGCCAACCTAACGGGACGGCGAAGGGGGCCGGGTCTTGGATCGCGCGGCGACCCCGCCGCTGCGGCCTTCTAAGGTGATTCGCGCAGATCCCCGAGCCACGCAGGAGCCCTCCGGTGGTACAACCGGCGCCCGCGCCCCACGCCTCGTTCGGCCAGCTCTTCGACGCGCTGTCGGCCAACGTCGAGCAGGTCATCCAGGGCAAGCGGGAGGCCATCCGCCTCGGCTTGGTGTGCCTGTTCGCCGAGGGGCACCTCCTCATCGAGGACGTACCCGGAGTGGGCAAGACGTCGATGGCCAAGGCGATCGCCCGCTCGATGAGCGGCACCTGGCGTCGGGTGCAGTTCACGCCCGACCTGCTCCCGTCCGACGTCACCGGCGTCTCGGTGTGGAACCGGGCGGCCAACGAGTTCGAGTTCCGCCCCGGCGGGGTGTTCGCCAATGTCCTGCTGGCCGACGAGATCAACCGGGCGTCGCCCAAGACGCAGTCGGCGCTGCTCGAGGCCATGGAGGAAGGCCAGGTCACCGTGGACGCGCACACCTACAAGCTCGAGCGCCCGTTCATGGTGATCGCGACCCAGAACCCGATCGAGCTCGAGGGGACGTACCCACTGCCCGAGGCCCAGCTCGACCGCTTCCTCATGCGCATCCAGATGGGCTACCCGAGCCGCGACTCGGAGGTCTCGATCCTCGAGACGCACGGGAGTCACGCCGCGGTCGAAGAGCTGGCGCCGGTGGCATCGGCGGCGGAGATCACGAGCGCGGCCGACGTGGTGGCGAGCGTCCATGTGGCGGCCAACATCAAGGGCTATATCGTCGACCTGGTCGAGGCGAGTCGCCACCACCCGGAGTTGGCGCTGGGAGTGAGCCCGCGCGGCGCCCTCGCGCTCCAGCGCGCCGCCCGTGCGCTGGCCGCGAGCCTCGGCCGCGAGTACGTCGTTCCCGACGACGTGAAGCGGCTCGTGCCGGCGGTGCTGGAGCACCGGATGCTCATCGCGCCCGACGCCCAGCTCCGCGGGGTCACACCCGACGCGGTGGTGCGCTCGCTGCTCACCTCGGTGCCCGTCCCGGGCGCGACCGGGTAGGCCGTGCCCCAACACCCTCCCGCCCGGCGCATGCTGACGCGGCGGGGCTGGTCGCTGGTCGGCGCGTGCCTGGGGCTGTTCGTCGCCGGCCGGCTCCTCGGCACGGTCGAGCTCTCGATCCTGGCCACGGGAGGTGTCGCCCTGTTGGCCGGCGCGCTCGTCTGGGCGCGCACCCGGACCTGGGAGCTCGACGCCGGACGCGACCTGCGTCCGGCACGACTGCACGTGGGCGCCGACGGACGCGTCGACCTCGCGATCTCGAACCGGGGCGCCCGGCGCACACCCCAGCTCTCGGTGACCGACGTCTTCGACAACGGGAAGCGCGCCGCCCGCTTCCTGCTGCCGCCGTTGCCACCGGACGAGACCGCCCGGGCCGCCTACCGCATCCCGACCGCCCGTCGGGGCCGGTACCGCGTCGGGCCCCTGGCGGTCACCGCGACCGACCCGTTCGGCCTCGCCCGGCGGACCTGGGGCCTGGGCGGGTTCAGCGAGGTAACGGTGTGCCCCCGGGTGCACGACATCCTGGCCCCGAGGCAGCCGGGCGGACGGCTGGTCGCATCGGTCGAGAGCGTGCGGGCCCGGGCCCTGGTCAGCGAGGGGGGCGAGGAGTTCCTCACCCTGCGCGAATACGAGGTCGGCGACGACCTCCGCCGGGTCCACTGGCGCTCCACCGCCCGCACCGGCGAGCTCATGGTGCGACAGGACGAGGCGCAGTGGCGAGCGCGCGCGGTCGTGGTCCTCGACGTCCGGCCGGGCGCACACGATCACGGGTCGTTCGAGCTCGCGGTCGAGGCGACCGCCTCGGTGGTCGACCGGCTAACGCGCATGCGCCGGCAGGTGGAGGTCGTGACCGGCGCCGGCCAGCGACTCGGCCAGACCCGACCCGGCCGGTCCCGCACGTTCGACGTGATGGACCAGCTGGCAACCATCGAGCCCGGCGGGACCGACCGCCTGGGCTCGGTGCTGTCGTCGTTGCGAGCCCGCGGCCGGGCCGCGCTGGTCGTCGCGGTCATGGGCACCATGAGCGCCGCCGAGCTCGACGCCCTCGGCGGCCTGACTGCCCACGGCTCGGTGACCGTCGTCGCGACCCGACCGCCGCTCACCGTCCTGCCCGGCGACCGCATCGCGCCGCCCGCATCCGCGGGCGCGGTGTCCACCCAGGCCCTCGTCGTGGTCGACACCTACGCCGTCCCGTTCCCGATCGCGTGGAACGAGACGATGACCCGATGGCAACTCAGCGCTCTCGCGACCTCGCCGCCCTCGCCCTCGCCGCGCTGAGCGCGGCCGCGGCCCTCAGCCTGGGCCGCGTCTTCGCCGCCGCCGAGTTCGCGCTCCCGGTCGTCGGGGCGGCGGCGCTCCCCCATGCGCTGGGGATCGTGACCCGGCGGCGGGGTTGGTCGATCGGCGTCTCCGTCGCGTGCTCGGTCGTGGGCCTGGCCGCATACGCCGTCTGGGTGGTGGAGCCGTCGACCACCCGCTTCGGCCTCCCCACCGCGACCACGCTCGAAGCCCTCGGCCGCCACCTGGACCAGGGCTACGACGAACTCCGCACCGCGGTGGTGCCCGCGCCGGTGACGGACGGCGCGTTGTTGCTCGCGGTCGCGGCGACCTGGGTAATGGCGCAGACCGCCGACCTGCTCGCATTCCGGCGCGACGCGACGATCGCGGCGGTCGCACCCGGTCTCTCGCTGTTCATCTGGGCGTCGACACTGGGAACGACCGACCTGCGCGCCCGCACCACGATCGGCTTCGCGGGCGCGGCCATCGTCTTCCTGCTCCTCCAACACCAGGCGCTCCTCGAGCGGCGCCGGGCGTGGTTCGCCGGTCGGCGCCTCGGCGCCGGGAGCGGGCTCCTGACCGCGGGTGCGTTCGCCGGCCTCCTGGCCGTGCTCGGAGGCGTCGTGGTCGGGCCGGCCCTTCCGGGGGCGGGCGGCGATGCACTGCTCGACGTTCGTGGGCTCGGGCCCGGCGGTGGGGAGGGTCTGCGGAGCTACGAGACGGAGCCGCCGCTCGCTCGCATCGGGGACAACTTCCTCGCACCCGAGAAGGTGGAGGTGTTCACGGTCCGGAGCCCGGTGCCCGAGTACTGGCGCATCGCCGCGCTGGATCGCTACTCGAGCGATGCCGGGGGGCAGTGGACGCTCGCCGCCGCCGGCTCCGACGAGGTCGCCGAGGGGCTCGACGGTCCCGTCGGCGACGACGTGGTGCGCCAGGAGTTCGAGATCGTCGCGCTGGGCGGACGCTGGATGCCGGCGGCGTACGAGCCGGTCACGGTCGACGGCGGCGCGCCCCTCGTGGTCAAGGCGTCGGTCACGCTCGTGAGCGCGCGCGAACGGCTGCGCGGGCTGCGCTACTCGGTGCAGTCGGAGCTCCCGCCGCCTCCGGCGTCGCTCACCGACGCCCAGCGGGCCGGCACGCGCGAGTCGCCGCCCAGGGAACTCGCCCGCTTCACCGAGCTGCCGTCCGATTTCTCGGACGACGTCCGCCGCCTCGCACTGGACGTCGCCAGCGAGGCGGCCACGGGGTACGACCGCGCCCTCGCGCTCGAGCAGTTCTTCCTGTCGCCGGAGGCCGAGTTCACGTACTCACTCGACGCCGACGTCGAGCTGGGGCCGCGGGCGCAGAGCACCGACGCGATCCGGGAGTTCGTGCTCGAGACGCGCCGCGGCTTCTGCGTGCAGTTCGCAGGGAGCTACGCGGCCATGGCCCGTGCGCTCGGCCTCCCGGCGCGGGTGGCGGTCGGCTACACGACCGGCACGTACGACTCCGACGCCGACGTGTACCACGTGTCCACGTACAACGCCCATGCCTGGCCCGAGGTCTGGCTCGCCGGCCTGGGTTGGACCCGCTTCGAGCCCACGCCCGCGAGCGGGCTTCCCGGCGGCAGCGCGCTGCCCGGGCGGGCCGCTGCTCCGGGGACCGAGGACGACTCGGGCGACCGGGCGACCCCGACCACGCAGGCGACGTCACCACCACCGGCTACCGCCGGCGGCCCGCCGGTCACCGTCGACGCCGGTGACGCGCCCGACGTGAACATCGACGCCCCCGCCACGGGGAGCGGCGGCCGCGACGGGCTCCTCTCGTTCAGCTGGGCGCTCCTGGCCGTCGCCGGCGTGGCCCTCGTCGTCTCCGCGATCGGGGTGGCGGTCGCGGTGATGGTGGCCAAGGCGCGCCGGCGCGCCGGGAGGCGCGACCGCGCCGAGCCGGCCGGTGTCGTCGCCGGCGCGTGGGAGGAGGCACTCGACCGCCTGGGCGAGGCCGGAGTCACCGCCCGCTCCTCGTTCACGCCGTTCGAGCTCGCATCCAGCGCCCGCGCCCGTCTGTCCGACGACGCCGCCGCGCCGCTGCGGTCGCTGGCCGAGACCTACACCGCGACCCGCTACGGACAGACCGGACCCGGGCCCGACGATGCGGTGCAGGCGTGGGCACGCGTCGACGAGATCGGACAGGCGCTACGCGCCGGCGCGCCACTCCGGACGCGGGTCCGCCGCCGCCTCGATCCGACCGTGCTTCGCCGTTAACCCGGCTCGGACCCCGCCTCGTTCTCGCTGCGGAGCCCTTCGACGAACTCGCGTCGTTCGGTGTCGAAGGCGCGCACCTCGGCCTCGACGTCCGCCGCCATCCGATCGACCGCGACGAACAGCGCCAGCTGACCCTGGCGGAGCGCGTCGAGGATCTGGCCGTCGTCGCGGCACGCCCACACCGCTTCGCCGTCGGTCACCAGCCGGAGCCCGGCCACGTCCTCACCCGACTCCACCAGGTGACGCAGCGCCCGCTGGATGCGGGCCAGGGGCAACCCGGACTCGAGGAGCGAGGCGACGATGCGCAGCGCCACCAGGTCACGGAACGAGTACCGGCGGTCCTGGGGTCGGACGAGGCGGATGCGCCGCCAGTACCGGAGCTGGGCCTCGGTGCAGCCGGTCAGGCGGGCCGCTTGGGCGGCGGTGTACCCGACCGGTGACGTAGGTTCCGTCAGGAACCCTCGTCGCGGCGCCAGCGCTCCCGCCAGCGCTTGCCGGCCTCGCCGAGCCGACCCTTCAGCGCGCCGCCGCGCATCGAGCCGGTGAGGCTCTCGAACCCGGCCTTGCCCATCTTGCGGACGTTGCGCTCGATCACGAGCGCGGAGAGCAACATGATCCCGAAGCCGACCACACCCAGCGCCACGTGGATCGTGAACGTCATCACCAGGAAGATGAGCCCGGCGACCAGACCGAGGACGGCCCACTTGATGGCGCGGGTCGCGTGCCGGTAGAGCGTCGTCTCGGAGACCTGCTGGGCGAGCCGGGGGTCGGAGGCCGAGAGGTTCGCCTCGATCTCCTTGAGGATCTTCTGCTCTTCGTCGGAAAGCGGCATGGCGCCTCTCGTCGTCCCTCCGCGCACTCGCCGGGGCTCACTCGCTCCGGATCGGCCCCGCGGACGTGCCCGTCATTCTCGCGCACGCGGGGGCATCAGGCTACGCGACCGGCAGCGGGGCGCCGCCGCCGCGTGCGGACCGGTACGCGAGGTCGACCAGGCGGTGCGCGACCAGCGCCTCGGTGGCGGCGGGTGAGCCCCGGGCCGCCGCTCCGTCGTGGGTCAGCGCGTCGAGGAAGAACTTGGCCGGCTCGGCGTACTGGCCGAGCGGTTTGGCCAACACCTCGGGGAGGTTGAAGCACTCGAGCCACGACGGAGGCGGCGCATCGACCACCTCGGTGCCGGCCGAGGTCTCGACGCGGAGGGGCCCGAGGTAGTCGTCGTCGGTCCAGAGCAGGGCGTCCTCGCAGAACACCTCGAGCCGGCGGCTCGAGCCGCGGGTCAGGATCTGGTGCCAGACGCTCACGATGGTCGCGGTGCTCCCACCCGGGTACGAGAACGTGAGCGTCGTCGTGTCGTCGATACCCGTATGGCCGAAGATCGACGCGGTGCGGGCAGCCACCTCCGCGGGGTCGCCCAGGATCCAGCGGAGCACGTCGACGTCGTGGATCGAGTGCTCGATCAGCGTGCCGCCACCGGCACGGTCGACGTCGGAGCGCCACTCCGAGGCGTACATCCCTTGCACGGGGAAGTACTGGTCGTCGCGCAGGATCGTCGCCATCGGGCGGCCGTAACGTCCCTCCGCCACCGCCGCGGCAAGCGCACGGAAGACGGGCGCGTGCCGCAGCACCAGGCCGACCTGGTGCGGGACCCGTTCGAGTGCCGCTGCGATCTGCTCACACTCGGCCAGCGTGGGCGCCAGCGGCTTCTCGCAGAAGACGGGCAGCTCGCGGGCGACCGCGGCCTCGACCGCCTCGCGGTGGGCGGCGGTCCAGGTGCAGATCCAGGCCACATCGACCTCGCCGAGCAGCGCGTCGAGGTCGGGGTAGGGACGGGCGTCGTGGTGGGCCGCGAGGGCGGCGGACCGGTCCCGGTCGGGGTCGTAGGTGGCGGTCACGCGCGCGTCCACGAGCCCGGCGTCGGCGAGTTGGCGCAGCGCGAACGAGTGCACCGTCCCGATGAACCCGCATCCGATGAGCCCGATTCGGATCACTCGGGCTCCTGCACCTGTTCTTTGGTCGGGTACCGGGTGCGGTCGCCGCGGTCGGCGAGGGAGGCGAGGCCGACCGCGTCGTCACCGAAGCGCTCGCGCAGCGCATCGACCGACCGCTCGATGGCGGCGTGCCGCTCCAACGGCGAGGCCGTGTCGTCCAGCGGGAGGTGCTCTTGCACCCCGGTCGCTTCCTCGAGCTGCTGCACCGAGACGCCGAGCAGCCGGATGCCGCCGCCGATGTCGACCGCGTCGAGGAGCTCCCGGGCGACCGCCGCGATCTCCGCGCCGGCGCCGGTCGCGTCGGCCAGGGTGCGGGAGCGGGTGATCGTGCGAAAGTCGTGGTAGCGGAGCTTGAGTTGCACCGTGCGCCCGGCGCGTCCGGCGGCGCGCAGCCGGGCGCCGACGCGCTCGGCCATGTTCAGCGCTTCGCGCTCCAGTTGTGACCGGTCGGCGATGTCGCGGGCGAACGTCTCCTCGTGGCCGATCGACTTGGCCGTCTGGCCGGGTACGACGGCGCGCTCGTCAAGATTCCACGAGAGCGCATGAAGGTGGCTTCCCTGGGCCGGGCCGAGCGCATGCACCAGCGTGTCCTCCGGCAGCGCCGCCAGCTCACCGACGGTACGGACGCCGAGTTGCTCGAGCCGCTTGCGGGTCGCGGGTCCGACGCCCCAGATGCGTCCGACGTCGAGCGGGTGGAGGAACGCCAGCTCCTCCCCCGGCTCGACAACGAACAAGCCGTCGGGCTTGGCCTCCTCGCTGGCGAGCTTGGCGACGTGCTTCGTCGTGGCGACGCCGACCGACGCGACCAGCCCGGTCTCGTCTCGGACGCGCGCCCGGATGACGGTCGCGACCTCGGGCCCGGTCCCGTGGAGTCGGCGGGCGTTGGCGACGTCGAGGAAGGCCTCGTCGAGCGAGAGCGGCTCGACCAGCGGCGTGAACGACTGCAGGATTGCCATGACCGACTTGGAGGCGTCGCCGTACGCCTCGAAGCGCGGCGCGAGGAACACCGCGTCGGGGCAGGCGCGCCGGGCCCGGCCCATCGGCATGGCCGAGTGCACGCCGAAGCGGCGGGCTTCGTAACTGGCGGCGGCGACGACGCCCCGCCCGCCGAGCCCACCTACGACGACCGGGCGGCCGCGCAGTGAGGGGTCGGCGAGTTGCTCGACCGACGCGTAGAAGGCGTCGAGGTCGACGTGCAGGATCGAGGCGTCGCGCCGATCGGGCGCGGGGCCGGCTCCGGGCTCAGGAGGCGCCGCGTCAGGAGGCGCCGGTTCAGGAGGCGCCACGTCAGGAGGCGCCACGTCAGGAGGCGGTAGCGCGACGCACCTTGAGGTCGGCGCGGGCCGTGCCCCGGACTTCGTACTGGTACCCACGCATGTCGCCCGGCCCCCAGCGCTCGGCCAGCCACTCCCCCAGCGGCTCGGCGACCCAGCGGGTGCACTCACCCAGCAGCTCGTGGCATTCGCCGGGCGGCACGAACACCGCCTCCACCACGATGCCGTCGGGGTCCTCGACCCGTAGCTCGCCGTCGAACTCGACGGCGCGGTGCACCTCGCACCGCATGGTCCAGCCCAAGTCGGGAGCGGCCGCCTGCACCTCGTACACCGGTCCCTCCCAACGGCGCACACGGATACCGGTCTCCTCCTCCACCTCGCGCGCGAGGCCGTCGAGGAGCGTCGCGTCGTCGGCGTCGATGACGCCGCCGGGGGTGCTCCAGTCGGAGAAGCCGCCGCGGCGGCGGTTTCGCACCATGAGGAGCCGGCCATCCGCTTCGACGAGCGCGCCGGCGACCAGCCATTCGCGGTGCGCCGGCTCCATGGCGTCAGTTTGGCACGCCGGTTCGGCGCCGCTTCGCGGTCACCCGTACGCTCGTCTCGATGGACGAGCAGATCCCGCGAGGCATCCCGTCGCGTACCGCGTACCTGCTCGCGTTCCTGGCGGTCGTCGTCTCGGGACTCTTCGGGGGGACGATCGGCTACGGGCTCGTCGACATCAGCTGCGAGGGGGACTGCGGCCTCGCCACCCTTGCGGGCGCGCTCGTCGGCGCCTCCGTCGCCGCTGTCGGGGTCGGGATCATCGCCGTGCTCGTCCTCCGGGCGATGTCGGAGTGGAAGCGCAAGGAGTCGGGGTCGCTGTAACCAGCGCGGTTAGCCCGCGAAGCTGAGTCGGCGGAAGCCCTCGGCGTAGCCCACGCCGGCGGCGCGGCCGCCCTCCTCGGCCCGCTCCCGAAGGAACTGGCGGAACCACTCTCCCGTCTCCTCGAGCTGGCTCTCGTGGCAGAACAACGCGTCGATCTTGCGCTCCATCGTGGGCGTGATGTCGACCCAGGTGTTGGGCTCGAGCGTGCCCGAGAGGTACACGGTCTTCACGTCGTGCACCTCGAGCCCCTCGGCCAGGTGCTCACTGAAGTAGTGGGGGTTCCCTGCCGAGGGTGCGACCGCGTCGAGGGTCGCCCAGCCCGTCACGCGATGGTCGTGGTGATTGAAATAGCGATCACCGAAGAACACCGCGGTCGGGTCGGGACAGAGCACGACCTCGGGGCGGAGCTCGCGCACGTAGCGCGTGATGACGCCCCGCAACGCCTGGTCGTCGGGAAGCTCGCCGTCCGAGTAGTCGAGGTGGAAGTGATCCACGAAGCCGAGCAGCGCGGCCGCCTTGGCCGTCTCGTCGATGCGGACCCGGGCGAGCTCGTCGAGATCGGCGTCGGGATCCTGCACGCCTTTGTCGCCCCTGGTGGTGATCAGCACCCAGATGTCGGCGCCGGCCTCGGCCCAGCCCGCGAGGGTGCCGCCGGCGGAGATCTCGGGGTCGTCCGGGTGGGCGTAGACCGCCAGCGCACTGGACGGCACCGGTGTCTCGACGCTCACTGCCGCCTTAGCTTAGTGAACCTGGCACCGGCCGACGCGCGTGCTCCATTTGACTACGACTCCGATCCGGAGCGGTTCCTCCTCGCCGTGCGCCTCGCCGAGCGCACCGCGTCGGCCGACCTGTACGCCCGAATCGCGGAGCGGTTGATCGGTCTCGCACCCGTGCTCGACCCCGGGTGTGGCCCGGGGGCGCTCGCCGGCGCGCTCCCCTTGGCCGCGACCGCGCTGGTCGGGCTCGACCGGTCACCCGAGATGCTGCGCCGCAATGTCGCTTGCCCGACCATGCCACCGTGGTTCGACTACCTGGTGGCGCGGTTCTTCGCTCGGGAGGAGGCGGAGTCCGCCGCCCGGCGCGTCGAGGTGCCGATCGAGATCACCAAACGGGGTGCCGTCGTCTACGCCCGCCGGTAGCCGTTACCAGGTGAGGCCCAACACGCTCCGCATCGCGTCCTCGAACGCCTCGTCGTCCAGCGACGTGCGGGCCGCGAGCACCATGTCGGCGTCGTCGCCCACCGGCCAGCGCAGCCGGCGCTCCGTGCTCTCCACCGCGTCGGCGATTACCGCGGCCACCGGCTCGGGACCCTGGGGCTCGCCGCCGCCCCGCAGCTTCTCGAACGACTCCTGCCACTGCTCGTCGAGCTCGTCGTAGGGCGGGCCGTCCAGCGCGTGGCGAGGCTCCTTGCCCTGGAACTCGGTGGCGAAGAACCCCGGCTCCACCAGCCGGACTCGGACGCCGAAGTGGCCGAGCTCGTAGTACAGCGCCTCCGACATGCCCTCGACCGCCCATTTCGACGCCGCGTACACGCCGCCCAGCGGAGGTGCCACCCGCCCCGCCAGAGAAGTGACGTTGACGATCGTGCCGCTTCCGCGCTCCCGCATCCCGGGGGCAACCGCCTGGATCATGCGCAGGGTGCCGAAGACGTTGGTGTCGAAGAGCCGCTTCGCCTCAACCAAGGGCAGCTTCTCGATCGGGCCGACCACGCCGAAACCAGCGTTGTTCACGAGCGCGTCGAGCGTCCCCGCCTTCGCCACCGCATCCTTCACGGAGCCGTCGTCGTCGACGTCGAGTCGGATCCGTTCGGCGACGTCGAGATCTTCGAGCGTCTCCGGCTTGCGGGCGGTGGCGACCACGTCGTGGCCCCGCTTGGTGAGCTCGACGGTGGCCGCCCGCCCGAAGCCCGTGGAGCAACCGGTGATCAGAATGCGTCCCATTTCTCTCCTTCAGTCGAGATCGTGAACCACTTTGACGACGCGGTCGATGTCGGCATTGTCGACGTCCTTGTGGGTGACAAACCGGGCGCGGTCCCCCAGCGCCAGCGCCCAGATGCCCTCACCGCGCAGCCGGTCAAGGAGGTCGCCGGGGATTCGGTCGAGATGCGCCCACACGATGTTGGTCTCGATCGCCGCAGCGTCGACGCTGCCCGGGAACCGCTCGGCCAGCACGTCGGCGAGCGCGCCGGCCCGACGATGGTCGTCGGCCAAGCGCTCGACCATCGTGTCCAGCGCGACCAGGCCGGCGGCGGCGATCACCCCCGCCTGACGCATCGCGCCGCCCAGACGGCGGCGGTACGAGTGCGCCTCGCCGACTACGTCGGCCGGCCCGACCAGCACCGACCCCACCGGCGCTCCGAGGCCCTTCGAGATGCAGAACATCGCGGTCGTCACCGGGGCCACCAACTCGGCCACGGGTACGCCCAGCGCCACCGACGCGTTCCAGATGCGGGCGCCGTCGCAGTGCACCGGGAGGTCGTGGCGCTGCGCGACCTCGCACACCCCCCGGATCTCGTCGATGCGCCACGCGCGGCCATTCCCGTCGGCGTACGTGTTCTCGATGCTGACGAGCGACGCGTCGAGCTGCTCGCCGAGCGCTCGCTCGACATCGGCGGGCGCGAGCGCGCCGGCAACGTCCGCCACCGGGCGCGCCTCGATGCCGGCGTCGGCGGTCGACTCACCCTCGACGCGATACACGTGCGCGCCGTCGGCGCACACCAGCGCGGTGCCGGGCCGACCCAGCGCCCGCAACGCCACCTGGTTGGCCATCGTCCCCGACGGGACGTACAGCCCCGCCTCCTTGCCGAGCAGCTCGGCGGCCCGCTCCTGGAGGCGGTTGATGGTCGGGTCCTCACCGAAGACGTCGTCGCCGACCTCGGCGTCGGCCATCGCCCGCCGCATCGCGGGTGTCGGCGTGGTGACGGTGTCGGAGCGCAGGTCGATACGCCCGTCGGGTGACGGCACGTGCGTGAGCTTAGGGCGCGGCCTCTGCCGACCCGATCGGGCGGATCAGGCCTTCCTGGATGACCGTGACCGCGAGCGTGCCGTCGCGGCAGAAGATCGCGCCCTCAGCCAGCCCCCGCGCGCCGTGGGCGGACGGGCTCCGCTGGTGATACAGCAACCACTCGTCGGATCGGAACGGCCGGTGGAACCACATCGCGTGGTCGAGGCTGGCGATCTGGTAATGGTCTTCCTTGTACGAGATCGCGTGCGGGAACATCGCGGTGTCGAGCAACGTAAGGTCGGACGCGTAGGCGACCACGCACGCGTGCAGCAGCGGGGCGTCGGGCAGCGCGCCGTTGGCGCGGATCCACACGTCCTGCTCGGGTGGGCGGGGCTTCGGGTCGAGCCAGCGGGGATCCTCGACCGGGCGGGAGTCGATCGGCCGCTCACGCACCAGCCACTCGGCAAAGTCGGCGCCAAAGCGATCGAGGTAGGGCTCGATGCGCTCCTTGAACGTCGGCAGCGCATCGGGGTCGGGGACCTCCGGCATCGGATCCTGGTGGTCGGGGCCGGTCTCGTGGATCTGGAACGACGCCGCCAGGTTGAAGATCGCCTTCCCGTGCTGGATGGCGACGACGCGGCGGGTGGTGAAGCTCCGACCGTCCCGGATGCGGTCGACCTCGTACACGATCGGGATGTTGGGGTCGCCGGGACGCAGGAAGTAGGAGTGCAGCGAGTGCACGCCCCGGTCCTCGCCCACCGTCCGCCCCGCCGCGGTCAACGCCTGCGCCGCGACCTGCCCGCCGAAGACACGCTGGCGGTCCTCGTCGGGGCTCAGCCCCCGGAACAGGTTGACTTCGAGGGTCTCGAGCTCCAGCAGCGCCAGGAGCTCATCCAGAGGCTCGCCCATCCCTATGGCCTCACTCGCTGCTCGGCGCCAAATGCGCTGCAACGCTGATTGGTCGTGCCCGCTCTCTACCCAAAGAAGACCGTCGCCGCGTCGTAGAGCTTGGGGTCGACGGTCTTGAGCTCTTTCACGCCTTCCTCGATCGGCACGCGCACGATGTCGGTGCCACGCAACGCCACCATCTTCCCGAAGTCCTTCTCGTTGACCGCGTCGATGGCCTCGATGCCGAAGCGGGTCGCGATGACCCGGTCGAAGGCGGTGGGCGTCCCGCCCCGCAGGACATGGCCGAGGATCGTGACCCGGGTCTCGAAGCCGGTCCGGCGCTCGATCTCCTCCTGGATCTGGTTGCTGATCCCACCCAGGCGCACATGCCCGAACTCGTCGAGCTCGCCGGCCTGGGTCGCCATCGTGCCCTCGGCCGGGGTCGCGCCTTCGGCGACGACCACGATCGAGAAGCCCGCGCCCCGGCGGTGGCGGTGTTCGATGCGCTCGCACACCTCGGCGATGTCGAAGGGCTCCTCCGGGATCAGGATCACGTCGGCGCCGCCGGCCATGCCTGCGTAGGTCGCGATCCAGCCGGCGTGACGGCCCATGACCTCGACGACCATGACCCGGTCGTGGCTCTCGGCGGTCGTGTGCAGCCGGTCGATGGCGTCGGTGGCGATCTGCACCGCAGTGTTGAACCCGAACGTGAAGTCGGTGGCCGACAGGTCGTTGTCGATCGTCTTCGGCACGCCGACCACGGCGACACCGTCGCCACAGAGCTTGTTGGCGACGCCGAGGGTGTCCTCGCCGCCGATCGCGATCAGCGCGTCGATCCGCTCACGCCGGAGCGTGTCGAGCACCCGGGCGACGCCGTCGTCGCTCTTGTACGGGTTGGTGCGCGACGTGCCGAGGATGGTGCCGCCCCGGGGCAGGATCCCCCGGGTGTGGTTGGTCGTGAGCTCGGTCGTCTGGCACTCGATGACACCGCGCCAGCCGGCCCGGAAGCCGGTGAAGGCGTGCCCGTAGACCTCTTCGCCCTTGCGGACCGCGGCGCGGATGACGGCGTTGAGCCCGGGACAGTCGCCCCCGCCGGTGAGCACGCCGATCCTCATCGCATCCCCATCCGACCATCCTGCCGCAGCCTGCGGGACGCGGGAAGCCCCAAGGGGGCGGGCGGGGAGCCCCGGTCGGGCCGTATCGGGACGGTACCCTCGTTCGGCGTGAACCGGAAGGGCACCCGCCAGCAGATCGAGGCCGTGGTCACGCCCATGCTCACCCGCGGCGAGCAGCTGCGTCGCTCGGGACCGGCCTGGGCGGTCGAGCACCGCGGGAAGGGCCCGCTGGTGTTCCGGGAGCGTGACCTCTATCTGGTCGCGCTCACCGACCAGCGGATGATCCTGTTGGTCCGGCCGCGCGGCCGCCGGCCCCTCGGCGTCGGCAACGTCGTGCTCGCCAAGCGTTACTCGACGTTCACGCTCGAGCGGGCGAAGAAGATGCGCCCGATGCTCCAGCTGCGCGTGCTCACCGGCGCCGACCGGGTCCTCGTGCTCGAGTTCCGGCCCCGCGACCGCCGTGTGGCCCACGATCTCGCCGCCGAGCTCGGCCAACCGGGGGACGGCGGGGCGCCGCCTCCCGTCCAACCCGCGCCTGCAGGGCCGGAGCCGGCACCCGTCGAACCGGTCAGGTTCGAGCCGCCCCCGCCCGAGGAGGTTGGCTTCGCCGCCGAGAAGCCCTCCCGCAAGGAGCGCCGGCAGGCGCGCAAGGACAAGAAGCGGCGGGACCGCGGGTCAGAGGGCGACGACATCCTCGACCTCCTCGCCCCGTGAGCATCCGCACTCGAGGCGTGTCCCATTGAGCGTGTCCCATTGAGTGTGCCGAGTTGAGTGTGGTGGTGGCGATCGACGCCGGCACCACCGGCGTGCGGTCGTTCGCGGTCGACGAGCACGGCCGGCCTCGGGCGTGGTCGTACCGCGAGTTCCCCCAGCACTTCCCGCAACCGGGTTGGGTGGAGCACGAACCCGGCGACATCTGGGACGCCACCCTCGCCACGCTCACCGAGGTGAACGACGCGCTCGCCGCCGAGGGCGAGACCGTCGGCGCCATCGGCATCACCAACCAGCGCGAGACCGCGGTCGTTTGGGACCGCACCACGGGCACGCCGCGCCACCGGGCGATCGTGTGGCAGGACCGCCGCACCGCCGGCCGCTGTGACGCGCTCAAGGACGCCGGCCACGAGCCGCTCATCCGCAAGCGCACCGGACTGGTGCTCGATCCGTACTTCTCCGCCACCAAGCTCGAGTGGTTGCTGACCGAAGGCAAAGTCGTTGCCGACGCCAACCTCGCGTTCGGCACCGTCGACACCTGGATCCTCTGGAACCTCACCGGGGGCGCGGGCCGCCCCGGCGTGCACGCGACCGAGCCCTCCAACGCCAGCCGCACCCTCCTGTACGACATCGACGCCCTCGACTGGTCCGACGAGCTGACGTCGCTGTTCGGCGTCCCTCGCTCCTGCCTGCCCGAGGTCCGGCCCAGCAGCGGGCGCTTCGGCGTCACCGTCCCCGACCACGCCGCCGGGCTCAGCGTGCCGGTGAGCGGCATCGCCGGCGACCAGCAGGCCGCGCTGTTCGGCCAGGCCTGCTTCGAAACCGGCATGACCAAGAACACCTACGGCACCGGTTCCTTCGTCCTCATGAACCTGGGGCCCGACCACCCACCGCCGACCGAGGGCCTGCTCACCAGCGTGGCCTGGGACCTCGGCGGGGGCGCGGTCACCTACGCGATGGAAGGGGCGATCTTCGTGACCGGCGCGGCGATCCAGTGGCTGCGCGACGGCCTCGAGATCATCGCCGACGCCGGCGAGACCGGTCCCCTCGCCGCCAGCGTCGACGACACCGGCGGCGTGTACTTCGTGCCGGCGTTCACCGGCCTGGGCTCGCCCTGGTGGGACCCGTACGCGCGCGGTGCGATCTTCGGACTCACCCGGGGAAGCGGCCGCGCCCATCTCGCCCGCGCCGTCGTCGAGTCGATGGCGTGGCAGACGCTCGACGTCGTCGACGCCATCACCGCCGCCTGCGGGACCAAGGTGGCGGAGCTGCGCGTCGACGGGGGCGCGAGCGTGATGGATGTGCTCTGCCAGTTCCAGGCGGACGTGCTCGGCGTCCCGGTACGCCGTCCCGCGATCAAGGAGACGACCGCGCTCGGTGCCGCCTACCTCGCCGGCATCGCCGAGGGCATGTGGTCGTCGCCCGCCGAGGCGGCGGCCAGCTGGACCGAGGAGGCCGCCTACCAGCCCGCGATGGCAACCGACGAGGTCGGCCGCCGGCGTGAGGGATGGCTGCGCGCGGTCGAGCGCTCGCGGGGTTGGGCCCGCGACGAGTAACTCGGGCTACGCGGCCGCAACCGGCTGGAGCGTCTGGACCGGCACCGAGTCCACCGGCACGTCCTCGGCCTTCTTGGTCGCGTACGTGTCGACGTACTCGTAGCCCGACAGCTGCCCGACCTCGAACATGACCTCGTCGGTGATCTGACGCAGCACGATGCGGTCGTCCTGCCTGCCCACGTAGTGCGCGAGTGGGATCGGGTCCCCGAAGCGGATCGTGACCTGGCGGAAGAAGCGGGGCAGCTTGGCGTCGGTCGCCTGGATCTCGTCGGTCCCGATCATCCCCACCGGCACGATCGGCGCCCCGGTGCGCAGCGCCAGCCGGGCGACGCCGGTATGGCCCCGGTGCAGGTAGCCGTCGCGCGTCCGCGTCCCCTCCGGGTAGATGCCGAACACGCCGCCGGTCTCGAGCACCTCCGTCGCCGATGCCAGGGCGCGCTCGCTCGCACTGCCGCCCTCCCGCCGAATCGGGATCTGACCCACCCCGCGGAAGAACCAGGCGGTCTTCTTCGAGTCGAAGTACTCGGCCTTTGCGACGAAGGTGACCCGCCGCCGGATCACCAGAGGGAGGAAGATCGAGTCCATGAACGACCGGTGGTTCGCGGCGAGGATGACGGGCCCGTCCTTGGGCACGTGGCGCCGGCCCTCGACCCGAACCCGGTAGCAGACGCGCAGGATCGGCGTGAGCACGACCTTGATCGCCCAGTAGAGCATCGCCGGCAGCCTAGGGCGCGCGCGTTCTTGACCGACCGGTCAAGCGCTCGTACCCTCCCCGCGACCATGAGGCGACGGCTCACGCAACGCGGCAAGGAGCGGCGGCGGCAGCTCATGGACCAGGCCGCGGAGCTGTTCGCGGAGCGCGGCTACCACCCGACGTCGGTCGCCGACATCGTCGAGAGCCTCGGCGTCGGCAAAGGCGTCTTCTACTGGTACTTCTCCTCCAAGGAGGAGCTGCTCGCCGAGATCCTCAAGTCCTCGCACCAGGATCTGCGCCGCCGGCAGCAGCAGGCAATCGCCGACGAGCCCAACCCGGTCGAGCGCATCCGGCTCGGCATCCGCGCGTCGATGCAATGGTTCTGCGAGCACCGCAAGCACTTCACCATCTTCCAGTTCGCCGCCAGCGACGAGCGCTTCGCGCCGGTGCTCCGCCGTAACCAGGAGGTGGCGATCGCCGACGCGGTACGCCACATCAAGGACGCGATCGTCGAGGGCAACATCGCCGACCAGGACCCCGAGGTGCTCGCCCAGGCGGTGGTCGGCGTGGTCGAGCAACTGACCCAGACCTACATCTTCGAGCGCAGCGAACCCGTCGACCGTGCTGCTGACGCCGCCGTCGCCTTCTGTCTCCACGGGCTCTGCGGGGAGTAGCCGAACGCCTAGGAGCTGCCATCGCCTCACCGGGGGCCGGGTCCCCCGGCCCCCGGGCAGTCAGCTGCGTGCGGGAGCGGCGAGCGAAGCGAGCGCGACCAAGAGAGTCAGCCGAGCTTCGTGAGCGCCTTGCGGATCCCTCGGACCGCCTGACCGATGCGGTGCTCGTTCTCGACGAGCGCGAAACGCACAAACCCCTCGCCGCCGGGTCCGAATCCGACGCCGGGTGACACCGCCACCTTGGCCTCTCGCACGAGCAGCTTGGAGAACTCGAGGCTGCCGAGCTCCTCGTACGGAGTCGGGATCGAGGCCCAGACGAACATCGTCCCCCGCGGCCGTTCGACCTCCCACCCGACCCGGGCGAGACCGTCGATGAGCGCGTCACGCCGCCCGCGGTAGATGCGGTTCACTTCGAGCGGGTAGTCAGGCGCTTCGTTCATGGCGACGATCGACGCGATCTGGATCGGCTGGAACGTCCCGTAGTCGAGGTAGCTCTTGAGCCGGCCCAGCGCTGCCACGATTTCGGCGTTCCCGACCAGGAATCCGACCCGCCATCCCGCCATCGAGAACGACTTCGTCAACGTGTAGAACTCGACCGCGACCTCGGACGCGCCCGGCACCTGGAGGATGGACGGCGGCTCGTAACCGTCGAAGCCAAGGTCGGCGTAGGCGAAGTCGTGCACGAGCAGGATGTCGTGCTCACGCGCGAACTCGACGATGCGGGTCATGTAGTCGAGGTCGACGCAGCTCGTCGTCGGATTGTGCGGGAACGACAGCACGATCACCCGGGGCCGGGGCCACGACTCGTCCCACGCCTCGACCAGGTTGTCGAGGAAGTTCTCCTCGGGCCCGAGGCGGACGTGGCGCACATCGGCGCCGGCGAGGATCGGCCCCCAGATGTGGATCGGGTACGAGGGGCTCGGCACCATCGCGGCATCGCCCGGGCCGAGCAGTACCCACATGAGGTGCGAGAAGCCCTCCTTGGCGCCGATGGTGGTGCAGGCCTGGGTCTCGGGGTCGAGCTCCACACCAAACCGGCGGCGGTACAGGTCGGTGATCGCCAGGCGCAGCTTCGGGATGCCTCGGCTGGCGGAGTAGCGGTGGTTCTTCGAGTTGCGTACGGCCTCGCCGAGCTTGTCGACCGCGACCGGCGGAGAGGGGATGTCGGGGTTGCCGAAGCCGAGGTCGATGACGTCGTCGCCGGCGCGTCGGGCGTCCATCTTCAGGAGGTCGATGGTGGCGAAGACGTACGGCGGCAGCTCGTTGATCCGCCTGAATTCCACGACACGACGGTACCAGTCCACTTTGGCGGCTCCACTACGTTTCCGGGCGTGATCGACGCCGTGCTCCTCGACGTCGGCGGAGTCTTCGTGCTCCCCGACCACGACCGGATCAGCGCCGCGATCGCCCGCGGCGGAGTACAGGTGGACCGCGATCGGCTCGACCGCGCGCACTACGAGGGCGTGAGTGTCCTCTCCGAGTTCAACGAAGGTGACCGCGAGGTCTGGAAGACGTACAACCGCGCCTACGCCCGCACCGCCGGCGTTCCCGACGATGCCATCGACGAGGTGGTCGAGCACCTCCTGAACGAGTTCTCGACCGGCGGGGTCTGGCGGCGGGTCGTCCCGGGCTCGGTCGACGCGTTGCGCGCCCTGGCCGCGCTGGACGTGGGCCTGGCGATCGTCTCGAACGCCGACGGGAACGCGGAGGAGCGTCTGCTGGAGCAGCGGGTCTGCCAGATCGGGCAGGGACCGGGGGTCGAAGTCGACACGATCATCGACTCCGAAGTGGTGGGAGTTGCCAAGCCCGATCCCCGGATCTTCGAGATGGCGCTCGACCGCCTCGGCGTCCCCGCCGACCGGGCCTTGCACGTGGGCGACACCCCGGCGGCGGACGTCGACGGCGCCCGGGCCGCCGGTGTCCGCCCGGTGCTCGTGGATCCGTACGACCTGCACGGCCATCTCGAGGTGGAGCGGGTGCCGGCGCTGGCCGACGTCGTCGAGCTGGTGGCAAAGGCGAACGCCTGACGGTGCTCCTGCGCCCGCTGGCGCCCGCACGCTTGACGCGTCCTGAGCGGCGGGTGGTTTCGGCCCCGACGGGCCGTTTGGCCTCGCCCGGAAGTGACCACCCCCGAGCCCCCCTCCGCTCCCCGTTCCACTGCCCGAACGACGCGTCGTGACGCGTCCCGCCGTCGGAGCCGGCGGATCGCCGTCGGCGTTGCCGGCGGAGTGGTGCTGCTCGTCGCCGCCGGTGCCGGCGCGCTCGTGCTGCGCGACGACGGGGACTCCGAGCCCGCCGCCGATCGGAAACGGGCCGCGACCACCACCACCACCGCCGCCGCGATCTCGACGACCGCGCCGCCCGAGTCCGCCGCTTCCAACCCGGCTGAGTGCCTCCAGGGCGAGTACAAGGTGGCGGACATGGTGTACAGCGGGCCGGTCGAGACGGTCTGCGGGCCAGCCATGCTCGAGGGCGGGGAGGGCGGCCGTACCCTCGAGATCAATCCCGGCGGGACCTTTGCCTTCCACGACACCGGTGCGGAGGACACGCAGTTCTCGTTGACCTCGGCCACCCCCCCCGGTCACGGACATGGCCAAGCTCGTGGCCGACGCCGGCGGCACCTACACCGCCACCGCCACCACCGTGACCGCCGACGTCACGTCGCTTTCGGGAACGCTGACCGCGACGACCAGCGACGGCCAGGTCCTCGACATCCCGCTGCCGCCCGACGCCGCCGGCGTCGAGGAGACCTTCGGGTTCACCCCCGACGCGGGCTACACGTGCGAAGGCGACGAGGTCACCATCCGGTTCCAGGTGCTCACCCTGACGCTCGACCGCCAGTAGCCCGCGCCGCCGTCGGTAGGATTCGTTCGCTTTTCGTCCGGCGTGTGCGATTCGGGAGGCTGGCATGCCCGTGCTCGACGATATGACCACCAAGCACTGCACCGTCGAGCGCGACGGGCACGTGGTCACCCTCACCATGAACCGGCCCGAGGCCCGCAACGCCCTCAGCCCCGACATGCTCGTCGGCCTCGCCGACGGCTTCACCTACGTCGACGACGAGCCCGAAGTGCGGGTGGCGATCCTGACCGGCGCGGGCGGCACGTTCAGCTCGGGAGCCGACCTGAAGGCGATGTCGAAGCCCTCCGACGACGAGCGGGTGCGCGACCGCATGGCGCAGGGCGGCAACCTCCACTGGAAGGCGCTGCTGCGTGACTACCGCCTGAGCAAGCCGCTCATCGCCGCGGTCGAGGGCTACGCGGTCGCGGGCGGCACGGAGATGCTTCAGGGCACCGACATCCGCGTCGCCGGCGAGGGCGCGACCTTCGGAGTCTGGGAGGCGCGCCGCGGCCTGTTCCCGCTCGGCGGGTCGGCCATCCGGCTCCCTCGCCAGATCCCGTACACGCGCGCGATGGACATCCTCCTCAGCGCCCGGGCGGTCAGCGCGCTGGAAGCGAAGGAGATCGGCCTCATCGGCCGGGTCGTGCCCGATGGTCAGGCCCTACCCGTCGCCCGCGCCGTCGCCGAGCAGGTGGCGGCATGCGGACCGCTCTCGTGTCAGGCGATCCTGCGCGCCTGGCGCGAGACCGAGGGGCTGCCCGACCGCGAGGCCATGGAGATCCAGGACAAGATCGGGTGGGAGGTCTTCGCCAGCGAGGACGCACAGGAAGGGCCGCGCGCGTTCGCCGAGAAGCGGCCGCCGGTGTTCAAGGGCAAGTGAGCTTCGTCACGCCCGCGCGCGTGCGGCTGACCGAAGCCGTGCGTCACTTGATCGACGCCGCGCTCACCGCCGAGGACGCGACCGAAGCTCAGCTCGACGCCGCCGCCACCGACACCGAGCGCCTCGCCACCGAGCTGCACGGGGTGGGCGAGCTCGGCACCCGCCCCTCCGGCGTGCGCACGCGAGAGGAGTGGTCGCACGACGACTACCTCCCCCGCAGCCCGCTGGTGGGCGAGGTCAGCCCGATGGCGCCGCCGGTCGAGTACGAGCACCGCGACGGTCGGCTGTTCGGGCGGGGCGTGTTCCACGCCGCGTACGAGGGACCGCCCGGCTACGTGCACGGCGGTTGGATCGCGCTCGCCTTCGACGAGATCCTGGGCATGGCAAATATCGCCGGCGGTCACCCCGGAATGACCGGCCGCCTGAGCATCCGCTACCGGCGCCCGACCCCGTTACACACCGAGCTGCGCTTCGAGGCCTGGACGCAGCAGGTCGACGGACGTCGCCTCATCACCCGCGGCACCCTCGAGGCCGACGGCGTGGTCACGGCCGAGGCCGAGGGCCTGTTCGTGGTGATCGACCCCGAACGCGCCCTCGAGTACTTCGGCGAGGACGCCTACGAGCGGAGGCGACTGGCGGATCCACTCCCGTAGGCTCGCCGTCATGGCGTTGCCACAGTCCGGTCTCTCGAAGAATGCGGTTCTGTCGCAGCTCGACGCGCTGCGCGCCGACGACAAGGACTGGCGCTCGGGGCGGGTCTTCGGCCTCGTGTTCCACGCCGGCGACGACGTCGAGGAGGTCGCCCGCGAGGCGAGCACCCTGTTTCTCTCGGAGAACGGCCTCAACCCGCTGGCGTTCCCGAGCATCGGGCGGATGCAGCAGGACGTCGTCGACATTGCCGCCGACCTGTTCCACGGGGGCGACGAGGCCGCCGGGTTCATGACCTCGGGCGGGACCGAGAGCATCCTCCTGGCGGTCGAGGCGGCCCGGAACCGCGGCCGGGCCGAGCGCGACGTCGCCGCGCCGAACATGGTGATCGCGAACAGCGCCCACGCCGCCTTCCACAAGGCGAGCGAGTACTTCGGCGTCGCCGTGCGCAAGATCCCGGTCCGGGCCGACTGGCGCGTCGACGTGGACGCAACGGCGGCGGCGGTCGACGACGACACCGTGCTCGTCGTGGGATCGGCGCCCCAGTACCCCCAGGGCGTGATCGACCCGATCCCCGAGCTCGCGTCGCTCGCCGCCGAGCGCGGCATCAACTGCCATGTCGACGCGTGCATGGGCGGGTTCGTGCTGCCGTTCGCCCAGCGGCTGGGCCGGCCGGTCCCACCGTGGGACTTCCGGGTCGACGGCGTCACGTCGATCTCGGCCGACATCCACAAGCTCGGCTACGCGCCCAAAGGTGCGTCGGTGCTGATCCATCGCAACCAGGAGCTCCGCAGCCACCAGATCTTCGTGTTCGACGACTGGCTCGGCGGCTTCTACGCCTCGTCGGGGATTGCGGGCAGCAAACCCGCCGGCCCGATCGCATCGGCGTGGGCCGTCCTCCACTACCTCGGCGAGGAGGGGTACCTGCGCCTGACCGACGTGACGCTGGCCGCGACCGAGCGCCTGATCGACGGCGTGCGGGCGATCCCCGGCCTGACCGTGCTGGGGGAACCCGAATCCCAGTGCGTAGCCATCTCCGCCGTCGATCCCGACGCCCTCGACGTGTTCAAGGTGATGGATGCGCTCGCGGAACGGGGATGGCACCTCGATCGCCAACAGCCGCCCGACAGCCTCCACCTCACGGTGTCCGCCGGTACCGCACCCGCGATCGACGCGTTCGTCGCCGACCTGCGCGCGTGCGTGGAGAAGGTTGGCGCGACGCGGACGTCCGACCGCTCGACGGACTACGCCACGCTGGAGTAGCCGCTACGCCACCAGCGGTCGCACCCGCTCGCCGAGTAGGGCGGCGTTGGCGGGATCCGACGAGTCCACGGGCCCGACGATCACCCACTCCGCGCCCGCCTCGCCGTAGTCGCGGAGCGCGTCGGCGACCCGCTCGGGCCCGCCGACGATCGCACCGGGGGGCGAGTCGAGGCGCGCCGCCTTGGCGGTCGCGGCGCGATCGTCCTCGTCCAGCACGACGAGGCCGCCCCACGACAGGGTGAACGCGGCGCGAGCGCTCTCGAGCTCCCGCCGCACGGCCTCGGCCTCGCGGGCGAACCGATCGGGCGGCCCTCCCCAGCGGTTCCAACCGTCAGCCCGGTTCGCGGCCAACACCCGAACGGAGTACGCGGTACCGCCGACCCACACCGGGTACCCGCGCCCCCGCGTCGCCGCCAGGGCCTGGTCGAGGCGGGTGATGCGCTCCTCCTCCGACGGCAGGTCGACGCCGAAGGCGACGTTCTCGGCTTCGCTCTGCGAGTCGCCCGCTCCCAGCGTCGCCACCAGCCGTTCCCCGCCGATACGCCGGACGGTATCGAGGGCGGCCGCGAGCGTCGCCGGCGGCCGCAGCGTCGCCCGGGCGACCAGCGGCCCGAACTCGATCGTCGTGGTCTCGGCCGCGACCGCACCGAGCATCGTCGTGCACTCGAGCGCGGGTCGGCGCGTCCCGTCCCGGGCCTCCCGGAACAGGTGGTCGTAGGCGAACACTCCGTCGAGCCCGGCGCGCTCGGCCACGCGAGCCACCTCGAGCACGGTCTCGGGATCGTCCTGGAAGGACGGGAGCGTGATCCCGAGCTTCATGTCGCGTTACGCCTCGGCTACGAGCTCGCGCGCGAGCGCGGCCGCGCCGATGACGCCCGCCTGCTGCCCCAGCTCCGCGGGCACGATGTCGACCGCGGGCCGGTAGTCGGTGCCCTCGAGCTGACGGTCGAACGCCGCTCGCACCGGATCGAACAGCGTGTCGCCCAGCTCGACCAGGCCCCCCGAGACCACGATGCGCTCGGGGTCGAGGATGTTGGCCAACCCCGCCAGCCCGACGGCGACGTAGCCGGCGTATTCGGAGACGACCTCGAGCGCGTCGGCGTCACCGGCCTGGGCCGCGTCGCCGACGTGCACGCCGCTGACCGCGCTGGCATCGCCGCCGGCCAGTTCCAACACCTTCGGCGCCTTCCCGGCCTCGACCCGCTCGCGGCCCATCCGACCGAGGGCGCTGCCCGACGCGAACGCCTCCCAGTGCCCGCGCAGGCCACAGGCGCACATCGGGCCGTCGGGGTCGATCTGGAAGTGGCCGATCTCGGCGGCAAACCCGTGCGCGCCCCGGATCACGCGCCCCCGGGCGATGATGCCGCCGCCGATCCCCGTGCCGAGGGTGATGACCAGCGCGTAGCGCGCCCCCCGGGCGGCGCCGTGGCGGAGCTCACCGTGGGCGGCGGCGTTGGCGTCGTTGTCGACGAAGACGGGCAGGTCGAGCTCGCTCGCCAGCGCGTCGTGGATCGGCGCGTCGCGGAAGCCGGGGATGTTCGGCGCGTACCGGATGTGGCCGTCGCGGGTGACGAGGCCGGCGGCGCCGACCCCCACCGCGGTCGCGTCGGGATGCTCGGGTTCGAGGGCGCGCACGAGGCTCACCATCGCGTCCACGATCTCCTGCCACGACGCGTCGTACCGGTTCGGCGCGCGGCGTTCGTTCAGGATGGTGCCGTGCTCGTCGACGACCCCGCAACGGACGTTCGTGCCCCCGAGATCAATCCCGAACGTCGTCGCGCTCACCGTGAGGTCGGGCCTTCACGCCAGGTCGATGCGGCGTACCCGCGGTGCGTCGTCGGCCCCGGGTTCGCCGTGGCCTTCGCTCGCCAACTTGTGCTGTTCGACCACGCGCTCCCCCGCGTCGACGACCGCCTTCGCCGCCAGGAGCAGCTCCTGGGCCGCCTTGAGCAGGTGCTCCGCCGCCTCCGGTCCGGCTTCGAACAACGCGGTGACCAGCACGTCGGCGGCCGAATCGGCGGGCGGGCCGTCGCCGGGCTCGTCCGGGTCGGGCGCGTCGTAGAAGACATCATGGTCTTCGGGTTCGGACGACTCGGGGTCGTCGAAGAGCTGCTCGGGCACGTCAGCCTCCCTCGGTGAACTCGACTTCGAGACGGTCGCCCGCCATGCGCGCCGACGCGACCTCGCGACGACGCAGGCTCTCCGGGAGCACAACCGCGCGGCGGTGCGCCCCCACTCCGAGCAGGAGCTCACCGTTGCTGCGCGCCAGCTCCACGTCCGCCTTCTCGGTGAACGGCAGGGGGAGCGACAGCACCAGGGCGTCACCCACCGCGTCCACCCGCATCGGATCGCCGGTGGCGAGCACGTCGGCGGGTGACCGCTCGCCGTAGAGCGCGGCCCCGAACGGCGACAGCCGCTCGATGCCGACGAGCTCGTCGTCGGCGAGCTCGGCGGTGAGGATGGGGACGCCGGCGAACGCGGCCTCGATCGACTCGAGCTGCTCGCGCTGGGTGTCCTTCCACGCGGTGAACCAGGGGTCGGTGATCGCGCCGGGAAGGAGCCGGTTCGCGATCACCGCGTCGACGTGGTAGCCGAACAGCGCGAGGTAGGTGAAGGTGCGCCGGGCCTCGGCGACCACCATCCGCTCCGCGTTCACGACGAGGCGGGCGCTCGTGACCGCACCGTCGGTGAGCAGATCGCGCACGCCGTCGAGGCGCTCGTAGAAGCGCCGCACGGCCGCGAACACGTCGTCGCCCGCCACCGGCATGCTCACGATCCGGCTCAGCAACGGCCGCACCGCCCGCGTCGCAGTGCGTTGGGCGGGGAAGATGCGGTCCATGTACCAGCCGAGCACGTCGGGGAGCGACAGCAGCCGCACGGTCTCGGCCGTCGGCGCGCAGTCGACGACGAGCAAGTCGTAGTCGCCCGACTCGGAGTGGGCCCGGAGGTCGGCGAGCGCGAACACCTCGTCGAGGCCCGGAATGACCGCCAGCTCCTCCGCTTCGACCACGTCGGCGCCGGCCCAGTCGAGCAGCGAGGTGAGGTACTCCCGCACCGCCGCCCACGCCTCCTCGAGCCGGACCCGGGCGTCGAGCTCCTGGCCGGCGAGCGACCCGCCCCCCGGAAACGCGGCGATCGGGACGACCGCGTCACCCAACGGCACCGCAAAGGCGTCTGCGAGGGAGTGGGCCGGATCGGTGGAGCAGACGAGGGTGCGCAGACCGGATTCGGCGGCCCGCAGGGCGGTGGCGGCGGCCACGGTCGTCTTGCCCACGCCCCCCTTGCCGGTGAAGAGGAGGATGCGCATGAGGGATCGAGGCTAGTGGGCAGGCCCCGCAATGGCCGGACCGATTCATGCTCCCGGACACCCGCAAGATGCCCACTAGGTGGCTGCCGAAGAAGTGGCCTTCGACGGCGACGGGTGGGGGTCTGGGGCGAGCGTGGGGGCCGTGTGGAGCGCGGGCGCGCCGAAGCGGTCAGGCAACTCGGGCCTCGAAGGCTGGGG
>Ga0136613_10000099_pt1 | contig 31302 bp, 31 predicted proteins | sample AntDrymUQ2722106_2_FD_106649 | JGI IMG/M metagenome (GOLD analysis project Ga0136613, IMG submission 106649) | Polar desert sand microbial communities from Dry Valleys, Antarctica - metaG UQ272 (21.06) | ecosystem: Environmental > Terrestrial > Soil > Desert | place: Antarctica: Dry Valley... | reverse complement strand
CGCGAGTTCAGCCTGAAGCGAGAACGACTCGAGGACGTCTTCTTGCGACTCACAGGCGCTTAGTGCACCTCCCCGTCAATCCGGTCGCATTCGAACGCCCTGCATCCCCGCAGTGACGCTCTCGATGCTGGCCGTATCTCCGGTGCGGAGCACTTAGATGTTTGCCGTTGAGCTCAAGAAGATGCTGCTTCGCCCTCGAACGTGGGTGATCATCGCTCTGCTTGCGGGGCTTCCGGTACTCGTCGCGGTCTTGCTGAGGGTCACAGGGATCGGCCCCCGGCCCGGCGAAGGCCCGGCTTTCTTGGCCCAGGTTCTCGGCAACGGAGCGCTCTTTCCCGCCGCTGCGCTCGCCCTCATACTTCCGATATTTCTTCCAATCGCCGTGAGCGTCGTTGCGGGCGAATCCATCGCCGGCGAAAACAGCCTGGGAACGCTCCGCTACCTGCTCGTCCTACCCGTGGGTAGAACCAAACTCTTGATCGCCAAGTTGATGACGGTGACGGTCTTTGTCTTCATGGCAGTGTTCATCGTTGCAGTCGTTGCCTATGTAGTCGGTGCAAGCTTGTTCGGGATCAAGCCACTGCCGGGAGTATCGGGGGCTGCGATCGCCGCCGAAGACGCAACCTGGCGCACGGTCGTAACGGTGATCTACGTCGCGGTATCCATGCTGGGCGTCGCGGCCGCAGCGTTGCTGTTCTCGACCTTCACCGACTCGCCTCTTGCCGCCGTCTTCGGCGCTCTTGCGGTGCTGGTTACGTCACAGGTCCTCGATCTCCTGGAAGCGGGCCGTGCTGTGCATCCTTACCTGTTGACACATTACTGGCTCGCCTTCATCGACCTCTTCCGCTTCCCTGTGCTGTGGCGCGACGTGGTGAGAGGATTCCTGCTCCAGGGGGTTTACATTGCGCTCTTGTTGGGGGCCGCCTGGGCCAACTTCACGACCAAGGACATCACGAGTTGATCTTCGGTTTTGGAGAGAAGGCGAGCTCGGGCTTAGGTCGGTGGGGTCCATAGAGGGCCGTGGCCACGAGCGGGCCGTATCTCGATCTGGCTAGCGTGCGCAGCCGCCCGCGTCCGGCGCTGAAGTCGGCTCGCCTCGCAGTGCTTCTCTCACGATTCCCAGCGCGAGCGGGTCCGTGACCAACTCGCCGTGGGCAGTGCGAGCATTTCCACAGATATCCTGCACGCGAATGTTGATCGCTCCCTCGAGCTCTGCCGACTGCGGCGGGGTAACCGTCAAATCGAAGGCGGTCCAGATCGAGTAGTAGGAAGCTCCCTCCGGCGTTTCGTCTCCCGAATTCAAATCCTGCAGGAAGGACGAGCGGGGGCCGAGTTGGGCGCATGCGCCCTTGCACACGCTGGGGTCGAACGAAGTTGCGAGCTCCGCAATCTCGGTGCCGTGATTGGGCGTCCCCAGCAGGACGACACGACGCGCCGGCTCCGCGCCGCCCAGCGCCTTGACATAGTGGCGCACGACAATCCCCCCTGCCGAGAAGCCGACCAGATCGACGGTAGAGGCATTCAGCCCCGATACCGCATCGGCAAGCGCGCGTGCAGAGCGGTCGATATCCCCAGTCCCGTTGAGCGGGAGCGTTACCGGCTCCACGGCGCGACCTTTTCTTCGTAGGAAGCTAGTCAGCGGCTGGAGTGACGAGGCATTGCCACCGTAACCCGGCACGAGCACGACCGGCACCGTCCCCGCGAGCGGTGCGCTCGAGCGGCCGGCTAATAGCGCCACTACAGCCATCACGACAATAAGCCCGGCGATTGCTGAAAAGAACACCAGGCGGCGGGGACTCGAAGGACGAAGCATGAGCCGCGAGCTTACGTCTCGGCCGCGGCTACAGGACGAGTGGTCATCAGATGCTGTATAGCGTCATTTATCCACCACTCGGCGCGAAGAAGCCCCCTCACAGCTCCAGCGAATGGTTGCTCAGGATCGTGCAACCACCTTCTGTTACAACCACAACCTGCTCGAGTCGAACTCCTCCGTCGCCGTCGTAGACGCCCGGCTCCAGAGCCAGCGCCATGCCCGGCTCGAGCCGCGTTCGGCCCCCGGGAACAACACGCGGCTCCTCGTGCCACGACGTTCCGAGACCGTGCCCGGTGTGGTGGGGGTAGTCGAGACCGGCGCGCACGAGCTGGTCGAGGTCGCCCGCGACGACTCCGGGCCGCACGGCCTCGATCCCCCGTTCGAGCGCATCCGCGACGAGACGGTGCTTGGAGCGAGCGCTCGCCGCCGGCTCACCCACTTCTAGAGTCGCGCACGAGTCACCCCAATATCCCTGCAGTCGCGGGACGAGGTCGCAGATGACGAGGTCTCCGTCCGTCAGGACGCGCAGCCCCGGTGCTCCGCCCGTCTCGGCCGTGCGGGGTCCGCTCGCGAGGTCGGCGAGCACAGGAATTCGGCCGCCGGCGGCCTGCTCCATGGCGCCCCGGACCCGCGCCCACAACTCGATCTCGGAGATACCGGGCAGCACGTGCGCTCGCGCCTCCGCTTGCCCGACGTCACATAGCTCTACAGCCGCCTGCAACAAATCGATCTCGTCCGGGTCCTTGACCGCTCGGACCAAGCGAAGCTCTGCGGTTGCATCGACGATTCGGAGCACGGATGCCAGCGTCGTGCTCAGAAATGACGGCTCGCTTGCGAGCATGCGCCCATCGGTTGCAAGCTCGAGCGCCCGGATAGCACCTCCCACAGGATCAAGCTCTTCGACCGTGCCACCCGCATACAGGCAGGCCCGACAATCGTCAGGGATCCTGGGAGCGTCGTCTTCTGACACCACGAGTAACGGTGGCCCATCCGGAGTTACGACCGCCAGAGGAGGCAGTGCGAACGGGCTCGGCCCCGATTCGATATCAGTCTCGAAACCCGTAAGCCACGCCACGGTGCTGACATCCGCCGCGAGCACACCGTCCGCGCCGAGTCTTTGGGCCACTGCAAGTGCCCGCTCTCGGCGTGCCCTCATCGAGTCGCTAGAAGGACCTTCGTTACGGAATTCGGCTCTTCGACGAGGCGGCGGAAACCCTCGGCCCCCTCCGACAACCCCATGACCGTCAACCAGTCGAGCGGTGGAGGGGTTTCGGCCAGGAACCCGAGCGCCTCCTCGAAATCCGCCCGAGTGTAGGCATAGTGGCCCCTCACAGTGACGCCCCGGCGCACGAGGTCGGCGGCCGGCATGACTCCCTCCGCCTGGCCCAGACCCACAAGCGCCACCGTCCCCCCGGGCCGCACCCCGCCGATTGCCGCCCGCCAGGTTTGCTCCACCCCCACGGCGTCGATCGCGAAGTCGGCCTGCTCAGGCCTAACCGCGCTGGTTTCCGCGAGCACTTCGGAGGCACCAAAACGCTCGGCCAGGACCCGGCGCTCGGCGACCGGTTCGGCACACACCACCCGCGCGCCGCGCTGAGCACAGAGATAGACCCCCAGGAGCCCGATGGGACCGCCCCCCACCACCAGCACCGAGTCCCCCGCCGCAATCCCATCGACTCGCCACGCCGACAAGGAGGCGGCAAGCGGCTCCACGAGAACCGCTATCCGAGAGTCGAGTCCGTCCGGGATCGGGAGCAGAGCATCCTCTCTCACGGCCACCTGCGTGGCGAAGACACCCGGCAGATCGAGGCCGAGAAGGTGCCGCCGTTCGCACAGATTTTCCTCTTCCGCCAAGCATCGGCGACAGCGTCCGCAGGTCACGAGTGGAAACACGGTGAAGCGACCCGGGCGATCCGCCACCGACCCCACGACTTCATGTCCGAGGATGAGCGGAGGATGCCGGGGGCCCGGGTGTCCGCGATAGGGGTGCATGTCGGACCCACAGATCCCGGCAAGCTCGACCTCGAGGACGACCTCCCCCGTGGCGAGAGGGGGAGCGGGCAGATCCTCCAAATCAATCCTGGTGTCCCCGTGCCACACCAGCGCCCGCACCTAAGTGCATCCCTGTTCGCACGGGCACCGTCGCCATCCACTCATGTTGGTACTCGATAGTTTCTCACAGCTTCCTCGACCAGCTCGATGCCGAGACCCGGCGCCGTCGGAAGGGCCATGGTGCCGTCTTCGACCTCGGGCTCCGGTTGAGTCAGCTCGGCCCGAAGCGGCGACGAGAAAACCGCCGGCGACAGCATCTCGATGAAGGGCGCATTGGGACTCGCAGCCTGCCAGTGAAGTGAGGCGGCGGCCGTTATTCCCGTTTTCCAGAAGTGCGGAACGACAAGGGCTCCATAGAGCTCGGCGAGCTGGGCGATCCGTCGCAGCTCCGTTAGCCCCCCACAGCGCCCGATATCCGGTTGTAGCACGTCGACACTTCCGCGCTCGAGCCATTCTTTGCATTCATGGACCGTGGCGGCCATCTCGGCACCACCCACACGCGTTTCACAGCGCGACGCTAACTTCGCATGTCCTACGAGATCGTCGTGCTGGAGCGTCGCCTCGGCAAAGTAGAGGTTGCAGTCCTCGAGCCGATTGAGCACCCACAGCGCGGCGCGCCAGTCTCGCCATCTGTAACCGAAGTCGACCATCATGGTCGTGTCGTCGCCGAGGAGCCGCCGCCCCTCTCTGATGCAGCCGACCAGCTCATTGTCGCCAATCAGATCTCCGAAAAACACCTCCATCTTGACCGCCCGAAACCCGGCCTTGAGCGCCCTTTGCGCCAACATCGAGATCACATCCATCATCTGATCGATCGTGCGCCCTGCGACGGCTCCCGGCCATAGGGTTGCGTAAGGCGTCAGGCGCTCTCTGCGTTTGCCTCCCAAGAGCTGATACACGGGGCGCTCGAGCTGCTTGCCGGCAAGATCGTGTAGCGCCACGTCGACGGCCGAGAGCACGTGAATGCCCAGCCCCCGCCGTCCGTGCCACAGGGTCCCCTCGTAGAGTTCGTGCCACAGCGCCTCGCGCTCGAAGGGATCGCGCCCCACCAGCATCGCTCGCAGTCCCCGGCTCCAAGCATGGACATCGTTCATGAGCACGAGCCTGCTCGCGGCCTCGGCGGGAGCATCGGCTTCCCCTACTCCAGTGCGCCCTTGCTCGTCTGTCACTCGGACCACGAGAGTCTCACTCGAGCTATCGAAATCCTTAGCATCCACCCTAGCCCGCAGCGCTATGGTCTCGACATCCGTGATCGTGCTCATGGCGGAGGCGCTGTCGAGCTGCGGACGACGACCTGAGGCTTCTCTGCAACTGTGACGTCGCGTGGTTCATCCCCGGCCAGTTGAGAGACCAGCGCCTCGACCGCGGCCGCTCCCAGCTCTGCAAGCGGCATACGGATGGTAGTCAACGGGGGCCTCAGATAATCGGCAAGCGGCATGTCATCATAAGCAATTACCGATAAGTCTGAGGGAACCTTCCTTCGTAGCTCCCAACCGGCATGAAAGACTCCGACCGCCTGGCTCAATGTGCTTGCGTAAAGTGCTGTTAGGCCGGGATGATCCAGCAACAGCGTGCGCGCCGCAGTAGCCCCTCCCTTCTCGCCAAAATCTCCCTCGGCCACCTCCGCCTGCACTGAAAGCTCTGAAGCATGCTTTCTGAATCCGACGGTTCTCCTGCGGGCCGTGTCAAGCTCGCGCGGTCCCGCCACGTGGCCGATCCGCCGGTGACCGAGCGCGACGAGATGATCGAGAGCTGTTGCGCTCGCGCTCATCTCATCCATCACGACGTTCCGACCGCTCCCAGCCACCGCTCGGTTCACAAACACGTGCGGCAGGCGCTGCAGGGAAGGAGAGTCCAGCAATGGATGATCGGGCTGTGCAGACGCGATCATCAGCCCATCGATCCTTCCGGCCTGGATCAGCCGGCTGGCGCTCTGCTCCGCTTGACCAGGCTCGACGTCCTCAACCAGGAGCACAACGAAGTCAAGCTCCAGAGCCTGCTCGAAAGCGCCGCGAATGATGCGCACGTAGACGGGGTTGGTTAGAGGTGGTACAAGAAGCCCCAGCGCGCCGGTCTTCGCCCGCTTGAGACCCCGCGCCGCAGCATGCGGCCGGTAGTTGAGCTCGCGGGCGGCCTCGATGACACGTGCCCGAGTCTCGGGCCGGACGAGAAGTGCTGGATCACCGTTCAACACACGCGATGCAATCGACTTCGAAACGCCCGCGTTGCGAGCTACGTCCTGAAGCCGGTGCCGCAACGCTGCGCCAGATCCGCTCATACGCGCTTCTCTGCAATATCCGGATGGGGCGGATAGGCAAAACAGCGCGCGGTGGCGCCTCCGTCCACGTTAACGAACGTGCCGGTCACGAAACGAGCGTCTTCCGAGAGAAGGAAGGCGATTACTGCGCCAACCTCCTCGGGCTGCCCAATACGGCCGAGAACGCTAAGGTCCCTCCACGACTGCAGCAGCATGTCGCGGTCATCTGGGTAGCCTTCGAGGAAATGCTCCGCCATCGGAGTCGAGATCGCTCCGGGGCGCACCCCGTTACAGCGGATGCCGGCGGGACCGTAGTCAACGGCAACCTGCCTGGTGAGCGCATCGATCCCGCCTTTGGAGACCTCGTATCCCAGAGCATCGGGGAAGGCAACTATGGCCTCTATCGACGACACGTTCACGATCGCCCCCGGGTAGCCGGCGGAGAGAAAACGCACACACGCCACCGAACAGCCGAGAATCGATCCCTTTAGGTTCACGGCAAGCACTCGGTCGAGAGTCGAATCGTTCAAGTCATGAGCGCGGGTTTGGGCCCAGATCCCGGCGGCATTGACCCATCCCGCGAGCGTTCCCTGCTCTGCGGCAGCATCCGCAGCGCGCTCATGAGTGGATCTGTCCACGATGTCTCCGGCCACCTTCACAAAGTTCTGCGACAGCGTTTGTCCCACGGCTTGGAGGCCAGACGCGTCCTGATCCACTCCCACCACAACAAGGTCTTCCCGAGCCAAACGCTCGGCCGTGGCTCGGCCGATACCCGATGCGGCCCCTGTGACAACCACCACAGAGCTCATTCAACCTCCGACAGGTGAGGGAGGGTGGGCGAGGTCACCAGCCGGGGTGCGGCGGCAACGAGCCGGCGTGTGTAGTCGTCTTGCGGATCGGAGAGAACCGCAGCGACGCCTCCTTGCTCTCTTATCGCTCCGCTTTCGAGTACCAGCATGCGATCGGCGATTGACGCAACCACTCCCAGATCGTGAGTAATGAACACGAGAGCCAGCCCCAGCTCGGCGCGCAGCTCGGAGAGGAGCTCGAGCACGGCCGCCTGGACCGAGACGTCCAGAGCCGATGTGATCTCGTCGCAGATGATCAGGTCCGGCTTGGCGGAGAGGGCGCGCGCTATTGCCACTCGCTGGCGCTCGCCTCCTGAAAGCTCTCCCGGGAACCTGTCTCTGAGGCCGAGCGAGAGGCGCACCATTCCCAGAAGACGGGCCGCCTCCTCGTCGGCATCCTGCGCCGATAGCTTCCTCAAGATGCTTGCCGGCCTTGCGATCGCATTTCCGACTCGATGGCGCGGGTTCAGGGACTCATTGGGATTCTGGAACACAATCTGAATTCTTCGCCTCGCCTCTCGAGTCCTCCTTGCAGCTCCAGGAGCCAACACCGCGCCTTCGAGCAAGACGCGACCAGCTCTCTGTGGATGCAGCCCCACGATGCAGCGTGCCAGGGTCGATTTCCCGCTCCCGGACTCCCCAACGATCGCCAGGCATTCTCCAGGCGCAACAGAAAAGGACACATTGCGAACCGCTTCCAATGGGGCGAGACGACTTCCATATCCTGCAGTCAGCGAATCCACCTCCAGCAGGTCGACACCGGGCGCCGAAGATTTCGTTATGAGAGGTGCCTCCCACTCGAGTGACGGCGTTCGGCGCCACTCGAAGCAGCGAACCCTATGATGGGTATCGATCTGCTCGAAAGGCGGCGCTTCCATCAGTGCCCGTGGCTCGGTCCTCTGCAAGCAGCGCGGTGCAAACGCACATCCCGGGGGCCGGTCGCCTACGCCCACACTCACACCCGGGATGCTTTGGATACGGCGCGGCCGAACCGGGTCGGGCACGGACGACAGCAACCCCCGCGTGTAGGGGTGACGAGGCCGTGCCACCAGCTCGGCCGTCGGTCCCTCTTCGACAATGCGGCCCGCATACATGACCGCAACTCGATCTGCAATGGACGACACCACCGCAAGATCGTGCGACACATAGACGATGGCGACATTCTGCTCGGAGCGAAGCCGCTGGATCTCGTTCAAGATTCGGGCCTGGGTGACCACATCGAGACCCGTCGTGGGCTCGTCCAATACGACGAGCTTCGCCCCACACACAAGCGCCGTCGCTATGGCAACTCGTTGTTGCTGGCCCCCCGACAGCTGATGCGGAAAGCGCCGCAGGAATTCCCGTTCGGCAGGAAGGTTGACTCCTCTCAATGCGGCCATGACTTTACCCTCGGCTTTCCCGCCGGCGTCGTGAGCCCGCAACATGTCACCCACCAAGTCCCCCACGCGCAGAGATGGATTCAGCGCGGCACCGGGATCCTGTGCAACGTAGGACACAAGGCGGCCACGCAGGGAGCGCACCGATCTCTCGCCTCCTTCCGTCAAGGCAGATCCTTCGACCTCTACCGTCCCGGAACGAATGGCCACTCCTCTTCGGGTGAATCCCAGGAGCGCCAGCGCCATGGTCGTCTTGCCACTTCCGGACTCGCCAACGATCCCCACCACCTCTCCCCCTCGGAGATCGAGGTCGAGGTCCTCTACGATGGGGAGGCCCGAGTCAAGCTCCACTCGCAGGGCTCGGACAAGAAGGACGGGCTTGGTCACCGGACGAGCCTCCGGCGAGCCGTGGAGATCCCGAGATTGCGCGCTACAGCGTCGCCCACCACATTGACAGAGATGGTGAACATGGCAATCAGCGCGGCAGGGACGAGGATCACGTAAGGATTCAGAGTCAGTCCGGCGCGATTCTCGCTGATGATCAGCGCCCAATCCGCATCGGGAGGCTGCAGCCCGAGGCCGAGGAAATTAACTGAGGCAACCAGAATGATCGAGTAGGTGAACCGCAACCCGATGTCTGCCGTCACCGACCCCAGGATATTGGGGACAATTTCGCGACGAACAACCGCTGTAGCCCGTTCGCCGCGAGCGACCGCTGCCTCCACGAAGCCCCTGACCGATTGTTCGAGCGTCGCAGCGCGCACAATCCGCGCCACCAGGGGCATCTGCACCAACGCAACTCCGATCACGAGTACCGTCTTGCTTGATCCGGCGCCCGTCACGAGCACCAGGAGAAAGAGCAGGGCGGGGAACGAAAGCATCACATCGCTTACACGCATCAACAGCGGATCCAGCAGCGAGCGACTGTAGCCCGCGGCGAGTCCCACCGCCATCCCACCCGCGTAGGCGAGAACTGTGGCAATTCCCGCCAGACCGAGGACGCTGCGGCCGCCCCACAGCGTCCGAGACAGCACGTCGCGGCCCAGAAAGTCAGTTCCAAACGGCGCTCCCTCGGTGGGACGGGTAAGCGGTACACCTATCGGCTCGTCCAGAGGATGAGGCGCGAGCAGGGGGCCGAAAACGGCAAGGCCGACGATAGATACGAGAACCACGAAGCCGATCCAGGCACTCGGCGTGAGAGCTCTAAAAAATCGCCTCACCGCTGCGTCCTCAGCCTGGGTACCAACAGCACCACGAGGAGGTCTGCGGCGATGTTGAGCCCGACATAGAACGCCGCGATGAGCAGTGCCACAGACTGTACCTCGCGTACGTCCCGAATAGCCACCGCATCCACGAGCTCTTTGCCGAGGCCCGGATAATTGAAGAGATACTCGGTAACAACGATCCCCCCCACCAAGTACTGGATGTTCTGAGCCAGCACCTGAATGCTGGGAGCCAGCGCATTGCGCAGCGCGTAACGAGTTACGACCATGCGTTCGCGAAAGCCGTTCAGCCTTGCCATGGTCACGTACTCGGCATTGAGAGCTTCGACCATCCCTGCCCGCACCATTCGGATCGAGGCAGCCAGGGAGGCACCGAGCAGCGTCAACACCGGCAGCACAAGCACATCCGGCTGAGACAGAGGGTTGGTGTCGGGGGCGATGAGGGACACAGGGGGAAGAAGGTCCAGCCACGAGAAGAAGACCAAGATGAGCAGCGACCCGATGATGAACTCCGGCAAGGAGATGATTGCAAGAGAACTGATGGAGATCGCATGATCGAGGGCACGTCCGGCTCGTACTGCGGCGATGATTCCGAGTAGGAGGGACAGGGGAATCATGAGAGCGGCAGTGATCCCGGCCAGTGCGAAGGAGTTGGCAATCTTGCCCGAGATCTCTTCCCAGATCGGGGAAACGCCTCCGGCTGCGAACCCCGCGGCAGAATTCCCCAGGTCCCCAGTCAGAACCCCGCCCAGCCAGTCCAGATAGCGTTCTGGAGCTGGGCGATCGAGACCCATGAGCGCGCGCATCTCCTCAACCTGTGCCGGAGTTGCGTTGCGGCCCAGCACCGCTCCGGCAGCGTCGCCCGGCAATACTTCCGTACCCACGAAGACCAGAATCGAGACGATCAGTAGAGTGGCGATGGCCGCCGCAAGCCTTCGAGCTACGAACAAGAGCACCGGGTGCTCGCGGCGTTCCCTTAGCAAGTGGAGACCGGGCGTGGCGAGGTCACTCGTGCTGCTCATCGTGCCAGCCACCCGCCATCAACCGCCAGCACGTGTCCGTGAACATAGGCGGCGCCCGGAGATGCCAACCACGCTACGGCAGCGGCTATCTCCTCGTTCGCAGCCCAGCGACCCGCTGGGACTCGGGCCGTTATATCCACGTAGCGCTGAGGATCGTCGCGCAAGGGCTTGGTGAGCTCGTTCGCGACATAGCCTGGGGCTACCGCGTTCACTCGGATTCCTAAAGGCGCCCACTCGTTTGCCAACGCACGGGTGAGTTGCGCGACCCCGCCCTTGCTGGCCGCATAGGCACAAACGTTGATACCACCCTGAAAGGAAAGCACTGAAGCGATATGCACAATGCGGCCCCCGGAATCGCCTGCGACAAAACGACGCGCCGCGGCCTGCGATACGGCAAAGACTCCGGTCAAATTGACATCGATGGTTCGTTTGAAGTCATCGATTCGCAGCTCGAGGGCAGGTCCTCGCACCGTCATTCCTGCGTTCGCCACCGCGATATCGAGACGACCCAGCGCTTCGTCGACCTCGTACACGGCCTTCATTGCGGCGTCACAGTCGCCCATGTCGGCCCGCACCACGTGTGCGCGCCGGCTCAACCCTTCGATCTCCGCTTGTGTGTCCTCTGCGTCCCCTCGCTGCACGAGCCCAACATCCGCGCCCAACCTCGCTAGCTCGATCGCCACAGCAGCCCCGATCCCGCGACTGGCTCCGGTAACCACGGCGACCTCTCCCAGCAAAGGCTCGTCGGCCGTGGGCGCGGCCTTTGTCACCCGAGCTGCACGTCGCGGTAGTTCCAGCCGCCGAGGTTGAAGAAGGAGCTCGGCTTGAGGCCCTTTACCTGCGTCGAGGCGCCGTCCACGAGCTGCTGGTTCGACCACACTATGTAGCCGCCCTGATCGTACTGAATTTGCTGGATACGTCTCCACAGCTCGGTGGCGGTGCTCTCGTCGGGAGAACCCTGGGCTTCTCGAATGAGCTTGTCGAAGGATGGCTCGCGCCAGTGAGTCTCATTCCAGACGGCATCAGACAGCAGGGATTGCTCGTACCAGATCGGAAGTGATGAAAACGTCCAGAAGGACTGCGCGAAGTCCAGTTTGGTGTAGAGCAGCGAGGTGTCGAAGTAGGCGCTGGGGGACTCTTTCTTCACATCAATGGTTACGCCCGCTTCCTTTGCCTGCTGAGCAAAGAGCGTCGCGGCTTCGACGAAGCCGGGGACGATGTCAGATGTGTGAAGGGTGACCTCGAGGTTCTCGGCCCCCGCTTGCTTCAATAGAGAACGAGCCTGTTCGAGGTCCTGCTCGCGCACGGGCAAATCCTCCGCGAAGAAGGGCAACCCCTTTCCGGCGAGATCGTTGCCGGCCGTGCCGAAGCCGAAAAGGGCGCCGTCAATAAGGGCTTGGCGATCGGGAATGAGGCGAAAGGCTTGCCGAACGCGCTCGTCGTCGAAGGGGGCGATATCGACCGCCATGATGAAGACCTGAATGGCCGGGCTGTCCGCCGCCAGCACTTGAATCTCGCCGCGTTGCTGTTGGTCCTTGGCTTGAGCGAAGGGGAGCTGGCTCATCATGTCGATCTCCCCAGACAGCAGCGCGTTCAGTCGGGCGGCATTGTCGTCGATCGAGATGTCCTCCCATTCGTCGACGTAGGGCTTGCCCTCCTCCCAGTAGTTGGGATTGCGCTTGCACAGACTCCGTTCTCCGGTGGAGAAGGACTCGAAAACGAAAGGTCCGGTTCCGACGGGCTTGGAGAAGTCCTTTGCCCCGTCCTGGACAATTACCGTGTTCTGCTGAACGAAGGAGTCGAACAAACGCGCGTTCGGAGCCTTGAGCGGGATCCTAAGAGTCAGGTCGTTGAGCTTCTTGACATCTCCCAACTTGACGTTGGTAACGCTCGAATGTGAGATGTGTTTGGCGTCGTTCATCTCCTGCAGGGTGTAGATGACGTCATCCGCGGTGAACGGCTTGCCATCGTGCCATGTGACATCGGGACGCAGCTTTACTTCCCAAACAGTCGAGTCGTTATTCGGGTTCCATTCCAGGGCCAGGCCGGGTTCGATCTCGAGTGTGGGCGACACCCTGCTCAAGGGATCGAACAGGTTGTAATAGCGCGAAGCATCGATAAACGATGAGCCTCGGGCCGGGTTGAACGACTCGCCCTTCCCGGCGCCGACGTGTCCCACTCGCAGGCGACCCCCCCGGCTGCTTCCGCCTCCTGACTGGGAGTCGCCCCCAGCCGAACCGCCGTCACTCCCACCGTCCCCTCCGCAAGCTGCCAGAAGGCCCGAAGAACCAAACGCCAGACCGGCTGCAGCCATGCCCTGGAGTAACCGCCTTCTGGAGAGATGCGTGTCCGAAAGATCGCCGCTCGCGTGCTCTCGTCTGCCCCCGTCGGGGTCGCTCGACGCCATATCTACCCCCTGATTAGGAAACCGGTTCCATGGCGGTTATCCCACCCCCCGCCCGAGATGTCAAGATCAGCAGCTCCATGCCAATCGAAACCACGGCGGCTGTGCTGCGCGCGTTCGGCCGGCCTCTAGCGATCGAACCCGTCACGCTGCGAGATCCCGGCCCTGGTGAGGTGCTCGTGCGCATGGTGGCGGCGGGTGTCTGCCACAGCGACGTGGGCCAGGCCGACGGGGAATGGGAGTTCCCCCTGCCGGCCGTTCTAGGGCATGAGGGGGCCGCTCTGATCGAGGCCCTGGGTCCGGGCGTCGCAGGCCTCGAGGCCGGACAAGCCGTTGTTCTGAGCTTGGCCCCCGGGTGTGGCGCCTGTGCCCACTGTGTGACGGGGCGGCCCATTCGCTGCCAGAGGGCCCTGCGGGCGATGACAAACGGGGAGCTCGTCACAGGCGCCTCGCCTCTGCGAGGCGCAGGAGGACCGATCGCCGCCTACTCGCTGCTCGCCTGCTTCGCCGGCCACGCCGTGGTCGCGGCGCAGAGTGCGGTCCCGCTGCCGCCGGGCGTTCCCGCGGAGATCGCCGCCCTTATTGGATGTGCGGTTCTCACCGGCTTCGGCGCAGCGGTGGAAACCCTCCACGTCGCCGCAGGGACTCGCGGCGCGGTAATCGGCTTGGGGGGAGTCGGCATGAGCGCGCTCCAAGCGGCCCTTGTTTGTGGAGCAGAGGTGGCCGGCTTCGACCCTCAATCGGAGCGTCGCAGCCGGGCGGAGGCCTTGGGGGCAGGCACCGCCATCGATCCGGACTCAGAGGGGGTCGAGGACCTCATCAAAAAGGCGCCGGAGGAGGGCTTCGACTGGAGCATAGTGACCGTGGGGAACGCCCCTGCAATGCGAATGGGTATCGATCTCACTCGCCCCGGAGGCAAGATCGCCATTGTCGGTCTCATGCCCGAGAACGTGCCCGTGCCTGTCGACTTCCTCGATCTCGTCACCTACGAGAAGGTCATCCTCGGCTCGGCATACGGCTCGGTCTCTCCAGAGGTCCTGATCCCGCGCATCGTCAGCCTCTATCTAAGTGGAGCGTTGCCTCTCGGCGAGCTCGTATCGGCTCGCTTCAAACTCGATCAGATCAACGAGGCCTTTGCCGCTTCACGAGAAGCCCGCGGTATTCGAGCTGTGCTCGACATCTCGAGCGCCGGCCCTTCTAATCTCGCCATTACTTCTGACTTACCGGCGTACCACCCGGGTCCCTGACTCATCACACGGAATCGATCCCTGTGGCCCCAGTCGCTCACTCTCACTTTCCATCACGGTCAGAGTGGAGCGCATCGCACTGGGCTTTATGCCTCCCGACGCAGTCTCGTACGGACGGTCCAGGTATCGAACCAGGAGTAAACCCGAGACCACCATTACCGTGACTGCGGCCATCATCAACGCCTGTACTAGCCATCGTTCCCCACGATCGGCGAAGAAGCAGACGTAGATGAGGAGCAGCAAACCACCCAGAATCAGAGCGGCCCAGACGATCGCCGGGACGTAGGGAAAGGCTTCCGCAAGTCGGCCCCGGCGGCCCTCACGGCGCTCGGCCGCCCGGTCGAACCATTGCTCGTAAGCAATCCCTTGCTTGTCGTTGCGAATCTCGATTCCCTCGATCGTGCGCTCCAGCCAGACTACCCAATCCTGCACGATCGGACTCTCCCGTTGCTCTTGCATGGTTGTCCACTCGTGATTAATCACGGATCGCGCGTAGCAGACGAGTTGACCGTGCAGTTGAACGCGCGGCCTATCGGGAAACAGTTGCACGACTCGGAAAAGCTCGGTCGTGGCGACGGCTTCGAGCGAGGCGCTCTCGCGCGCTCTGTCGTAGCTCTCGAACGAAAGGAAGATCACGAAGGCCAGGAAGACGGCGAAGCCCGTTCCCGTCACGCCAAAGATGCCGGCAGCTCGATCCGAGTCCGTGAAGAAACCCCCCACCGGCGCACGCCGCCGCACCAGAAGCATCGCAGCCACCGTCGTCGCAACGGGACACGATGACAATGAGGAACATGGCTATGAGGGTCACGTCACAGGTTGCCGCACACGGGTTCGGGTCGGATCGGGTAACGTGCGATCAACGGTAGATCTTCTCCCCGCGGTTGAGCATCGCCACGAACTTCTCGATCCGCCGGAGCCTCGTTTCAGGCCTCTTTGCGTCCTGAATCCGGTGCAGGATTGCGTACCTGTTCGTGGCGTCGAGACCCTCGAAGAACCTACGGGCCCTGTCGTTCTTCTCGAGCTCAACCCTCAAGTCGTCGGGAACCGTCGCCTGGCTCGGGGGGTCGTAGGCAGCTTCCCAGCGCCCGTCCGCCCTTGCTCGTTCGACTTCACTCATCCCGGATGCCTTCATCGCGCCACTCTCGATAAGCCTTTCGGCCTTGTCACGATTGATCTTTGACCACTTGCTGCGTGCCCGGCGGGGAGTGAACCGCTGAAGGTAATAGTCGTCGTCGAACCTCCTGGCTTGGCCATCGATCCATCCGTAACACAAAGCAACCTCGACCGCCTCTGCATAGGTCACGGAATCGATACCCGATCCTTTCTTGGCCAACTTCACCCACAACCCCTCTGAGACCATGCCCTGTTGCGAGAGCCACGCCTCCCACGCCTCTTGCGAAGGGAACAGGACGACCGGAAGGTCTTCGTGGCCGCTCATGGCTCCGCCCGCCCCTGCTCGCGGTCGTGGTCCACTCTGGAGAGGTCCCACCGCGTCGGTGAATTAGCAAACTCCTTCTCGTTCAGGGCGAAGGCGCAGCGAGACCGAACTCGAAAAGTGGCGTTCACGGCTGGGTCCAAGAAATCCATCACCATGCCGGCGTCGTACTTCTCGTTCATGAGCTCGAGGAAGGCCGATAGACTCTGCGTGTCCGTGACGAGCGAGGCGCTTCCCTCGACCACGACGGGTTCAACGGCATTGTCTGTGGTGATCACGCAACGAGGATCCGATCTTAGGTTGCGGGACTTGCGGGAGGCCCCGCCGCTGCTGAACCATAGAGCCCACGCCTCCCAGATTCCCCAGACAGGCATTGCGTGCGGGCGGCCGTCCGGCCACACCGTGGAAACCCAGTAGTTGTGCGACGACATCAGTCGTTCCTCCGCCCACTTCCAGGAAAGAAGACCGGTCCCCTCATCGGATCGTGCAATGCCGTATCCGGGCATGTATGGGCGACGAGCGCGTGGTTCTGTCATTGGCCCATACTGACCACTATCATTCGATAGACACCCGAATATGCTCCGGCTGCTCCAAAAGAGTGCAGGCCGTTGTCGAATCCGTCTTCGCAAAGTCAAGGCTAACGTGTGAGTCGCCAACTCGCATGTCGTCTAGACGCAGATGGTCCGTGACGTCAGGCAAGGCCGGCTCTTGGACCGTGAGGAGCTCGGCAGGTGCTTCTGCTGAGATACCCAACAGGGCCTGCAAGATCAGGAAAGGCGCTGCCGCCGCCCATGCCTGGGGACTGCACGCAACAGGGTATCGGACATAGGCTCTGCCCTCCTCCCTGTCGAAGCCGCAGAATAGTTCCGGCAAACGTGAGTCGGGGGACTCGAGAGCTGCTTCGAATAGCGCCGTGGCGACTGTCTGGGTCTCTTTAGACAGCCCGCAACGCTTGAAACCTGCGGCAATGATGGCGTTGTCGTGCGGCCAGACCGAGCCGTTGTGGTAACTCATGGGGTTGTAGGCCGGAGACCGGCTCGACAGGGTCCGTACTCCCCACCCCGAGAACATTTCCCGGTCCAAGAGCCGGTGCGCCACGCTCTGGACTCTATCTGCATCCACTATTCCGCAGTAGAGGCAATGCCCGGGATTCGAGGTTATGCTCCGGACCTGACGCTTTCTTCCGTCGAGCGCCAGTGCAAAGGTGTCCTCTTCCGGCATCCAGAAGACCTCATTGAAGGCCTCTCTAAGCTCTCCGGCTTCGGCCTCCAAGGAAGCAGCGCGTCCTGGGCGGCCCAGCGCCCGGTAGAGGTCGGCCATGCCGCGCTTGGCCATGTACACATAGCCTTGAACCTCCACCAAGGCGATCGACCCTTCGGCTGGGGAGCCGTCAGCATGCATGATCGATTGCTGCGAATCCTTCCAGCCGTGATTTTGGAGGCCCGAAGGCGACCGGCTCAGGTACTCGACAAATCCGTCGCCGTCTCGATCCCCGTAAACGTCTATCCACTGAAGCGCGGCGTCGAGCGCCGGCTCGAGCTCCTTCATCGTGTCGCGATCAGCGGTCCAGCGCCAATATGCAGAAGCAAGCATCAGGAAAAGGGGCGTCGCATCCACCGTTCCGTAGTAGGGGGAATGAGGAATGGTCCCACTATGCGCCAACTCACCGTGGCGAAGCTCGTGCAGGATCTTGCCCGGCTCCGCGTCTCTGTAAGGGTCATCGGTCTGCGCCTGCATTCGAGCGAGATGAACAAGGCTCTGGCGGGCCGGCTCAGGAGTTAAAACGAGCATCTCCAAACTGGTCAGGAGCGCATCGCGGCCGAACGAGGCCACGTACCAGGGAATCCCGGCAGCGATTATCTCGCCGTCCCCGATCGGAGTCATGAGAGCTCCCACATCGTTCACTCCCGTAGCCAGGATGCTCTGGAGTCCGGCCGAACCACGATCTATCCTCGTGCACGAGCTCAACCACTCTCTTGACCTCGAGGCAACGACCTCTCGAGCGCTCTGATACGAGTGATGCTGTGCGCGTTCCGCCTCGAGCGACGGCTCCACCGTGAACTCGGCTTCGATGCTCTGAAGCGGCTCGAGCTCGACCGCCCACCTCAATCGAGCCCCATCGACCGAATCCTTCTCGGCCCTCCCCGGGGGGATGACCTCAACGATCGTCTCGCGCCGAATCTCATCTTCGCCAAAGTAGACAAAGCTGATCTCGTTCGCGCTGCTGTTGCAAGCGTGTGTTGGTGCCCGCAAACCACGCTCGTATGCTCCCCGAACTTCGAACATGTCGGCGAAATCCGCCTCGAGCTTGATCTCCATCTCTGTAATCACCCGCGTGCCGCTGTGATTCTTGATCAGAATTCGCTGGTACAGACGGTCTCCTAGAAGAATCATGCGGCGGATGGAAAGGACCATCGGAAGCGTGGGCGAGCCGCCGTCCCCATCGACTGCGGCGTTGGCCAGAGTCACAACGGCCTCGTAGGGAGACTGGGTCATCGTCGACAGCAACGCCGGCAAGCAGCCGCCGATGGTGAGACTCAGCTCCGATAGATAGCGAGTATCGCTCGAATAGAAGCCTTCTCCCGACCCTGGGGATGCTCGAATGTCGCCGTCTCGCCGCGCACAAATGAACAGTCCCCCCTCCTTCAATACAAGGAGATCCCCGATACCAGCCCCAACCGACATGATCGGGCATTGTATTGTTAGCCGGGCTCGCAGCAAGCGACCCGAGGCACCCACGTACCGGGGGGGGAGGTGAGGACGATGCCGGATCTGTTGTTTTCTGACAGGCTGATCGTGAACCAGAAGGCCAAGATAGTTGAGGTCACCAACCAGTACCTCATACGCGACGATCAGGGAGAAGAGCTCGGCTACATGCAGCAGGAAGGCCAGAGCACCTTCCGTAAGGTCCTCCGCTTCGCCACCGATGTGGACCAGTTCCTCACTCACCGCCTGGCGCTCTACGACACGAGTGGCAGCAAGCTTCTGCAGATCGTCCGGCCTGCCAAGATCTTCAAATCCAAGTTCAGCGTCGAGGATGGCAACGGAACAAGTTGGGGGCCATCGCCCAGCGAAACGTCTTCGGCGAGATCGGCTTCGACCTACTCGACACCGGCGGGCGAGAGCTGGGGAGGATTCAGGCCGAGAACTGGCGAGCCTGGGATTTTGCGATCGTCGATGCAGCTGGTAATGAAATCGGGCGGATCGACAAGAAGTTCGTCGGAGTTCTCAAGGCCGTGTTTACTCCGGCAGACAACTACATTGTCGACATCGATCCCGGACTCACCGGGGAGCTTCGCTTGCTGACGATCGCAGCGGCGATCGCCGAGGACACAGCCCTGAAACAAGACGCGCGCGGCTTCAGCGTTACCGACGTCTTCGAGTGAGGAGCTCGACCAGCCGAAGGTGTTCTTGTGATGTTGACCTACGTTGTGGCATGACGCTGCAGCCAGAGCTCGAGCAGCGGATCAGTTAGCACAAACCTGTCGTCGCGTCTGATCACATCCGAGCGGTCGCTTAGGGATTGCAGCGCGTACCTCACGCTGGACTTCTTGATCCCGACCCCCGCCTGAGCCGCCCGGCTGTAGGGCCCGCCCGGAGAAGTCGCCAGGGCGAGCGCGACTCGGCGCTCGTTCGTAGGCCATGCCCGCCAGGTGGCACCCAGGTAGCCGGCGGCGTGACCAAGGGCGACGTCCCGCGCCTCTACCCATTGGACTTCGTCCGCAATGGTGCCGGGAGCAGTCTCATCCCACAGGAAGTGGGCCAGCATCATGCAGCGCTGGGGATGGCCGCGCGAGAACTCCAGCATCGCCGCCAGGGCGTCTCCGGGATCGCGATCGCTGCGCCGAAACCGCTCCGCCACGTAGTCGCCGACCTCCGACAACGGAAGCGGCTCAAGAGATCTGGGGACGGCCTGCTCGAGGAGTGGACGGCGGGGGTCGGAGAACAGCCGTTCCATCGTCGCGGGCGCGGAGCCGGCGAAAGCATAGGACGCAGCCTCCCCGTGATGCTGGATCACGCTTCGAATTTGGCCATCCGCCCCGTCTACGGCCAGGATGTCCTGGATCTCGTCGAAGACGACCAGACTGCGCGTTCCGGTGCGTTGATGCAACTCCCGGGGGAGATCGAGCAGACGTAATAGCACTGCTTCCACATTCGCGTTGGAACTGCGCTGCAGTGTGGCGCTGAACCCAGGCCCTCCCAGCGAGAGCCCGATGTTCCAGGCACTGAAGAGCCGGTCCACGCGCGTCCTGAGCGATCCCTTGAGCCGCCGTGCATAGGCACGCTCGATCCGGACCACGATCCCACCCAGGCTCAACACGTCCTCGAGATCCACCAGCGCAGTTGCCATCCCCGCGGCCTCGGCATCGTCCAGCACCCGTCGTAGCAGAGTGGTCTTTCCATAGCGGCGAGGGCCCACGAGCCGCACCCGGTGCCCTGCCCGGGCCAGGGTCAGGAGGTCATCGGCCTCGGCCCGTCGGCCGATCATCTCCTCCGGCGGCAGGGGGCCGGAGAAGTGGAAGGGATTCGGGTGAGGAGGCATAGGCGAACTATACCCTTAGGGGGTGTCAGACTAGCCCGAAGCCCTGGGCTCCCAGGAGACTTCCACTACGTAACCGTCCGGATCGAGGCACTTGACGCTGACATAGTCGGGCTCGTCCCACTCCTCGACGATAGCAATACCATCCGCCATAACTCGATCCCGGAAGCTGCGGACATCCTCAGGAGTGGGCAATCCCATCCCGAAGTGAAAGAACCGCGGCATCCGGACCGGCTCGTCACTCGGCCCCAGAGCAAGAGCAAAACCCTCGGAGTTGTAGAGCATGAGGACTCCGTCCGAATACTCCCTTGGAGGAGCATCGAAACCCAAGTAAGTCGCATAGAACCGCTGCGACCGTCCCTGATCGCTTACCGCAAGGGCAAGATGGTCCACGCACTCACTCTAGCGATCTTTTCGCCAGAACCCGCGCTGACCACGGGTTACGGCGAAAAAGTCGGCTCGGCCCTCCCTAGTTGCCAGGTTTCAGCCCGCCACTCGTTGTTGGGCCTCCCACGCCGCCCGGGCCTCGTCGGTCGTCGGGTCGAAGTCGGCTTTGATCCGGGAGAGTAGCTCCTGGAGATCGTTTCATAGCTGATGGGGTGATGGACGCCCCCCGAACCAGTAGCCGACGTAACCTTGTCCATCAGGAGACCCGGGGCCACCACGAGCGGATGCGGCACGGTCGCGTCGTGATGCGTGTCTGTGTACTCATTGATGTCGAGAGCGCGCTGCACCTCGAGGTTCTCGTCCGCGAGAAAGGTCCAGTGTGCGCCTGTGGAGATGCGCAGCTTGTTCGTGTCGTGCAGGTTGTTCGGCACGACTGTAACCAACTGCGTGAACGCGACCGCGCACACTCGTGGAACTCCAACATTGCTCTCTGGTGCATTCGCTCGCGCGGGCATGCTCTCCCCTGCCCAGCATGAGCACCATCACGTCATCGCCCTGAAGTTCCGATAGCCTGTGCATGGTGCCGCCGTCGTCGCGGAGTGCAAAGTCGGGCAGCGTAGCGCCCGGAATTAGGCCCTTGCTCATGATCTTCCCTTTCCTCAGGCCGGGCGGATGCCCGGGATACCAAGCCGGATGCGGTAGATGCTCGTGAGAGCCGCGATGTAGAGCGTGCGTCCATCCTCGTCGCCCCAAGCGAGGTTGTGCGGGGCCTCGGGAAGGCGCAACGTCCCGAGATGGCTGCCTTCCGCCGACAGGATCCAGATGCCGCCGGGACCACAAACGTAGAGATTACCTTCCTGGTCTACCTTGATCCCGTCGATCGCATCCTCGCCCGGCGCGCCCGTCATGTCGAAGAACACCGCGCCGTTCGAGAGTGCGCCTTGGGCCAAGATGTCGTATCGCATCACGATCTTGCGCTCTGGGTCCCAATTGCCCACGTACAGGTAGCGCTCGTCCGGCGAAAGGGCGATCCCGTTGGGCCCGGAGAGCTCGTCGCTCTCGAGCGTGAGAACACCATCGCGCACTCGGTAGATGCCGCTGAATGGAAGCTCCTTCCTGGGATCGTCGAAGGCCTCGGGAAGTCCGAAGGGCGGGTCGGTGATGTAGAGCGTCCCGTCGGAGCGGTACACGAGATCGTTGGGGCTGTTTAGTCGCTTACCGTCATAGCGATCGGCAAGCACGGTGATGTTGCCGTGAGGTTCGACTCGGATCACTCGGCGGTTACCGTGCTGACAGATCGTGAGCAGTCCGGACGGGTCAAAGGTCAGACCGTTCGACCCCGGCTGAAAGAAGCGACCGATGTCGACGTCGCTGTAGCCGCTCTTGGAGCGGAAGACCGAGACCTCACCGTTTGGGTCCCAGCGATAGATTGCGTTGGTGTTGGGCGAGCTAAAAAGGAGTGCGCCGTCCGGCGACCAGACCGGGCCCTCGGTGAACTCGAAACCTCCTGCGACGCGCTCCAGCAGGCCGTCCGGCGGGACGATCTGATCGAGGCCCTCGTCGGTCCGCTCGATTTCCATGGGCGCTCTCTCAGACACTCGCGCGCTCTCTGCAGAGTAGAGATCGACTGTTGCCGAGCGGACCCAGATGTAATTGGAAGGAGAAGTGGACACCGGTCCGTTGATGCCAAACACCGCGATCGAGAAAGTCTGCCCCGACCTAGCATCACGCGTGAGAATGACCCGGTTGGGTGCGTTGAATCCGGAAACGACGTGTCCTCCGGCGCGTCCCAGCGCCAGCGGGAGGGCGCCGTCGACCCACACCTCCGCATAATCGTCCACGACGATCTCGAACACCACGGTGGCTCCCGTTGGATCGAGATCGCCGACCCGCTCCGGAACTGTCACGCGGGTGCGATACCAGTTGAAGCACACGCGTCCACCACCCAAGCGAAGCATCGTGTCGGGGGCCTCGAGCTCACGCCAGTCCGAGTCGTCGAAGTCCGCTGCCTCGGCATGTGGCTCGACGTCGTAGGTACGATTGGGGTCCCCACTGGGCCCGAGATCGGGCCCGACCTCAACGAAGGCGATCTCCTTTATGACGGCGTCGGCGTAACGCCACCGCGCCCCCACCAAAGCACAGCCCTCGTGCGTCTGCAGGTCGATGACCGCATCGGGCTTCCCCGGCAGCAGCTCGGGCGGGCCCGGGAGGTGGGCGGCTCGCGTGATCACATCTCCACCTTGATGACGTAGTAGCGGAACGGGTCTGAGACCTCGATGAACTGATGGGGAACACCCGCCGGCACGGAAAGCACATCGCCCTCCGATAGCTCATGGGTGGTGGCGCCCCGGAGCTCACGGGCTCGCAGCTCGCCCGGGTCGATCTCGCGTGCATCCACCATCTCCCCGCCCGTGAGAACGACGGCGCTGCCCTGCACCACACGCATCACATCGGCGACCCGGTCGTGGTACTCGACCTCACCCGGGTCGGTCCGCCGCCCCGCGTCGATCTTGTAGCCGCGCTCCTCGAGAAGAATGCCCCCGGCAGCAAAGCGCTCGTTCACAACGGCGCTCGCAAAGAAGGCCGCATCGCGGCTACGGCCGTCGTTCGGGGCTTCGTGCGGAGCTTCGGCGCCGATCAGCACGAGCTCTTGATCCTCGTCGGCCGAAGATGCACCGCTCACCCCCACGGCGCCGATCACACTGCCCTGGTACGAGATGGGCACACCACCCTGCAGCGGCACGGCGCGGGCGAGATGCAGCGCCGACGGACGACCGTGAGTTGCCTGGTCCTCGAAATCCTTGCTGGGGCGCCGGTAGATCGCCGCGGTGCGGGCCTTGTCGGTCGCGACGTCCACGCTTGCCACCTGAGCCCGATCGGGCCGCCACAGGTAGAGGAGCGCACCTCCCGCGTCGACCACCGCCACCACCGGTGCGACCCCTCGGCTCGTGGTGGCAGCACCGGCCGACTCCGCAGCGGCACGTGCGCCGTCGTAGGTCAACGCCGGGACCTCGACAGTGGAGAACAATGCGTTGGCTCCAACGCGCGAGGCGGCCTCGTCCTCATCAGGGGTCTCCCCGCTCACTCCGATGGCCCCGACGACCTCGCCGTTCACCTCGAGAGGGGTCCCACCTGTGAGAGCGGCTGCCCCGTGGAGCGCCAGCGCCCCGAGACGCCCCGCGCTCACCTGCTCCTCGATCTCGCGACTCGGCCGCACGAAGATGGCTGCAGTGCGCGCCTTGTCGATCGCAACGCGCGCGCTTGCCACCTTAGCGCTGTCGGGTCGCCTGAGTTGGAGAAGTTCGCCCGATGCGTCGACGATCGCCGTAACCACGCGATAGCCCTTTTCGAAGGCCTCTTTCTCCGCCGCGCCCATGAGGGTATCGACACCTGCGGTATCGAGCACCCTCCTCGTGCGTACAGCGTTCATATCTTCACGCTCCTTTCGTGCCGAGGACGGCCGCCCACACAGCGGTGTCCGTGGTAACGAACAAGATGTTGTTGTCCGGCCCGCCGAACGTGAAGTTGACGGTTCCTGGCAAAACGATCTCCCCGATGAGGTCTCCCGAGGTCTCGAAGACATCTACGCCGCTAAACGAGGAGGCATAGATGCGGCCCTCCGCATCGGCCTTGATCCCGTCGGGGATCCCGTGACGGGTGACCGCAAAGAGGCGCTCGGCCGTCAGGTGACGCCCGCCCGTGACATCGAATGCCATGATGTGGTGAGGACGCTCAACATGGAAGCTACCCTCTTCCTGGTTGGCCCCGCTGTCGGTGATGTACAGCACGCCCTCGTCGGGTGAAAAGGCGAGTCCGTTGGGCTTGTCGAACGAGTCGGCAACCACGGAAAGGCGATCCGAGCGCGGGTCGTAGCGATAGACGTGGTCACCTGCTTGCGGCTCCGGGCGAAAGCCCTGAAGGTAGCCGTAGCTGGGATCGGTGAACCACACGGTGCCGTCGTTGCGCACGACGACGTCGTTGGGGGAATTGAGCCTCAAGCCATCCCAGTCACCGACGATGGTATCGCTGCGCCCGGTGACCAGATCTAGCCGGCTCACGCGCGCCTCCCGAGCCCGGGCCCCCTGCTCGCGGACCACGAGACAACCACTCCCGTCGAGGGCCATGCCGTTGGCGGCGTTGGTCTCGGCGCACACCACGTCGAGACGCTCGCGCTCGAGCGGGAAGAGATATCCGTCGAGCGACAAGCGCTTGATCGCTACCTGAGGATCGCCGCCATCCGGGCGCCGTGGGAGCGTGGTGAAATACAGTGAATCTGTGCCGGCCACGTAGACCGGGCCTTCATGTGCGTCGACATCGACGACCTTCACCAGGCGGGCGGCGGCTCCCAACACTTCGCCAAACGCCTTGTCGTGAACTACGAATCCAGTTGGCGGCGACTTCATGGTCTGGCTGTCGCCGAAAGCACTCAATCGTTACAGGCCCCGGACAAACTGATGCTGCACAGTTGCGTGATCGATCCCGGCGCTCAGGCCCGGTCAAGCGCTTCGTAGGCCATCGCAGTCGCGGTCACGTAAACGAGGTGATGCCACACGTCGATGGCGATCTCCTTGCGGGTCCACATCGTCACCGGAGGCACGACGTCGAACATGGGGAGGGTCACGAGCGCGCTGCCCCACACTGCCGAGAAGTGGCCCGCGGTCGCGGCGCCGGGCGGCATACCCACGGCTCGCAAGGCCCCGCGTGCGGCCCCCCAGCCCGTGCCGTAACCCCAGTGGACGAGCGTGCTAAAGCGTTGTTCGGATCGGGCGGTCGTGAAGGTCTCGATTCCCAGTGCCTTTTCCGCCGCCTTAGCAGGCGCGACACTCGCCTCCCGCTCGCGGAGCTTCTGCTCGATCGTGCTCGAGATCGTCATCGCCATGGTCCCGGCGAAGCCTGCGAAGAGTCCTTTGCCGATACCGTTCGCCAACGTACTGAGCCTCACGTGGTCGCCTCCTGGGTCTCATGAGCGACCCTCGCTCCGCCGAGCCGGTCGAGCAGGTGATCACCAACCCGCAAGGCGTTGGCAATGGCGGTTAGCGCCGGGTTCACGGCGCTGCTCGAGGGAAAAAAGCTGGTGTCGACGACGTAGAGGTTGTCAAGATCGTGAGCTTTGCAGTTGACATCAAGCGCCGAGCTCGCAGGATCGCTGCCGAAGCGAACGGTTCCGCACTGGTGGGCAACCCCCGCTATCGGGATGCGCTCGTCGCGTGTGACCTGGTTTGGGATCAAACGCTCGTGGCACCCAAGATGTCCCAGCAAACCCTTCAGCTTGCCAATCAGCCTCTTGTGGCCTTCGGTGTTGTAGTCCGTGTAGTGGAGGTGGATGTTGCCGGAGCGGTCGACCTCCACGCGGTTGTCCGGCTTCGGCAGGTCCTCGGTCGTGAGCCAGAAATCGATTGAATGACGCGCGGTGTAGTCGAGGGCGAACCCAGGTGCGAACCACGGCGCCCCTGCCCGCAGCGTTGGCCCGTCCGTTTTTCCGAGCATCTGGATATGGCCGAGAGGGTAGTCGAAGTCCTTTGAGCCCCAGTAATAGTCGTTGATACCGAGCGTTTTCTGAAAACGTGTCGGGTTGGGGTCCTTGGAGATGGCCAGCATCGCCGAGTTGATGTGACACATGTAGTGGCGCCCTACTGTCCCCGAAGCGTTCGCTAGGCCGTCCGGGTGCCGATCACTCGTCGATCGCAGGAGCAGCGCGGCCGAGTTCACCGCTCCGCAAGAGACCACCACGGCGCTACCTCGAAACGTCTCCATCTGACCTTCGCGTTCCGCGACCACGCCGGTCACTTCGCGCCCGGAAGGATCCGTATCGATATGATCGACTCGAGCGTTTGTTATCAAGGTGACATTGTCGTGGCGCAACGCCGGCCGGACTGCGCACACGTGGGCGTCGGCCTTGCCGTCGACGAGACATGGATACCCATCGAACCATCCACAGCGCACGCACACGCTCTTCTCGTAGTTCCGCTCGTCGAGATTGATCCCCACCGGCAAATGGAAAGGCTGGTGGCCCGTGCGGGCGAAATCGTCCGCCAGACGCTGGATGCGTGGCTCATGGCTTACTGCGGGGTACGGGTAGGGGCCCGAAGCGAGCGGCTCCGTCGGGTCCTCGCCGCGCTCACCGTGCACGAGGTAGAGCTTTTCCGCCTCGGTGTAGTAAGGCTCAAAGTCCATATAGGACAGCGGCCATGCAGGTGAGATACCGCCGTGGTGGCGTACCTCGCCGAAATCGCGTTCGCGCAGGCGAAAGAGGATTGCTCCGTACACTTTTGTGTTGCCGCCGACCCAGTAGTGCGCACCCGGGTGGAAAGGATTGCCCTCCTTGTCGTACCACTCCTCAGACGTCTTGTACTTCGTGTCCACGAACACGGCTTTGCTGGACCAGTTGTCCGCCTCCCGCTTCAGGTAGTCGCCTCGCTCCAGCATGAGTATTCGCAGCCCGGAAGGCGCAAGCCGGTGCGCCAGCGTTCCACCGCCCGCCCCGGTACCGATGATGATGACGTCGTAGTCGTTGCTCATATGAGCCCTCCTCCTCCTAGACAAGAGACGATCTCCGTGATCCAGTTCACGTTGTTGCCCCCGACACCGTTGGGTGACATGCCTGGGCGCGCATTGGAGTGGTGAGCAGTCGTCACAAGCGTTGGCGAAAATGGCGGCCGGGAAAAACCGGCACTTGTTCGTCGAGCACTCGGCCCAGATCGTAGAGCCGCCCCTCCCGCACGGTCGCAAGCGCGGCGCGGCGCCTTTCCTCGGTTATGTGGTTCAGCATCCCGAGTTGGTCCTCTTCCCCGAAAGGAGAGGGCCACCAGTCCTTGCCAGTCGAGGCATTCGCGCCCTCGACTCTATGTGTCACTCGGACGACCACGGCTCGCGGAAGTCGGCGTAGAGCGTGAGGCCCCCGTCGACGAAGATCGTCTGACCCGTTATATAGGCGGCGTCGTCGCTCGCCAGAAAGCAGGTGACGCCCGCCATCTCATCGGCGGTGCCGGCGCGCCGCATTGGAATATGGCTCGTCACCATCTCCGCCTTGTCGGGATCGTCGACCCAGGCTCGGTTGATCGGCGTGATCGTGGCACCCGGACCGATGCTGTTGACGCGAATACCGCGCGCCGCGAACTCCAGCGCGAGCGTCGTTGTCAGGTTTTGCATTCCGCCCTTACTGACTGAGTAACCGAGATAGCCCGGCTTGGGAATTCGCTGGTGGACACTCGAGATGTTGATGATGGCGCCGGGGGTATCGGTCGCAATGAAGCGCTTGATGGCCTCACGGGCACAAGCGAAGGAGCCCCGCAAGTTGACGGCGAGAACCTTCTCGAAGTCGGCCACCGACAGCTCTTCGGTCGGGCGCGAGATCTGGATGCCGGCATTATTCACGAGGACGTCGATGCTGCCGAGCTCTTCCACCGTCTGCTCGATCATGTGGACGACCTCGTCCTCATTGGAAACATCGGCACCCACAAGCACATCGCGGACGCCGTGCTTCTGCATCCTCTTCACACAAGAGTGGACCTGCTCCTCGGTCTCCTCGGCTTCCTCTGGCTTCTTCAGGTAGTTGATTGCGACGTTGGCGCCGTACTCGGCGAAACGGACGGCGATCGCCTGGCCGATGCCCGACGTACCACCCGTGACGAGCACGTTCTTCCCTTTGAGTCCCTGCATGGCGCTCCTCTTCGATCAGGCGCACGGCCGTTTCGAGGGCATAGTGCCGGCCGAGGCGAGAGCGTTACAGGGTCAGCCGAGGAGGTATCCGGCGATGAAGCCCACGACCGACGCGGTGGCGACCTCACTGCTCACCTGGGAGAAGGAATGCGGAATTATCGACACCGAGATGACGGCGAGCACGGCGCCCGCAGCGAGCGCCTGCGCGGAGCCGATGACGGCCGGGCTCACGGTGGCGAGCAGGGTCCCTCCCAGCAGCGTGGCGACGGTGAGCGCAGCTCCGATCAAGGAGAGGAGGCGAACGGCGAAGATTTTTGGGTGACCTCCGGCGATTATGGGCTGGGCCGCGCCGTACGCCTCCACGGCGTTGCCGACGACGATGCCCGCCAGCAGGGCCAGGCCGAGCTCGCCACGGGCGATCGTTAACCCCAACGCAATCGATTCGGGCACGCCGTCGACGAACAATCCTGCGGCGATGGCCTCGCCACGAGCCGCCTCCGCGTGTCCGGGCGGTAGCGACATGGCTTTCCCGGCGGCCGCGGCATGGCCGGAACGACGCACGGCCTCCGTCATCTTGTCGCGCGTTAGCCACGCGTCCGCGCCCACGTAGAGGAGGGTGCCGGCCAATAGAAAAGCTGCGGTGAGGCCCGCTCCAGCCTGCTCGTCGGCCTCGGGCACGAGCTCGAGGGCCACGGCCGCGAGCAGAATGCCGCCGCCGAAAGCGGCGAGGTTAGCGGCGATACGTGAGGGCAGCTCCTTGAAAGCGGCGAGCAGCGCCCCTGCGACGAGGCTCGCGCCGACGACCAGGCCCCATCCGAGCGAAGCACCGAGATTCTGCATCGCCTCCTCCACTGAGGGTCAGTGCCCTTGATCGAGCGGTCGCAAGAGCGCTCTCGCCGGCGCGCCGTCACTGCCGGGAATGCGAAGGGGCAGGCAGATCAGCTCGTAGCTTCCTTTCGCAACGGGAGCGAGGTCGAGTCCTTCAATGATCCACACCCCGGCCGAGAGCAGAGCGCGGTGCACACCGGAGGCATCGCCTCCAAAAGCCGCCACCGAGAGGTAATCGACGCCCACGGTGCGGGGCCCTATCTCCGCCAGGTATTGCGCGGCACCCAGAGTGATTCCCACGAAGTCCTCCACCAAAGTTTCCCTGGACCATGCATACGAGGAGTTGCGCGTCTTGAATAGGATGCGCTCGCCTCGAACGATCTTTGCCGCCTGAAGCTCGTGGTGGCTAATCGAAGCCGGATCGCCTATCTCGATCACCCGGGCTTCCCCCATGGTTGCGGACAGATCCATCGCTTCGATGGCGACCCCATCGGCGAGGAAATGCACCGGTGCATCCACATGGGTGCCTGTGTGTGCGCCGAGGGAAAGCGCAGTGACGTTCGCGTCGCCGCCCTTCGACATGTCCTCGTGGCGGCCGATCTCCACGGGAGGATTGCCGGGCCACGCCGGCATCCCGTCACGCAGGGGAACGGAAACGTCGAGCCAGCCCTCTGCGAGCGCGTCCTTCCTGGGACTCAAGCGCCGCTCACGTCTCGCTCCTCATCGCCTTCACCACTTCCTGCGGCTTCTCGGACTCCGCCACGGCACTATCGCCGCCGCGAAGGACCTTCAACGCTACGAGCGGGAAGATCAACACAGACATTAGCCCCGCGGCGACGAGCGCGGCGCCGGTCGCCTGGGAAATCACGCCGAGCACCATCCCGATCTGGGCGGCCGCCACGATGAATGGGAGCGAGGTGGCCTGGAGCAATGCGGCCGCCAGTGTGCGGCGCACGCCGATGTCGGACCTGTGGAGGAGTGCGGGCAGACCCCGGATCACGAGAAGGCCCACAAGGGAAGACGGGGATTCGCATGGCCGCCGAAACGCTTTCGAACAGCGAGGCGAGATCGAAGGTCAAGTCGCTGGTGACAAGCTCTGATGCTTGAATTGGTTACGAACCTTCCGAAGTGACAGCGCTCGCGTTCGTACGAAACCTCACTAAAGAAAGTCCTTCTCCCCGTCGGAAAAGCCGCCGGGACTCGAGATTTGAACTTGACTATCCGAACATACGTTCGATAGTATGCAGGAAGTGGAAGGGGCTGCCGGAAGCTCTCCCGAGAGGCTTTCGGCCCGGACTTAAGAGGTATGCGGGTGCAACAGCAAAGCCGTCGCGAAGCCGAGTTGATCGAGGGACTGGATGGCCTCCACGTCGTCATCTCGGGTTGTCATCGCAAGGTGCTTACGATCATCGCAGAGCTGGACGAGCGCAAGCTGTGGCGCGACGAGGGCTGCAGGGACATGGCGCAGTGGCTCTCTGGCCGCCTCGGCATCTCGGCGTGGATCGCCGCCCGCTGGGTGGCTGCCTCCTATGCCATCCCCAAGCTGCCCTTGATATCAGCGGCACTAGAGAGCGGCAGTCTCGGTCTCGACAAGGTGCTCGAGCTGTGCCGCTTCGCCACTCCCGAAACAGAGCAGGAGCTGATCGCGTGGGCAAGAAGAGTGTCTGTTGCGACCGTGAGGCACCGGGCCGATGTCTTCAACCGGCCCCAGCTAGAAGAGGTCCGCACCGTCGAGCAGGCCCGCTTCCTGCGCTGGTGGTGGAACCAGGGAGGCGCCAGCTTGGGCCTCGAGGGCCTGCTACCCGCCGCCGAGGGTGCCGCCGTGGTCAAGGCGCTCGAGCGTTGCGCAGAGCGCCTGTCCGAGTCAGCTTCAGAGGAAACCAGCTCCGACAAGCTCTCGGCTGAGGACAGAAGAGAGCAGTACTACGCCGATGCCCTCTGTGCCCTGGCCTCACAGGCGATCGCAGAAGACCAGGATCGGGACCGGGCCACGGTCGTGGTCCACACCACGCTAGAGAGCACGGGACTGGGCTCTGCAGAGATCGAGGGTGGCCTCGGGCTGCACCCCGATATCGCTCAACGACTCAGCTGTGACGCCCGCCTCCAGTTCGTGGTCACAGACGAACAGGGAAATGCCCTCGGCATCGGCAGGGCCTCCCGAAACGTTCCCCGCTGGCTTCATCGCCAGCTGCTCTACAGAGACCAGGGCTG
>Ga0136613_10000098_pt1 | contig 31501 bp, 42 predicted proteins | sample AntDrymUQ2722106_2_FD_106649 | JGI IMG/M metagenome (GOLD analysis project Ga0136613, IMG submission 106649) | Polar desert sand microbial communities from Dry Valleys, Antarctica - metaG UQ272 (21.06) | ecosystem: Environmental > Terrestrial > Soil > Desert | place: Antarctica: Dry Valley... | reverse complement strand
CGGCCATGGACCGATCCGGTTCCGGCATGTCGGCGATCTTCGCGAGCACATCGGCTTCGCCGTCCGCCTTGCCCTTGCGGCCCCGCGCGGCCTTCATCTCCCGAGCGTGCTCCTGCATCGCGTCGCGCTCTTCGTCCGTCCAGACCTTGGACGACGTCTCTCTCGCGGTGGTGCGCTTTGCGGACTTCTTCGTGGCGGTCACGGCGGTTCCTCTCTGTGACATGTATCGGACGACGTTCAGCCTAGGGAGCCGCTGCGGCGGCCGCTTCTCCGAAACTGCTCGATCTCGTGGCATCCCCCGCCCCGACCCGCGGGCGCGTGTTCGCCATCTGGACGCAGTTGGGCGCCACGATCGGCCCATTCCCAGCTCGGTACGCGGACGGCGTCTCGCCGACGATCTCCCGGAACATGCGACTGAAGGTCCCCAGGCTGGTGAAGCCGACATCCAGGCAGACATCGGTGACGCTGCGGTCGGTCTCGCGCAGCAGGAACATCGAGCGCTCGACCCGCCGCCGCTGCAGGTACCGGTGCGGCGTCTCCCCAAAGACGGCGCGGAAGCTGCGGATGAAGTGTGCCTCGGAGACATGGGCCACCGCGGCCACGGCGCGGACGTCGAGCGGCTCGGCGTAGGCGCGGTCCATGGCGTCGCGAGCGCGCAGCAGGCGACGGTTCAGATCCTCGACTTCACGGCTCACGGTGCAACGCTACGCCATTCGAGCGGCGGCGACTCGCCTCCGGCGACCTCACCACAGCTTGCGCCGCGACGTCCGCCTCCGGGTACCGTATCCACCAGGTCGACGCACGGCCCCAGGCGGCGCTTGCCGCAGGCGGGCGCATCGTCGACGATTCGGAGGTGCCATCGCACTGGACGCTCGCCGACAGCGCCGGCAATCGCGTGTGCATCAGCGCATGGCCCCGACGGGTCCACCCAGCGACAACCACCTGAACGAAGGGGCCTCATGGAGCCGACAGAGAAGGAGGCGCCGGAATGACGCGCCGGAACGTGGCCCTTGCGTTACTCGCAGGGCTCGTCGTCCTCGTGCTCCTCTTCCCCGGGAGTGGAATCGACAGGCAACCCCCGGAGTGCTACTCGGTGTTCGGCTACGTCGTGCCGTGCGAGGCCGGATGGGCCGTCGCTGCAGGCGCGGCGACGGCTGGGGTCGTTGCCATGGTGCTATGGCTGAGGAGCCGCCGCAGGTGATCGTCTAGCGTTCGTCGCCGTACGGTCGGGTGATGATCTCGCATCCGCATCGGTGCCTCGGTAACGCTGCCAGCGGTTCTCCGCCGGGTCGGTCAGTCGAGGTCGAGCCCGCGGAGCTTGTCCGGGTCGGCGATGATGTCGATGGCGACGATGCGTCCGTTGGCAACCGTGAACGCCGCGACGAGTGACCGGGCCGGGAACCTGACGAGCATTCCGGGTCCACCGTTGACAATCACCGGCTCGACCCGATCGGCGGCGCCCCGGAACCCAGCTGCCCCGCGCGCCACGGCCTCGGCCCCGACGAGCGGTGGCCGGGAGAACGGACGCGGTGCGTTCGGGCCACCGTCGATCCGGAGAACCACGTCCGGATCGAGTACCCGCAGCAGTGCCTCGAAATCGCCGTCGCGTGCCGCAGCGAGGAATGCGTCCACCGCCCGGCGCTGGACGGCGAGGTCGGCATCCGGCTCCGGTGCCTCAGCCCGCACGCGCCGGCGTGCACGGCTCGCGAGCTGCCGCGCCGCGGCCGGCGAGCGCTCCACCACCGGTGCGATCTCGTCGAACGGAACGCCGAACACGTCGTGCAGCACAAACGAGAGCCGCTCCGCCGGTGTCAGCGACTCGAGCACAACCAGGAGCGCCAGACCGACGGAGTCCGCCATCACGGCGTCGCGTTCCGGTTCTGCGTCGTTCGCCATGCGGACGATCGGCTCCGGAAGCCAGGAACCGGCGAGCTGTTCGTTGCGTGACTTGCGTCGACGCAGTGCGTCGAGGCAGATCCGGCCGACCACCACCGTGAGCCAACCCCGCAGGTCATCCGTCCCGCCCGGGTCGCTGCGGTCGAGCCGCAGCCAGGCCTCCTGCACGGCGTCATCGGCCTCAGAGACCGATCCGAGCATACGGTAGCCAACCGCGCGCAGGTGCCCGCGGTGCCGCTCGAACTCTTCGGCCAGCCAGTCCCGTCGCGTCACGTCGTCATCGGAGCGCGGGGTCGTCATGAGAGGAACACGGATCGGGTGCTCTGGGTGTGACATCGTCGCAGATCGACCCCCGACCGTCACATTCGGCGGCATCCGTTCGTGCTCAGTGTGACAACGAAACCAACGACCGGAGGTCGACACCATGCCGATCAACACGACGCCAAGGATCCTCCTGGCCGGGGTGATTCTCGAGCTCACCCTCGCCACGGCGATCATCCATCTCACCCTGGGCGGCACGCTGTTCCTGCTCAACGCCGCGGGCTATCTCGCGCTCGGCGCCGCGTACCTCGTTGGGGCTGCCATGCCAATGCCGGCCGTCCGCCGGATCAGCTGGCTGCCGCCGGCGGGGCTAGCGGCGTTCGCATCGGTCACGATCGTCGCCTACCTCGTGATCGGTCCCTACTTCACGCTCGGCTGGGTGACGAAGGGCATCGAGGTCGCGATCGTCCTGCTGGTGATCGCCGACCTGCTCATCGGGGCCGATGCGGGCCGCGCCTCTCGGCGGCCGCCGACGAGCGCCTGAGATGGCAGCCACGACGCTCGATCCGTACGCCACGCTGGGCATCCCGGCAGGCGCGAGCCGCGACGAGGCGGCCCGCGCTCACCGGCGCCTGGCAAAGCAGTTCCATCCAGACGTCAACCCCGGACCTGCGGCCGCCGAGCGGATGCGGCGCATCAACGAGGCGTGGCGAATCCTGTCGGACCCCGCTCGGCGCTCGCGGTATGACGCCGAACGCCGTACCACGCCCTGGCCGGGGCCCGCCTACCGCACCGAATCCAGCGCCGCCTCGTGGGCCGGCTCCGGCTACGGCCCGCGGACGAGCACCGCGACGTGGACCACCTGGCCGGAATCGCGCCGCTCCGCGACGCCCCGCACCCGCCGCCGCCCGCCCCCGGACCCAGTCGAGCGCTCGTTCGGTGATCGGCCTGCGGTGCTCGTCACCGTCTGGGTGGTTCTGACGCTGCTGTTCTTCATAGGGACCTGGCTCGGAACTCTTACTCCGTGAACTCCACCCACTTCGATGAAGTCGGCTGCCGAAGCCAGGGATCAGGGGAGCGCGCCGACTAGCGATCGACGACCCCTTCCGGCCGAACGTGAAGGCGGCGTCCGGCCGCGCCGAAGTCGATAGCAAGGGAGTAGGCTGACGTCATGGGCAGGCTCATCTACAGCATGAACGTCTCGCTCGACGGGTTCGTCGAGACGCCCGATCACAGCCTCGACTGGGCGACCGTTGACGACGACCTGCACCGCTGGTTCAACGACCAGGCGCGGACGCTCGACGCCTCCCTCTACGGCCGGCGCATGTACGAGGTCATGGCGGGCTACTGGCCGACTGGCGAGGACGACCCGGCGGGAACCGATGCGATGCGCGAGTTCGCGCGTATCTGGAATCCAATGCCGAAGGTCGTTTTCTCAACCAGCCTCGATCGCGTCGAGCACAACGCCCGGCTCGTGAGCGGCGACGTCGGGGCCGTGCTCGAGGGGCTGCGGCGCGAGTTCGACGGGACTATCGACGTCAGCGGGCCGAACGTGGCAGGCCAGTTCGTCCGGCGGGGCCTGATCGACGAGTACCACTTGATCCTGCACCCCGTCGTGCTCGGCGCGGGCACGCCGTTTTGGCCGGCGCTCGAGGCGCCACATCGGCTTCGGCTCACCGAGACACGCGAGTTTGCCTCCGGCGCAGAGCTTCGCTCCTACGTTCCGTCATGACGAGCGACATCCCGCGCGCACAGCGTCAGAGACGTTGATGACGACCTTGCTCGGCCGGTGTCATCGTCATCGGTCCGATGGTAGTGGACCCTACCGCTGCGGTGGCGTTGGGCCGGGCGCCGCTCTGCAGGGCTACCTGATCAGGTAGTTGCCGGGCGACTGGTAGACCGCAGACAGGCGGGTGATCGGCTCTCGAATCTCGGTAACTCTGTGTCGCAGAGTGCGCGATGACCTCAGCTTTGAGCCTACCAGTCCCTCGGTGAATGACCAGGGCAAGGACCGATGCGACGCACGGCACCTCGCCGGTCGCGTCAGGCCCCGAGGACCTCGACGTCATAGTCGGCGACTTGCCGATCAGCGCTGACGAGTGTCAAACGGTCAACCTGTGCCTCCGGATGGAGCTTCACTGACGCCCTTCGAAGGCGCCCAGGACTTCATCGGGCAGCGGGTCAGCGAAGTCCTCACCCACCCTGATCCGCCCGGCGAACTACCCCGGTGCGAAGGAGGGACCGGCAGACTTCTCCCAGACCGAGACATGCTGTCGGCTCTCGCTCGTGAACGGACTCCGCGTCCACCCGTCCCAGCGCTCTCGGAGTCGCAACCCCGCCAGCTCGGCCATCAAGTCGAGCTCGGATGGCCAGACATACCGAAATGATCCCGACGAGGAGTTGAGCTTCCCGTCCTGGATCGTGACGTGATGTGATCTGAGGCCCTGGTTCGCGACGTCGTACTCGTCGAACCCCCAGCGCTCCTTGCTGAAGTGAAACGGCTTGATCGTCTCGCCCGGCGGCAGCCGGCGGAGGTCAGGGATCATCGTTTCGATCACGAAACTCCCACCGGGCTCGAGCTGCGCCGCGACCGTGCGGAAGCACGCGACCTGCGCCGCCTGCGTCGTCAGGTTCATGATCGTGTTGAAGACGAGGTAGACCAACACGAAGGAACCGTCGACCTGGGTCGTTGCGAAGTCGCCGATCGTCACAGGCAGCGCCTCGCCGCCCGGCTTGGCTCGCAACCTGGCGAGGGCCACCTCCGACAGGTCGATCCCGTGGACCTCCAACCCGCGCGCCGCCAGCGGCAGGGCGAGCCGGCCGGTGCCGATGCCCAGCTCGAGCACGCGCCCTCCGCGGGCCAGATCGGCGAGGAAGCCGACGACCGGATCGACGATCTCCGGACGGAACATCTCGTCCGTCGACTCGTCCCACGGCTCCCCGGGCTCGTGGCCGTTTGCCTGGTCTTCCATGCGATCAAGTCTAGGCGGCCAGCCCACCGGGTTCAGCCGTCCCGCGGAGCCGCTCCTCGAGCGGCGATCCCGTCGAGGTGCAGCACGTTCGACTCGTCACGGTGAACGCCATCAGTGCCGACGTGCTTGTCGCTGATCTGCGGCCCGTTCTTGATGACGTGCACGAGCGCCATGGCGTGGCCGCGGCCGATGTCGAAGTCCTCCTTCAGCCAGTCGACGATGGTGCCCGCCTTCGTGGTTTCGTCGTACCCGCGAGCGCTTGCCATCTCGATGAGCTCGCGTGGCGTGCGACCGGTCTTCTTCTCGACGTTGTCGAGGTATGCCTGGAAGGACATTGATCGTCTCCTGTTGCGGCGCGGGCGTCGGATGATGCCACGGCCCTCGGCGAGGGAGTTGACACACCGCGCATACAACCGTATGGTTGTACCAATGACCACCGCAGTCGACTTCGACCGCGTCTTCGCCGCCCTTGCGGATGCCACCAGGCGAGACATCGTGCGCCGGGCGATCGCCGGCGAGGAGGGCGTCGCAGAGCTTGCCGACCACTACCCCATGAGCTTCGCCGCCGTCCAGAAGCACGTCGCGGTGCTCGAGCGCGCGGGCCTGGTGACGAAGCAACGCATCGGCCGCCGCAAGGTCGTCCGGACGCATCTCGACGGGCTCCGTGGCGCCCAGCGCCTGCTCGACCGCTACCAGGAGCTGTGGCGTGGGCGGATCGACCGCATGACAGACCTCATCAAGGACACGAAGGAGCGCAAGAAGTGACCGTCACCGCCGTCCAGAAGAATCCCGAGACCCTGACCATGACCGCCACCGCCGAGTTCGACGCATCGCCGGAGCGAGTGTGGCAGCTGTGGGCCGATCCGCGCCAGCTTGAGCGATGGTGGGGCCCACCGACCTACCCCGCCACGGTGACCTCCCATGATCTGAGCCCCGGCGGTCGCGTCGCCTACCACATGACCGGCCCGGAGGGCGACCAGCCACGCGGCTACTGGGACGTCATAGAGACTGATCCGCCGCGCTCGCTCGTTTTCAGGGACGGCTTCGCGCACGATGACGGCTCGCCGAACACGGACCTCCCTATCACGAAGGCCCGCGTCGAGATCGAGGAGATCGGCGACGGACGCACCCGCATGTCGATCGAGACGCTCTTCCCGAGCGCCGCGGCGATGGAGCAGATCCTCGCCATGGGCGTGGAGGAGGGCCTGACGCAGGCCATCGGCCAGATCGACGCGATCCTCGCGGAGCAGAAGGTCGCCCAGCCATAAGCCGGCGGTGTCAACACCCGGGGGAGGTCGAGACGGTGGTCGGACCGTCGTGTGCCGATGGGAGTCGTCACAGGACGGCTCCGCCTGGGAAACCGGACTTCGAGATGACGTTTCGGAGTGGATTGATCGCCATCGGCGCCGGGCCGATGAGATTCTCGGTCCCCGCCAGTCTGTTCAAGCAAGCAACCACATGTGACTTCAGAGGAGAGACATCGTGACCATGACCGAGGCGACCACCACGCGCACCCTCGATGTGCCAGGCGCCAAGCTGACCTACGACGTGCGGGGTGGATCGGCCGATGCGCCGGCTCTGTTCCTCATCGGCTCACCGATGGGCGCGAGCGGGTTCGGCAGCCTCGCGGGCCACTTCACCGATCGTACCGTCATGACGTACGACCCCCGCGGCGTGGAGCGCAGCGAGAAGGAGGACCCCCAAGGCGAGTCGACGCCCGATGAGCATGCTGACGACCTGCATCGGCTCATCCAGGAGCTGGGCGCCGGACCCGTCGATCTCTTCGCAAGCAGCGGTGGCGCGGTGAACGCACTGGCCCTGGTGGCCAGGCATCCGGAGGACGTCCGCACGCTCGTCGCGCACGAGCCGCCCGCCGCCCAGGTGCTCCCCGACCGTGAGGCGGCACTCGCCGCCTGCAAGGACATCCGCGAGACATACCAGCGGAGCGGCATGGGTCCCGCGATGGCGAAGTTCATCGCGGTCGTCAGCTACCAGGGGCCGATCCCCGCCAATTACACCAGCCAGCCCGCGCCGGACCCTGCGATGTTCGGCCTGCCGACCGAGGACGATGGCTCGCGCGACGATGCGCTCGTCGGGCAGAACATCGTCACGGGCACCCATTACGAGCCGGACTTCGATGCCCTGCGTGCGGCTTCTACCCGCATCGTCGTCGGCGCCGGAGCGGAGTCCGACGGCGAGCTCGCGAATCGTGCGGCGAAAGCTGTTGCTGAGCGGCTCGGCACGGACCCAGTGACCTTCCCGAGCCACCACGGTGGGTTCCTCGGTGGCGAGTACGGCCAGCAGGGAGACCCGGACGCCTTCGCCGCCAAGCTGCGCCAGGTCCTCACCGACGCCTGAGGGAACGACGATGCAGCTCACCGACGGGCGCGAGCTCCGGGTCCACGGCCAGTTCGCCGAGGTGGAGGTCAGCTGACGGCCGTGGGCAAGCTCATCTACAGCCTGAACGTGTCGCTCGACGGGTACGCCGCCACGCCGGACGGCGGACTCGACTGGGTCATCGTCGACGACGAGCTCCACACCTGGTTCAACGACCGGGCGGGGACCATCCAGGCCTCCCTCTACGGACGGCGGATGTACGAGCTGATGGCCGACTACTGGCCGACCGGCGAGGACGACCCGTCGGCCACCGAAGCCATGCGCGAGTTCGAGCGCATCTGGAAGCCGATGCCCAAGGTCGTGTTCTCGTCGAGCCTCGACCACGTCGAGCACAACGGGCGACTGGTCCGCGGCGACGTCGGCACCGTGCTGGAGGAGCTGCGCCGCGATTTCGACGGCGACCTCGACATCGCCGGGCCGAATCTGGCCCGCCAGTTCGCGCGACGCGGGCTCGTGGACGAGTACCAACTGGTTGTGCATCCCGTGGTTCTCGGCGCCGGAATCTCGTTCTGGCCGGAGGTTGACGAGCCGCTGCGGCTGCAGCTCGTCGATCGGCGTGCGTTCGAGTCCGGCGCCGAACTGTGGTCGTACGTCCCGTCGTAGTCCCTACGGCCAGCCCGCGTGCGGGGCGGGCGCATCGGCTGCTACCACCTGACCGGTCCGATCCGCGATCGCCTGCTCCGCCTGCTCGAAGCCGCGCCACTCGGCCGCCAGGATGAACAGCGTGCGCCCATCCGAGTCACCCAGCATGCAGGCGAACGCGCCGCGGTCGAGAGGGACGGTCGCGAGCACGTCGCCGCCCTCGCGGACGCGGATACAGTGCCCGTTCCCGACGTCCGCGTACCAGACGGCGCCCGCATCCAGGCAGATGCCATCCGGATGATCGCCCGGCGTTGCCGCCCAGACACGCCGATCGGAGAGCATTCCGTCGTCGGCGATGTCGTACGCGGTCAGCTGCTCGGCCCACGACTCGGCCACGATGAGCGTCTGGTTGTCCGGTGTGACGGCCATTCCGTTCGGAAAAGCGAGCCCATCAGCCACCTGCCGGACCTGGCCGTTGGGCGTGACGAGGACGATGATCCCTGACGGCCCTTCCTCGGGTGGCCCGAACAGCCGTCCGTTGATTTAGGCGTTGCCGCGGCCGTCGACGACCAGCTCGTTCCAATCCCCGGCCAGGTCGCTCAAGTCGGCATGCGGCACAAGAAAACCCACCGGAGTCGAGGCGCGAGAGCCCTTCGCCGGTGACCAGGAGCCGACCGTCGGGCAACCAGTCGATCGACCAACCGAGGCCGCCCGGCCCGTGACCGACGACCTCACTCCTGCCAGCGAGGTCCACCGCGATAATCTCGTCCGTCCCCCAATGGGCGAACCACAGCCGGCCGTCATGCCAGCGCGGCGACTCGACGTACGCAAGTCCGTCCAGGACGACTCGTGGCTCAGACATCGGTCGACTCCAGGATCGACTTGAGCGCTACGAGTCGCCTTTTCAGCTTCTGGGTCGTCATTCGGGGACTGTGCCCCCTTTGCCTCACCTATACCGGCGGCGTGAGCGCCGGAGCGGAGGTTGGGCGCGGGATACGCCGAGGGCCAGTCTACTCCCGCCGCCCCGCAACCGCCCTGGCAGCGCATCGGTCGAGGTCTCGCGCACTCGCTGCGTACCGTAGTCTTCCGGTCGTGCACCGGCTCACCAAGGAACAGGCTCGCCGGATCGCCGTGCGCGCCCAGGCGCTCGACGTAAATCGGCCGTCAGACCTGGTTTCCCTTGTGGAGCGGCTGACGATGTTGCAGATCGATCCGACTGCGGCGATCGCGCCGAGCGCGGACCTAGTGGCCTGGAGCCGCCTCGGGTCGTCGTATCGGCCCGACGATCTCAAACGGGCGCTCGAGCAGGACCGGACGCTATTCGAGTTCAACGCGGTGGTGCGACCGATGCGCGACCTTGGCCTGTACCTCGCCGGCGCCGCCGAGTGGCCGCCGTACGAAAAGACCCGTGAATGGCTGCGCGACAACGACCCCTTCCGGCGCGACGTCCTCGATCGGCTCGCAGGCTCCGGCGCGCTGAGCTCGCGCGACATCCCGGACACGTCCGTCGTGCCGTGGCCATCGACCGGGTGGACGAACAACCGCAACGTCACGCAGATGCTCGAGTTCCTGGCGATGCGTGGTGAGGTGGCCATCGCCGGGCGCGTCGGACGTGAGCGGATCTGGGATCTCGCGGCGCGTGTGTACCCGTCAGACGTCGACGTGCCCACGGTCGAGGATGCGACCCGCAAGCGGAACGAGCGGCGGCTCGCCGCACTCGGCATCGCGCGCCGCAAGACGCGGGCGATCCCTGTCGAGCCGGTCCACGTTGGCGAGGCCGGCGAACCGGCCGTGGTCGAGGGCGTGAGAGGAGAGTGGAGCGTCCACCCTGCCGCGCTCGGCCTCGCGTTCAGAGGCCGGACGGCGTTGCTCTCCCCCTTCGACCGGCTCATTCACGACCGGGTCCGTGCGCAGGAGCTGTTCGACTTCGAGTACACGCTCGAGATGTACAAGCCTGTGGCGAACCGGCGATGGGGCTACTACGCCCTCCCGATCCTCCACGGGGACCAGCTCGTCGGGAAGGTCGACGCCGTCGCCGACCGCAAGGCATCCGTGCTGCGCGTCAACGCCATTCACGAGGACGTGCGGTTCACCGGCTCGATCACGACCGCGGTGCGGGCCGAGCTGCGCGACCTCGCCTCCTGGCTCAGCCTCGCCGTCGAGGCGTCCTAGGCTCTCGTCCCGGACGCCGCGGTCACTCGCGGCCCGTCGTGGTGGCGATGTCCGCCTCATTGCCGGCCGCATCGGCCAGCGTCCACCATGTCGGCGCGAATCGTCGCGCACGATTCGCCCGCCGGCCGCGAGTGCGACAGCCACGCGGGCCTCGGCCTGGTCGTGCGGGACCCAGATCGCCACGGACAGGCCCAGCGCCCGCGCCACCGCGGAGATCTGCCGGGCGACCTGGACATCGCGCTCAGTCATGCCGAAGTAGTCGTTGGCAAGGCTGATGAGCCTCACCGTCACGCCGCCGGCGCGCACGTCCACGGCGGGCGGGTGGTCCTCCACCTCGGGAATCTCGCCGATCGCCTGCACCAACGTGGCGCTCTCCGCGAACGAGCCGGTCCGGAAGTAGATGCAGGCGCCCTCGCCGAGGACCCGCCAGTCCTCCAGCCCGTCGGACTCGTGGAACTCCCGCGCGCTGATCGGGTCACTCATGTCATCCATCCTCAGTCCCAGAGGTCGATCTGCGACAGCCCGGCGGCGGTGAGCCCTTCGTTCAGCTCGGCCGTATGCCAGACGTCGTGGCTGAACACTCGCTGGACGACCGCGCCGCGCGTGTGCACCCAGGTGCCGTCCCAGTCGTCGCGACGAATCACCTCGGCGAGCGACTCGACGGTCCATCGGTCGAGTACGTTCTCGATGATTCGGAAGGTCGAGTCAAGCGCCGCGACGAGTTGCTCGGTGCTGAGGATGTGCTCGCGGTCGTCGTCGCCCGGGCAGTTGTACCCGGCGTTCGTGAACGGGGTGGTGTCCGCGCCCGGCTCGCCGGCGAAGTCGCACAACCAGAACACGCGCTGGCAGGCCGTGTGGCCCACACTCGCCCAGATCGGCCACCGATCGGGCGACGGCTGGACCGCAAGCTGCTCTTCACTCATCGTCGCCACGGCGTCGCGGAGGCGCTGGTTGTATTTCGGCCAGGTGCTGTAGGCCGGTCGAATGGTCGGGCTGCTCATGGCGTGCACCCTACCGCCCTATTCGCGACGCAGCGCGTCAGGAATGCGGATGACGGCGACCATCACTCCTGCGCGGCGTCGAACGGCTCTGCCCGGCGCAGGAACAGGACGAGCAGCCACGCCCACCAGGCAGTCCAGAGGGCAAACACGACGCCAAGGGCGGCATCGCGGGCGAGGTCGACCCCGAGCGCGTTCAGCACCGAAAACATCCCCGCCGTGAACGCCAGCACATACGACAACTGGGAGAGCCCGCGGTGGTCGGTACGAACGAGCAAGCCAATGCCCAGCCACCACGCAGCCATCAGGATGCCGTCCAGGAACTGCCAGATCGAACGCCACACCACCTCGAAGAGCAGGTCGAACTGCGCGGCGATGACCTCCTGTTCGCCGGGAGAGGCCGTCGCATGGCTGTTCATCAAGCTTGGACCGACCAATGCCAGCACCGCGGCGCCGGCGCCGCCGATGAGGGCATACCCGAGGGCGGCCACCGTGGCGAGGTCGGCCGCCGCGAGGTTCCGGGGGCGGAGGATGCGCCACAGCACGTAGGCGAGAACCGCGGTCGCCAGGTAGTAGCCGATGAGGTCAAGAACGGCGGCCCAACGCAGCAGCCCGGCCGAGGGCTCGCCGGCGCCCAGGATGCCGGTCGGCTCGAGAAACCAATCGATTCGAAACTGAAATGCCGCTAGAAACAGGACGTTGCTGGTCATCCCCACGCCGAGCGAGACGGCGAGTGCGCTCACTCCGATCGTTCTCAGCGTCATGTCAGCGAACCGTCCACGCGATTACCAACATGCCAACCTTGCCGATTCGCGGCGTGAACTCGGTCGGCACTGCCGCATCGTCATGTGTCACGTCCGCTCCTGTCCGTTCCGGAGCCGCATGGATCAGTCGGGTCTCCAGAGGTCGATCTGCGAAAGGCCGTGGATCCCGAGCGTCTGCGACAGCTCGCCGCAGTGATAGGCATCGTGGCTGAAGAGGCGCTGGAGGATCGATCCGCGGGTGTGGACCTGGAGCGTGTCGTGGTAATCGCGCTCGATCCGGTCCGCGAGCCTGTCCGGCGTCCATCGGTCCAGGCATCCCTCGATCACGCGGAACGTCGAATCCAATGCCTCCACGAGCTCATCGGCCCCACGAGGATGATCGAGGTCGTCCTCCCAGCCGTTGTTCGCGACGTCCGTGAAAGGCGTCGCATCGGCGCCGGGCTCGCCGACGACCTCGCAGAGCCAGTACACCCGCATGCCGGCCGTGTGGCCGACGGTGGCCCAGATCGGCCAGAGGTCAGCCGACGGCTGGATCGCCAGCTGCTCATCGGTCATGCCGCCAACGATCTCGCGCAGGCGGCGGTTGTACTGGGGCCACATGTCGTAGATCGGTCGAAGCGTCGGCATGGTCATGTCGCCACCAGCCTATCTTCCAGCGGGGGCCGTTGGCGCCAGACCTCGTCATCCCAGATGACCTCGCGGTTTGAGCTCGCCGGAAGCTCGTGCCGATTCCTGCCGAACGGTGTCACCTTTCCCGTTCAAGATGACCACGACGACCACGGGCTCAGCCGCGCCCTCGATCCGATCACAGGGAGACGACGCACATGACAGTGACGGACTGGCTGATGGATTCCGACGCGGCGATCCGCTGGCAAGTGATGCGTGACCTCACCGATGCGCCTGCCGGCGAGGTCACCGCCGAACGCGCGCGCGTCACCCACGAAGGGTGGGGCGCCCGGCTGCTCGCGCTCCAGCCGCCGGACGGCGTCTGGGGAGGCGGCGCCTATTTCCCTGAGTGGACCTCCGCCACGGCCACCCTCGGCCTGCTGCGGCAGTTCGGCCTCGATCCGGCGACCGACGAGGCGCGACGGGCTCTCGATCTCGTCCGGGCGAACGCCAAGTGGGAGCACGAGGGCGAGGCGTACTTCGACGGCGAGGTCGAGCCGTGCATCAACGGGCAGGCGGTCGCCATCGGCGCCTACTTTGGGCAGGACGTCCGCGGAATCGTCGACCGGCTCCTGACGGAGCAGATGGCCGATGGCGGGTGGAACTGCGAGCAGGAGAATGGGTCGACCAGAGGCTCGTTCGAGAGCACGATCAACGTCCTCGAGGGGTTGCTCGAGTACGAGCGCGGGACCGGCGCGAACTCCGACGTGACCGCCGCGCGCGTCCGCGGACAGGAGTACCTGCTGGAGCGGCAGCTCCTCCGCCGCCTGTCGACCGGGGAGCTGGCGCAGCCGCGCTGGCTGTATCTCGGGTTCCCGACCGGCTGGCATTACCACCCGCTCCGCGCACTCGATCACCTGCGGAACGCCGGGGTCGCGCCGGACGAGCGCATGGCCGAGGCGATCGGCATCGTCGAGTCGAAGCGCGACGACGACGGCCGATGGCCGCAGGAGCACGCCTTTCACGACGAGCTGCTCGTGGACCTCGGCCAGCGCGAGGGCGAGCCGAGCCGATGGATCACCCTCCACGCGCTGCGCGTGCTCCGCTGGGCGGAGGCGGCAGGCCGAACGCCGGCGTCGACCGCCGCATCGGCATGAGCGAGCGGACCACCGTTGGATTCACCGAGGGCAGCCACCCCTTGCTCCATCAGGTCGTGATGCGAATCGACTTCGAGGCGGAGCCATGACCGATTCCGTCAGGATCGTCCCGGCCAACCAGGCCGCGTGCGAGGACCTCCAAACGGTCTTCGGTGCACGCGGGAGCGCAGCCATCTGCCAGTGCCAGCGTTTCAAGCTCGCGCCGCGCGAAGCCTTCAATTCGTATCCCGCAGAGGAGCGCGGTCTCCGCCTCCGTGCACAGACCAACTGTGGCGAGCCGCGAGCGACCACGACAAGCGGCCTGGTCGCGTACCTTGCCAGCGAGCCTGTCGGCTGGTGTGCCGTCGAGCCGCGCCCGGCGTACCAGGGCCTCCTGCGCGTCTTCCGCGTTCCATGGGAGGGGCGCGCCGAGGACAAGACCGACGAGAGCGTATGGGCGGTGACCTGCGTCTTCGTCCGGGCGGGGTACCGGCGCCGCCACACCAGCTACGCGCTGGCGCGAGCCGCCGTCGACTTCGCGCGCGAACGCGGTGCTCGCGCGCTCGAGGCCTACCCGATGCTCACGCAATCTGGCGAGGACATCACCTGGGGCGAGCTCCACGTGGGAACCCGCAGCATCTTTGCCGCCGCCGGGTTCGACGAGGTCAGCCGGCCGAGCCTCAGGCGGGTCGTGATGCGGATCGACTATTGACTGCGCTCGGCCCACAACAGCACGAGAGGAGCGACATGGCTGACGATTCCGCACCCATCATTCTGGTTCCCGGGTTCTGGCTTGGCGCATGGGCGTGGGAAGAGGTTGCTGAGGCGCTCCGCGCCGATGGCCACGACGTCACCGCGATCACGCTGCCCGGCCTCGACTCGGTCGATACCGATCGCTCCGGGATCACGTTCGCGGACCACGTCGACGCGATCGTCGAGGCCGTCGAGGCGGCGCCGGCGCCGGTCGTGCTTGCCGTCCACAGCGCAACCGGATTCAGCGGGTACGCGGCGAGCGATCGCGTCCCGGAGCGGATCGCGGCCATGGTCTACGTCGACACCGCCCCCGGAAAGGGCCTTCTCGACCCTGACTTCGCCGTCGTCGAGAAGCCGATGGTCTGGAAGGAGATCGAGGAAGAGGAGAACCTCGACGGCCTCAGCGAGGAGCAGAAGGAGACGTTTCGTCAGCGGGCAGTTCCGGTCCCCGGCAGCCTCATGCGCGAAGGCGCCGAGCTGACCAACGACGCGCGGCGCGACATCCCGAGCACGCTGATCTGCACGGGATTCAGCGCCGAGCAGTACCAGACCTACGCCAGGGAGCATCCCGATTGGGCGTTCCTTGCCGGCATCCCCGAGCTCCGCAACACGACATGGGTCGACTTGCCGACCAGCCACTGGCCGATGTGGTCGCGGCCCCGCGAGCTCGCCGAGATCATCGGCAGGGTCGCCAAGGCAGCGATCAGCGGTCGAAGCTGAAGCGGGTCGGGTTCCTGGTGATGTCGGTCCAGCTGATGACCTTCCGCGGCCGAATCGCGATCGCTCCACGGCGCTGGTAGACGGACGGCGGCGTCACGCCGTACTCGGGAAACTTCGCGTTCGATGCCTCCGCCAGACGTTCGGCGAGCTCATCCCCCATCCCGGTCATGACCTCCGCCTCCCCCTCCAGGATGATGACGTCGTCGAGCCCGTCGAGGTGCACGCTGACATTCGAGTTCGTCCCCAGCTCGGCGACCCAGCGCGTCTCCGGGCTGCCGCCCACGTAGAGGACGCCGTCGAGGTACGTGCCGTCGATCGGGCGGACGCGTGGCCGGCCGGCTCCGCTGACGGTTGCGATCCAGTACACCTTGTCCCGCGTCAGGCGCTCCTCGACGTGCGCCCAGTCGACGAACTCGCTCGCCGCCGTGACGCCATAGGAGGCCGGGATGGCCGGGCGGTCGATGCGGGGGTCTGAGGGATCTGCCATCGACGGTATCCGCCTATCTTGGCCACAGGGCGGCGTGGGTGTCATCCCACCCGTCGAGCCCTCTGCCGCCCCCGACGGTATCGCCGTCCAGCTCGATGTCCGCCAGGACGCCGTAATGGTCTGACGGCGCCGCGCCGTTCTCGTCGATCCCGACCACGCGACTGGAGCGGATGACGAGGCGCGGCTTCCATCGGATCGGCGAGCCGACGAAGACGTAGTCGATCCGCCGATGGTGAACGGGCTCGGCGAAGACCGCTTCGGCAAAGGGCTGGACGTACGAGCTGCCCGAGGTCCAGGTGTGGCCCGGCGAGCCGTCGCCGGCGATGGCGAACGCATCGGCCCAGTAGGTGCTGCGGCCCTGAAGGCTCTGGAGCCCGGTGAGGAAGCGAATGCTCGCGGCATCCGGCGTGGCATCGAAGTCGCCGGCCAGGATGGGCGGAATCGTGTCGCGCTTCGCGAGGTCAGCCACCCACGCGTCGAGCGTGACACACTCGTCCTCCCGTTCTCCCTCCCGCCCGGGGAGCCACGAGAGTGGCACGGCGCAGCAGAACCAGAAGGCGTCCCCTCCGACCGAAACGCGAGTGGCGAGGGCGACTCCGTCGTGGCCGAGGTCCTTCACGGCCCGCTCGAGGATCGGCAGGCGCGACGCGACCGCAATCCCCGGATCGCCGCGGTTCTCTCCTTCGCGGCCCTCGAACGCGATCTCGTACCCGACCGCTCCGAGGAGCTCCTCCGCCTGGTTGGAGTCGCCGTCGGCCCGGTCGACCTCCTGCATGGCGATGAGGTCGGGCGAAAGCTCGGCGAACAGCCGACGGAGGAGCGGCTCGCGGACCTCGTACGGCCCGTACCGCGCCCAGATGTTCAGTTGCAGGACTCGCATCGGAGCGCGCGGTTGCACACCCGGTGCCACACCGCGGCCTGCGGTCAGGCAGCGATGGGCGGCAGCGGTCCACGCAGGCGACCTCGGAGGCCAAACAGCTTCGCGGCCTCGCGGCGTGTCGATCAGTGCGGCTGCTCGTCGCCAAGGATGGCCCCGGCGATCCTTTGGACGCGTTGGGGATCGGCGATGGCGTCGATCTCGACGATCTTTCCCTCAGCGACCGTGAAGGACATAACGGCAATTGACCGTCCACCGACCGTGATGACCGCTCCGGCCACCCCATTCACCATGGCGGGTCGCACCACCGCACCCGGGATGTCACGGGACTGCTCGGCGACCGCGGCGACGCCCCGGACCAGCATCGGCGCGCGCCTCCTGCCATAGTCGGCTCGCAGCAGGACGTCGGGGTCGAGCAGCGCCACGAGGGCATCGAAGTCGCCCGCGCGCGTTGCGCGGAAGAAGGCATCCACCACCTCTCGCTGGCGAGCGAGATCGGGGTCGGGAGCCGGGACCTCCGCGCCTCTGACACGTCGCCGTGCCCTGCTGGCGAGCTGTCTCGCTGCGACAGGGGATCGACCGACCATCGGAGCGATCTCATCGAATGGCAGCTCGAACATGTCATGGAGCACGAAGGCGAGACGCTCCGCCGGTGACAGGGTGTCGAGCACCACCAGCAGGGCGTGGTTGACGGAGTCCGCCAGCAGCGCCTCCTCCTCCGGTTGCAGCTCCCGGGCTGGACCGATGACCGGATCGGGGAGGTGGAGGCCGAGGGGTTCTTCGCGTCGTCGGCTGCGCGACCGCAGCATGTTCAGGCAGACGCGCGCAACGATCGTGGTCAGCCACCCGCCGAGGTTCTCGACGTCACCGACTCCTGCCCGACTGACGCGCAGCCAGGCGTCCTGGACGGCGTCATCGGCCTCAGGGAGCGACCCGAGCATCCGGTAGGCCACCGACCGCAGATGGGCCCGATGGTCCTCGAAACGGTCTGCCAGCCACTCGTTCTCGTCCATCGGTCACATCCTCGCATCGCACGGTGTCATCGAGGTGACCCCCTGGACGCAACCGATGTGACAAGGAGACTCATATGCAGGCTCGTATCAGTAATCCGGTAGGTGCACGCATCCTGGTGACCGGCGGCACGGGCACCCTTGGGCGGCTGGTCGTGGCGCGGCTGCGCGACGCCGGTTGTCGGATCCGGGTGCTGAGCCGAAGCGGCCCCCGTGACGGCGACGATGTCGACTTCGTGACAGGTGACCTTTCGACTGGCGACGGGATCGATGGGGCGGTCGACGAAGCCGAGATCATCGTGCACTGCGCGGGCAGCGCCAAGGGCGACGAGGACAAGGCGCAGTACCTAGTACGGGCAGCGTCGCGGGCTGGGGTGCGGCACCTGGTGTACATCTCGGTCGTCGGAGCCGACAGGATCCCGATTGCCGGCGGCATCGACCGCGCGATGTTCGGGTATTTCGGTTCGAAGCTTGCGGCAGAGCGGCTCGTGACCGAGTCCGGCATTCCGTGGACCACCCTGCGCGCCACGCAGTTCCACGACCTGACTCTGAGGACGACGCAGCAGATGGCCAAGTTGCCGGTCATCCCGGTTTCGGCCGGCTTCCGGTTCCAGCCGGTCGATCCCGATGAGGTGGCGGCGCGGCTCGTGGAGCTCGCGCTCGGCACCCCGGCCGGCCTGGTGTCCCCAATCGGCGGGGCGCGGGTGTACGAGATGGCCGAGCTGGTCCGCGGATACCTGCGGGCCAGGGGTCTGAAGCGGCCGATCATTCGGCTCTGGCTGCCCGGCAAGGCCGCGCGCGCGTTTCGAGAGGGCGCGAACCTGGTCCCCGACCGGGCTGTGGGGCGCCGGACCTGGGAGGACTTCCTGGCCGCGCGCGTGAGCTCGCCGAGCGATCGTGGCCGGAGGCGCGGACAAGCAGCGGCCGAGTGAATGCGTCTCTGCGATGATGGTCCCGCCATGTGTCCCCGAAGAGACGGGAGGACCTCGCTTGCTGCTGGAGAACCAGAACGCCGTGGTGTACGGGGCCGGTGGCTCCGTCGGTGGAGCCGTCGCGCGAGCCTTCGCGCGAGAGGGAGCGAAGGTCTTCCTGACCGGAAGAACCCGTGACAGGCTGGAGGCAGTCGCGGAGGAGATCGGGGCGGCCGGCGGCGAGGCCGAGGTGGCCGAGGTCGACGCGCTCGATCGGAATGTGATCGAGGCACATGCGGCATCGGTCGCCGAGGCGAGCGGCATCGACGTCTCCTTCAATGCGATCTGGATCCGTGGAGATCTCCAGGGCACGCCGCTGCTGGAGATGTCCGTCGATGATTACACGACGCCCGTCAGCGTCGCGACCACGACCCACTTCCTGACCGCAACGGCGGCCGCCCGCCACATGGTCGAGCGCGGATCCGGCGTGATCCTGACCCTCTCGACGTCAGCGGCTCGCCTGCCCGGTCGGGACCAGCGGCTCCATGCCACCGGAGGCTTCGGTGTCGCCTGTGGTGCCGTCGAGACCTTCACGCGCGTGCTGGCCGCGGAGGTCGGCCCGCGGGGCGTGCGGGTCGTGTGCCTGCGCCCGGACGCGCTGCCCGAGACGTGGGCACCGGAGCATGCGCCCGACGAGACGGGGTCCTTCCAGGAAGGATCGGTTGGCAGATTCATGGCCGATGGGACCGTGCTCGGCCGACTGCCCAAGCTCGAGGAGGTCGCGGAGACTGCGGCCTTCGTGGCATCCGACCGGGCGGGCGCGATCACCCGGACCGTCGTCAACCTGAGCTGCGGCTCGGTCCTCGACTGAGCGCGGAGCCGGCGCTAGATCGGGTCTCGAAAAGACAAAGGAGCAGACAAGTACCGATGAACTACCGAATCGAAGCGATCACCCTGCCGGTGGCGGACGTCGACCGAGCGAAAGCGTTCTACGAGCAGGCCGGCTGGCACCTCGACGTCGATACCGAGCCTGGGCCCGGGATGCGCGTGGTGCAGCTCACGCCGCCGGGATCCGACTGCTCGGTCACGTTCGGCATCGGTATGGACCAGTCCGAACCCGGCTCGTACCGAGCGACGTACCTCGTGGTGAGCGAGATCGAGCCGGCGCACCGCGACCTCAAGGAGCGCGGCATCCCGGTGGGCGATATCTATCACTACGGGCCGGAGGGCCAGGCGCCGGGGGTCGATCCGAAGCACGCCGACTACGGATCCTACGCGGGCTTCGACGATCCCGACGGCAACACGTGGCTCCTCCAGGAGGTCCCCAGCCGCGCCACCACCTAGCGGTCGCGCCGATCAGTCTGTGGCTCGAGGACCACGACCGCGGTCTCGGTCGACCGCAGCGTCGCGTACCCGTCGACATCGTCTCCCATTTCGCGCCACCGGGCCCACAGGCGTGCCCGTTCGTCCCCTTCTGCCGCACGCGCCCTGACCGCGCGCGTCCCATCGGCCAGGACGATGGTGGCATCCGGCCGCGCCTGGAGGTTGAGCCACCACGCGGGCTCGCCATCGGCCCAGCCGTTCATGGCCATGGTGACCAGGTTCGGACCGTCCTCGTAATAGCCAAGGATCGCCGTGCGCTCCGCGCCGGTGCGGCGTCCGATCGAGGTGAGGCGCATGGTTCCCCATCGGTTTGTCTTCGGGCGCCAGAGGCCGATCCGGCCGCCGGTGACCCGATAGATGGCGCGGTGCACCACCCATGCGACGCGAACGAACCAGCGGGGTGGGAGTTTCGGTGGTGTCGAGCGGGCCATGTCGCCGTCTCCAGGGGAGCGTTCGCGAGCACCGTACCAAGATTGCCAAGCCCGTATCTCCCTAGAGCAGGCTTCGGTCGGTGGCCCAGCGGGTGAGCTCGTAACGGCTCGAGAGCTGGAGCTTGCGGAGCACGGCGGAAACGTGCGTCTCGACGGTCTTGATCGAGATACCGAGCTGGTGCGCCACCTCCTTGTAGGCGTAGCCGCGGGCGATGTAGCGCAGAACCTCGCCTTCACGCGCGGACAGGAGGTCGAGATCGGGATCGGCCGCCTGCGGTGCCTCGCCCGAGAACGCATCAAGGACGAAGCCGGCAAGGCGCGACGAGAAGACGGCGTCACCGTCGTTGATGCGGCGGACTGCCGCCACCAGCTCGGGTGGAGAGATGGACTTTGTGACGTAGCCGCGGGCCCCGGCGCGAATGACGTCGATGACGTCCTCGGCAGCGTCGGACACCGACAGCGCCAGGAAGCGAACCTCCGGCAGCTCGGCGTGGACTGCCTCGATCACCGCGTGACCGCCGCCGTCGGGCATGTGGACGTCGAGCAGGACGACGTCCGGGCGGCTGTCACGGATCATGCTGATGGCCCCCTCCACGGTGCCCGCCTGGCCGACCAGCGTCAGGGCATCGGTCAGCTCGGCGCGAACGCCGGAGCGGAACAGCTCGTGGTCGTCGACGATCGCCACCCGGACGCTCATGCCTCGCTCCTCGGCAGCCGCAGGACGACCTCGGTCCCGGTCGGGCCGCTCGTCACGTTCGCCGTGCCACCATGGCGCGCCAGCCGGCCGACGATCGACTCCCGGATCCCGTGCCGATCTTCGGGAACCGCGTCGGGATCGAAGCCCGACCCCTGGTCGCGCACGAAGGCCGTCACCACGCCCTCCTCGAGCTCGACATAGACGGCCACCGATTCGGCCCCCGAGTGGCGCGCCGCGTTGGCGGTCGCCTCCCCGGCGGCAGCCACCAGCGCACGAAGGCCCTCGTCGAGCGGCGCGTCGCCGACGGTGACCGCCTCCACCCGCACGCGGTGCTGCGACTCGACGCGGCCCGCCATGTCATCGACCGCGTCGCGCAGGCGTACGCCGGCAGCATCCGGCGCCCGTCCGTACAGCCATGCCCGCAGCTCACGCTCCTGCGTCCGGGCCAGCGACGCCGTCTCGCGCGGCTCATTCGCGCGCTGGATGAGCGCGAGCGTCTGGAGCACGGAATCGTGAAGGTGCGCCGCCACTTCGGCTCGCGCGTCGGCCCGGACGCGGCTGGCCCGCTCCTCCATGAGCTGGTTCGCCAGGCGCCAGATCCACGGACCCGTCAGCAGCCCCAGACCGCCGACGGCGACCGCGAACGCCAGCAGCATGTTCCCCGCCGCCGAGACCGACGTGTTCGCCGCCAGGAACACGGCGCCGCCGGCGGCGATGAGCAGGGTGCCGATCGCCAGGCGAGGGAGCGACACGGGCGTCGACACGAGCGTCTGCATCGATCCGGGCATGCGCGACACGTTCCATCGGCCTCGACGGTCGTCGCCGCCACGAGCCCACAGGACCGCGAAGCCGACCGCGGCAAGCACCACCGGCCATCCATGCGCCTCGCCGAACCAGAACCCCCCGACCGCCAGCAGCACGAAGACGCCGATGACCACGAGGCCGATGCCCGCCAATTGGCCACCGCTGGGTCGCCGGACGGGGCGCCGCCCGGCGTTCGCGGCGGTGCCGACATCGCCGGCCGGTGCCAGGATCCAGAGGAGGAAATAGACGACGAAGCCGAATCCCGCGGCCAGCGTGGCGAGCACGAAGAAGACGCGAACCGCGATCCTGCTGAGGCCAAGATGCTGGGCGATGCCCGCCGCGACCCCGGCGAGGATGCGGCCCTCGCGGGCGCGGCGTAGCGGAGGCCGGCGCCAGCGCGTGGCATCGGGCCCGTGCGACGATTGGTACACCCGGGATTCGCTCATCGACCGCATGGTGGCACACGACCCTGACGGAAACGATGGGTGGTATCCCCGATGCGGTGCGGGCACGCGCTCAGGGAAGTCCCCGATGGTGCCGGAACGCGGAGTCATCAACGATGCCGGCATGACGGATTCGAACGCCGAGCCAACCTCGGCACCACCCGCTTCGGCGGCCAGCACGGCGCGGCTCCGCCGCCGTGCTTCTGATCGTGTCGCCGCCGGCGTCGCTGCCGGCGTCGCCGACTACCTCAACGTCGATCCCCTGCTCATTCGCGTGGTGTTCGTGGGGCTCGTCCTATTCAACGGGGCCGGCCTCTTCATCTACCTGGCGGCATGGCTGTTCATCCCCGTCGAGGGCCGAGACGTCTCGATCGTCGAAGATTGGATCCGGCGCCTCGGCGTGACCGGTGCGGCGGCGGGCACGGTGGCGTGGGTCCTCCTCGGGATCGTCGGCACCCTGCTGCTCATCGACTGGGTGCGGCCGGGCGGGCAGCCGGGGATCCATCCCGGGTTCGCCCTCGCGCTCGTCGTCATCACCGGCGGCATCCTGCTCGTCCGGCGCACAGCGCCTGGGGATGCCTCGGGCGTCACCGATCAACCGATGACCGACGAGTCGGTCGCGGCCGCCGCACCGTCAGCACCCACGACCCGTGAGCGCCGGGCGCGCGTCAAGCGCGAACGGTCGCCCCTCGGCCTGTATGTACTGGGGCTGCTGCTGCTGGCGGTCGGCGTGCTGACCGCCGTGGACGTCGGGACCGCCGCCGACTTCCTCCCTCGCCAGTATGCCGGCGTGGCACTCGCCATCCTGGGTCTCGGGCTCGTCGTCGGCGCCTGGTGGGGACGCGCGCGCTGGCTCATCCTCGTCGGGTTGCTCCTCATCCCGCCGGCGCTGGCCCTCAGCTTCGTCACCGTCCCGCTGGACGGCGGGTGGGGCGAGCGCCGGACCACGCCAACCAGCGCCGCGGACCTGCGCGACGAATACCACCTCGCTGGCGGGCGCCTCACGCTCGACCTGAGCGACATGCCATCCTCCAGCGCCGAGCGGCAGGTTGCGGTCAGCATCGGGATCGGACGGCTGGTGGTGATCCTGCCCGAGGGAGTGAGGGCCGACGTCACCACCGAGATCGGCGCAGGCTCCTCGGACCTGCTGGGCACACGGCAGGAAGGGACGGGACTGGCCGACCGCGAAGTCCGCGACGGTACGGGCGGCACTTTCGTGCTCGACCTCGAGGCCGGCCTCGGCTCGGTGCTGGTCCGCACCGCCCATACAGGAGAGTGACTCGCGTGAAGCCGCATCCGTTCGATCCGATCTCGTTCATCTTCGGAGCTCTGTTGCTCGCCCTCGGCGTGCTCATCGTCGCCGGTGAGGCCTCGCGGTTGGTCAGCGCGTGGCTGGCGCCGACGCTCATCATCGGGTTGGGCGTGCTCCTGCTCATCGCCGCCTGGCATTCGTCGCGAACGAGCGACGGCGGCGCAGCGGGCGAGGAGAGCCGCAGCCAGCCTGACAAGCGGGGCTGACCTGGCCATCTTGACACGGTTCATATATTGACAATATGACTCGTATCGTCAACGAAGGCGCGCGGACATATCGGAGCGACCTCCGAGCTCAGCAGGTTGAAGGGACGCGTGGGCGCATCCTTGATGCCGCCCATCGTGTGATGACCCAGGGCCTCGCAAGCGTGTCCATCCCCGCGGTGGCGCGCGAGGCAGGCGTATCGGTTCCGACGATCTACCGTCACTTCGGTACGAAAGGCGCACTTCTCGCAGCGCTGTATCCACACGTGGTGCGGCGTGACGGCGGTGGCGACGTCGCCGACCCGCGATCGCTGGACGAGCTTCGCGACGCGGTCCGAGCGATCTTCGACCGCCTCGACTCCCTCGGCGATCTCGCACGCGCGGCCGTGGCCAGCCCGGCGGCGGAGGAGGCGAGGCGCGTCACCGTGCCGAATCGGCTCGAGCGCGTCCGGCGTGTGGCCGACTCGATCGTGCCAACACTTCCCGATGACGATCGAGACCGGATCGCGCGACTCTTGGTGATCCTGACCTCGTCATCGGCGCTGCGGATGTGGCGGGACCATCTCGGCACATCGGTCGACGAGGCGGCCGACGATGTGGAATGGGTGGTACGGGCGGCCATCGCCGCCGCCAGGCGGAGGGACGAAGCATGATCTCGACCGCCGTCCGACGGCTGCGCGATGTCCGCATGGCCGATGCGGCCGAGGTCGGTGGCAAGGCCGCCAGCCTCGGCGAGCTCCTGGCGGCGGGTGTACGCGTGCCGGACGGCGTGGTCCTGACCACCGCGGCCGCTGGCATGACATCGGACGAGCGCGGGTGGCTGCTCGGCACCGGCGCGCGGGAGCTGGGCACGGGTCCGTTCGCGGTCCGATCGAGCGGGATCGCGGAGGATGGCGCCGAGCAGTCGTATGCGGGCATGTACGAATCGGTGCTGGACGTTTCTGCGGACGACCTCCCAGCCGCCACCGACCGATGCCTTGGCCAGCGCCCGGGCGGCCCGCGTCGCCAGGTACGAGCCTGGCGGCGACGGCCGGATGGCGGTCATCATCCAGAGGATGATCGCGCCGGTCGCGGCCGGTGTCGCCCTCACCGCAGATCCGATCAATGGGGATCGCCACGCCGGCGTCGTCACCGCGGTGCGTGGCATCGGAGAGCGGCTGGTATCCGGCGCCGCCATCGGTGACGAATGGGTCGTGCGAGGCAACGTCGCCACCGCTCGCCGCCGGCCCGAGCACGCCATCAGTCGCCGCCAGGCAATCAATGTGGCGAAGGAGGCGCGACGGATCGCGGACGCCCGCGGGACCCCGCAGGACATCGAGTGGGCAATCGACGCGGACGGCGCGCTCTGGATCCTCCAGGTCAGGCCGATGACGGCGCTGCCGCCCGACGTGTCGTGGGACTCGCCCGCGCCCGGCGCATACACCCGGATGCTGCGGTTCGGCGAATGGATCGGCGAGCCGGTCACTCCCCTTTTCGAGTCGTGGCTGCTGACGGCCATGGAGGACCGCATGCACGCCCTCTTTCGGGAGTGGATGGGGCAGATCGCTCCGCGGCCATACCACGTGGTGGTCAACGGCTGGTACTTCTACTCCATCAACTTCCTCTCCGGAGGCGCATTCCTCCGCAGCCTGCCGGGAATGCTGGTACAGCTCGCTCGCTCACCACGTCACCTCGCTGGGGTGATTCCACCGACCGTGCGCCACAGCTTCCCGGTGTTCGAGCGGAAGTGGCGCGTGGACCTGCAGCCGCGCTACCGAGCGGCCGTGGCCGATGCCGAGCGCCGCGGGAGACCTTGCCTGTCGCCGACCTCCCCGAGCTCGGCCAGGTCGTCGATCAATGCGGCGGATCGGCGACGCGCTGGCGGACCGCGGGGTGATTGCCGACTCTGCCGACGTCTTCTTCCTGACGCGTGGGGAAGCCCTCGCGGCGCTCGACGGAGTCCCCCTCGAGCCGACCGTCGACGTGCCGGACCGACGATCGCTACGGACGGAGCAGGCCCGCCTGGTGCCGCCGCCGCTGGTCGGGCGCGTGAACCCGATGGTCCAGCGGTTGTGGGACAGCTTCCCTGGGCTCATCGGCGCCCGTCCGTCGGACACGGCGCTCGTGTCCGGTGTGCCTGCATCGCCGGGCCGCGCCAACGGACCGGTCCGCGTGATCCGCGGACCTGACGAATTCGAAGAGCTTCAGCCAGGCGAGATCCTCGTGGCGCCGCTCACGGCACCGGGCTGGACGCCGCTCTTCATCCGTGCGGCGGCGGTCGTGACCGACGTGGGGAGTGCGGCGTCGCATGCCTCGATCATCGCCCGCGGCTGTCGTCGGCTGCGGCGATGCGACGTCCCGCCTGCGAACGGGCATGCGCGTCACGGTCGACGGCGCCGCCGGCAACGTCGAGCCGGGGTGAGCTGCAGGCGTCACCGAGGATCCGCTCATGACTCCGGCCCGGACTCGAGGAGGCGCTTCAGGTCCCTGACGCCTTCGCAATCGAGCGGCCAACCTGCGCAGAGACGAGCGGACCGGCGATTCGATACAGGCCGCCGGCATCACCCTGGACGCGGACGCGCGCCAAGCTGCCTCCGGGACGCGGCTCCACTTCGTAGGTGACGTCCATCGGCATCGGCACCTCGACGGCGTGCATGGCGAGACGCCGATTCGGATCGAGGTGGACGATCTCCATCACGTAGTCGATCCGGCGTCTTCGGGATCGGTCGGCGTCGCTGTCGGCTCCGCTGCGCCGCAGCCGGCGATGACCAGCATGGCAAGCAGCCCATTGGATGCCGGACCGCTTCCTTCGGAGGAGCATTCGCCTGTGATACCGCCGCGATCGTCCATGGTTCATATCGATCGGCGTAAGGATCATGGACCGGACGGCTGCCTATCGGCTCCAATGTGCCAGGCCTGAAAGACGAACCGGACGATGAAGCTCATGACGATCATCTCACCGGCCTCCTCCGTGGTCTGGAGGACGCTCTCCCACACTGGGTGCGACAGCAGGGTGATGTGGATCATGTCGAAGAGCACGCCGAAGGCGGCCAGCGCCACGAGCATCCAGAGCATCGACCTCCAGAACGATCGCGCCTCTTCGCGACTGAGGACGTACTCCACGACGATCGGGACGATCAAAGAGGCCGCGAAGAGACCGATCACGATCAGCTCACCCAGATCCTGCGGTCGCAGTCCGAAGGTCGAGGCGAAGTCAAGCTCCAGCCCGATGATCTTCCCGATCCGCTCGTGCGCCGCGAATGCGTCGTCGACCAGCAGGACGCCGAACAGGAACGTCCATGACGCGTACATGCCGTTGGCTGACCTGATCGCCAACACGGCGAACATGAGGACGATCCAGCCCTCCTTGAGGTACTGGAAGGTTTCGCCGAACCCTCGCTCGGCCGCGATCGAGTAGTTCAGGTCGGCGAAGAAGCCGGAGGACAGGTGGGCGACGTGCAGGAGAATCAGGACGACATCGGCTGCGAGGAGCAGGAGGAGCATCTTGTCTGACGCTTTGCCGGGATCGATCCGCATGAGCCGGTCGACTGTTGTATCAGTCCGATGCGATGGCGAGGGGCTCACTGGCTCACCATATCCGACCCCACGTCGAGCGTCACCGCCTTCCAACCGGCGGAGTCCCGGCCTGGCGCTCACCGGTCGCGGTTAGGCTGACATCCCATGGCGGCCCCGACGGCTCCCGGCACCGCGATCGAACGGCTGGCGCATGACCTCGTCGGTCGAGACGCGTCCGACGGGTTGACCCGCGAGCTCGTCGAATGGCTGGCTGGCTCGGCGCGGTTCCGGGCCTTCGCGGTGACGTATCGGGACAAGATCCGCAAGAAGCTGCGCGGCGCCACGGACGACGAGGCGCGACGCGACGTGCGGGCGGAGCTTCGGGTGGCGCAGCTGCTGTTGGCCGATCGGCGGATCGAGCTGGCATTCGAAGCATATGGTTCCGGCAAGGCAGGCCCGGACTTCACCGTCGCGTTCCGCGGTGAGCGGCCCTTCAACCTGGAGGTGACCAGGCTCCAGCGGCTGCCCACCTCCGAGAGCTTCACCAGGGCGCTGCTCGCGAAGCTCCGCCAGCTGCCACCGAGCACCCCGAACACCGTGCTCGTGGCAATCGAGGGTGACAGGGCCGCCGCGCTCGACGTCGCGGCGGCGACCCGTGCGTTGCGCTCACGAGCCGACGCCAAGGATGAGGAGGGATTCGCCCTTGCCGGATTGAACGGGACGCGCGGCTTCTACCAGCGATACCTGCGCCTCGGTGCCGTGCTGGTGTGGTGCGAGAGCGGCGTGGGTGACGCCGGCGCGGCCCTGTGGAGCAACCGGTCCGCCAACATCGCGTTGTCGGAGCGGGCGGTGCGGGCGTGCGTCGCGTGCCTGCGAGCCAGCGATGACTCCGTTGCTATGGTGCGCCGATGACCGGCAAATCTGCGCCCGAGATCGTACCCGCGACGCCGGACCGCTGGTCGGATGTGAGCGAGCTGCTCGACGCCAGCGCCGAGCAGGGCATCGCCTCGGCGCTCCTTGCGGGCGTCGTGGAGGCCGCGAGAGCCGCCGGCGCCCCGGGCGTCGAGGCATATCCCATCGATCCGGCCGGTCGCCGGGTGGACGCGGGCTTCGCGTTCGTGGGCATCGCCTCGATGTTCGACGCGGCGGGCTTCCGCAGGGTGCAGGTCACGGAAGCCCGGAGCGCCGGCCTCCCGCGCCTGCTGGTCCGCCTCGACCTCGAGGCTGTCAGAGATCTCAGCCGGCCGGCATCGGGCTCATGAGCTGGAAGTAGTTGTCATCCGGGTCGGCGAATGTGGCGATCGACCCGACGGATGACTCTTCGCTCATGCCGTCCGGGGCATACGGCTCCCGGATGACGGTGGCGCCGGCAGTCTTGAGCCGCTCGAACTCGCCGGAGACATCGGCGCACTCGATGTTCCAGATGAGACGCCCCGGATGGGCATTCTTGCCGGTGACCTCGTCGTGCGGCCCGATGGTGACCCAGCCGGTGCCGATCTGCCATCCGGTGTAGCCACCGTCGGCCATCGCCGGCTCTCCGAGGAGCTTCGAGTAGTAATCCACCAGGCGCTGCGGATCCTCAGAGCCGATCAGGATGCTGTTGAAGTTCATGCCATCTCCTTGCTGAAGGTCACCGTTTGGTGTCGATGGTATGACGGGTCACAAGGGCAAACCTCATCGGTGTCGCGGGCTCAGGAGCTGGGCACGACCTTCATGCATTGCGCCCGGAGCCGCAGCGCGATGAGTTTGATGCCCTCGGGCGGTCCCAATGTCGAGATCCGCACACGCGGACCGCAGCGTTTGGAGGGTTCGATGCCCGACGTGAACTGGCTGGCCGTCGTGGTCGCCGCCGTCGTCGTGTTCGTGCTGAGCACCGTCTACTACATCGTCTTCACGGCCCGGCTCAAGGAGCTGAGCCCCGCGTACGCCGACGCCGAGGGAACGCCAGCGCCCTGGAAGATGATCGTCGAGATCGCCCGCAGCTTGGTGGTCGGCGCCGTCGTCGCGGGGCTGGCCGGGCTGACCGGGGTCGCGGACCTCGGTGGCGCCGTCCAGCTCGGGCTGGCCCTCTGGCTTGCCTTCCCGGTCATGCTGCTCATCGGGTCGATCGTCTGGGAGAAGGTGCCGCCGATGCTTGCCCTCATCCACATGGGCGACTGGCTCATGAAGCTGCTCGTGATCAGCGTCATCGTCACCCTCTGGACCTGACGGTCCCCGCGGCGGGAGTCATCGGTTCACACGGATGGGCTGTCCACGGACAACGACTTCAACCCACGCGAGACCGGCATACTCAGCCCGTCAGCCATAAGGAGGCAGACATGGACTACAAGCTCGAGCTGGTGGTGCTCCCCGTCTCGGACGTTGATCGCGCCAGGGACTTCTACGTCGACAAGATGGGATTCACGCTGGACGTCGACCATAAGGCCGGCGAGCAGTTCCGGGTCGTGCAGATGACACCGCCCGGCTCTGCGTGTTCGATCACCATCGGTACCGGGGTGACCCAGGTCGCGCCGGGCACGTACCAGGGCCTGCACCTGGTCGTCACCGACATCGAGGCGGCGCGAGCCTTTCTGGTCGAGCGCGGCGTCGAGGTCAGCGAGCCGTTCCACTTCGGAGCGGAGGGACAGACGACCGGGGTCCATCCCGAGAGGGCCGACTACGGGACCTTCATGTCGCTCAGCGATCCGGACGGCAACGGGTGGCTGATCCAGGAGGTGAAGTTCCACGAGCGGTAAGACATCGGCGATACGTGCTGATCTGACCATTGGAGGTGACATGCAGGCCAGGGTGGTGCTCCCCGAGGCAGCGGGCAGCGTCAAGCTCAACGACGTGGTGTTCCGCTATGGCGTGGGAACGGACGAAACCGAGGGCCGGCTTTCGATGCTCGAGGTCACGATCCCGCCGCGGACGCTCATCAAGCCGCACACGCATACACGGGAGGACGAGTTCTCATTCGTGCTGGCGGGACCGATCGGCGTGCGAGCCGGCGATGAGACGACCGAGGAGGTCCCGACCGGAAGCTGGCTGATCAAGCCTCGCTCAGTGCCGCATGCCATGTGGAATCTCTCCGAGGAGCCCGCGCGCGTGCTCGAGGTCGTCCTGCCGGGCGGCCTGGAGCGCTACTTCGAGGAGATCGCCCCGATCCTGCGTGAGCACGGGCCGGAATGGACGAAGCGCTACAGCGCGGCTGCTGAGGCGTGCGGCCTCGAGATCCTGGACGACTGGTCAGACGAGCTGAAGGCGAAGTACGGCATCGCGCTCTGAGACGCAGAGGACGAGGCGTGGCCTGGCTGACAATGGTGGAGCCTCAGGGCTCGGTCTCCTCTTTGAAGACCACCTCCCGCTTGCGGCGGATAGTCGGCAGGACGGCGATCACGATTGCGGCGACAGCCAGCACGAGCAGCACCGCCGAGATCGGCCGGCTGACGAAGATCGACAGGTCGCCGCGCGAGATGATCAGGGCGCGCCGCAGGTGGTCCTCGAGCAGCGGCCCGAGGACAAAGCCCAGCAACAGCGGAGCGGGCTCGCACCCCAGCTTGGTGAGCCCGTAGCCGAGAATGCCGAAGAACGCGATCGCGAAGACATGCCATGCATTCAGGCCGAGCGAGAACGTCCCGATCGACGCGAAGGCGATGATTGCCGGGAAGAGGATCTTGTACGGGATCGTCAGCATCTTCACCCAGATCCCGATGAGCGGCAGGTTGAGCATGACCAGGAACAGGTTGCCGATCCACATCGAGACGATGAGGCCCCAGAACAGCTCTGGCTCGTCGTTGATGACGTTCGGGCCCGGGGTGATGCCGTGGATGATGAAGGCGCCGATCATCAGCGCCATGACCGGGTGCGCCGGCAACCCAAGGGTCAGGAGCGGGATGAACGAAGTCTGCGCCGCCGCGTTGTTGGCCGATTCCGGTCCGGCCACGCCCTCGATCGCACCGTGGCCGAATTCCTGCTTGCGCTTCGAGAGCCGCTTCTCGATCGAGTAGGAGCCGAACGAGGCGAGGACATGGCCGGCGCCGGGCAGGATGCCCAGCACCGACCCGAGCACCGTGCCACGCGCGATCGGACCCACGATGCGCCGGAAGTCCTCGTTCGTCGGCCACAGGTTCGAGATCGTGTTCGTGACCAGCTTGCGGGTCTTCTCGTCCTCGAGATTCCGCAGGATCTCGGCGACTCCGAACATGCCGACTG
>Ga0136613_10000097_pt1 | contig 31581 bp, 30 predicted proteins | sample AntDrymUQ2722106_2_FD_106649 | JGI IMG/M metagenome (GOLD analysis project Ga0136613, IMG submission 106649) | Polar desert sand microbial communities from Dry Valleys, Antarctica - metaG UQ272 (21.06) | ecosystem: Environmental > Terrestrial > Soil > Desert | place: Antarctica: Dry Valley... | reverse complement strand
TGACGTTCACCGGCAGGAGCCTCGACGACGATCACGACGACAAGAACGAAGACGACGAAGAGCAATGAAGAGAGGAGGTGATTCCCGTGCAGAGCAACCTGGACCTGTGGGTCCTGCTCAGCCACAGCGAGGAGCGTGAGGCGCGGCTGCGCAGCATGAACCTCCTCGTGAGCGAGCCACGTGCATCGCGCCGCATCGTGCGGCGCTGGATCGGACGGCAGCTGGTGCGCATCGGCGCCCGGCTGGCGAACGAGCCGGCGATGAGCCCGGCCCGAGCCCGTTAGAGGGCCGGGCCGGTCCATCGGTCCATCCGAGACCAGAAAGAGATCAACCGATGTCGATTGCAACGCGCGAGCTGCGGGCGAGCTTCGCCTTCGTCGAGCGCAACTTCAACCTGACCAAGCGCTACTGGGGCTGGGAGGTCGCCTGGCTCGCCTACTCGCTGGCGGCCGCCCTGGCGGTGGCCTTCATCGGCGTCGCGCAGGACGATCCGGCGCTGCTCCAGGTCCTGGTGATCGGCACCATCTTCTGGAACTTCCTCTCCATCGTCTTCGGCTTCATCGGCGAGACGGTGACCTGGGAGCGCTGGGAGGGAACCCTCGAGTACACCTTCATGGCGCCGGTGCGGCGGTACACGCAGCTGGTCGGCTCGACCGTGTTCGCGGTCACCTACGCACTGATCCAGATGGTGATCATCCTCGTGGTGATGATCCTCTTCTTCGACCTGGAGTTCAGCGGCGGCAACTTCGTGACCGCGGGCGTCTTCATCATGCTCGGCTCGGTGAGCTTCGTGGGCGTCGGCATGATGGCGGCCATCCTGCCCCTGCTCTACGTGGAGCGCGGCGACCAGATGGTGTTCTTGATCCAGTCGGTGATCCTGCTCTTCAGCGGGGTCTACTACTCGACCGAGCACCTGCCGGAGTGGATGCAGTTCGTATCGCAGTTCTCCCCGGGAACCTACGTGCTCGACGGGATCCGCGAGGGCCTGATTCGCGGGACGCCGGTGACCGAGCTGGTCCACGACGTGTGGCCGCTCGTGATCATGGGCGTCGTGCTGATCCCGCTCGGCGTGTACGTCTTCGGGATCGCCGAGCGCTACGCCAAGCGCACCGGCAAGCTGAAGCGAGTCGGCTGATGGAGACAGACGTGAAGACCGATGCGGCCGCTCCGGCGGCCGAGATCCCCGGCCTCGTCCTGCGGCCCTACGCCGGCGAGGCCGATCTGCCCGAGATCGTGCGTCTCACGAACGCCGATCTCGCCCATGACGGCATCCTCGAGCGCGTCACGCTCGACGATATCGCGGCCACGTTCCGCCACGCGTCCGACGGGTTCGACGCCGCGCGGGACGTGCTCATGGCCGAGGTCGACGATCGAGCGGTGGGCACGGTGCGCGTCGATTGGATCGACGCCAGCGATGGGACGCGCGCGCACAGTTCCCGGGCAGCGGTCGACCCGGCCCATCGGCGGCGGGGTATCGGGCGGCAGCTGTTGGCCGCCGCCCAGGACCTGATTCGCGTCAACGCTGCGCGCCACGAGACCAGCCGTCCGCAGGTGCTGGGCATGTTCGTCGACGAGAAGCAGGTCGCCAGAGCCGCACTGGCCCGGCGAGACGGCTACCGGCCGGTCCGCTGGTTCTTCGAGCGCCCCGCGTCAGCGGACCAGGCACGGGGCATCTGGAATGCTGACCACGATGCATTTCGGGATCACTGGGGCGGATGGGACATGTCGGAAGCCAGCTTCCTGCGCTGGGTCGAGTCGTCCGAGTTCCAGCCGGAGCTGTTCCTGGTGGCCTGGGACGGCGATGAGATCGCCGGGGCGGTGCTGAACGCGGTGTACCTTGACGAGAACGAGGAGCTCGGACTGCGGCGTGGATGGCTCGACAGCGTCTTCACGCGTCGCGCCTGGCGCGGCCGCGGGCTGGCACGGGCGCTCATCGGGCGCAGCATTCACCTGCTTGCCGAGCGCGGACTGGACACCGCGGCGCTCGGCGTCGACGCCGACAATCCCTCCGGCGCGCTGGGCCTGTACGAGTCGTGCGGGTTCGTCGTGTCGGCCCGAAGCGCAGCGTGGCGCAAATCGCTGGAGGTGGCGGCATGACGGTTGCATCCGTGGCGGGGCTTCGCGTCAGGCCCTTCGGCGGCGAGGCAGACCTCGATGCGCTGGTGCGAATCGTCAACGCGGAGAACGAGGCGGACGGCATCTCGGAGCGAGACTCGATCGACGGCATGCGTGCCCATCTCGGCAGCCCCTCCGACCAGTTCGACCCCGCGCGTGACGTGGGCGTCGCGGAGCTGGAGGGCCGGGTCGTCGGCTGGGTCAGTCGCGAGTGGGTCGACAGCCGGGAGGGCGATCTCCGCGAGTACCGCGTGTGGGGTGCCGTCGATCCGGTGTATCGCGGTCGCGGCATCGGCACCGCGCTCCTCGCCGAGAACGAACGGCGGTCGCGGGAGCTGGCGGCCGCTCACGGGGTGGAGCGGCCGACGGCCTTCGGTGCCTGGGCAGCCGACGGGCGCCCGGCGGCCGCCCTCCTGGATCGGTCCGGGTACTCGGTCGTTCGGTGGTCCTTCGACATGGTGCGGCCAACGCTGGATGACCTGCCGGAGGTTCCCTTGCCCGACGGTCTCGAGCTGCGACCGGTGACGCCCGAGCAGCACCCGCTGATCTGGCGTGCCAACCGGGAGGCGTTCCGTGATCACTGGGGCGGATCCGACGAGTCGGAGGCCGCCATGCACCGCTTCTTCGACTCGCCCGACACTGATCCGTCGCTGTGGCTGATCGCCTGGGATGGCGACGAGATCGCCGGCGGCGTGAACAACAGCATCCACCCCGAGGAGAACGACGCGCTCGGCCTGCAGCGGGGATGGCTCGACTCCGTCTTCACTCGACGCGCCTGGCGGCGGCGGGGACTGGCGCGGGCCCTCATCGCGCGATCGTTGGTCGTGCTGCGCGATCGCGGCATGACGAGCGCCGGGCTCGGCGTGGACGCCGACAACCCGACCGGGGCGCTCGGACTCTATGAGGAGGCCGGTTTCGCCGTCGATGATCGGTTCACCGCCTGGCGAAAGCCGATAGCAGGAGGACCGTCCACATGATCGAGGTATCTCCGGCCACGGCGGAGGCAGTCCCCGGGCTTCGCCTGCGGCACTACCGCGGGGAGGATGACCTGCCCGCCATGCTTGGCGTATACACCGCCGCGCACGCCGCCGACGGGATCGAGGAGGTCACGACGCTCGAGCAGCTCAAGCTCAACTACTCGACGCTGGTCAACTGTGATCCGGCTCGCGACATCGTGCTGGCTGAGGTCGAGGGCTCGCTGGTTGCCTACGCCCGTGTCTTCTGGACAGATCTCGTCGAGGGCGGCCGATCCTACGAGAACTTCGGCTTCGTGCACCCCGACTGGCGGCGGCGGGGGATCGGCAGCGCGATGCTCCGACACAACGAGGATCGACTTCGGCAGATCGCGGCCGAGCATGCCGGGGTGGCGCCGACTTGGTTCGGATCAGAGGGTCCTGACACCGATGCCGGCAACACCGCGCTGCTGATCGGCAACGGATACGAGCCAGTCCGCTTCTTCTACGACATGGTCGCTCGGACCCTCGACGGGATCGATGCGCACCCAATGCCCGACGGCATCGAGCTGCGACCGGTGACGCGCGAGCAGTACCGCACAATCTGGCTCGGGGCCGCGGAAGCGTTTCGCGACCACTGGGGTGAGACCGAGTGGGCCGAGGCGGACTGGGAGCGCTTCATCGCCGATCCCGACAACCAGGACCCGCAGCTCTGGCGGATCGGCTGGGACGGTGACGAGGTCGCCGGCGTGGTGATCACCACGGTGCCGGTCGAAGAGAACGAGCAGCACGGCCGTCGCCGCGTCTACGTCGCGGCCGTGGCGGTGCGGCGGCCGTGGCGGCGCCGCGGGCTGGCCCGTGCGCTGCTCTCGAGCTCGTTGGTGGGCGCGCGGGAGGCCGGCTTCACGTCGGCCAGCCTTGGCGTCGACACGGACAGCCCGACCGGTGCCAACACCCTGTACGAGTCCCTCGGGTTCACACCGGAGAAGACCTTCACCTCGTATCGCAAGCCCCTGTAGCATCGGCCGATGACCACGCGATCTTCGGCGGCGACGACGATGGACCGTTCGAACGGCCGTGCGCTGACGGCGCCTATCGGTCGATGGGCCGAATCTGCCAGCAACCGAAGCGGTCGGTGAGTGGCCTCGGGAAACGCCGCGGCTGGGCCATGCTACCGGTCCGAGCGGTACCAGGGGGATGTGGCGGAGTCCGGATTCCTGATAACGACCGCCACCGACGCCACCGGTCGATGGCAAGGGCCGACGCGCCGGGGCCACACCTTCAGGCGCCGGTCGCGAGGACCCGTTCCCGAGTTTCGTAGTAGTAGTCGACGATCCGCTCGGTGACCCGGTCCCAGCTGAACTCCGGTGCGCGAGCGCGTCCCGCCTCGCCCATCTCGTGGCGCAGGTCCGGATCGCGGGCGAGCGAGTAGAGCGCCGCGGCCAGGGCACGCGGGTTGCGCGGCTCGACGAGCAGTCCCTGCACGTTGCGCTCGACGACGCGCTTGAAGCCGTGGATGTCCGAGGCGACGATCGGCACGCCGGCGGCCATCGCCTCCAGCAGCACGATCCCAAACGACTCCTGGCCGGTGTTCGGCGCGCAATAGATGTCGGCGGAGGCGAAGTAGCGCACCTTTTCCTCGTCCGAGGCCCGGCCCACGAATTCCACGTCGCGGATGCCACGCAGCCCGACAAAGCGCTTGTACTCGCGCAGCTTCGGCCCGGCACCCACCACCAGCAGCCTCGCATCCACCTTGCGCTTGCGCAGGCGGTGATAGGCCTGGAGCAGGTGGATCAGGCCCTTGCGCTCCTCGAGCCGCCCGACGAACAGGATGTTGAGGGTCCGTCCGTCGCGCAGCTCCTCGAACGGCTCGGCCTCGGTGAATCGGTCGAGGTCGACCCCATTCGGGATGATCCGATACTCGCCGGGAAAATAGGCGCTGATGAAGTGGCGCGCGGCGCCCGAGACGGCGATCCGCCCGTGCAGCAGGCCGGGCAGCCGGCCAGCGAAACGCCTTCCGATCCAGTACGACGGCGAGAAGCCTCCGAATGCGTGGAAGGTGGCAATGTTGGTCGTCTTCGATTGGTCCAGCACGGTGGGAGACAGGAACGGCACGAACGGCTCGTGAAAGTGAAGGATGTCGAAGCTGTGGGCCTCCAGCACCTCGCGTGCCTGGTGTTTGAATCGAAGGCCGAGCGTGACGCGTCCGACCGAGCCGTTGGCCGGCGCCGCCCAGCCAGTGCCGAGGCGAATGACGTGTCCCTCGCTCTCTCGCTCCCTCCCGTACTTGGAGGTGATGACCCAGACGTCGTGCCCGAGGCGCCGCATTGCCTCATACGTGTATCGCACGTGCTCATTCACGCCGCCCGGGTGCGGGTAGCCATAGGGGCTCACGATGCCGATCTTGAGCGGGCGCCGGCTGCGACCGCCGGACTCGACCGATGCCGCCGCTGTCGACGACGCGGGTTTGACCGATGTCATCGCCACTCTCCCGTCGGGCGGAGCGTATGCCGCAGATGCCGCGCCTTGGCCACCAGCTGTCGCCGATAGACGTCGACGTTGTGCACGTTCGACCAGAAGGTACCGTCCGGACGGGTCGTGCCCGCGGCGATCGCCGCACGGTAGTCGTCGGCGGAGGACCCCGGGAACCAGGTCCATGCGGTGCCGATCCCCTCGACGACGTGGGCATCCGAGTTGCCGACGGCCGGGAGCCGAAGCAGATCCGCATTGAGCCGCACCCGATCCGAGCGCCGGGCGCGCCCGGCCGCCGATGGGTTCATCAGCTCGATCGCGTCGAGGCGATGCCTCGCGTCGCCGGCTTCGTGCGCGGCAACCAGCGACCGCCTGCCGAGCGACGGCGTGAGCGGTGCCATCGGATGCGCCGCGATGGCGATGCCGCCCTGTTCGTGGATCCGCTCGAGCGTCTCATTCAGCGGCCTGAGCGCGGGGATCCGTTCGGTGATGAACAGCGCAAGCACGTGGCCGCGGCGGGTGGTGACCTCCTCGCCGACGACGAGCTCGAAGGCGTAGCTGCCGGCGGCGTGGATTTCGCGGGCGCGGAGCGCGCCGTCGATCCGCTCGTGATCGGTGACGGCGATGAGGTCGAGATCGGTGCTGTTCTCCACGTGGTCGAGCACCGCCTGGACCGATGCCGTCCCGTCCGAATACAGCGTGTGCAGGTGCATATCCGCCTTGCCGAGGCGCTGGCTGCTGCGTGGCAAGGCTCGTCTCATCGGCATCGCACCGGATTCACACCGAGGCTGCACGCGGTCATGGAAGCGGCCGCAGCTACCCCGCGATGGCCTGTGGCCCCACCATCTTCACACCCGACGCTGCGGAATGAGGGTCCCGGGTGGCGTGGCGCCCTCGCGCGCACACCAGGTGTGAATCCGGCGGAACTACTTTGGGTCATGTGGGAAGGTCCGGCCAGAACGGCTGAAAGGCGCCCCACCACTGCTCGGGGGCGTGGGCGATGTCGTGCTCGAAACGCGCCGCGATCCTGGTGGCGAGGGCGGCCGCGTCCGCGCGCCGGTTCCCGCTGGACGGAACCTCCAGGATCTCTCCCTTCGCCAGAAACCGGTCGGGACCGACCCGCAGGCAGCGACCCACGACGAGCGCTGCTGCGTGCGTCACGGCCAGCCGCGCCGGGCCGAGAGGCACGGTCGTGGGGTGCCCGAACATCGTCACCGGATGCCCGTCCCCGGCCAGATCCCGATCGCCGATGATGCCGACCATTCCCCCGGCGCGCAGTCTGGCGCTGAGGGCCCGACGCGCCTGGCTCAGCGATACCAGCTCGACGCTGGCGCCGCCGCGGCGCGCGGTCAGGAAGTCGAAGAGGGCGCGCGGCTCGATCTCCTCGATGGGTGCCAGGGGATGGAGGCCGTGCGCCGCGATGTAGACGCCGAACGGCTCGAAGTTGCCGAGGTGCGAGCTGACCAGCATCCCGGGACCCGCGCGCAGCACGGTCGCGAAGGTGTCCCATTCAGGGACCAACACGATCTCGTCGATCCGCCCCGGGGGATAGTGCGGCGCCCGGAGGAGCTCCACGTAATACCGGACGTGGTTGCGAAACGCCGCGCGGACCAGGTCGCGGAAGCTCCGCCCGCGCGTCGGCCGACCGGTCGCCTCGCAGACGCGCGCCAGGTTGGCGGCAACGCGCCGACGGCGGTCGGGCGCAACGCGATACCAGGCATCTCCCGCCAGGTCGGCGATCGCGTATGCGACGCGCGCAGGCATGGTGGCGACGACGCGATCGGTGATCTCGAGGGCCAGGCGCAGCATCACGCGCGGATCTGCGTCCAGTCTTCGCCGCGTCGAGCGGCGGCCAGCGCGGCACGCGCCTGGGCGCGATCGGCGGCCGTCTGGGGCCAGACCGGGCGGAACATGTACCACTGTGCGGGGTCCTCGGCGATGACGCCGCCGAGCGCATCGGCGACCGCCTGCGTGGCGCGATAGACCTCGGCCGGCTCGGTGCTGTCACAGCGGACGAGTGGCAGGGCTCCCGCCTCGAACCGATCGTTCCGAACGCGGCGGCACCACACCGGAAGGATCGGCGCACCGGTCTTGGCGGCAAGCGTCGCCGGCCCAATCGGGAAGGTGGTCGCCTCGCCGCACAGCTCTACCGGCACGTCGCCGCGCCGGTAGCCCCCATCGCAGAAGAGCGCGAGGTTCCCGTTCGCGCGCAGCACCCGGAAGAGGCCGCGCAGGTTTCGCCAGCCGATGACAAAGACTCCCTGCCTGGCACGCGCGGCCGACAGGTGGTCGAACAAGCGGCCGTAGGTGGTGTCGTCGGCGACGACGTTGAGCGCCTCGCCGCTGACCTTGACCGCCGGGCCGATGAGGTCGAGCCCACCCACGTGCATCGTGCAGATGAGGAGCCCGTTTCCCTCCACCCGCGCCTCGGCGAGGACGCCCACGTTCTGGATCCCGACGAAGCCGGCCGCCGCCTCGGAGGAGAGGCTGCCGACGCGCATCATGTCGACGAGGTACTTCGCGTAATTGCGGAACGCCCGGCGTGCGGCGGCCGCCACGCGCCGGTCGTCGGCGCGGAGCCGCATCGGGTGCGCCAGGTTTTCGTGGATCACGTGCCGCTTCGATCCTGCCAGGTCGTACGCCACGTTCCCGAGCGCTGCGGCGGCGTGCATGACCATCCAGCGCGGAAGCGTCGAGATGATCCGCTCGGCGGCGCGGTACAGCCAGTACGTGACCAGCTCCCGCTTGCGCTCGGTCCTCGCACCGTCCAGCGATCGGCTCAGACGGCGGGCGAGCCCTTGGGCAGCCCCGGAGACATGCATCTACACGCGATTATCGGCGGAACGCATCTGCTGGTGCGCCCTGGCCGGCCACGCCGTCCTCAGAGGACTCCGCGGCGGCGGCCTTCGCCTTCATCTTCGTGTTCGCGGCCGCGACCTTCCTCGCCTTGCGCTGCGTGAGCTTCTCGCTCCCGACCAGCGTCTCGTTGTCCTCGCCGCGGATGAAGTCCTCGACCCGGTTGTGGGCGATGTCGTCGTGGAGCTGGATCGGTGGTGACTTCATGAAGTACGAGCTGGGAGCGACCAGCGTGCCGGCCAGGCCGCGGTCCAGGCCCAGCTTCGCGCATCGGATGGCATCGGTGATCACGCCGGCGGAGTTCGGTGAATCCCAGACCTCGAGCTTGAGCTCCAGGTTGAGCGGGACGTCGCCGTAGGTCGTTCCCTCCATCCGGATGTGGCACCACTTGCGATCCTTGAGCCACGGCACGTAGTCGCTGGGTCCGACGTGGATGTCATCATCGGCGATCTCGTAGTCGATCATGCTCGTCACCGCGTTCGTCTTGCTGATCTTCTTCGACTCCAGGCGCTCCCGCTCGAGCATGTTCAGGAAGTCGGTGTTGCCGCCGAAGTTGAGCTGGTAGGTGCGATCGATCTTGACGCCGCGATCCATGAAGAGGCGGGTCAGGACGCGGTGGGTGATGGTCGCGCCAACCTGCGACTTGATGTCGTCGCCGATGATCGGCAGGCCGGCCTCCGCGAAGCGCCGCTGCCAGTACGGCTCGCGACCGATGAAGACCGGAATCGCGTTGACGAAGGCCACGCCTGCCTGGATCGCCTGCTCCGCATACCATTTGGTTGCCTGCTCGGAGCCGACCGGCAGGTAGCTGACCATGACGTCGACCTCGCGATCCTTCAGGATCCCGACGATGTCGGCGGTCGGTCCCGGTGCCTTCTCGATGATCTCGGAGAGATACTTGCCAAGGCCGTCGTGCGTCATCCCGCGCTCGACCGGCACGTTGAGGCTCGGGACGTCGCTGAAGGTGAACGTGTTGTTGGGCTCGCTGAAGATCGCCTCCGACAGGTCCCTGCCGACCTTGTTGCGGTCGATGTCGAAGGCGGCGACGAACTCGATGTCGCGCACGTGGTAGCCGCCGAGGTTGACGTGCATCAGGCCAGGGATGAAGTCGCCGTCCTTCGCGTCGGCGTAGTGGTATCGACCCTGGACCAGGCTGCTCGCGCAGTTTCCGACGCCCACGATGGCGACCCGGACCGTACCGTCACCCGACCGTTGACCGTTGGTGGCGGCCTTTCCGTTCTTCGAAGCCACGATGCGTCAGTACTCCTTGATGCGGGTTGCGGCAGCCTGGCTGAGACGCCAGACATGTCGGATGCGCTGGACGACCGTCACCACGGTCAGGGCAGCGACCAGGAAGAGGATGCCGATCAGGACGGGTGTGAACCCGAGGCCGGCGAGCGCGATGCCGACGATGACGAGCACCAGCCGTTCCGTGCGTGGCGCGAGGCCGATGCTCGCGTGCAGGCCGATGCCCTCGGCACGGGCGCGCGCGTAGCTGACCAGGAACGAGCCGGCCAGCGCCACGAAGACGGCGAGAACGGGCAGCGCAGGTTCGTCGAGCGCGCTCATGAACCAGACCGCGATACCGACGTACAGGATCGCCTCGCTGGCTCGATCGAGCGTGGAGTCAAGGAAGCTGCCGAACTCGGTACCACTGCCCTGTGCGCGAGCCAGCGCCCCATCGACGGCGTCGAAGAGTGATCCCGCCGTGAGGACCGCCGCACCCATCAGGAGCCAGCCGCCGGCCACCAGCCCGGACGCCACGACCGTGATGAGGAGGCCGATGACCGTGATCGTGTTCGGCGTCAGGCGCAGCGCGATCGCGAGGTTGACGACCGGCGACAGGATCCCGCGGACGGCATCCTTGACCCACGTGGGCAGCACCGATGCGCCGCGACGCAGCTCGCGCGCGTGATCGCGGCTAGCTGACATCCGGCACCGTCCCGGGCGCGTCGGGGGTACGTGCCACGCCCGCGGTGCCACCCACGAGACGCGCCTCGGCGTCGTGGAGCTCTTCGAAGGCGGCGATCCGCAGGCGGCAGATCACCTCTCTGCCGTGCCGCTGCGTATCGATGACACCGGCCAGGCGCAGGATACGGAGGTGCCAGCTGATGAGTGGCTGCGAGAGGCCGACCCGTGCGGAGAGATCGCGCACCGGCATCGGTCCGAGCTCGGCAATGAGGCCGACCATGCGCAGGCGGGTCTCGTCACCGAGGGCGCGGTAGAGGGTACGGAGCCGCCTCAGGTCCTGCTCGGCGGCGGTCTCCGGGGCCGGATGCATCACAGCGCTTCTTTATCAAATGCGAATTTATATAAGCGAACGCTTATGGTACGAGCGGCTTCCGGACGCGTCAAGCCCTCGTGCTAGCATCGCCAGAGCCCTCGCCCGAGGCCGTCGACAGGAGGTGCGTCGCTGACCAGCTCGACCCCGGACGCGCTGTGGAGTGCGCCGGCCCTGCGGGTCCTGCGTCCGGCCGCGGTCACCTGCACCGACCTCCGGCGAGGCCGCACCCTGGACGGCTGCTCCCTCTCCGTTCCTCCCGGCGCCCGGCTCCTGGTCGTCTCCGATCCGGAGGAGACCGCGTCGACGCTGCTCCGGGTCCTGGCCGGCCTGTCGCGGGCAGACCGCGGCGTGGTGCAGATGGCCGGGTCGACGGACGCGAGCAGCGCCGGCTGGGGTCGCCGGGTGGCCTATCTCGGCCCCGATCCCGGCCTGTACACCTGGATGACGCCGACCGAGGCGCTGTGCCTGGCCGGTGGCCTGCTCGATCTGCCGGCCGACGAGACGGCCCGCCGCGCGTCCAGGGTCCTTGCATGGACAGGTATTTCACTCGCCGCCGCCGCCGCCCCGTTGAGCCGGGGCGGCGCGCCGCTTCAGCAGCGCACCGGTTTGGCGGCGGCGCTCATCGGTGATCCGGAGGTGCTCCTGCTCGACGAGCCACTGCGCGCGCTGGATGAGGGTGAGCGGTCGCGCATGCTGAAGCTCCCCGATCGGCGGCGGACCGTCCTGCTGGCCAGTCGCCACCCGGCCAGCGAGGCCGGTCACGTCGAGCAGGTCGCTTACCTGCGCGGCGGCCGTGTCCGCCTGATCGCGCCGATCGCGGCGCTCGAGCGCGCGGAGCTGCCGCTCTCGCACCGTGGCATCGTGGCCCTGGCGGAGATGGAGGCCGCGCTCTCGGTAGCGCCGGGCGCGGCGACGGCGTGAGGCAAGCCGTGCTGGTGTGTCGTCTCGCCCTGCGCGAGCTGTGGATCAGCTTTCGTCTCCTCCTCCTGCTCGCGGTCTACGTCGCTGCCGGCACCGTCGCTGCAGTGGTGCCGGCGCCGCTCCCGACCACGCTCTTCCGGCTCGCCGTCGGTCTCGCCGCGGCGGGGGTCACCGCAGCGGTCATCGCGGCGTGGTCCCTGAGCCGCGAGCGCGCGCTCGGGCGCGCGGCCTGGCTCGCCACGCACTCGATCCCGCGCGCCACCATCCTGATCGGCTGGTTCGTGCCGCTCGCTGCCGTCTCGGTCCTGGGTCTGCTGGCCGCCGGCAGCCTCGGATGGCTCGCGACGTCCGCCTCGTCCGCGCGGCCGGGGGCGCTCGCCTTCGCGGCGACCGTCGCCTCGATCGCGACGCTCGTCATGGCCCTGCTGGCCCTCGGCCTTCTGGTCGGGGCGCTCGTCCGCGCGCCAGCCGCGGCGCTCGTGACTGCGCTCGCCTGCGCGCTCATTGTCGCCGTGCCATGGGCCGCGGTGCCTCCGGTCACGCTGCCCATCGAGGCCCTCGCCCGGCTGCCCGAGCTGGCGGCCCCGACCTCCCTCGCCGTGCAGGGCGCCGGCGCCGGCCTGCTCGCCACGGCGGTGCTGCTGATAGTGGCGCGTGGCGCCCTGGGCCGGGTCGACCTGTGACCGGGCCGGGCGTCCGCATCCACCCGCTGGCGGCCTGGGCCGCCCTCTCGTTCGCCAGTCTCGGCGTGCTGCTGGGGGGCGCGGAACTGCTGGTGGTGGCGATCGCGCTACCGTCGATCGTGGCCGATTTCGGCGGGTGGGCCGACCTGGGTCGGGTCAGCTGGATCGTGAACGCATATCTTCTGGCGTACGTCGTGGCCATGCCGCTTGCGGGTCGCGGAGCCGACCTGTGGGGGGCCCGTCGCCTCTACGTCGTCGCGCTCCTGCTCTTCGTGATCGGCAGCGCCGGCGCCGGAGTCTCGAGACTCGCCGGGCCGGAGGACGGCCTCACCTGGCTGATCGTCGCGCGTGTCATCCAGGGGTTCGGCGGCGGCGCGCTGGTGCCGCTCTCCATGGCGCTGGCCAGCCACCTGTTCAGCGGCCGTGCGCGCGCTGGGGCGCTGGGGCTCGAAGGCGCTGCGACGTACATCGGCATGGCGATCGGTCCCGCCTACGGCGGCTGGGTGCTGCTCAACTTCAATCTGCCGATTCCCGGCCTGGACGTCGCGAATTGGCAGTGGATCTTCCTCCTCAACGTGCCGATCGGGATCATCACCCTGCTCCTCATCTACGTGGTGGCGGGGGGCATCGAGACGCCACGCGTGCGCGCCAGCCTCGACCTCGGCGGCGCGGCTCTGCTCTCGGTTGCGCTGGTGGCCGGGATCGGCGCCATCACCGTCTCCGGCGCAGGCGGCTGGACCGACCCGGTCGTCATCGGTGGACTCGTGCTCGCGATCGTCGCGCTCGCCGCCTTTGCACGGCTCGAGCTTCGGTCAGGATCTCCCATCGTCGACCTGCGCCTCTTCGCCGATCGAGCCTTCAGCGCGGCGAATGCCGTCAGCCTGCTGACCGGCTATACCCTTGCGACCGCGATCATCGGCGGTCCCGTCTTCGTCAACCGCGTGCTCTTCGGCAGCGACGCGGACGCATCGACCGTGCTCACTGCCCTGACCCTCGCGATCGCGGCGGGGGCGCTGGTGGGTGGGCTGCTCTCGGCGTTCATCGGCGAGCGGATCGTGACCGTGGCCGGCGTGCTGGCAAGCGCGGGCGGGATTTGGTTGGCACTGGGCTGGGGCGTCGGGACCGAGCTCGATCGGCTGGTCCGCGACCTCGCCATCTTCGGGGTCGGCTTCGGGCTGACGGTGTCGCCGCGTGCCACCGCCGCCGTCGAGGCCGCGGGTGCCGGTGCGTACGGCGTGGCGAGCGCGATGCTTCAGATCACCCGCACGATCGGCATGTCCGTCGGGCTGGCGCTGCTCACCTCCATCGGACAGAACCGGATCACGGAGTTGTCGGGGCTCATCGCGGATCCCGTCCGCCGGGACGAGCTGGTCAGCGAGCTGGGACGGCCGGAGTTCGTGGGTGTCGACCCGAGCACATCACTGGCCCTCGTTGACCTGCTCGAGCGGTGGTCACAGGATCAGTCGGCGGGGGTGCTGCAGCTCGTGTTCGGGATCGCGCTCGGGGTTGCGATCCTGACGCTGGTGCCCGCGTGGTTCGTCCGCGGGAGGGTTCGAGGCTAGCCCGCCGGCTCGGCGATGATCACGAGCTCGCCCCAGTTGCGGTTATAGCCCTGCGAGGTCTGAAGGGTGAGCCGCTCGTACTCGGTCGGGATCGTCCAGAAGCCACCCTCGCTGCAGTCGTCGTGGATCTGGAGCGCCAGCGGCGGCTCGACGCCGAACGCGGCGGGGTCGTTGGCCGGGTCGGCATCGGGGTCGGGGCACGGAACGTTCGCTCGGACCTCGGTGACGACGTACTCCAGGACCGTCTCGTCGGACATGCGCACGAGCACCTCGGCGCCGATCTGCACATTCCAGAGCGGCTTGAAGAGCGTGGTCAGCGCGTGGGCGAAGATGTAGGAATTGGTGTTCCGGCCGGGCTGGTTGCCGGCGCGCAGGATGTACGCCCCGTCCTGCGGCGGAAATGTGTCGGTCTCCTGGCTGGTCGACTGCCGGACGGCGACGTTGACGCCCACGTCCGGCACCTCGAGCTGGACAGCGGTGACGCCCTCCGGCATGGGTGTCGGAGTTGGGGTAGGGGTGGCCTCCGCGCTCTCGCTCGGTGCTGTCGAGGCCGGGGCCGAGGCCGAGGCCGACGCCGTGGTGGTGTCGCTGGTCGCTGCGACCTCCGTCGGCGCCGCGGTCGCGATCGGCGGGAGGCTAGCAGTCGGCTCCTCATCCAGGTCGAGCGTCCCGACGATAATGAGAGCAACCCCCGCCACACCCAGAATGATCGGGAGCGCCCATGACGAGAGACGCTTCACATGGCCGAGTCTAGCCGCAGGACCGATGCGTCGCTGGCGCGCGGCCTGGCGCTGGCGTCGGAGACGCTGACCGCTGAACCGGCCGGCCTGTTGACCGATTTCGATGGAACCCTCTCGCCCATCGTCAGCGACCCGGGCCTGGCCAGGCTGGTCGACGGCGGGCACGGCGCGCTGGCCGCGCTGGTCGAGCGGCTCGCCGTGGTCGCGGTCGTGACCGGTCGCGCGCCGCTCGACGCGCGCCGAATGACCGGCGTGCCGGGCGTGCTGATTGCCGGCAACCACGGCACAGAGTGGCTGGAGCCGGGCGCGGATGAGTCGACCGCGGCGCCGGACGCCTCGTCGGTCACGGATCGGCTCGACGCCGTGCTGGGTTCATTGCCTTCCCTGTCGGGCGTGTCGGTGGAGCACAAGCGAGTCTCGGCGACGATCCACTACCGCAACGCGCCGGACGGCGAGGCCGCGCTGGGGGAGATCCTGGAGGCGATCGGCAATTCCGACGCGCAGGGCATCGAGGTTCGGCGCGGCCGCATGAGCGTCGAGATGCGGCCGGCCGGGTTCGGCGACAAGGGGAGCGCGTCGCGAATCATCATCGAGCGATTCGGCTTGCGGGGCGTCGTGGTGATGGGTGACGACGTCACCGACCTCGACATGTTCGGTGCCGTCGCCGAGCTTCGGTCGGCGGGTCGGATCCGGGGGACGATCATCGGCGTCGGCGGTGCCGACGGAGAGATTCCCACCTCCGTGGTCGACGCATCCGACGTCGTTCTCGCCGCCCCTGCCGAGGCCGCGGCGCTGCTCGCGGCGCTGGCTCGTCCGCCCCTCAGTCGCTGATCTCTGCGAGGTCCTCGAGCTGGCGTCGCAGCCACCAGGTGACGTCCTCGTCCTCCACGCCCCGTCGGAGCGCGGCAAGGCGTCGCCTGCGCTCCTCGACCGGCATCGCGAGCGCGGCGGCCAGCGCATCGGCGGTCCCCACGACGTCGGCTGGGGCGACCGGAAGCGCTCCATCGGCCATCTGGTCGAAGGCTCCGGCCGTCTCCGAGAGCACCAGCACGGCGTCGCGGTCGGAGACGATCACTGCCTCCTTGGCAACCAGGTTCATGCCGTCGACCAGCGGGTTCACGAGCACGACATCGGCGATCGAGAGGCCGGCCAGCGCCTGCGCGTAGTCGTTCTCGTAGAAGAGCTGGATCGGTCGCCATCCGGCGAGCCCGAAGCGGGCGTTGATGCGGTCGACCGAGTTCTGCACCTTGCGCCCGTAGTCGCCGTACTCGCTGAGCCCGGTCCGGGAGGGGACCAGGAACGCGAGGAAGGTGATGCGGCCGCGCATTCTGGCGTGTCGCTGCAGCAGCGCCTCGTAGGCAAGGAAGCCGCGCAGGATGTTCTTCGACGGCTCGAGCCGGTCGACGCGCACGATGACGCGCTCCCGCGTGCCTCCCAGCAATTGGTCGGCACGGCGCCGTGCCGCTCGCGAGCCGGCAACCCGTCGCGTCGCCTCCACGTCGATGCTGATCGGATAGTGCCGGACGCGCGTCGTTCGTCGCTTTCGCCGCACGATCCGCGCGTCGTAGTCGACCGTTGCGTCGGGCACGAACGACTCGATCATGCGCAGGAAGTTGTGTGCGTACCGCTCGGTCTGGAACCCGACGACATCGTTTGCCAGCAAGCCGTTGGCGATTCCCAGGCGAATGGTGGGAGCGATGTTCTGCCAGATGCTCGATGGCGGCCACGGGATGTGCGTGAAGTGGCTGAGCAGAGCGCGCGGCCGCGCGCGGCGGATCGACTCCGCCGCCGTGTAGAGGTGGTAGTCGTGCAGCATGATTCGCGGTCGGCGGTCGCCGCGGGCCTGCGCCAGCACGGCGGATGCGAACGCCTCATTGACCACCAGGTAGCCGCGCTCCCAGGCGCGCATGGTGCCGGCGTCGATGACCGGCCGCTCGGGCAGGTTCCACATCTGGTGCTGGAGGAACCAGAGGAATGGATTGGCGATGACGTTGTACGCCTGCTCGTAAACGGCGCGCTCGACCGAGGCGAAGCGGAGGCGGATGGCATCGTCGTCTCCGGCGGCCTGGCGCAGCAGCTTTGGATCGACCGCGGCGCGCCGGTCACCCTCGTTCATGGCGGCCGCCACCCAGGTGACCGGGACGTGGCGACCGACCTGCCCGAGCGCCGTCACGAGGCCGCCGGACCCACGCCGAGGACGGAGCGACCCATCGGCCGCGGCGGCGAAGGTGACAGGCCCACGATTGGTGGCGATGATCAGACGACGCTCGCCGAGGAGCGTGGCGGCGGCCACGCCGAGAGCGGTGTCGGCCTCGCTGGCGTTCATCGGCGCTAGAACAGGCTCGCCGCAGACACCTCGACCAGGGCGAGGACGGCGCCCGGGAAGAGACCGAGGATGATGACGCCGGCCACCGACAGCCCGAGAGCCACCGAGCCGAAGGGGGAGGTGTCGATCGGTGCGGGATCGGCCTCGGGATCGCGCATGTACATGTAGACGACGACGCGCAGGTAATAGAAGGCCGCCATCGCCGCGTTGAGGACGAGGATGACCGCCAGCCAGGCCAGGCCGGCATCGACCGCCGCCAACAGCACGTAGAGCTTGGCGAAGAAGCCGACCGTCGGCGGGATGCCCGTCAGGCTGAGCATGAGGATGCCCATCGCCGCGGCGCGGCCCGGCGAACGGGAGGCGAGGCCGGCGAACGAGTTGAGTCCGCCGAATCGCCGCGTGTCTCGCTGGAGCATGCCGACCACCGCAAAGGCGGCGATGTTCATCACGGCGTAGCCGAGGACGTAGAAGAGGACCGACTCGATGCCCTGTGCCGCCGTCTCGTCGTTCGGCGCGTTCGCGTAGGCCGCCAGCCCGGCCATGATGTATCCGGTGTGGGCGATGCTCGAGTAGGCGAGCATCCGCTTGACGTTCACCTGGACCAGGGCGACGACGTTGCCGATCGTCATGGTCAGGACCGTCAGGACCAGGAAGATGCCGAGCCAGTCGGCACGCAGCGGCGCGAGCGCCTCCGCGAAGACCCGGATCAGCAGCGCGAATGCCCCGAGCTTCGGGCCGACCGACAGGAATCCTGTGATCGGCGTCGGAGCGCCCTGGTAGGCGTCGGGCGTCCAGTAGTGGAACGGGACGGCCGCGATCTTGAAGGTGCCACCGACCAGCAGGAAGCCGATCGCGACGAGCAGCGCCCCACTCATCCGGCCCTCGAGCGCCGCGCCGATCTCCGCGATGTTGGTGGATCCCGTGATCCCGTATAGCCAGCTGATCCCGAAGAGCATGATCGCGCTGGCGAAGCTGCCGAGCAGGAAGTATTTCAGCCCACCCTCGTTGCTGTAGCGATCGGTCTTGTGCAAGCCGGTCAACAGGTAGCTGGGCATTGTCATCAGCTCGAGGCCCAGGAAGAGGGTGATCATGTCGCTGCTGGAGGCGAGCACGAACATGCCGAGCAGGGCCGTGACCAGGATCATGTGGAACTCGCCGAGCGGGATCCTCCGCACCAGGAGGTAGGACGGCGCGAAGAGCACCGAGATGATGCCGATCAGGATGGTGGCGGCTTTGAAGAAGACCGACAGGTCATCGACGACGTAGAAGCCGGCGTACACCGTCTCGTTGACATCCCAGACCACGACGCACGCCGCACCGGCCAGGACCAGCCCGGCCACGGTCAGCGGAGTGAGCAGCCACTTATCGGCACGCGACAGGAAGAGATCCACGGTGATGATCGTCAGCACCAACGCCACCAGGATCAGCTCCGGCAGCAGAGTGATGAGGTCGTCAAGCATGTCCATCGCTCAGCGTCTCACCACAGCGGGCCGAAGCCGGTCAGGCCGGCACCGTTGACGGCCTCCATGATCCGATCGACCGGCGCGGCGATCACCTCGAGCACCGGCGCCGGGTACACGCCCAGCGCGACGACCAGCACGATCAGCGGCGCGAGCGCGATCCACTCGTTGCGATTGATGTCGCGCAGGGCCGGCCAGAAGCGCCGCATCCAGTCCGACGGGACGGTGAAGAAGACGCGCTGGAACATCCAGAGCATGTAGACGGCGCTGATGATGACGACGATCATCGCCCCTGCCGCCACAAAGCCGTTGTACCGAAAGGCGCCCAGGACGACCAGGAACTCGCCGATGAAGCCCGAGAGCCCGGGCAGCCCGATGCTGGCGAAGGTGAAGAGACCGAACATCGCGGCGTAGCGCGGCACGCGAGTGTTGAGGCCACCTATGTGGGCGATCAGCCGATCGTGCGTCTGCTCGTAGATGATCCCCACCAGGAGGAAGAGCGCCCCGGTGGTCACCCCGTGGCTGATCATCTGGTAGATGGCACCCTGCAGTCCCTGCTCGTTGAAGACAAATGCCCCGAGCATGACGAACCCCATGTGGCTGACGCTCGAGAATGCGACCAGCTTCTTGAGGTCCGGCTGGACCATGGCGACCAGGCCACCGTAGATGATCGCCACCAGCGCGAGGCCGATGATGATCGGCGCGAAGCTGACCGCCGCGTCGGGCAACAGCGGCAGGCTGAAGCGCAGGAACCCGTAGCCGCCGAGCTTGAGCATCACGCCGGCCAGGATGATCGAGCCGGCGGTCGGCGCCTCGACGTGGGCATCTGGCAGCCAGGTGTGGAACGGCCACATCGGTACCTTGATCGCAAACGCCAGGAAGAAGGCGACGAAGGCGAAGGCCTGGAGCGTGTCGGCATACGCGAAGCCGCGCAGCGCCTCGTAGCCGAACGTGAACGGCTGGCCGCTGGCGGCGTGAGCGATGGCGACCGCGAGGATCGCCACCAGCATGAGCAGCGAGCCGACAAGGGTGTAGATGACGAACTTGACGGTTGCGTAGATCCGCCGCGGGCCGCCCCACACGCCGATGATCACGTACATCGGGAAGAGGCTGATCTCCCAGAAGACGTAGAACAGGAACAGGTCGAGCGCCACGAACACGCCGAGCATGCCCGTCATCAGCACCAGCAGCGCGATGTAGTACTCCTTCACCCGCTTCTGGATCGGCTCCCACGAGTAGAAGATGCTGACCACGCTCAGGACCGTGGTCAGCAGCACGAGCACCATGGAGAGGCCGTCCACGCCGAGCGTGTAGCGCATCCCGAACGCCTCGATCCACGGCAGGTCCTCGCGGAACTGGAACTCTGACCCGCCCGCGTCGTAGCCCAGCAGCAGCAACGAGAAGACGAGGCTGGTGAGGGCCGCAAGCAGGGCCATCCAGCGAATCGCGCGATGGTTCGTGCCCGGCACGACGAGCAGCAGCAGCACCCCGATGATCGGCGTGAAGACGACGAGTGAGAGGACCGGCACGCCGTCCATTACGCGCCCCCCGCCGGCATGCGGCTTTCCGCCAGATACCGATCGGAGCGGTGCGCGGCGGTGGGCACACGCATCAGCGCACCACCGTCGCGAGCACGATGAGTACGACCGCCAGCCCGCCGGCAATGCCGAGTCCGTAGTTCTCGACGCGTCCGGTCTGTGTCTTCCGGAGGCCGCCACCCACGGTGCCAGCCAGCCAGCCAGCCCCGTTCACCGCGCCGTCGATCACCTTGGCGTCGAACCACCACAGCGCATTGCTGAGGAGGACCCCGCCGCGCGACCAGACGAGCTGATAGATGTCATCGACGTAGTACCTGTTCACGCTGGCGCGGTACATCCCCGGGCCGAGGCCGAAGGGGATGCGCTCCACGAAGCGACCGGCGGACTCCGGCTGCCGCACGTACCAGCGATGCGCCAGCCAGACGCCGGCCGCCGCCACGGCCGCGCCGACCAGGAGGAGCAACCCGCCGAGGCCGAAGGGCTCGAATCCGTGATGGTCACCGTCCGCGATCGAGCCGGGCAGCACGCCGGCGTGCGCCTCCTCGGCGGCGTGGAAGACCTCCTCGAGCCAGCCGTGGATCAGCCCGCCCTCGGGCGGAATACCCAGGACGAGGCCGGCACCGATGGTCGGGATGGCGAGGATGACGAGCGGCGCCACCATGGTCGGTGCGCTCTCGTGGATGTGATCCCAGACCGCCCGGGGGCCGCGCCACTCGCCCCAGAACGTCATGAAGATCATGCGGAAGGTGTAGAAGGCGGTCATGAACGCGACGATGGTGCCGACGACGTAGAAGACCAGATAGCCACGGTTGAACGACTCGGCCAGGATCTCGTCCTTGCTGAAGAAGCCGGAGAAGATCGGGATGCCGGCCAGCGCCAGGGAGCCGATCACCATGGTGGCGTAGGTCCAGCGCATCCTCGCTCGCAGGTTGCCCATGTAGCGCATGTCCTGCTCGCCGCCGGCCCCGTGGATGACCGAGCCGGAGCCCATGAAGAGCAGGCCCTTGAAAAAGCCATGGCTGACGAGGTGGAAGATGGCGGCCGTCCAGGCGCCGATGCCGAGGGCGAAGAACATGTAGGCCAGCTGGCTCACGGTGCTGTAGGCGAGGACCTTCTTGATGTCGTTCTGCGTCAGGGCGATGGCGGCCGCGAAGATGGCGGTGAAGACGCCGATGATGGCCACCACCCACATTGCGGTCGGGGCCTCGATGAAGATCGGGTTGGCGCGCGCCACCAGGTAGACGCCGGCGTTGACCATAGTCGCCGCGTGGATAAGGGCGCTGACCGGCGTGGGACCCTCCATCGCGTCCGGCAGCCAGACGTGGAGGGGAAACTGGGCGCTCTTGCCGACGGCGCCGGCGAAGAGGAGGAGGGCGATGATGGTGACCGTTCCCTCGTCGAGCGTCCCGATCCGCTCGAAGACCTCGTGGAAGCTCAGCGTGCCGAGGTTGACCCAGATCATCATGATCCCGAGCCCGAAACCGAAGTCGCCGACCCGGTTGACGATGAAGGCCTTCTTCGCGGCGCCGGCCGCCGAGGGCTTCTTGTACCAGTAGCCGATCAGCGCGTAGCTGCACAGGCCCACCGCCTCCCAGCCGACGTACAGCATCAGGAAGTTGTCGCCGAGGATCAGCAGCAGCATGCTGAACATGAACAGGTTCAGGTAGGCGAAGAAGCGCCAGAAGCCGCGGTCGCCGTCCATGTAGCCGATCGAGTAGATGTGGACCAGGAAGCCGACGGTGCTGACGACCAGCAGCAGCATGGCGGTGAGTGAGTCGACCAGGAAACTGATGTTGATGACGAAGTCGCCCGAGGCGATCCACTCGTAGATCGTGACCTCGTACTCGTTGCCGCCGAAGATGACCGCCGCGAGGACGATCATGCTGAAGACCCACATCAGCCCCACCACGGCGGTCGGGATGATCCAGGACCGGTAGCGCGGGCGCTCGGCGCCCGGTGCGACGTGACCCGACTGTCCCAGGCCGTCGTCGAACTCCGCAGGGATGACGCCGCCCGCGCCTTCAGCGTTGGCCAGGTCGTCCGCGTGGCCCGCGTGCGGCGAGGTGGCTCGCTGCTCCTCCTCGCTCGGCACTCCGCGGAACCCGCTGTCATCGGGCGCGTCGTGCGCGTCCCGCGAGCCGGCCGGGCGGTGGGCCGGCGCGTGCGTGTCATCGGCGTCGTCGCCGGGACCCTCAGGTCCACCGTGGACGGCGTGCGTCGGAACATGGTCGAGGCGTGGTCCGACAATGACGGCGAAGAGGAACCCGACCAGGGGCAGCGCGGGGATGAGGGCGATCAGCAGTTCCATTGGTCTCCGCCTACTCCTTCAGGTCGGAGTACTGGTCGACCTCGGCTGTCTGGCGGGTGCGAATGATGGCGATCACGAGGGCCAGGCCGACGGTCACTTCGGCCGCCGCGACGGCCATGATCATCAGCGAGAAGACGGCTCCCGCGTTCGCATCTGCGGGTAGGAAGGCGTTGAACGCCACCAGGCTCAGGTTCACCGCGTTGAACATGAGCTCGATGCTGATCAGCATCAGGATCGCGTTCCGGCGGGCCATGAAGCCGAACGTGCCGATGCCGAACAGCGCGGCCGAGACCAGCAGGTAGCCCTCGAGCGCCATCGGTCAGTTCGCTCGCTCGTCCTCTTCCGGCCGGCGGGCCAGGAAGATGGCGCCGATGATGGCAACCAGGATCAGGAGGCTGATGATCTCGAACGGGAGGGCGAATGTGGTGAAGACGGCGTTCGCGATGGCGTCCACGGCAGCCCCGACGGGGACCGTCGCGACGGCCCAATCGGTCTGGATCACGGCCCAGCCGACAAGGCCGATGATTGCCAGCGCGATGACCGCGGCGATCGGCACCTGGCGGTGGAACGGCGCGGGCAGGTTCGCATCCCCGGCCTGGGTGAGCATGATCGCGAAGAGGATGAGCACGCTGATGGCGCCCAGGTAGATCAGGACCTGGGCGGCGGCGACGATGGGTGCGCCGAGCAGCGCATACATGCCGGCCAGCGAGCCGAAGCAGATCATCATCGCCACGGCCGAGTGGATGATGTTGCGCAACGTCACCACGGCGATCCCGGCCCCCACAACGCCGATGGCGAGCAGGAAGAAGAGCACGCTGGAGATGTCCAGGGCGGAATGCTCCCTAGAGAAGGATTCGAGCGCTCATGGATCCCGGATGGGAACCGCGCCCGATTCTAGCGCAGGCATTGCGCGGTCGCGCGATCAGCCCGTACCCTTCGGACGCCGCCGGCCCCGGCGGTGAAGAGAGGACACCTTGGAGATGGAGATCACGATGACGAGACGGACCGCCCCGATGCTCGCGGCCATCGTACTGACCATGGCCGCCTGCGGAGGCGGTGGCGGCGGCGGTGGTGGTGAGGGGGCCGACAACCCGACGACCGCCGAGGTCGAGGCGGGCGACGAGCGCGTCGCTCATCCGCTCGCCCCGGGTCGGTATCGGCTCACCGTCACCGAGGACTGCGAGGACTACACCGTCTCGATCACGCAGGATGGCGGCGACTTCACCTACTCCGTCGACAATTCGCCGATCCGGATCGTTCTCGTCAACGACGTGCCCGGTGGCAACTTCTTCATCGAGCAGACGAACGAAGCCTGCACCGATTGGAGCCTCGCTCTGACTCGCGTCAGCGGCGGCTGAGGCCGGGACCTTCGCCACGCTCCACGATGTGAATCTGGTGCCGCTGGGCGGCGCGACTCGCGAATTGCGCTGGCCTGCGCACAATCTGCCGGATCTCGCGCGCGACTCGCGAATTGCGCCGCCAGGCGCTCTTTGTCCGGCAATTTCGATCCGCGCGGGCAAGCACTCGCGAACTGGGGAATCCGGGCGCTGATGGCCGACGGCGATTTCGTCCTCGCTGCGGCCGCGCGGTCTCCTTCGACCGACAACTACCCCCGGTCGTCCTCCTCACGACGCGCTGAGGCCCAGGGCCCACCATAGGTCTAGCGGGTAGGGCGCTCCCGGTCGGACATCTCGAGGATGTCGAGCATGGGCAGGTCGCGCTGGTACTCGCTGAACTCGAACTCCGGGCCGCACCGCAGGGCGTCATACGGGCAGGCATCGGCGCAGATGCCGCAGAAGATGCAGCGGCTCACGTCGAGCTGGTAGGTCTCCAGGATGCGCGGCCGCGGCATGAGCGCGCCCACCGGGCAGGTCTCGGCGCATCGGCCGCAGCTCACGCATGGCGTCTCGTTGAGTGACACGTAGTCGGCGGTGGTGACGAGCGAGTCGAAGCCCTTGCCGATGAAGTCGTAGCAGCCGGCACCGACGATCTCCTTGCAGACCTGCGCGCAACGGCCGCAGTCGATGCAGCGGCTGTAGTCGCGCAGGATGAAGCTGTGCGTCTCGTCGCGGCCGTAGCCGTGGTTGACGCCGACGTACGGGTTGTCCTGGATCGAGCGTTCGTCGATCGCCATGTTGAGCGTCGTCTCGTACTCGATCGCCGCCTCGCGCAGGTCGCAGTGGCCGATCGCCTCGCAGGTGCACTGCAGGCATCGACCGGCCTCGGCCATCGCCTGGTCGCCGGTAAAACCGAACTCGTACTCGTTGAAGTTTCCCCGCCGCTCATCGGCCTCCTGCTTGCCCATGATGGCGCGAGGCTCCTTCACGTCGTCCGTGAAGGGGACGATGGTGAGGAAGTTCGGCTGCGGCTCGGTGACGATGCGGCGCACCTGCGGGTCGTCGAGGTCGTGGCCGCGCAGCCAGTAGTCGATGGCGTAGCTGGCGCGTCGAGCCTCGCCGATCGCCTCGACCACGGTGGCGGCGCCGGTCCGCACGTCGCCCGACGCAAAGACCTTGGGGACGTCGGTGCGGAAGATGTGCTCCTCGGCGACCAGCGTGCCGCGCCGCGAGACCTCGAGCCCGGCGCGGATCTCCTCGGGCTCGGAATCGATCCACGACAGGTCCGGCCCCTGGCCGATGGCACCCAGAACGGTGTCGCACTCGACGATGAACTCGGTGCCGGGCATCGGCTCCGGGCGGCGGCGACCCTGCTCGTCCGGCTCGCCGAGCTTCATGCGCTGGAACTCGACGCCGGTGACCTTGCCGTCGTCACCGGTCACGACCCGCGTCGGCGCGGCCTGGAAGATGACCCGCGCGCCCTCCTCGATCGCCTCGTGCACCTCGTCCGCGGCCGGCATGTCCTTCAGGTCGCGGCGGTACACGAGGGAGACCTCCGCCGCACCCTGGCGCACGCTGGTGCGGGTGCAGTCGATGGCGGTGAAGCCACCACCGATGACGACGACGCGAGCCCCCTTCAGGCGCGGCACGGGCACGCCGCGGGTCGAGTTGTAGAGGTTCTCCAGCGCGTTGACCGTGCCGTCCGCGCCCTCACCCGGGATGCCGAGCTCGTTGGGCTTGTAGCAGCCGATGCCGACGTAGATGGCGTCGTACTCGTCGATGATGTCGCCGAGATGGAAGTCACGCCCGAGGCGCATGTTCGGCTTGAACGTCGCGCCGAGCTCCCAGACGTGGTTCAGCTCGCGGTCCATCCAGCCCTTCGGCAGCCGATACTGCGGGATCCCGTAGCGGAGCATGCCACCCTGCTCGGGGTCGGCCTCGAAGACGTCGCATTGGTGTCCGCGCAGCTGCAGGTAGTAGGCGGCGGTCATGCCGGCCGGCCCCGCACCGATGATCGCCACGCGCCGGCCGGTGGGCGGATCCTTCGGCCACGGGATGGGAGCCGGGGCATCCACCTCGAGCACGCGATCGGCGCAGTATCGGTGCGAGTCCCGGATGGCGATGGCGGTGTCGACCTCCTCGCGCCGGCAGTGCGTCTCGCAGGGCGCCGGGCAGACGCGGCCGAGGATCGCCGGGAAGGGAAGCGATCGCTTCAGGATGCGCGTCGCCTCCTCCCAGTTGCCGAGCGTGTTCTGCTTCAGGTAGCCCGGGATGTCGACGCGGGTGGGGCACTTGAACTGGCACGGCGGCAGGCAGTAGGCATCGTGATCGCTGAAGATCAGCTCGAGCACCATCCGTCGATTCTCGATGACGCGCTCGGAGTGGGTGGTGATGACCATCCCCTCGGTGATCTGCGTGCCGCAGCTGATCGGGGTGTCGTCGCGTCCCTCGATCTCGACCGCGCAGATGCGGCAGGCGCCGTACGGGGCCAGCTTGGGCTCGTAGCAGAGGGTCGGGACGTCGATGCCGAGGACGCGGCAGGCCTGGAGGATCGTCTGCCCCTCCTCGACCCGGAGCCCCTGCCCGTTGATGGTGACCCCGATCTCCTTCGTGCCGGGCACCATCGGCCAGATGGGGGCATAGTCGTCGACCTGCCCGTTCCCCGAGCTGCCGTTGCCGGCGTGACCGTTCGTCGTTCCGAAGCCCATCGCGCGTATCCTAGCCAGGCTGAGCGCCGGCCGCCGGATCGACTCCGGCCAGCGGCTTGAGGAGGGGTCGGACGTCATCGGTCCGGCATGCGCCGGCCAGGCAGACGCCGCGCTCCGCGTGCGCCCCGTACTCGTCGGCGAAGCGGTCGAGCGTGGTCAGGATCGGCCCCGATGCGAGCCGTTCCAACTTACAGAGGGCGGTGTCGCTCACCTTGCGCGAAAGCTCGCGGAGCAGGATGAAGTCGTTCGGGCGCGGCGTGGCGGCCAGGATGCGATCGAGCGCCTCGAGCAGCCGCTTCGTGCCGATCCGGCACGGCACGGCCTTGCCGCACGCCTCTCGGGCGTTGAAGTCGGTGAAGAAGCGGGCCGTGTCCACCATGCAGGTGGCACTGTCGGTGACGAGCACGGATCCGGAGCCGATGATCGCGCCGGCCCCCTCGAGCGACTCGTAGTCGTAGGGTAGGTTGAGCGAGCCCGCGTCGATCGCTCCGCCCCCCGGACCGCCGACGAAGAGCGCCTTGGTCGTGCCGGTGCCGCCGCCCGCCATGCCGAGCAGATCGAGCAGGGGCGTGCCGAGCGGAAGCTCCAGGACGCCGGCCTCGCCGACGCGCCCCATGATGGTGACGAGCTTGGTGCCCCGGCTGCGCTCGCTGCCGACCGACGCGAAGGCGTCGGAGGAATGAGCCATGATCCAGGCGACGTGGGCCAACGTCTCACCGTTCTGCACGATCGTTGGTGCGTTCCACAGCCCGTCCTGGGCCGGGTACGGCGGACGGATGAGCGGCATGCCGCGGTCGCCGGAGAGCGCGTTGATGAGCGCCGTCTCTTCGCCCGCGACGTAGGCGCCGGATCCCTCCCACACGCTGAGCTGCACGCTGGTGTCGGTGCCGAGGACCAGGTATCCACCCAGGTGGGCGTCGGTCGCCTCGCGAACGGCGGTCTGCAGCCGCTCGATGGCGGTGGTCCAGTCACGGCGCACCGCGATGATCGCCTCGCTGGCACCGACCGCATAGGCCGCGATGACGAGCCCCTCGACCACGAGATGTGGATTTCCCTCGGCCAGCGTGCGATCGCCGAGCGCACTCGGGTCGGCCGCCATCAGATTGGCGACCACGATCCGGCGGTCGGCGGCCGTGTCACGGGCGACGCGCCACTTGGCGGCGGTCGGATAGCCGGATCCCCCGCGGCCGCGGAGGCCCGCCGTCTCGATCTCGCCGATGACTTCCTCAGGAGCTAGCCTGGTGATCGCGCGCTCGAGGCCGGCATAGCCACCGTGCTCGCGGTAGCTGGTGAGGCTGGTCGGATCGACGCGGCCGATGTCGGTCAGCAGGCGGCGCTCGCCGCCGCCGAGGATCCGGATCTGGGGCGAGACCGTGCCCGTCATATCAGCGAGCGCTGCCGGCCGTCGTCGCGGCCATCCGCTCGGCGAGGATGTGCCGCGCCCGCGCCTCGTCGAGCGGGCCGTAGACCAGGGTGTCGACCCGGATCGCCGGGCTGATCGTGCCGGCGCCGACGTCGCTGCGCGTCTCGAGCGTGAAGCGGCCGTCGGGCGTCGTCTCGCCGGCACGGATGCCGAGCTCCTGCTCCAACGCCGCCAGGAGCCGGTCGCCGCCGGAAAATCGACAGGACGCGCAGTTGCAGACCGTGACGACGTGGCCGTCGGCGGGGAGCAGCCGGAAGCCGCCCAGCCCGGCCGCACCGAAGACCTGGGCCCAGTGGATGCTCATCCGGTCGCTGATTCGGCGGAGCGCCTGCTCCGGCAGATACCCGTATCGATCCTCGATCGGTCGGAAGATGGCGATGAGCGCCTCGGGCCGCCCGCCGAAGCCGGCGATCACCGAGTCCACGAACGGCGCGTCGATCGCCTCGTCCCAGCGGGCGGCGTTGCGCATCGGCCTCGCCGCCAGGCCGGCACGGCGGTACGCATTGGGATCCTTGCGCTCGTCGTAGATCTCCGGCATGCCGTATCGGATCCGGTTGCCCTCCGAGTCGAAGCCGCTCATGTCGATCGCCTCGACGGGGCAGACCTGCGCGCACTGGAAGCAGACCTCGCACTTGTGCTCGCCGAACGGGTCGTAGATCAGGTCCAGGCGACCACGCCATCGGTCGGGGATTTCGGGACGCTGCTCGGGGTACTGGCGTGTCACCTTCGGTGCAAAGAAGTTGCGGAAGGTGGTCGCCATGCCCTTGGCGATGCCGATGCCGGGGAAGGCCATCTCTCAGATCCTCACAGGTCGAATACGACGACCGCGATGGCGGTGATGAACAAATTCACCAGCGCGAGCGGGAGCAGGACCTTCCATGCCATGCCCATCAGCTGGTCGACCCGGACGCGCGGCAGCGTGGCTCGCAGCCAGACCGCGATGAACACGAAGATGTACGTCTTCAGGAAGAACCAGAAGGCGCCATAGAGCGTCCCGCCGAAGCCGCCCAGCTGCGCCGGGAACGGCCAGGGCGCCAGCCAGCCGCCGAAGAAGAGGCTGACCAGGATGCCGCTCATGATGAAGAGAGCGACGTACTCGGCGAAGAAGAAGAAGCCGAAGCGCATGCCGGAGTACTCGGTGAAGGGGCCGGCCACCAGCTCCGAGTCCGCCTCGACCATGTCGAACGGGGTGCGATTCACCTCCGCGAGGCTGCTGACGTAGAAGATTCCCAGGCCGATCGGCTGCCAGACCAGCAGCCAGCCGTGCTCCAGCTGCCAGGCGATCAGCTCGCTGAAGCTGAGGGTTCCGGCCAGTACCACGGCGCCCACGATGGAGAGGGTCAACGGGATCTCGTAGCTCACCATCTGCGCCGCGCTGCGCAGGCCGCCGAGCAGCGAGTACTTGTTGTAGCTCGCCCAGCCGGCGACGAGGAGCCCGACCACCGAGAGACCAAGCACCGCGAAAAAGTAGACGATGCCGATGTTGAGGTCGGCGGCGATGGCACCGGGCGCGAACGGGATGACGAGCATGCTCATGGCGGCCGCCATGTAGACCATCCATGGCGCCAGGGTGAAGGTCGACCGGTCCGCCTGGTCGGGGACGGTGTCCTCCTTGGCGAGCACCTTGAAGCCGTGGATCGTGCTCTGGAAGATGCCGCGCGGGCCGATTCGGTTCGGCCCGAAGCGCAGGTTCATCTGCGCGATGATCTTCATCTCCATCTGGATGATGATGAACGCGGTTGGCACGGTCAGGAGCAGCAGGAGCGTGGTGGCCAGGAGGAAGCGGCCGACGCCCAGCAGCAGGTCGAAGTCCATCGTCTACTTGTCCACGCCGCCCATGACCGGGTCGAGGCTTGCCATGATCGCCATCGTATCGGCCACGAGGCGGCCCGGCATGAGCTTCGGCATGGCCTGGAGGCTGATGAAGCTGGGATCGCGCATGCGGAACCGATATGGATTCGGGCCACCGTCGCTGATGGCATAGACGCTGTACAGCCCGCGCGGTGACTCGATCGCGGCATATGCCCGCCCGGGCTTAGGGCGGATGATGCCCGGCACCTGGGCCTGGACCGGGCCGTGTGGCATCTTGTCGATGATCTGATCGATCAGGTGGATGCTCTGCTTGATCTCGGCGATGCGCTGCAGGTAGCGGGCGTAGGAGTCGCCTCCCGGCTGCGTGATCACGTCGAACTCGAGCTCGTTGTAGATCGAATACGGGTGCGCCCTGCGGACGTCGAAGGGAACGCCGGAGGCGCGCAGGTTCGGGCCCGTCACGCCGAGGCTGATCGCGTCCTGGCCGCTCAGGGTGCCCATGTCGATGGTGCGGGCGCGGAAGATCTCGTTGTCGGTGATCATCCGCTCGTTCATCTCGATGTTCTTCATCACGTTGCTGCGCCACGTCCCCAGCCGGCTGAGGAACTCGTCGTTGGTGTCGAAGTTCACTCCACCGACGCGGAAGAAGTTGAACAGCATGCGCTGGCCGCTGATGGCGCTCAGCAGGTCGACGATCTCGTCGCGATTAATGAACGCGTACAGGATCGGAGTCAGGCCGCCCATGTCGAGCGCCAGGAAGCCCATCATCAGGCCGTGGCTGAAGACGCGGTTCAGCTCCACCACCAGTGCGCGGATGTACTCGGCCCGCTTCGGCGGCCGCACGCCGTAGAGCTTCTCGAAGGCGATCGCCGGCGCGTGCTCGTTGTGCATCGTCGAGAGGTAGTCCATCGGGTCGACGTACGTGAGGACGGTCGTATAGGTCGCGTTCTCGCAGAGCTTCTCGATGCCGCGATGCAGGTATCCGAGCACCGGGTCGATGTCCACGACGATCTCGCCGCGGACCTTCACCAGCAGCCGCATGACGCCGTGGGTCGAAGGATGCTGCGGTCCCATGTTGATCAGCATCTCGCCCTCCTCGATGGCGTAGATCTCGCGCTCCCGCTCGGTCTGCGGCGGGCGGTCGGGGATGCCGACCTGGTCGAAGCCGGCGTACTCGCCGCCGGGCGACCGCATCGGCGCCAGGCCGGCGACGGCGCGCAGCCGGTCCTCCTCGATCCGGTCGAGCTCGATGGGATCGGGGATGCGAGTCTCGGGATCGATCTTCGTCATCGCGGCCGACTCTTGTCGCCAAGGGTCTCGCCGTCCTCGACCGCCTCGGCCGGAGCATCCTCGCGCAGGTCGCTGGGCGGGAAGGTGACGTCGGGCGCCTGGTTGAAGCGCGTCAGGTCCCAGGTCTCGGGGCGCTCGAGCGGCAGGACGCCAGCGGCCGCAGAGTCCGCCGCGTCGTCGGGTAGGACGAAGTCCTTGCGGTGCGGGAAGCTGCGGTAGTCGGGCGACATGTAGATCCGGCGCAGGTCCCGGTTGCCCTCGAACACGATCCCCATCATGTCGTACATCTCGCGCTCGTGAAACATCGCTCCCTCCCAGAGGTCGGTGATGGTCGGGACGCGAGGGTCGGCGCGATCGACGCGGGCGCGGATGCGAAGCCAGCTGGGGTGCTTCCAGCTGAAGAGGTGGTAGACGACCTCGAAGCGCTCTCCGGTGCCGTAGTCGACGGCACCCGCATCGGCCAGCATGAAGAAGGCAAGGTCCTCGTCGTCGCGCAGGGTGCGCAGGACGTCGTGCGCGCGCGCGGCATCGACCTGGTACTCGACGGTGTCCTCGTCGGTCCACAGGTGTCGGAGGTCGACCTCGAGCCGCTCGGCCAGCAGTCGGACGAGCGCGCCGGCGGCGACGGGTGCGGTCAGCGCACGTCTCCTTCCCAGCGCGTGCGCTGCGGGCCACGGTCGACGTAGGTGCTCCACTGGCCGCGCCGCTCCTTGACCAGCTCGTGCAGCTTCATCATCCCGTAGATGAGACCCTCGGGGCGAGGCGGGCAGCCGGGGACGTAGACATCGACCGG
>Ga0136613_10000096_pt1 | contig 31670 bp, 32 predicted proteins | sample AntDrymUQ2722106_2_FD_106649 | JGI IMG/M metagenome (GOLD analysis project Ga0136613, IMG submission 106649) | Polar desert sand microbial communities from Dry Valleys, Antarctica - metaG UQ272 (21.06) | ecosystem: Environmental > Terrestrial > Soil > Desert | place: Antarctica: Dry Valley... | reverse complement strand
CGGCGCGACGAGCACGAGCGGCTCGTCTCCGGGCGGAAGCGTGACGTCGCGGGACGGCGGTTCCCACAGCAGCGGGCCGACGGTGTGCGTGCCCGGTCGCGGCTCGCGCGGGTACTCGAGCTGAGGGAACGTGCCGACGAGGCACAGCGCCTCGCTGATGCCGCCGTGGACGCGCTCGAGCGCCGGCAATCCCAATCGCGCGCGTGTCTCGTTGAGCTCGCGCCGGCCGCGCCTCAGGCCCGCAGCCAGCAGCGGATCGGCGCCGTGCCACAGCATCCGTCCGGCGCGGGTGCGCGGCGCGCGCGCGCCGCACGAGTAGGGCGCGCAGCCGGGCGCCGGCCGCGGGTCGACATGGGGAACGAGGGTTGCGACCGCAACGCCCTCGAGCTCGCCCGCGAGCGCGGGGGCGAGCGTGAGGATGTCCGCCACGACGGCGTCGGGCGCAACTTCGCCGACCAGCCCGACGGTCTCGCGCGTGGCCCGCTCGACCGCCTGATATGGCGTCAGCGGCCGCTCGCGGGTGGGAAAGACGTGGTACTCGGGCGCCGGTGCGAAGCGCATACCAGCGCGCTCGACGTGCTCCTGCCAGCGCGTCCACGTCTGCAGCGTCACGTCGTGCCCGCGCGCGGCCAGCTCGCGCCCGAGGGCGATCATCGGGAAGGCATGCCCGGGATCGCCGAACGCGCCGAGCAGGAGGCGAGAGCTCAGCGTGGATTCACCGGCTCAGGCCGCCAGCTCCGCGATGCGCCGTAGCTGCTCGAGCCGGTCGTCCTTGGTGAACGCCAGCGGGCTGACGCCAAGCGTGCCGACGCCGGCGTCGCGGTAGACGGCGAGCCGCTCGCGGACGCGCTCGGCGGGGCCGCACAGCGAGACGGCGTCGATCAGCTCGTTCGACAGGCGCGCCGCCGCCTCGTCGCGCTTGCCATCCAGGTAGAGCTCCTGCACCGCACGCGCCTCGTCCTCGAAGCCGTAGCGCTGCACGAGCGCGTTGTAGAAGTTCTTCTCGCGCGAGCCCATGCCGCCGACGTACAGCGCCAGGAAGGGGCGCATCGCGTCGCGCGCCGCCTCCATGTCATCGGTCACGAAGACGTTGACCTGCGGCGCGATGTCGAAGTCGTCCAGCGAGCGGCCGCTGCGCGCGGCGCCCTCCTCGAGCAGCGGCTTGAACTCGGCGACGTGCTCGGGGGAGAAGAGCGTCGGGATCCAGCCGTCGGCGACCTCGCCGGCCAGGCGTGTGTTGTTGGGGCCGATCGCCGCGAGGTAGATCGGGATCCGCTCCTGCACCGGCGCGATCGTGAGCTTCAGCGCCTTGCCGGGCCCTGCGGGCAGCGGCAGTGTCAGCGTCTCGCCCTCGAACTCCAGCCGCTCGCGCGCGAGCACCTTGCGCACGACGGCGACGTACTCGCGCGTGCGCTGCATCTGGCGGCCGAAGCGCTGGCCGTGCCAGCCCTCGGCGACCTGAGGTCCCGACGAGCCGATGCCCAGCAGCATGCGCCCGCCTGAGAGCTGGTCGATCGTGGCGGCCGTCATCGCGGTCATCGCGGGGCTGCGCGCCGGCATCTGGAAGATCGCCGAGCCGAGCTTGATCGTGCGCGTCAGCCCGGCCAGCCAGCCGAGGATCGTGGCGGCGTCCGATCCATAGGCCTCGGCAGCCCAGACGGAGTCATAACCCAGGCGTTCGGCCTCCTGCACGATCTCGCGCTGGTCCTGCGATGAGAGCCCGAGTCCCCAATAGCCGATGTGAACTCCCAGCCTCATCTGCAATTTACCTTTCAGGAGTAGGACTTGCGTTGCGACAGGCGACGGGCTGCCATACGGTGGCCGAGCCCCGATGAACGGAGAGAGAACCCTATGTCAAGCCCTCGCGAACTAGCTGTCGCCGAACTTCGCCGGTCGATCGACGTCCTTCCTGACCGCACCCGCCGCGCGATGCTCTCCGGCGTCAGGTCGAACACCGTGATCACCGGCGCGTTCAGCGACGGCAGCGGGGTCTGCCCGATGCTCGCGGCCCACAACGAGGGCGGACGCACGAGCTGCGTGTCCTTCCCGGAGGCATGGGACCGCTTCTGCGGAGTGTGGGGACGCAGCATCACCCGCCCGGCCACGCAGGAGGAGGTCACCGTGCTGCGCGCCCAACTCGAGGACAGCCTCAGTGGCCCCGTCGACACGCTGCTGTCCGACGCGATCAGCGAGCACCTCGCGATGGTCGACGCCCGCCGCCGCCGCACGCGCATCGCGAGCGACGCGCCGCTGGACCTCGCCGGCGCGATCGACGAGCACCGGGAGACGGCGCGCGAGCGCAAGAGCCGCGAGGCAACCGAGATCGGCCTGGACTGGCTGTTCGACGAGACGCTCGTGCTGCCCGAGGACTTCGGCCGCGAGCCCGCGCCGGACGCCGACGACGAGCCGGTGTCCGACAGCCGGCGCCGGCCCGCCCTGCGCTGACAGGCGCGGCGCCTACTCAAACAGATCGAGCTGCCCGCCACCGGGCCGCTCGAACATGATCTCCGGCACGACGCAGCCCGCGCTCAGCGCCAGCAGCATCCGCACGCCGGCGACGATGTCCGACGTCTGGATCATCGCCTCTGGGGCGAGGCGGTCCTTGACGAAGTCGGTCATCGGCGTGTCGACGAATGCCGGGCACAGCGCCGTGGACTTGATCCCGAGCGGATTGAGCTCGCGGTTCATCGACTGCGTCAGGCCGACGAGGCCGAACTTCGTCGCGGCGTAGATGCTCAACCACGCCTGGCCGTGCTTGCCGGCGATCGAGGCCGTGTTGACGACGAGCGCGTTGCGGTGCTCGGCTCCCGCCGCGGTGAGCATCGCCAGCGCCTCGCGGTAGAAGAGCGCCGCGGCGCGCAGGTTCGTCCCGAGCTGCAGGTCCATGTGCTTCGTGCTCAGCTCGCCGATCGGCATGCCGATCCCGACGCCGGCGTTGTTGACGAGAACGTCGAGGCGTCCGTAGGCGTTCTGATGGGCGGCGACGACGCGCTTGACGTCCTGCTCCTCGAGCACGTCGGCGCCGACCTGCTGGACCTGAAGGCCCTCGCCGGACAGCTCCTCGTAGGCCGCTCGCAGCTTCTCCGGGCGCCGTGCGGCGAGCGTCACCGCGTGGCCCTCCTCGGCGAGCATGCGCGCGATCGCCAGGCCTATCCCGCTCGACGCTCCCGTCACGATCGCGGCGCGATCAACCATGGCTTGCGCTCCTCCGGGGCCCGCGACTGCTCGGTAGTGACGCAATCCAATCACGCTGGGCCTAGAGTTGGCGCCATGTCACGACTGCTCCCCGCGCTCGTGGCGTGCGCGATGGTGCTGCTCTCCGCCTGTGGGTCCGACGAGGGGGGAACGGCGCCTGCGCCGCCGCAGCCCGCCGCCGCTGCGCCGGCGGACTTCCCGTCGGCGCGGGGCAAGACCCTCGCGCAGCTCACGCAGGGCGTCAGTCAGGGCGTGGTCCTCAAGGTCGCGAGCCTCAACTCGCAGACGGTGGGACGCAACCGCTTCTCGTTCGCGCTCGTCGACCGGGCCGACAAGCAGCTCGACGTCTCCGGCGTGGCGCTGTACTTCGCCGGCGAGGACGGCAAGCGCGTACACGGTCCCTACGTCGCGCACAAGGAATCGCTCGACGTCTCGGCGCCCTATCGCAGCGAGCTGACCTCGGAGGACCTCGCCACGGGCGACACGTTCTACGTCGCCGATCCGACCTTCAAGTCTGCCGGCAAGCACCGCGTCGTCGGGCTTGCGCGCCTCGACGGGCGGCTCGTGGTCGCAGACAGCGGTCCGTCGGGGACGGTTCCGGTCGGCCTGCGCAACGGCCCGCCGGACGTCGGCGACAAGGCGATCCGCGTCCATACGCAGACCGGCGACGACGTCGGCGGCAACCTCAAGCAGATCACGACGCGCCTCCCGCCGGCTCCCGAGCTGCTGAAGACCGACCTCGCCGACGTCGTCGGCAAGAAGCCCGTCGTACTGCTGTTCGCCACGCCTGCGCTATGCCAGTCGCGTACGTGCGGCCCGGTCGTCGACATCGCCGAGGAGGTCCGCGCCAAGTACGGCGGCGGCGTGACCTTCATCCAGAACGAGATCTACGTCGACAACAACCCGCGCAAGGGCGCGCGCCCGCAGGTCAAGGCGTGGCGACTGCCCTCCGAGCCGTGGGCGTTCGTCCTGGACCGTCGCGGCAGGGTCACCCAGCGCTTTGAGAGCGTCTTCTCCGTCGGCGAGCTCGCCCGCGCCGTCGCGAAGGTCAAGTAGCTATAGCGTCCTGCCTGATGGTCGCCCGCGGCCGTCGCGGGCCGGTAGCTCAGTTGGTCAGAGCAGCGGACTCATAATCCGTCAGACGAAGGTTCGAGTCCTTCCCGGCCCATCCAACGTCAACCGAGCAGGAGGTCTGAGCGTGGCCGATCCACCCCAGCGGGGCGATCTGGCGGACGAGATCACGAGGGAGATGCAGCGGCTGTTTCCGGCCGAGCGGATGCAACGCATCGTGCAGCGACTCGGCATCGAGGGCAGCGAGCAGGACATCGAGTTCATCGCCGACCTGATCAGCGCCGTGTTCACGCGCGGGATCGAGTTCGGCGCGGTGGAGGTCACCGCGCAGGAGATCGAGGCCGGCAGGGAGCTGCATTCGGAGATCAACGTCGTCCACGTGGAACTGCCATGAGGGACGGCGGACCGGTAGCGTTGGTGGCCGACGTCCACGAGGGAGAACCGGATGGGTGAGATGCTCAACAAGGCGCTCCGAGGCGACCCCGCAGAGAAGACCGAGGCACAGATCGAAGACGTCGCCGAGGCCGCGTTGATGATGCAGGAGCAGCTTGCACGCGACGTGATCTCGCTCGCCGAGGACTCGCGCGTGCGCAAGTCCGACACGCGCGTTCAGCGCGCCAAAGAGATCTTCGAGAAACTACGCTAGATGGGCTACTTCTTTCGCAGGTACATGGGAGCCGACTACAAAGAGCTGCCCAAGGAGGAGCTGATCACGATCGCCGAGGAGGCGCTCCAGCTGCAGGTCTCGCTGGCGCGCGACGTGATGGAGATCGCCGAGCTGCTGCCCGTGCCGGCGGAGCACAAGGTCTACGACCAGCGCATCGTCCGTTCCCGCGAGACGCTGAGGATCGCCGGGGTATAGCTCCGCGGCGGCCAGCCGCCTGCCTCGCTGCGCTCGCAGCGCTAGCGGCGATCGCGCTCGGCGGCTGCGGGGAGGATGGTGGAGACGCGCGTACCCCGACGGTGGCGGATGAGCGCCGGCGCGGCGCGCCGCGCGCTGCGCTCTGCTCGCCGCTGCGCGCGCGGGTGACCGGCCGCATCGCGACGCCCGCGGTCACCGAGCTGTCGGGGCTCGCGCTGTCGCGCACGCAGCCCGGCGTCCTGTGGACTCACAACGACTCCGGAGACTCCGCGCGCCTGTTCGCGCTCGCCGCCGACGGCCGGCTGCGCGCCGAGCTCGCCGTCTCGAACGCCACGAACATCGACTGGGAGGAGATCGCGATCGGCGACGCGACCGGCGACGGCGACGCGCTCTACATCGGCGACATCGGCGACAATCTCGGCCGGCGCCCGCAGATCGTCGTCTACGCCGTGCCCGAGCCCAGCCTTGGCGATCGGCGCGGATCCGGCGTGACCGCGCCTGCGCGGCGCACCGCGCTGCGCTACCCCGACGGCGCACACGACGCGGAGGCGCTCCTCGTCGATCCGCAAAGCGGCGCGCTCGTGGTCGTGACGAAGTCCTTCGACGGGGAGGCGCGCGTGTACTCCAGCCGCCCGCGCGCGGGCGCAGGGACGCTGCGGCGTGCTGGCAGGCTCTCGCTCGGGGCCGGCGAGGCCGTCACGGCGGGCAGCGTCTCCGCCGACGGGCGCACGGTCGTGCTGCGCAGCTACGGCCGCGCCTTCGTCTGGACGCGGCGGGCGCGGGAGCCGCTCGCGGCCGCGCTGCGCCGCGCGCCGTGCGTCGCCGGTTCGGATTTGATCTCCGAGGGTCAGGGGGAGGCGCTTGCGGTCAACAGCGACGGCCGCGCGTTCTACACGGTCGCCGAGGGCGAGCGGCCGCCGCTCCGACGCTACGCGGTGCCCGGCTCGTGACATTCGTACGCGACCTGGCGCGCGAACATTGTTTGATGATCCGCAGGGCGGGGAGCACAAGTAATAGACACACCACCGAGAGTCGGTTTGGCCACATATCCCCCGCCACCTCTCTCGCAGCGCGCCCGGTGCCTTCCACCGGGCGCGCCCTTTTAAGCGGCGCGTCGGAACCTCCCGTCGGCCTCGTTCGAAGGAGCGGGAAAGGATCGTGGGCGGACCCGTCGAAACAGGTCCCGCCCATGAAGCGCTCCGCTACGCCGACGACGACTCCCGAGTCGCTCTCCACCTACATCCAGGTGCGCTTCGACGATTTCTCGCGTTCGCAGAAGGATGTCGCGCAGTACATCGTCGATCACCTCGACGAGGTCGCCTTCCAGACCGCAGAGGAGCTCGCCCGCCGTGCCAACACGTCTTCGAGCACGGTCGTGCGCTTCTCACAGGCGCTCGGCTTCGAGGGCTACCCCGAGCTGCAGCAGTCCGCGCGCGAGGAGTACCGGCGCCGCCACGCGACGACGCCGCCGACCGGCATCGGCCCGGCGGCACCGCTGTTCTCGCTTGACCAGAACGAGTTCGAGACGCTGCTGGCGGCCGATCACGTCAACGTCGAGGACACCGCGCGCAAGGTCTCGCGCAGCGAGGTCGAGACGGCGATCGAGGCGATCGCGACGACGCCGCGCCTGCTCATCGTCGGCACCGACCAGATGGCCTTCTTCGCCTCCTACCTGCGCCACCTGCTGATGCTGCTCGACCTGCGTGCCGAGATCGTCGCCAGCCCGTCGCAGGAGGCGCTTGGCAGGCTGAGCCGCATCGACGAGCAGACGCTCGTCATCGGGCTGTCGGCCGGCCGCCCGCACCCGCTCGTTGTGCGCGCGATGAAGCTCGCGCGCCACCGCAAGGCGATGACGATGGCGATCACCGACGCGACGCTGTCAGAGGTCGCCAAGCTCGCGAAGATCCGCTTGTACTACTCGTCCAACAGCCCGGCCTACGTGCGCTCACATACCGCGCTGCTGAGCATGGTCCAGGCGCTCGCCTACGGCGTCTACGCCCGCGATGCGGACGGCTACGCGGATCGCATCAAGGCGTTCAAGCTGAAGTAGTTGCTTCCTGCTCACCGCCCAGAGCGGCGGTTCAGCGCAGTATGTGCTTGAAGTCTCGCGCCGATAGGGGACAATCGATCGATATGGGTCGGCGCGTCTTTTCTGCAGTGCTCGGCGTGATGTTGTGCGCAGCTGGACTGGCAGCGGTCGCCGCGATCGAGCTGATGCCGCTCGTTTCCGGCTGGATGGACGTCGCGCTCGTCGCGAGCGTCCTCGTGGCGATGCTTCTGCCCGGCTACCTGATCGTGCGTCCCCCCGACTTCCGCGATGAGGGCGATGACGACTCCGGCGGTGGCAAGGGGCCACCTCCCATCAGCCCCGAGCCCCCGGGACCGCACGACGGCCTGCCCGATCCTGACTGGTCGTCATTCGACGACCTGCGCAGGGATTGGGAACGCGAGCCCGTCAGCGCCTGACGCCGACACGGGCTCAGCCAGGCGCGGATAGCCCTCGTCAACGACCCCAAGATCACCGGTGGCCGTTGTGAAGACGGCGTCATAGTCGCCGGTACACTCGATCATGTGAGAGACCAAGCCACGTTCCGCGTCAAGGCCGGGCTGGCCGAGATGCTCAGGGGCGGCGTGATCATGGATGTCGTCGACGCCGAGCAGGCGCGCATCGCGCAGGATGCGGGAGCGGCCGCCGTGATGGCGCTCGAGCGCGTCCCGGCCGACATCCGCCGAGACGGCGGCGTCGCACGGATGTCCGATCCGGTGATGATCAAGGGCATCCAGGAGGCGGTCACGATCCCCGTGATGGCCAAGGCGCGCATCGGCCACCTTGCCGAGGCACAGGTGCTCGAGGCGCTCGAGGTCGATTACATCGACGAGTCGGAGGTGCTCACGCCCGCCGACGAGGACAACCACATCGACAAATGGCCTTTTCGGATCCCGTTCGTGTGCGGCGCCACGAACCTTGGCGAGGCGCTGCGGCGCATCGGCGAGGGCGCGGCGATGATCCGCTCCAAGGGTGAGGCCGGCACCGGCGACATCGTCGAGGCGGTCCGCCACATGCGCGCGATCAACTCGCAGATCCGTCGCCTGACGACGCTCGACGAGGCCGAGCTTGCGACTGCCGCCAAGGAGCTGCAGGCGCCGCTGGATCTCGTGCGCGGCGTCGCGGCCGCCGGCAAGCTCCCGGTCGTGCTGTTCTGCGCCGGTGGCATCGCCACACCGGCCGACGCCTCGCTGATGATGCAGCTCGGTGCCGAGGGCGTGTTCGTGGGCTCGGGGATCTTCAAGTCCGAGGACCCGCAGATGCGGGCGCGGGCGATCGTCGAGGCGACGACGCACTTCGCCGACCCGGCCCGCGTCGCGCGCGCGTCGGAGGGCCTGGGCGGGCCGATGCACTCGCTGCAGTCGCGCTCGCTGGCCGACGAGCAGCTGCTCGCACAGCGCGGCTGGTAGCGCTTGGGATGCTGATCGGCGTGCTCGCCCTGCAGGGCGGCTTCGCGGCGCACAAGCGAACCCTGCGCGCGCTCGGCGCCGACGTGCGCGAGGTGCGCCTGGCGACCGATCTCGACGGCCTCGACGGCCTCGTGCTCCCGGGCGGGGAATCGACGACGATGACGCTCGGGATCGCCCGCGACAAGCTCGCCGGGCCACTGCGCGCGCTCGCCGCATCCGGCACGCCGGTCCTCGGGACGTGCGCGGGCATGATCATGCTCGACCGCAGCCACCTCGGGCTGATGGACATCGAATGCAGGCGCAACGCCTTCGGGCGCCAGGTGCGCTCGTTCGAGGAGGACCTCGAGGTCGCCGGCTTGCACGGGCCACCGCTGCGCGCCGTCTTCATCCGCGCCCCATGGATCGATTCCCACGGCGACGGCGTGCAGATCCTCGCCGAGCTCGAGGGCCATCCGGTCGCAGCGCGCCAGGAGTCGCTGCTGGCGGTCGCGTTCCATCCCGAGCTCGGCCAGGACACACGCCTGCACGAGGCCTGGCTGCGCGAGGTGGAGGCCGCTCAGGCCGGCGCGGCCGCGGCCGTCGTGCCGCCGCGGCGCAGGTAGCCGACCGCCTCGCGGATCAGCTCGCGCTCGACCAGCCACGTCGCGATCGCCGTGACGAGCAGGTAGGCGACGAGCTCGGCCGCGGCCAAACCCGCGCCGCGCTCGCCGGACTCGAGCAGGCGGGCGAGCACGACGAGCCCGACCGCGGGCACCGACGGCGCGAGCGCGCGCGCCGCCTGACCGGCCAGCGGGCGCCCGGGAAACAGGCGCGCGATGTAGACCATGCGCGCGACCAAGCCGGCGCCCACGGCGATGCTCAGGCCGGTCGCCAAGCCGCCGAGCCCGTCGGAGAAGGTCAGCGGCACCGCGACCGCGAGGAAGATCGCCGTGACGAGAACGCCGACGATCGCGATCGGCGCGGTCTCGTCGCGCGCGCGGTAGTACGCCTGCCAGTTGAAGCCGAGGTGCCCCAATGCCGCGATCGCGCCGAAGACTTGCAGCAGGATGACCGCCGGCTCCCACTTGTCGCCGATGACGAAGTGCACGAGATCGGGTGCGAACAACGTCAGGCTGAGGCCGAACGGCATCGCCCACATGAGCGCGAGCCGGTTGGACTTCACGAACGTCTCGTACAGCAGGTCGGTCCTGTCCTTGACCGCGCAGATCGCCGGGTACAGCGTCGCAGTGATGAGCTGGTCGACGCGGTTGGTCAGCAGCGACACGCTCGAGGCGAGCGTCGCGGCACCGGCGGCCGCGAGCCCGATGGCCGCCTCGCTGGCCAGCAGCGAGCCCTGCGCGAGCACGACGCCGCTCACGCTGGCGACGAACAGCGGCAGCGAGTAGCCGAAGTAGCTGCGCGCCGTCGCGTGGTCCCAGCGCAGCGCCAGGCGGTACGGCGACAGCGCGACGATCGCCAGCGCGCCCGCCCAGCCGCCGGCGATCGCCCCCGCGACGAGCGACCAGTAACCGGCACCTGCGGCAGCGAGCGCGATCGTCACGACGAACCCGACGACCGGCTCGATCGCCTGCAGCGTGCGCTGGCGCGCAAAGCGCATCCGCCGGTAGAGGATCCAGACGGGCGCTTGCAGCGCCAGCGCCGGCAGCAGTGCTGCGAGCGCGAAGCCGGGCGCGAGCAGCTTGTCCTGGCCATAGACGAGCGCCAGCACCGGCACGAGAGCTACGAACAGGACGAGCAGCGCGACGCTGACGATCAGCTCGAGCGTGAACGCCTTCTGGAAGGCAAGCTCCTGGTCGTGCTCGTCCTGCTGGACGTACTTGTCGCCGACCCCGGAGGGCTTGAGCACCGTCACCATCGCGACGGTGATCGCGAGGATTCCCCAGACGCCGAACTCCGCGGGCGTCAGCAGCGCCGCGACGATGAACCCGCGTGCGAAGCTCAGAAACGTGAGGCCGGTCGTGAAGGCGCCGTTGATGAGAACGCCGCGCGCCGCGTGCCTCCGCAGGCTGCGCCCACCGAGGTCGAAGCGGCCGGTCGCCTCGGGGGCCGCTGGGGGGAGCATCTCGGTCATCTGCGGATCGTGCGCTGAACCTAGCAGTCCGTCCCGACCGCGTAGACGGCACAATCGGGCCCGTGCGCACCGGTGTCATCGTCCCCGTCCACGGCTGGGCGCCACTGCTGGCCGAGACGCTCGACGCGATCCTCGCGCAGGACCCGCGGCCCGAGGTCGTGGTGGTCGTCGACGACGGATCGCCCGATCGGTTGAAGCTCCATCCAGATCACGCCGGGGAATGCGTGCTCGTCCGCCACGACGAGTGTCGCGGGCTGGCGGCGGCGCGTGCGACCGGGCTGGCGCAGCTCGACACCGAGCTCGTCGCGCTGTGCGACGACGACGACGCGTGGGAACCCGGCAAGCACGCGGCGCAGCTCGGCGCGCTGGCAGAGCACCCGGGCGCCGCCGCCTGCCTCGGGCACGCGCACATCGTCGGCCTCGACGGGCGGCCGACCGGGGAGCGCTGGGACGAGCTGCCCGCGGGACTTCACCGCGCCGACGAGCTTCTGCCGCTGCTGTACGAGCGCAACCCGCTGTGCGTGTCGAGCGCGCTGCTGCGTCGCGATGCGGTGCTCGCCGCCGGAGGTTTCGCCTTCCCGCTGCCGCGGGTGGAGGACTGGGACCTGTGGCTAAGGCTGTTGGAGGCGGGCCACGCGTTCGTCATGGAGCCGCGCGCGGTCGTGCGCTATCGGCGCAGGCCGGGCGCGCTGTCGAGTGACATCGCCGCCACGGCGAGCGCGCAGATGCATGTCCACGAGAGTCATGCCGAGCTCGTGGGGGAGGCGGTGCGCCGGCGCGTGGAGTCCGCCGACCGGGCCGCCCGCGCGCGCGGGCTGGTGCGCAATCGGTCGTTTGCGGCGGCGCGGTCGGAGCTGCGGCGCGCCGCCGCGCTGGGAGCGCCGAGCGCCCGCGACCGGGCACTGGGTGTGGCGCTGGCCGTGCCCGGCGCGCGCGCCGCGCTCGGCCGTCGCGATCCCTATGTGCGTGGCGCTTCGCGGTTGGAGCGATGGCTGCGGTGGCGGCCGCGGCCGCAGCGGGCCAAGGAGGCCGCCGAGCTCGCCTATTGGCGTGAGCGTGTGGCGCACGAGGGCACGCTTGGACACGACCACTACGAGCGCGTCTTCACCGCTCACTTCGAGCTGACGACGGCGTTCTTCGCCGGCAAGCGCGTGCTCGACGTCGGCTGTGGGCCGCGAGGGAGCCTGGAATGGGCCGACGGCGCAGCCGAGCGCGTCGGCCTGGATCCACTCGTCGACCGCTACCGCGAGCTGGGCATCGACCGCCACGCCATGCGCTACGTGTCCGCGCCGGCGGAGCACATGCCGCTGCCCGACGCGTCGTTCGACATCGTCGCGACGCTCAACTCACTCGACCACGTCGACGACGTCGACGGGGCGGTCGCCGAGATCACGCGTGTCGCAGCGCCGGGCGCGACGTGGCTGCTCACCGTCGAGGTCGGCCACGCCCCGACGGCGACCGAGCCACACGCGCTCGAATGGGATGTGATCGAGGCCTTCACCGGCTGGCGGGTCGAGTGGTCGGCGCGCAGTGGCCTGCGCGGCGACCACGACATCTACGCGAGCATCGACGAGGAGCTGCCGTATGTGTCAGGGCCGGGATTGCTGCGCGCGCGGCTGACGCGCCGTTAGTGCGCGGTAACGCGCGAGCAATTCCCGATACAAGGCCTCGTGCTCCTCAGCGCAGCGCTCCAGCGAAAGCTCCTCGGCGCGCCCGCGGCACGCGGCGGCAGGATCCCGGAGGTCGATCGCCTCCAGCAGTGCCGCGGCGAGCGCATCTGGCTCCGGCGCCTCGAACAGCGCGCCGATTCCAGGCCGGTCGATGATCTCAGGACCGGCGCCGTCCGAGCTTGCGACGACCGGCGTCCCGCAGGCGAGCGACTCCACGAGCACGAGGCCAAAGGCCTCCGCTTGCGAGGCGAGCACCGTTACCGACGCTGCGCTGTAGGCTCGCGCAAGCTCGTCCTCGGCGTCGACGTCGACGAGCTCCACGCCGGGAGCCTCAAGCGCCGCGGCGAGCGCCGGGTCGCGCGGGCGTGAGAGCATCAGTCGCGCTCCGGGGCGCTGTTCGCGGACGCGGGCGAAACCGGCGAGCAGCAGGTCGCCGCGCTTGCGCGCGTCGTCCAGCGCGGAGGGGCAGAAGACGATCGGGCCGCCGCCGTCGTCGCGCTCGGCGCGGCGGCGAAACACGGTCAGGTCCGTTCCGGGATGGATCACGCGCCCCCCGCGCCCGAGCCAGCGCTGCGCGGCCGCCTGCGCGGCGGCGCTGATCGTGACGAGCTCGTCGCAGCCGGACATCGCGCGCTCGAGCGTCTCCAGCCGCAGCCAGCGGTTGGCGAGAGCCTCGGGTCGCGGCAGGCCGACGAGCGTGAGCACGGCTGGGCGGCGCGAGCGCACCGCCAGCAGCGCATCGCTGGGATGGAAGGCGTGCACGACATCGAAGCCCTCGCGGCGCAGCGTGCGCCACACCAGTGGCAGGTGCGTGAGGTGGTCCTGCAGCGCGCGGCGCCCGAGCAGCGCGTCGGGCGGGCGGCGGTGGCGCACGATCGTGATGCGCCCGTCGAGGGTGCGCTCGGCCGGTCCGTCGTGGCTCGTCAAGATCCACGGCTCGTGGCCGCGCGCGGCGAGGCCGGCCGCGACGTCGTGGACGAGCCGCTCCGCTCCGCGGCGCACCTCGGGCCAGTATGTGGGATGCAGGAGCGCCGGGCGAAGCGGGCCGCTCATAGCATCAGGGTGCGGTGGCGCACGCTGCCGCGCATCATCGCCGCGATCTCGGCGGTGTCCTCGGCCGCGCGCGCGGGCAGGCGCAGTAGCGCCCGCACGACGCCGCGCACCGTGCGGCCCGAGCCCGGCCAGGCAGCCCGCGCCCACGGCAGCAGGAGCAGATACGCCACGGGGTGGCGGCGGGCCGCCAGCGCGCCCGCGAAGGCCAGCAACAAGCACGGGTGGCGTGGCTTCCAGAACAGCCCCAGCGGCAGGCGCCGGCGCACGCGCGCGTGGCGTGCGACGACGGCCGGCAGGTCGGCCCAGCGCGCGAGCGAGCGCAGGTACTGGCCGAGCGCCATCGGATGCACGGCGTGCAGCACGCGCGCCTCGGGCACCGCGACGAGCCGGGCGCCCGCGTCCTCGGCTCGCAGCCAGAGGTCGGTGTCCTCGCCGCCGGGTCCCTCGATCTGCTCGTCGAAGCCGTCGAGCTGCTCGAGCAGCGCCCGCGGGAAGGCGATATTGGCCGTCGCGGCCTGCCAGTGGGGCGGCTGCACGTTCAGCGTGCGCGCCCACGGCACCCGGGCCAGCACCTCGGCCTCGCGCGGGTCCGAGCGCACCGACCCCTGCAGCACGTCCGCGGACCCCGCGCCGGAGCTCGCTTCGGCGAGCGCCGACAGCCAGCCGGGCTCGGGCCGGCAGTCGTCGTCGGTGAAGGCGACGAGCGCGCCGCGCGCCGCGCGCCAGCCGTCGTTGCGCAGCGCGGGTGCGGGCCCGGTACCGGGCGTGCGCTCGATCTGGCGAAGCGTGCCGCGGCGCGTCAGCGGGTGCTCGGCGAGCAGCTGCTGCGTGCGCGGCGGGCGCGAGTCGAAGGCGACGATCAGCTCCCAGCGGTCGGCGTCGAGCGTCTGCTCCTCGAGCGCGTTGAGCAGCCACAGCAGGCGCAGCGGCCGATCATGCGACGGCACGACCACCGAGATCTCTGGTCCGCCGGGCACGCGGGGCAGCGTAGTGACTAGCGCCGAGCGTGGTGCACGACGTGCGGCACCGTCCAGCCGGCGGTCGCGCGCAGCTTAAAGCGCCCGACCTCGCGTACGTCCTCAAAACCGGCCGTCCACAGCATCCGCCGCCAGGTCCTGCGCGCAGGCAGCCAGAAGACGACCGCCTTGTCGCGGTCGGCGAGGTAGCGCGAGGTGGGAAACGGCAACAGGTCCAGGCGCGGCTCGTACTCCTCGGCGCTGATGAACAGACCGCCGGGCTTGACGAGTCCCGCGATCCGCTCGAGCGCGAGCAGGTGATCACGCATGTGGATCAGCACCGAGCCACAGACGACGAGGTCGAACTGGCCGCCGAGCTTCTCGGGCGTCGCGTCGTAGACGTTGCACGCGACGCGCTGCGCTGCTGAGCCTAGGGCCTCGCGCGCGAGCGCGAAGCCCGTACCACGAGGGATGCCGGGGAAGCTCTGCGGCCGCCGCCGCGGCGGGAAATCCAGCTCGCTCTCGCTGTCGATGTCCAGGCCGATCACGTCGGTCGCGCCGCGGCGCTCCATCTCAAAGGCCCAGAAGCCGTCCCACATGCCGATGTCGAGCGCGCGCATGGCGCTCATGTCGTCGGGCAGGCGGTACTCGCCGACGAACGGCCCGATGTCGAACATTCCGCGCGTGCGTACGCCGTCACCGAGGTCGAGCGTGTGGTACCAGTCGATCTCCGCGACGCGGTCGGCGAGGCTCATCGGCGCAGCACGGTACCGGTCGGCTGTCAGAATCCCGCTGCGCATGGGTGCATTCAGTACACGCCGGTGAACGCGACGCGGCGGGTGCTCATAACGGGCGCCTACGGATTCGTGGGCTCGGCGCTCGCCCGTGCGTGTCTGGAGCGCGGCGACAGCGTCTGCGTCCTGCGCCGTAGCGAGCAGCCGATGTCGGCGCTCGTGCTCGAGGGCAGCGAGGCGAACTGCACGGTCGTCGATGGCGACGTGCTCGGTGCGGGCGTGCTCGACGAGGCGATCGGCAAGCAGGGCATCGACACCGTCTTTCACCTTGCCGCGCAGCCGATCGTGGCCGAGGCGTTGCGAGCGCCGTCGCAGAGCTTCGACGTCAACGTGCGCGGCACGTGGCTGCTGCTGGAGGCATGCCAGCGCCACGACGTCGCGCGCACGGTCGTCGCCTCGACGTTTCAGGCCTACGGCGCGCCCGGGCGACTGCCGATCGACGAGCGGCTGCCGCTCGACGCGCGCCAGCCCTATGCGCTGACGAAGGCGTGCGCGGACCTGATCGCGCGCTGCTGGTGGCACGCCTACGGCCTGCCGGTCGCCACGGCGCGCTTCTCCAACGTCTACGGCGGTGGCGACCGCAACCTGTCGCGGCTCGTTCCGGGCGCGGTCGCGGCGGCGCTGCGCGGGCAGCGCCCCGTGATCCGCTCAGACGGCTCTCCGCAACACGACTTCTTCCACGTGCGCGACGCGGCCGCCGCGTACCTGGCGATCGCCGACGCGCTCGACGCCGGGGGGACGGTCGACGCGCGCGGGGAGGCCTTCAACGCGGGCAGCGGCAGCTCGCGCTCCGTGCTCGAGATCGTGCAACTCGTCTGCGACGCCGCGGGGACGGGCGTGCAGGCCGAGGCGCGCGGCAGCGTCGTCCCGGAGGGCGAGGTCGAGCGCCAGGTCATCGACTACGGCAAGCTGCATGCCGCGACCGGATGGTCGCCGAGCATCGCGCTCGAGGATGGGATCCAGCGCACGGTCCAGTGGTATCGCGAGCACCCGGAGGTGCTTCACGGCCTCTGACGGGCGGCGCCCAGCTCGCGCGCGCGGCGCCGCGCCTCCCGCACGATCCGCCGCGTGCGCGAGACCGGCGGGGGTGGCGCCACGAGCGGCGTAAGCAGCGCCAGCCAGCCGGCGGGGACGCTGGCGGAGATCGTGCTGAGAATCCAACCCGCAACCGAGCGCTGCCCGAGGCCGCTCAGCAGCACGACCTGCCGCGCGCGACCGGTGAGATCGCCGGGCGCCAGACGCTTGACCAGGATGCAATCTCCCCAGACGGTCTGGCCGTCGTGGCGCGCGACGAGCTGCTTTCGCCACGGCGCGGCGGGCTGCCACGTCTCCGTGATCAGCGACTGCACGTCAAAGCCGCGCTCGTCGAAGGCCGCGAGCGCAGCGTGGAGCTTGGGCTCGCCCTCGTAGAAGGGCTCGATGCGCAGCTCGCAGCGGATGCACAGCGCGTCGTCGAGCAGCGGCCCGCATGACGTCAGCACCTCGAAGTCCAAGCCCTCGAGGTCGGTCTTGAGCAGGTCGATGCGCGTGACGTCCTCCTGCGCGAGCAGCGACGGAAGCGTGCGCGTCGTGACCTCCGTGCGCTCGACGACCTCGTACTCGCGCTCGACGCCGTACTTGGCGATCAGCTCGGGATCGGGTTCGAGCAGGCTCGAGACCGACACGAAGGAGCGCGTCGTGAACGTGCGCGTGCTCTCCGAGCCGGCGATGACGTCCGACAGCGTGACGCGGCGCTCGTAGCCGGCTGCGTCCCCGGCCGGCCGGTCGGCGGCGTCGATCTCGACGATCGTCGATCCCGTGCGAGCCCATGGCGGCAGCGCGAGCGGCTCATCGCCGCCGGAGCCGAGGTTGACGACGGTGAAGGCCTGCAGCTCGGGCGGGACGTCGCTCACAGCGGCGTTTCGGCGAGCAGCGTGGTGATGACGAACTCCGGCTCCTCGTAGCCCTTGACGATGTGCGTCGTCAGCCGGTAGCAGAGGCCGGGCGCCACGATCGCGGTGAGCTGGCCGCCCGACGCGATCCGACCCGCGCCCGGAAGGCTCGCCTCATGGCGGGTGGCGATGACGCCGGCGATCAGCTCGGGAGGATCGCCGCGGCCGACGCGCAGCTCGAGGTGCCCGTTCTGGCCCGGCGCGGCGATGACGCCACCGGAGACCTGCACGAGCGTCGGCCGTCGCGGGCGCTGCGGGCGGTAGGTGACGTCGAGCTCGGGCGCGAAGACGTACGGAGCGGCCGTACCCGGCGAGCGCAGACCCTGACGCCGCGCGGCGGCGTGACGCAGGCTGCGCCACGCGCTGCCGGCGGCCGGACGCGCGCGCTGCGCGATCCCCATCAGAGCACCACCGTCCGCGCGGCGATGCTGCCGCGCGCGAGCGCGGCCGCCGTCATGCCGTCGGCCACCACGCGCACGGCGGCCGCCCGCCGCCCGCCGCTGCGCGCGTCGTGGCGCACCAGCAGCGCGTAGGGCGCCAGCGCCACGAGCGGCCACGAGCGCCGCAGCGCGAGCGCCGCGACCAGCCCGGCGGCCGCCAGATCAACGCGCGCGCTGCGCCGGTTGAGGAACAGGCGCCGGTGCAGGAAGGCGCGGCGCAGCTCGGGGACCTGTCGCGTGAGGCGCGGAAACAGCGCCAGGCGCCGGCGCTCGGCGAGAAACGCGCGCGCTCCGCGCGGCTGGACCTCGTGCAACACGAGCGAGCGCGGGCAGAAGACGACGCGCGCGCCGCCGCGCACGGCCGTCCAGCCGAACAGCACGTCCTCGCCGAACGGCGCCCCCGCCGGATTCTCGAGGCCCGCCGGAAAGCCGCCCGCGCGCTCGAAGGTCTCGCGGCGGACGACGAGGTTGGCGGTCTCGAAGAGACCGGACTGAGTGTCGATCCAGACGCTGCGATCCAGCGGGCCGTGGGCCCGGACCGGTGCGACGGGGCCGAGCACGATGTCGGCGCCGTGCAGCTCGGCGGTCGCGGCGGCCAGCCAGCCGGGCGTCGGCTCGCAGTCGGAGTCCGTGAAGGCGAGCACGCCTGCGCGTGCGGCGGCGGCCCCGTCGTTGCGTGCCGCGCCCGGCCCGGCGCCGCGCTCGCGGCGCACGACGCGGACGCCGTGTGACTGCGCGAGCTGCGCGGTCCGGTCGCGCGAGCCGTTGTCGACGACGACGACCTCGACCTCGCCGTCGAACTCCTGGCGCGCGATCGCCTCCAGCGTCCGCCCGAGCGAGCGCTCGGCGTCGCGGGCGGGGATTACAACCGAGACGTCGGGTCCGCCGGGCTTCATGTCGGTCAACGCTACTTGCGACAGACGGCGACGAGGTCGAGCGCTAGCTCGACGGGCTGCTCGGCGAGGTAGAAGTCCTCCTGGCCGATTGCCTCGGCGGCGGTGTTGGGGCGCCGGCGGGCAAGCGTCAGGCTCGTGTCGTAGAGGATCTGGCGCGCGCGGCGGGGCACGAAGCGCCGCATCCGTAGCCGGTCGAGGCGCAGCAGCGCGTGCAGGCGGCGATGCTCGGCGGCGACGAACTCGAGCTGGCGCGGCGAGCCGAAGATGCCGAGGATCTGCACCTGTGAGAACCACGGCGCCATCAGGCTGCGCAGCTGCTCGGGGTCGTATTCGCGGTAGTGGTAGGGGTCGATGATCTCTTCGGGCGCGCCGAAGGTCAGGCGGTTGGGCGTGACGAAGACGGCGACGCCGCCGGGCTCGAGCACGCGGCGCGCCTGCGACAACACCCGCTGGGGATCGGGCACGTGTTCGAGCGACTGCACGCTGAGCACCGATCCGAACGAGCCGTCCTCGAACGGCAGATCGCGCATGTCGGCGACCACGGTCTCGCGCTGCTGGCCCGCGAGCACGCTGGGCTCGACGTCGACGCCGACCGTCTCCCGCGGCGCGAGCAGCTCGAACGAGTGGCCGACGCCGCAGCCGAGATCGAGCACGCGCCCTGCGGGCAGCAGTCCGGCGGACAGCGCGTAGGTTGCAACGTGGCGCTGCCAGGTCGGGTTGAACCCTCCCTCGGCGGTCATGACACGTTCGCCGGTGACGATCATGGCGTGAACTTGCGGTTCGTGACGAGTCCGCTGCGGTGCAGGACGAGCTTGCCGAGCGTCGTCAGCGTCTTGAGCCCGTAGGTGATCGACGGTCCGAGAGCGATCGAGGAGGCGTCGTCGTCGTAGATCGTGCGCGCCGGAACCTCGCCGATCCTGAAGCCGAAGTGCACGGCCTGCACGAGCACCTCGGAATCGAACGAGAAGCCGATCGCGTTGCGCAGGAACGGGATCCGCATCAGCACCTCCCGCGAGTAGGCGCGGTAACCGGTGTGAAACTCGGCCAGGTCGGTGCCCAGGATCGTGTTCTCGACCATCGTCAGGCTGCGGTTGGCGACGTACTTCCAGCGCGGCATGCCGCCGGCGATCGCCGCGCCGGGATCGAGCAGCCGCGACCCGAGCACCAGATCGGCCTCGCCGCGGACGATCGGCTCGATCATCGTCGGGATCAGCGTCGGCTCGTACTGACCGTCGGGGTGCAGCATCACGACGACGTCGGCGTCGCGCTGGAGCGCCTCGAGGTAGCACGTCTTCTGGTTTCCCCCGTAACCGACGTTGTGCGGGTGCCAGATGAGGCGCACGTTGAGGCTGCGGGCGAGCTCGACCGTCGAGTCCGTGGAGGCGTCGTCGACGAGGATGATCTCGTCGACGATGTCGCGCGGGATGCCGGTGAACGTCCGCTCCAGCGTGCGGGCGGCGTTGCGGGCGGGCATGACGACGATGACCTTGCGGTCCTCAAACACCGCGCGCCTCGGCGGGGGCCGCGCGGTTGGCGCGCTCGGAGTCGGCCAGCACGGGGCGTGATCCTATTCAGCGGGGCCGTAGAGGTCGTAGCCCGTGATCTGGGCGCGCGGCGTGATCGCCTTCATGCATGTCCGCAGGCGCTGCGACTCGGCTTCGTCGATACCCAGCTTCGATACCGGGGACTCGTCGATGACCACGATGATCAGCCAGCCGCGGCGAGCGCGTGCGCGGACGGCTGCGCAGGGCTCGCTTTCGGGCACGAGCGACACCTCATGGCGCAGGCGATCGCCGCCGATGGGCGCAAACGTGTAGGGGCCCATCGCGACCGGGCGCGCGTCGTCGTTGTAACCCGGCTGCGCACGCAGCGCGGCATACAACTCCACGTAGCCGGGGTAGGCGAAGGTGATTGCATGGCGCTCGGCATAGCCCGGCGCGGCGGCGGCGAGCCCGACCCCTGCCAGCACGGCGAGCAGGGGCGCGACCCAGGCCGCGGCCGGCAGCCGGCGCCCGCCGACGAGCAATGCGGCTCCGGCGCCGAGCACGGCCGCAAGCGCCAGCGTCTTCCAGGACGGCACGAACGGAAAGCCGATCCCGGCATCGCGTACGAGCGAGATGACCACGGACACGGCAAAGACGGCGATCGCGGCGGCGCGCAGCCGCGGGTGGTCGCCGCGCGCGCTCAGGGCGATCGCCGCCGTGGCGGCGAGCAGCATCGGCAGCAGGTAGCGCGTCGTCGTGATCGCCAGGCCCGTGGATTGGTCGATGCCCGTGTACGGAGCGGTGCTCCACAGCAGCGCGGCGAGCGCGGTCGCGCCGGCGAGCGCCAGCGTGATGCGCGAGCGGCGCACGAGCGCGAGCACGAACGCGGCCGGCGCCAGCAGCAGGGCACCGCCGAGGATCTCGGCGTAGGCCCCGGTACGACCGCGCAGCACCTCGGCCGGGTGCGAGATGAACGAGGCCTCGATCTCCTTCAGCTTGGGCGGGACCGGGTCGCCCCATGACGTCGACACGAACGGCCACAGCGGCGAGCCGTGGTCGATGAGGTTGCGCAGCGGCCAGATCGCGCACACGATCAGGGCGACGACGACGGCGGCGGCGAGCGGGGCCGCATGCGCGCGCAGCGCCGCACGATGACTCCATCCCGCGAAGGCCAGCACCAGCGCTACGAGCAGGATCGGCGTCGTCTTCGTCCCGACGGCCAGGCCGGCGGAGACGACCGCGGGCACGAGCAGCAGCGGCCGCGGGCCGCGCACCCGTTCGGGCACAGGCAGCGACAGCACCGCGAGCGCCGCCGCCGTCGCCAGCCAGGCCGTCGCCGGCAGATCGTTGAGCGGCCCGCCGAACTGGCGCGCGCTGAGCGGCAGCGTCAGCAGCGCGGCGGCGCCGAGGCCGGCGACGAGCGCGGGCACGTCGAGGCTGCGCAGGCCGGTCCAGATCGCGATCACCAGCAGCGCGGCGAACGCGGGCGTGACGATCGACGCGATCACCCATGACTGCGACAGTCCGAGCGCCCAGCCGACGAGCACCTCGTAGGTGATCGGGTAGTTGCCGACGGGCATCCCGTCGACGATCCCGACGACGGCGCCGGGCGAGCCCGAGTGCCGCCAGGACCCGGGCAGGCCGAGGTGGTAGACCGCGCCGTCGAGATCGAGGTGGGGATGGCGCAACTGCCAGACGCACAGCGCCAGGCCGGCGGCTGCCAGTGCGAGCAGGCCGATGCGAGTCGCGGGCGCCGCCTGCGTCCACCAGTCGGCGAGCTGGTGGCGCGCTGCGGGGTCGGGCAGCAGCGCCCGTGCGGCAATCCATGTCAGGCCCGCGCCGGCGGCCAGCGCGACCGTCGAGCCGCCGAGGTCCACCAGCCCCAGGCCGAGGGCCCACAGGACGGCCGCGGCCGCCGCCAGCGGGGCCGCCGCCACCACGAGCTCCAGGCCGCGGGCACCGAGCCGGCCTCCCAGGCGCAGTCCCGCACCGCCGAGCGCCGCCACCGCGAGGGCGAATACGACGTGGTGCGCCGCAATCATCGCGGGGCATCGTAGCGGCGCGCTGCGCAGGTAAACGCCGGGCAGGATCCGGGCTACACGACGAGCCCGTGGCGGACCGTGTTCTCGGTCACGACGCGCGGTTGCACGAAATGCAGCAGGTAGTCGTGGCCGCCCGCCTTCGTCCCGGTTCCCGACAGCCGGTTGCCGCCGAACGGCTGGCGGCCGACCATCGCGCCGGTGATCGCGCGGTTGACGTACAGGTTGCCCACCGGCGAGCGGGCGACGACATGCTCGACGGTGCGCGGGTTGCGCGAGAACAGCCCGCCGGTGAGGGCGACGGGCAGCGCGTCGACGTGATCGCAGGCCTCGTCGACGTCGCGCACGGCCTCGACGCAGAGCAGCGGACCGAAGATCTCGTCGCGCAGCACGTCGCAATCGGGCGCCAGGTCCGTCGCGACGATCGGCGGGCAGTACCAGCCGCCGTCCGGCACGTCCCGGGCACTCGTCGCAAGCGTGCCGTCGCGAGCCGCCAGCTCGGCGTAGCGGCGCACGCGGTCGCGGGCGGCACGCTCGATGAGCGGCGGCACGTCGGTGGCGAACTCATCGGCGGGGCCGATCAGCAGGCCCTGCACCGCGCCGGCGAGCCGCTGCACGAGCACGTCGCCAATCGACTCGTGGACCAGCACGCGCGCGGCGGCCGAGCACTTCTGGCCCGCATAGCCGAAGGCCGACTCGACGATCGCCGGGATGGCCTCGTCGAGGTCGGCATCGGCGTCGACGATGACGCAGTTCTTGCCGCCCATCTCGGCGACGACGCGCTTGAGCTGACGGGCGCCCGGGACGAGCTGCGCCGCGCCGCGCAGCAGCTCCAGGCCGACCGCGCCCGAGCCCGTGAACGCGATCGTCGCGACATCGGGATGCGCAGCGAGCGCGGCGCCGGCCTCGCCTTCGCCGGGCAGCAGCGCGATCGCGTCGGCCGGCACGCCCCCGGCGCGCAGCGCCTCGACGACGCGCAGTCCACAGCCGGGCGCCTGCTCGGCGGGCTTGAGCACGACGCTGTTGCCGGTCGCCAGCGCTGCTGCTGCCATGCCGATCGGGATCGCGAGCGGGAAGTTCCACGGCGCGATCACGGCGCAGACCCCGCGCGGGACGTAGCGCAGCTCGTTGCGCTCGCCCGGCGGCTGCAGCAGCGCCGGGCCCGCGTCGAGCTCGAGTGTGCCCCGGGCATAGAACTCCAGGAAGTCGATCGCCTCGCAGACGTCCGCATCGGCGTCGGCCCACGGCTTCGCGCTCTCGCGCAGCACGAGGGCGGCGAGCTCGGCGCGGCGCTCGCGCATCCAGGCCGCGGCGCGCAGCAGCGCCGCGGCACGCTCGCCGGCGGGGATGACCGACCACCGCGCGAAGCCGCCCTTCGCGCTCGCGACCGCGTCGGCGGCCTCGGCTTCCGTGGCACGCGCGGCCAGCGCCACGACGCGCTGCGGGTCGCCGGGGTCCGTCGAGACGAGCTCCTGGCCGTCACGCCGCTGCTCGCCGATCAGGATGGGCACGTGGAAAGGCAGCTCGAGCGCGGCCAGCGCGTCGGTCAGCTGCGTGCGAGCGGCGGCGCGGCGCAGCTCGAGGATCGGCTCGTTGGCGAACGGCGGGAGGCTCACATGTCCAGCGTAGGGGCCTTACGCGGTCTCGAGTTGCCAAGCGCGGCTCGTCCCACCGGGGAATGGCGCGCGGGGTGTCTGGCAAGCTTCAATCCGCCCGTGCACGAGCACCGCGACCTCTTCGACGAGCAGCAGCGAACGCCCGTTGAGCGCATCGTCGGCCAGGATCTCGACGAGGCATCGGGCAAGGGCAAGCCGCTGTCGAGCCGCGCGCGCCAGACGCAGCGCTCGGTCGAGTCCTACCTCAAGGGCGGGGTGCGTCCGCGCTGGATGGAACGCGTGGGGGACATCGACGCCGGCATCGCCCGCGAGCGGCGGCAGCTTGGGCGCGCTTACCGCGCGCTGCAGCGCGAGTACGGTCACGATGCCGAGACGTTCGCCGAGCGCTGGCGCGCCGTTGCCCACGGCTGGCCGTTTGCCGAGCTCAACGAGCTGATCGAGCAGCACAACGAGTGGTATCCGATCGAGCGCGACCTCGCGCTGGATCCGCGCACCGGCGAGTACGTGCGAGTCGGCGGGCGCTCCTACCGGCGCCCGGTCCTCGGGCCGGCGTGGGTGCTCGAGATCTTCCCCGCGGTGCCGCGCCGGGCCCCGAGGCCCGGGCGGTAGACAGGCCTCGAGCTACGCCGCTGGAGGCGCCAGCAGCTCGTCCAGCGAGACGCCGGTCGCCCGGTCGTGGAGGAAGGACTCGTTGGCCGTGTTCTCCAGCAAACGCCGGACGAGGTAGGCCATGCCGGCGACGAGGTCTCCCACGGGGCAATACGCGCGCACCCTGAAACCGCTGGAGGCAAGCGCGTGGCCCAGGCCGTCGCCGAGGCCGCGCAGGATCTGGAACTCGACGTCGGCGTCGTCGCCGCCGAGATCGCGGTTGGCGGCGATCGCGTGGGCGACGGACCGCAGGTTGTGCGAGGCGATCGCGACGCGCAGGGCGGGACGCGCCGCGAGCAGGCGAGTGGTGAGCGCCTCGAAGTTACGGTCGCTGTCGGCCTTGCACTCGAAGACAGGCACGCTCCAGCCGTGCTGGCGTGCCTCGACGACCTCGTGATCCCAGTAGGCGCCCTTGACGAGGCGCACGACGAGTGGCTGCTCGCGTGGCATGCGCCGTGCCCACTGCAGCACGGTGTCGAGCGTCTCGGGCGAGTCGCGCAGGTACGCCTGCAGCACGATCCCGGCGCTCGGGCCGGCGGCGAACTGCGGCTCGGCGAGCAGGTCGAGCACGAGCTCGAGCACAGCCTCGCGCGAGTCGAGCGACTCCATGTCGATGTGCAGATGCGCGTCGCGCGCCTGCGCGTGTGCCAGCAGCTCGCGCAGCCGCGGCGCCGCGTCGCGCTGGCCGCGTTCGGGCGCGTCGGCGCGCAGCAGGGGCGTCAGCGCCGAGACCTTGACCGACAGGTTGGCGCGCGGGATCGGTCCGATCGTGTCGTGCTCGAGCGTGGGCCCGGCGTCGAGGCGCGCGTAGGCGTCCGCGAGCGTGTCAAGCGCCGCCGAGCAGCGGACCGCGTAACGATCGGCTTCCGCGGCCGTGACGGTCGCCTCGCCAAGCAGGTCGACCGAAGAGGCGATCCCGTCGCGCCACAGCCTGCGCAGCGTCGGCAGCGCCGCGGCCGGCTCCTCGCCGACGATGAAGCGGTGCGCCATGTGGCGCACGCCGGCGGCGCCGGCCGCCCCCAGTGCTGCGCGGCCTCCCCCGGTATGGGCCATCTTCATCGCCGCGCGAACGGACAGCGGCTGCTCTTGGACCTCGTCGAGGAACGCGCTCAGGTGCGCCGCGAGATCGTCGAGCGAGCGGCAGGCGGGGACGACGTCGACGAAGCGAAACAGCGCGGCGCGCAGCTCGGCGTCCTGGGCCGCGAGATCCATCGCGCGCTCGTCGAGCGCCTTGAGCGGATGGTGATGGCCAGGCGGGAACGCCTCGGCGAGCGCCCGGCCGACGCGCCTGATGTCTTGCTCGCGCGCGTCGCCGGGCACGTCCTACGGCGCCGGCGCGAGCCGGGGAACCGCCGCGGTGTCGCGCTGCTGCGTCGTGCTTCCCGAGCCGGTGCCGGCCGGTGGCGAGGACCGTGGCGTGGCCGGAGCCGCCGATCCGCTCTGACGCTGCGCGTCGCGCTTGGCCCTCGCGCGAGCCCGCGCCTTGGCCGCCTCGACGGCGGCGGCGCTCGCGCCGCCGCCGGGGACGACGACGACGTCCGGCGCCCTACCAGCCCCCGAGGATGTCGTCGGCACCGGCGAGACGCTCTTCGGCGACGCGGCATCCCCGCCGCCGCCGAAGACGCCGGCGACCGCCATGGCGATGACGATCGCAAGCGCGATCAGAGCGATCGGCAGCAACGCGGCCGGGCGCACGCGCTCCGATGGCCTCGGCGATGACGACGCACGAGCGGTCGCGCCGACGGCACGTTGCGGGCGGGGCATCGGGCTGACGCGCTCGCGCTCGCGCGCGGGTCGCGCCGGTCGTGCCGTCCGCGTTGGCAGCTTTGGCAGCTTCGGCAGCGACACGGATGGCAGCGAGACGGATGGCAGCGACACGGACGGCAGGGAGAGGGACGGCAGCGACACGGACGGCAGCGAGGGCAGAGCCTTCCGGCGACGGCGGCCTGGACTGCGAGCAGGCTCGACCGGCTCGTCGACCGCGTCGACGAAGTCCGAGCTGCGGTACTCCATGGTCTGCCCGCTGTCGTGGGCATCGATCGAGCCGGATGGCGCGGTGAGACCGGCCGCAACAGCCTGGGGCGCCTCGGTCTCCCCGGTGCGCTGCGCGTACAGCTCGGCCGGCGCTGGCTCCGGGACCTCAACCGCAATCGGTGGTTCGGGCGGCGGTGGTGGCGGCGCTGCGGCGGGCGGCGCGGGTGGTGGTAGGGACTCTACAACGGGCGCGGCAGGCGGTGAGGGCGGGGCTGGGGAAGCAGGCGGCTCGGGCGGGGCGGTGGCGGCGAGCGGCTCGAGCGGCGCGAGGGGTCCATTCATCGACGACGCCTCGGCAGCCACGGCTCGGATCGGCGCCGCCGTCGCGAGCGCAGCGATGATCGCGGCGGTGGTTGGAAGTGGCATCTGGGTGGCGGGAGGGTCGCGGTAAGCGCGCTCGGCGGCGTTGAAGCGAGCCTCGGGGGCGCGGCATGCCGGGCAGCCGCTGAGGTGCTGCTCGAGCCGTGCCAGGTCGATCCTCGAGATCGCGCGGTTGGCGCGCGCGGCCAATAGCGTCGGCACGTCACCGCACCAGCCCGTCGCGGGCCGGTGCGCGACGTGGCGCAGGACTTCGGGCGGTTGCGGCGGCTGTGGCACGTGGGCGGCCGCCGCCGTGCGCGTCGCGCTGATCAACAGCGCCTCCGGGTTCAGGCCGGCGAGATCAGGGGCCTGTACGACCGCTGCACGGAAGCGACGGAAGGCCTCGGCCGCCGCGATCACGGCGTGTCCGTCGCCGACGATGTGCTCGCAATATGCGAGCACGGCGGGGCCGCGACGCGCGCAGAGCCCCGCAAGCGCGTCGGGATGGCCGTCGCGTACTCCGGCGGGAGTTACTGCTGCCACTGGCACTTCTCTCAGGCTACCGCCACGCGGCGACGGTTGGAGGGTGCGAGGAGGGCCGGCCAGCTGACGCGCCGGTTCGACGCGCGAATACCGAGCGGCGGCAGCGTCGACCGCGCTCATCGCGCTGGACGGCACCGGACGGAGGCGCGCGCAGCTACAGTCCTGCCGCCATGGACCGGGAAACGGCTCACGCCGCGACTTTGCGCGCCACGGGGGGGCGCACGGTGCCCGCATGGCTCACTCGCGCGCGTCAGCGAGCGTCTGCGCCGGTGGCGGGGGGCTGATGCGCCTGCTGTTCGTCCTCGATCAGTGGCCTGAGCTCTCGGAGACCTTCATCGTCAACGAGCTGCAGGCGCTGCGGCGGTTGGGGCACGGTGTCCGCGTGCAGGCGCGGCAGTCCGCCGCGAACCCCAACCCCGAAGCGCCGAGCGACGTCGAGGTCGACGTGATGGGCGAGGAGAGAAGCCTGCGGCGCTGGCGCGATCTCGCCTGGCTCATCATGCGACGGCCGCGAGCCTGCGCGCTGGACCTGTTGCGGCGGCGGCGCTGGCGCCGCGAGGAATGGGTGCGTCCGCTGCGCTCGCTCGCCGTCGAGGCACGCCACATCGCAGCGCGCGGTGACGAGTACGTTCACGCGCATTTCGCCGCCGGCGCGGCGCTCGACGGGCTGCGGCTCGCAGCGCTCTGCGGTCTGCCGTTCACGCTGACCGCGCACGCGTTCGACATCTACCGAGATCCGCGCAACCTGCGCGAGAAGCTCGAGTCGGCGGGCGCGGTGTTCACGGGCTGCGACTACAACGTCGACCGCCTGCGCCGGCTGGCGCCTGCGGCTCGCGTCCACAAGGTGATCATGGGCGTCGACGCCGAGGCGTTTCGGCGTCGGGGGCCGCAGCCGGGCGGTCGCACGGTGCTGGCAGTCGGCCGCCTCGTCGAGAAGAAGGGCTTTCACGTGCTGATCGACGCCGCCGCGCAGGTGCCCGACGTGCGGCTGCGGATCATCGGCGAGGGCCCGATGCGGCGCGAGCTCGAGCGCCGCGCCGCGCGGTCGGGCGCGGCGCTCGAGCTGCTCGGGAGCTGCGCGCCGGCCCAGGTCTGCGCCGCGCTCGAGCAGGCCGACGTGCTCGCGATGCCCTGCGTCGTGGCGCGCGACGGCGACCGCGACTCGATGCCGGTGGTCGTCAAGGAGGCGATGGCGATGGAGCTGCTCGTCGTGGCGAGCGACGAGGTCGGGCTGCCGGAGTGCGTGCGCCCGCCTTGGGGGTTTCTGGCGCCGCCGGGCGACGCCACCGCTCTCGCGCAGGCGCTGGGCGCGGCGCTCGAGCTCGCGCCCGACACGCGCCGCCGGGCGGGAGCGCACGCGCGCGAGTGGGTGATGCTGCACGCCGGCGTCGACGCCGAGACGGCGCGCATGGGCACGGTCATCGAGCAGCTGGCGCGCTGAACGCAGATGCCGCAGACCGCGCCGAGGGCCCGACGCAGCCGTCGACCTCCCCTCAAACCGGCGAGCCGAACGCAGGCGGCGGCTAGTGTCCGCCCGCGCGGCGACCGCCGCGTCGAGGCCAAGGGGTGCACGGATGAGTTACAGGTCCTTGCTGCTGTTCGGCGGCGTGATGCTGATGCTGGCCGGATGTGGATCGCCGAGCGCTGCGTGGAATCGTCCTGACGGCTGAGAAGACCTGACCTCAGAGAGTGCGGAATATGCTCTGGCGGCGATGAACCGCCCACTGAGGCTCATCCGCCGGACGGCGAGAACCGTGCTTCCCGAGGAGGTCAGGCGGCGGCTGCGCTACGTGGCGCGGCCGCCCGCACCGGACCTGATGGCCAGCGCCTGCGCGCACTCGCTCGTAACGCCGCTGAACCTGCACCTGCTCCACGAGCTCGTGCAGCGGCTCGGGCGGCTGGGCATCGAGGGCGACATCGTCGAGTGCGGCGTGTACCGGGGCGGGAGCGCCGCGGTGCTGGGCTCGGCGATGCTCGGGCTCGGCGACGAGCGCCCGCGCAAGCTGTGGCTGTTTGACTCCTTCCGCGGGCATGCCTGCGGCGGGCGAGCAGGACGGGGCGTTCTCGCACACGTTGAAGGGAACCTACGTCGGCAGCGAGCAGCAGACCCGGCAGCTGCTCGCGCAGGCCGGCGTCCCTCCGGACCGCGTTCAGATCGTGACGGGCCTCTACGCGGACACCTTTCCGACCGTCGAGATCCCGCGGATCGCCCTGCTGCACGTCGATTGCGACTTCTACGAGCCCGTCAAGCTTACGCTGGAGAAGTTCTACCCGGCCGTCGCGCCGGGCGGCTTCGTCGTGCTCAACGACTACGGCATCTACAAGGGCGCCCGTACCGCGACGCACGAGTTCTTCGAGGTCAACGGCCTCGACATCGAGCCGGTCGCGATCGACCCGACCGCCTCATTTTTTCAGAGGCCCGGGGACGGCTACTCGGGACTGCCGGTGGCCGGGCACTTCCCGGGCTATCCGGGCGCCGTGGCCTGACAGGCCCGCGTCAGCGCCGCCCGACGATGAACAGCGCATTCCCACGGCGGGCGACGCGCGCGAGCGGGTAGACGGGCACGCGCAGCGCCTCGAAGGCCAGCCGCAGCGCCCGTGCGCGCCTGCCCGACCCAAGGCGGGCGGGCGATATCGACGTCTCGCGGTAGAACGCAAATGGCGTGGCGGACGTCTCCAACGCCTGCTGGCCGTAGCCGCAGCGCTCCAGCAGACGGCGCGCGGTGGAGGGAGCGAAGTCGTACAGGTGCAGGGGCAGCTCCGGGTACTCCCAGACCCCGGTGCGGCGGGCGAGCAGACGGTAGGTCAGCCGTGGATACCAGCCCTCGACGTTCGGGAACGTCGCGGCGACGAAGCCGCCGGGCGCGAGCAGACGGGCGGCAATGGCGAGCTCCTGGCGCGGGTCGGGCAGGTGCTCGAGCACGTCCCAGAACGTGATCAGGTCGAAGCGCTCTCGCTCGAGGCCGGGCAGCGCCTGCTCGAGCGTACCGGTGCGAACGTCGAGCCCCCGCTCGCGCGCCGCGGTGGCCGTCGCCGCGCCGATCTCGACGCCGACCGCGTGCATGCCGAGCTCTGCGGCGACCTGAAGCCAGGCGCCCGAGGAGCAGCCGACGTCGAGCGTGCGGCCGCCCGAGGGCAGGGCGCCCGCGCGGCGCAGCGGCGCCTCCTTGTCGCGCGCGCGCTTCAGCGTCATGTCGCGTAGCGGTCCGAACAGTGCCTGCGTGAATCCGGGATCGTGGTAGTAGGTGACCGCGAGTACGTCGGCCGCCGGCTGGGGGTGCTGGAAGACGAGCCGGCATCCGGGACAGCGCACGAGCCTGTAGTCGCCCTGCTCGAAAACCGGCGCGAACGGCTCGCCGCGGTCGCAGAGGATGCAGCGGCGGGGTTGCTTCACGCCAACGCTCCACCTTCCGCAGCGAAGCGCACGACACCGCCCTCGCGCTCCTCCACCGCGCGCCCGTCGGCCAGCAGCAGATCCACGTGCCCGAGCACCTCGGACAGCGTCAGGTACGCCTGCGCGACCGCGACGTCGCCCCACAGTGCCTGGGCGAGCTCGTAGGCCGTGCGCGGCTGCTCGTCGATCAGTCGGTGGATCTTCTCAGCGCGGCTGTCGTGCATGTCGAAGCGCTCGTCGATCAGCGTCACGTGGTCGGTGACCGGCTCGCCGTGGCCGGGGAGGATCAGCTCCACGTCATCCATCGCCCGCGTGGCGCGCAGCGAGCGGATGTACGTCTCCAGCGCGTGCGGGCGGTCCGGTGGGTCGGCGCCGTCGATCGGCGCGTCGAGCGGCCTCGCGATCAGGGGGTTGGAGGAGATGTGCTTGATGAGGTGGTCAGCACCGAGCACGATGCCGCGTCGCGCGTCGTGGAAGATCGTGTCCGAGGGAGAGTGCCCGGGACGGTGCAGGACGCGCAGCGTGCGGTCGCGCAGCGCGAACTCCGAGCCGTCGGGGAGCGGGCGCGTCACCGTAGCGGCACCGCCCCAGCCGCGGTAGGCATGCGACAAGGTGAGCAGCGCGATCCTCATGTCCTCCGGAATGCCGTGCTCGGTCATGACCCGGTTGGCGAACGCATCGTCGGATTCCATCCCGTCGTCGTAGCGGGCCGCCCACGGCGCGAGCAGGTCGATCGCCGCGACCTGCGCCCCCGAGCGGCGGGCGAGGATCTGCACGAGCCCGAGGTGGTCCATGTGCTGGTGGGAGATGACGATCAGCTCAAGGTCCTCGATGCGCCGGCCGTGTTGCGCAAGCCCGCGCTCCAGGGCGTCGAGCGCGGTGCCCATGTTCGGCCCGCTGTCGAGCAGCGTCAGCGGGTCGTCCTCGATCAGGTAGGTGTTGACGGTGCCGACCTGAAACGGGGTGGGAACGGCTATGCAGTGGATGCCCGCTTCGGCGGCACGCGCGAGCGCCGCAGCCTCGTCCATCACGAGTGCCCGCCGTCGCTCGGCGAAGCGTGGGTAACCGGGGTCATCGCTACGGCTCGCTAGAACCGGATGATCGCCAGCACCTCGTCGCGGCGACGCTCCATGTCCTCTCGGGAGGCCAGCGACTCCAGACACAGGCGCATGAGCGGCTCGGTGTTCGACGTGCGCACGTTGAAGTGCCAGTCGTCG